>Ga0116143_10000371_pt1 | contig 62963 bp, 48 predicted proteins | sample AD_UKC034_MetaG_FD_89745 | JGI IMG/M metagenome (GOLD analysis project Ga0116143, IMG submission 89745) | Active sludge microbial communities of municipal wastewater-treating anaerobic digesters from USA - AD_UKC034_MetaG | ecosystem: Engineered > Bioreactor > Anaerobic > Digestate | place: USA... | reverse complement strand
TTAGGGTTATTGGGATACTCTGAAATTTATTCATCAGCTTGGTAAAATCATGGAATAGGCGCCATAGAGGGGGATTTTCAAGTTTTTTGCAAAAGCATCTGTATGTTGCTTAAAAATTTTATTAACTTCGTTTTGAACCTTTTAAAAAAACACTCTCATGAAAAACAAAATTCTTCTCTTCAGCTCAGTATTGCTCATCTCGTCTTTTTTCTATGCATGTTCGGAAAAAGCGAAAGAATCAAATACTGCAGCTGCTGCCACAGAACAGAATAAGGCAGCGATGACGCAAATTTATACAGCATTCTCAACAGGGAATACGGCTGAACTACCCAATTACGTAGACCCTAATATTATAGAACATGCACCTGATCCTAATATTAAAGAAACAGGTCTGGAAGGATTGACTAAAATGATTGAAACGTACAGGGCTTCCTTCCCGGATTTGAAAATGGAGGTGATGTCTATGGTTGCCGAGGGTGATGTAGTTACTGCACACTTTAAGATGACCGGTACAAATACAGGTCCTATGGGTGAGATGCCGGCAACCAACCGACCTATGGATATTGCAGGCGTTGATATTATCAAATTTAAAGACGGCAAAGCTGTGGAACATTGGGGCTACTACGAAGAAATGAAAATGATGGAGCAAATGGGAATGATGCAAGAGCCTGCCGGAATGCCGATGGATCCTGCAGCGGAGGCTAAATAAAAACAGGATTATAAATTTTAATAGACCTGATAAGTTCTGCTTTCAGGCATTAGTTCTTTTCAGAATATTCATGCCGTTACTGTGCCTGCTCAATGTTTGTTGTAAATAAAAAAACAGCAATTTCATTGAGCAGACACTGTAGGCATGATTTGTAGTGATTGATATATCGAAATATCAGATCCCTGGAAGATTTTTTTCATCTTCCTTAATAACATCAGAGATACTCGTTGCTTAGATTCAGATTCTGACGAAAATATCAGTACCACTCACTCTTGTCTGGAACTGATGTAGTGGTTCCTTCGCAGGCTCTTTCAAAACTTTTCCGTCAAGATCAAAATTGCTTCCATGTAAATTACATACTAGGAGGTTTTCTTGTTGCCTGATATTTCCACCCTTGTGAGTACATTTCATCAGAAAGGCATGCACTTGATCGCCCGGCTTGCGCACAAGCAATACATCATTTCTCATAGATGCTTCTCTGATCCTTAATGTGTTTTTCTCGCCAAAAGCCGAAAGCGGAACGGAGAACTCACCATTCATTGCTGCTACACTCATTGCTGTTGCCGGAGATGAGCAGGATTCCTGACTTAACAGAAATCCAAAACCGACAACCATTGCACAGGCACTACAACTTTGTTTTAAAAAATCACGGCGACTTGTCATTGCTGAAATGTTTTAGGTTCAAGAATAATTTATAACAATGTCTGAAAAAAAATTGAATGTTATTCTGAAATTTGCATTAAAGCATTCCGCATACTCACTTTCTCTCCAAGAATCTTTTCAACTTCTTCTACTTTTATGCGCTCCTGAAGCATGCTGTCACGATGTCTGATGGTTACTGTATTATCTTCTATCGTTTGATGATCTACGGTTATGCAAAATGGTGTTCCTATTGCATCCTGACGACGATAGCGTTTTCCTATTGAATCTTTTTCTTCATATTGACAAAGATGATCATAGCGAAGTTTGTTCATGATCTCTCTTGCCTTTTCGGGTAAGCCGTCTTTTTTTACCAGTGGGAGGATAGCACATTTAACCGGAGCAAGGAAATGTGGTAAGCGAAGTACAACTCGTTCCGATCCGTCTTCCAGCTTTTCTTCTGAATAGCTTTGAGAAAGTATGGCTAAGAACATCCGGTCAAGTCCGATAGATGTTTCCAAAACATAAGGTACGTAACTTTGATCCAGTTCCGGGTCGAAGTACTGTAATTTTTTTCCGGAGAATTTTTCGTGGTTACCCAGGTCAAAATCTGTACGGGAATGTATTCCTTCTAATTCTTTAAATCCGAATGGGAATTCAAATTCAATATCACAGGCAGCATTTGCATAGTGAGCCAATTTAAGGTGATCGTGGAATCTGTGTTTAGACTCGGGGAAGCCCAGGCTTCTATGCCATTTCATTCTTGTTTCTTTCCAGTACTTGTACCATTCCATCTCAGTTCCCGGTTTGATAAAATACTGCATTTCCATTTGTTCAAATTCACGCATGCGGAAAATGAATTGTCTTGCAACGATCTCGTTTCGGAAAGCCTTGCCGGTCTGAGCTATTCCAAAAGGAATTTTCATTCGACCGGTTTTCTGGACATTCAAAAAATTAACAAAAATTCCCTGTGCTGTTTCCGGGCGGAGGTATATGGTGGAGGCTTCTTCACTTACGGAACCAAGCTGAGTAGAAAACATCAGGTTAAACTGACGTACATCGGTCCAGTTACGGGTGCCGGAAATCGGACAGACAATCTCAAGATCGATGATAATTTGTCGAACTTCTGCAAGGTCATTGGCTTCCAGAGCTGTTTTGAACCGCAAGTTAATATCATCTATCTTTTTCTGATTTTCTAATACCCTTGCATTGGTCGTTCTGAATGTATATTCATTAAAGCCGTCTGCAAAACGGATTCTTGCTTTCTCTACTTCTTTATTAATCTTAGCTTCTATTTTAGCGATATGGTCTTCGATCAACACATCGGCCCGATATCTTTTCTTTGAATCCTTGTTATCAACCAAAGGGTCATTGAAGGCATCTACGTGTCCTGATGCTTTCCAGGTCGTCGGGTGCATGAAAATCGAAGCATCGATGCCGACGATATTTTCATTCATCTGGACCATAGCTTTCCACCAGTAGTCTCTAATGTTCTTTTTCAGTTCTGCTCCATTCTGACCATAGTCATAAACGGCACTTAGCCCATCATATATCTCACTGGATTGAAAAATGAATCCATACTCTTTTGCATGAGAAATGATGTTTTTAAAAAGGTCTTCGTTATTTGTACTTGCCATAGGCAGCTAAAGTAGGGATTTTTCCATTTGCCTTAGACAGGAATCACTCAAAATATCTCCGGTTCGAAATCCTTAATTCTCTTTTGATTGATGGAAGAATTCTTCCTCTAAAAAACTACCTTTGGAGACATGATCGCAATAGGAAATACTTTCGTTTCGGAAGAATTGATAGAAAAGAAATTTGTCTGTGACCTGAATGCCTGCAAAGGGGGATGTTGTGTTAAAGGCGACTATGGAGCACCACTGGAGGATGATGAACCGGAGATCCTGGAAAAAATATATAAAAAGGTAAAGCCCTATATCCCGGCTGCCGGTATCGAAGCCATTGAGCAGCAAGGAAAGTATTTGAGGTATGAAAGAAAGGAGTGGGTCACACCACTTGTGAATGGCAAAGAGTGCGCCTATACATATTTCGATAAAGGCATTGCCAAATGTGCTATTGAGAAAGCATACTATGATGGCAAAATAAAATGGAAGAAACCCATTTCATGTCATTTATACCCTGTAAGAATTACGCAGAATAAGATCGGTATGGATCACCTGGCCTATGATCGCTGGAGTATTTGCAAGCCTGCCTGTAAACTTGGTGACACCTTGAAGGTGCCGGTATATAAATTTCTAAAAGATTCCTTGGAGAGAAAATATGGGAAGCGCTGGTATAAACAGTTGGAATTGGCAGCAAAGGTTTGGGAGGAGCAAAAGGAAAAGAAGACTAAATAGTACAACTAAGCTATGCGTAGCTAAGATATTTTTTCTTCAAATCAAAGCAGAAATATTTTTCAAATCACTGCGAACTGATTATCAGGACAAAAAAAATATTGATTGCCTTAACGTCACTTCAGTTACAAAACTGTCGCTGTTCTGCAAGTGAATCTTTTAAACAAAATATGTTCAAAACCTCGGTAGTCCTTGTCTGGCAAGGCTTTTGGAGGCCAATACAAATTTGTACACAGATACTGGTGCATAATTGTCGAAAAATAATCCGGCGGTCTATTGCATAGTCTAATTGAAATAAGAATTTTTGTTCAGCAAGTCAGAAAATTTATTTCTGACATTTCAGCAAATATTTAAGGATTAAGAGAACAATGCTCTTCGGTCCGGGAAAATAAAATTTTCTAAAACCGAAAGAGAGTAGAAATCGTCTCCTCTAATCGGAACCTCTAAATTAACAGAACACCTTTTTTACAAGAATTATGAAGAAAGAAATTTTACTCGAAGAGAACAAAGACAGATTTGTACTATTTCCTATTAAGTACCCACAAATATGGGAATTGTATAAAAAAGCAGAACAAAGCTTTTGGACAGCCGAAGAGGTAGATCTACATGCAGACCAGCAGGATTGGGATCGTCTGAAAGATGATGAACGCCATTTTATTAAACATGTGTTGGCGTTTTTTGCCGCCAGTGATGGAATCGTCAATGAGAATCTGGCAGTTAACTTCATGAAGGAAGTCCAGTTACCTGAGGCACGTTGCTTTTACGGTTTCCAGATCATGATGGAGAACATCCACAGCGAGATGTACTCTCTGTTAATTGACTCCTATATTAAAGATAATGCCGAAAAAAACAGACTGTTTAATGCCATCGACACCATTCCTTGTGTAAGCAAGAAGGCAGAATGGGCATTGCGTTGGATTTCAAATGGATCCTTTGCCGAGAGACTGATAGCTTTTGTGGCCGTAGAAGGAATATTCTTCTCAGGTTCCTTTTGTTCCATTTTCTGGTTAAAAAAGCGTGGGCTTATGCCGGGGCTTTGCACGTCTAATGAGTTTATTTCAAGGGATGAAGGAATGCATTGCGATTTCGCCTGCCTGTTATATAGTATGCTTGAAAATCAATTGCCTAAATCTCAGGTTACTCAAATCATCACCGATGCTGTGGTTCTGGAGCATGAGTTTGTTACTGATGCTTTACCTGTTTCCCTGATTGGGATGAATGCCAAGCTGATGTGTCAATATATAGAGTTTGTAGCCGACCGCTTACTGGTTTCTCTCGGTTGCGAAAAAGTTTATAATAGTACCAACCCATTTGATTTCATGGAAATGATCTCCTTACAAGGAAAGACGAATTTCTTCGAGAAACGTGTGAGTGAATACAAAAAGGCCGGTGTGGGGCAATTAAAAGAAGATAATGTCTTTAAACTGGATGAGGATTTTTAAAAGAATCCAAGAAGCAATTCGTTCTTTAAATTATATACGACTTTTTTCAATATTACATCACATCACAAAACCAGAATCAATCCTATGTTCGTACTCAAACGCGATGGCCGCCAGGAGCCTGTTAAATTTGACAAAGTAACAGCACGCATCCAGAAACTAGCTTATGGACTTTCCGAGCACGTGGACACCTTTTCTGTAGCTCAGAAAGTTATTGAGGGAATTTATGATAATGTGACGACCACCCAGCTCGATAATCTTGCTGCGGAGATTGCCGCTTCAATGACAACCAAACATCCGGACTATGCATTACTTGCTGCACGTATTGCCGTGAGTAACCTGCATAAGAACACTAAAAAGTCGTTCAGCCGGACGATGAAGGACTTGTATGATTACATTGACCCTAATACCGGAAAGAAAGCTCCCCTTTTAGCGGATGATGTTTTTCAGACTATCTGGGACAACAAAGATCTGCTGGATTCAACGATCATCTATGACCGTGATTTTGGATATGATTATTTCGGATTTAAGACCCTTGAAAAATCTTACCTTCTAAAATTGAATGGAAAAGTAGCAGAGCGTCCTCAGCACCTGATCATGCGTGTCGCTGTTGGAATTCATAAAAATGATATTGATTCGGTTATCGAGACATATAATCTCATGAGCGAGCGGTGGTTTACTCATGCCACACCGACACTTTTCAATGCAGGAACACCGAAGCCACAACTTTCTTCATGCTTCCTTTTGCAAATGCAGGATGACAGTATCGAAGGAATTTACAATTCTTTAAAAAGCTGCGCCAAAATTTCTCAGTCAGCCGGAGGTATAGGATTAAGTATCCATAATATCCGTGCAACAGGATCTTATATCCGTGGAACTAACGGAACCTCTAATGGTATTGTTCCAATGTTGCGGGTGTTCAATGATACAGCACGCTATGTTGATCAGGGCGGAGGAAAACGTAAGGGATCTTTTGCTATTTACCTTGAACCATGGCATGCTGATATTTTCGCTTTCCTTGATCTGAAGAAGAACCATGGTAAGGAAGAATTACGTGCCCGTGACCTGTTCTATGCTCTGTGGATTCCGGATCTTTTCATGGAAAGAGTAGAAGCAGATGGGGACTGGAGTCTTTTCTGTCCGAACGAGGCACCGGGTTTGGCAGATTGCTATGGAGAAAAATTCCGCGAGCTTTATTCAAAATATGAGTCAGAAGGCCGTGCACGTAAGACTGTGAAAGCACAGGAACTTTGGTTTGCGATGCTTGAATCACAAATTGAAACGGGTACACCATACATGTTATATAAAGATGCATGTAATGAGAAGAGTAACCAGAAGAATCTGGGTACGATCAAGAGTTCTAACCTTTGCACAGAGATCGTAGAATATACTGCTCCTGACGAGATCGCAGTTTGTAATCTTGCTTCTATTGCTCTTCCGCGATTTGTGAACGAAGGTGAATTTGATCATCAGAAATTATTCAATATCACTTATGTGATCACAAAGAATTTGAATAAGGTCATTGATGTAAATTATTACCCTGTTGAGGAAGCGAAGAACAGCAATTTGCGTCACCGTCCAATTGGAATTGGTGTGCAGGGATTAGCTGATACCTTCATCCTTATGCGCATGCCTTTCGATTCTGATGAAGCACGAAAGCTCAACAAAGACATACACGAAACCATTTACTATGCAGCAATGACTGCTTCCAAAGACTTGGCAAAAGTGGAAGGACCTTATCAAACTTATGAAGGCTCGCCTGTTTCTCAAGGTATCTTCCAGTTTGATATGTGGAATGTGAAGCCAAGTTCACGTTGGGAGTGGGATGTATTGAAGGAAGAAGTACAAAAATACGGTGTAAGAAACTCTCTGTTACTTGCGCCTATGCCAACAGCCAGCACGTCTCAAATCCTTGGTAATAACGAATGTTTTGAACCATACACTTCTAACATTTATTCCAGACGTGTATTGAGCGGAGAGTTTCCGGTAGTCAACAAACATCTTCTTAAGGACCTGGTGAAACTGGATCTTTGGAATGATACGATGAAAAACAAGATCATCGCCGCGAACGGATCAGTGCAGGATATTCCGGAAATTCCGCAGGACCTGAAGGACATTTACAAGACTGTCTGGGAGATCAAACAACGTTCTCTTATTGATATGGCTGCCGATCGTGGCGCTTACATTTGTCAGAGCCAGTCGCTAAACATATTTATACAGGATACGAATTTTGCTAAGCTCACTTCTATGCACTTCTATGCATGGAAAAAAGGTCTCAAGACCGGAATGTATTACCTCAGGTCTAAATCAGCAGCGGATGCAGTTAAGTTCACTGTAGATCAAAGCTTCCTTAAGCAGGCTGCTGAGAACGGAAAGGTATCTGAAGCCGGCCTAATCTCAAAAGAAACAGCCTTCGAGCAGATGGCCTGCTCACTGGATGACCCTGAGTCATGTGAGGCATGCGGTAGTTAATTTTGCTTTTCCATTGTTAAAAGAGAGCCCTCCCGGTTAGTTCGGGGAGGGTTTTTTTGTGAGACGTCGGCAAATAAAAAACCCGGATCATAGACCCGGGCTCCTTTTCACTATCAACATCTTCACACTTTAACATGGCTCCAATTTTTTCCTGATTTGATCCGGTACAGTTGCATCTCGCTGATACCAAATTTTGTAGCGATGTCTTTGAGACGAACCTTACGTGTATCCGAAAATATTTTTTGCTTAATGTCTCTTACTTTTGCAGCTGTTAACTTATGCCCTTTTAATCGTCTTTTAGCCTGGTAAGCTTTTACAACAGGGCTCTTTTGTTGATGCTTATTGAGCTCTTCTCTGCTTGCCCAGCGCAGGTTCGATAGTTTGTTGTTTAACTTATTGTAATCCAAATGAATAACAAAAGTTTGGTTGCGATTCTTCTTTTTTAAGAAATTTTCTGCGACCAGCTTGTGTACATAACATTGTATGTCTTTGTCCTTGATTTTCAGCTTTAAAGCTGCGTATCCATTTACACGGGTACCTTTTAAGATTTTTTTATTATCCGGTGAATCTTTAAAACTCGCTATTCTACCTGTGTTTGAAACTGCGTAATGCGTTCGCTCAAACTTAATTCCGAGTTTTATAACCTTCCATTGTTCTTTTTGAGATCCGGCCATGTCTTGTGGGTTGAAATGTGTTGAATTAATAAAGTTTCTTGCTGCTAATTCTTTCGAAAAACGATTGGTTAATTTACATTTGTCCAATTAAAACCAATCTGTGATTAAATTGTTTAGGTGGTCTGATATTTTTTTTCAGCGACCAATGATTTGATTCAATATCCGGGACTATGATCGCTTCACTTCGCATGTTTTATTCTACTGTTGGACGTAAATTGGTGATGGCGCTCACCGGTTTGTTCCTCTGTACATTTTTGGTTGAACACCTCTACGGTAATTTGCTTCTCTACAAGCTTGATGCAGGCCTTGCCTTCAATGAATACTCTGCCTGGATGGCCGGCAATCTGTTCATTCGTACTGTTGAAATAGGTCTGTTTGCCGGCTTTTTAATACATATCATCGACGGTTTATACCTCACCCTCCAAAACAAGAAAGCAAGACCGGTTCGCTATGCCCTTAGTCAGCAGACGGGCAATAGCTCATGGTTTTCCAGAAATATGGGACTTACCGGCTCGGTTATTCTGGTTTTTCTTGTTGTTCATTTAAGATCATTCTTTTTCCCGCATCGCGTAATGCATCCGGAGAACAGCATGGCATATGATGTTGCTGTGGCATTTCAGGCAAATTGGTATGCTGCTTTGTACGTTGTAGCAATGGTTATTCTTGGCGCTCACCTGAATCACGGATTTCAATCAGCATTCCAAACTATTGGTGTAAATAATCAAAAGTATAGACAAACATTAAAAATTACAGGAACTGTATTTGCTCTGATCATCATGATAGGCTTTGCATCTTTTCCGGTGATGTTTTATTTTGATTTATTTGGAGTCTCATCGAATATCCTTGGGCAATAAAAGCATTAAACGTGAATGTCATCACAAGGAATTTATCAAACATCTATTGACATCTGTAAAAAGCTATGACTAAATTAAACTCAAAGATCCCTGAGGGGCCACTCGAAAAAAAGTGGAGCACTTATAAGTCGACAGTCCGTTTGGTAAACCCTGCGAATAAGAGACGTATTGAAGTCCTTGTAGTAGGCTCCGGACTTGCCGGTGCATCTGCTGCAGCGACTCTTGCTGAGTTAGGATATAAGGTAAAATGTTTTTGCTTCCAGGATAGTCCGAGAAGAGCACACTCTATCGCAGCTCAGGGTGGTATTAACGCAGCAAAGAATTATTCAAATGACGGTGACAGTGTGTTCCGTCTTTTTTATGACACGGTAAAGGGAGGTGACTACCGGGCACGTGAAGCAAATGTCTATCGTCTTGCTGAAGTATCAACTGCCATCATAGATCAATGCGTAGCACAGGGAGTTCCTTTTGCCCGTGAGTATGGAGGTCTTCTGGATAACCGTTCATTCGGTGGAGTACAGGTGTCACGAACATTTTATGCAAGAGGACAAACCGGACAGCAGTTATTGTTGGGTGCATATAGTGCATTATCGAGACAGATTGCTAAGGGTAATGTTATCATGTATAATCGTCATGAGATGGTTGAACTGGTAAATGTGGATGGTCGTGCGCGCGGGATCATAGCACGTGATCTTATCACAGGAAAGCTTGAGCGTCATTCAGGACACGCCGTTGTTCTTGCTACGGGTGGTTATGGAAATGTATTTTATTTATCTACCAATGCCATGGGAAGTAATACCACGGCTATCTGGAAAGCATATAAAAAAGGTGCCTATTTCGGGAACCCGTGTTTTACACAGATTCACCCTACATGTATCCCTGTATCGGGAGAATACCAATCGAAGCTGACTCTGATGAGTGAAAGCTTAAGAAATGATGGACGTGTATGGGTGCCGAAAGCTCAAGGGGATAAAAGAACACCATCAGAAATTCCTGATGACGAAAGAGATTACTACTTAGAGCGCAGATACCCTGCATTCGGAAATCTTGTACCACGCGATGTAGCAAGTCGTGCTGCCAAGCAAGCATGTGATGAAGGCAAGGGGGTTGGTCCTTCAGGCCTTGCTGTTTACCTCGACTTCAGAGATGCTATCAAACGTTTGGGCAGGGATGTGATCTCTGAGCGTTATGGAAATCTTTTTGAGATGTATGAAAAGATCACCGGTGAAGATCCATATCATACTCCGATGAGAATTTATCCTGCAGTACATTATACAATGGGAGGTATTTGGGTTGACTATAATTTGATGACCACCATTCCCGGTTTATATGCCTTAGGAGAATGTAACTTCTCCGATCACGGAGCTAACCGCTTAGGTGCTTCCGCATTGATGCAAGGATTGGCTGATGGATATTTTGTGCTTCCGTACACTATAGGAGAGTATTTGGCTGATGAGATCAGGAATCCGGCTATTGCTACCACACATGCTGCTTTTGAGGAAGCTGAGAAAGCAGTATCTGATCGTATTCTTCGTTTGATGCAAATTAAAGGAAAGCAGACAGTAGAAGATCTTCATAAGAAATTAGGCAAGATCATGTGGGAGTACTGTGGCATGGCACGAAATGAGGCCGGCTTAACTAAGGCATTACAGCTTATTGGTGATTTGAAGAAGGAGTTCTGGAGCGATGTACGTATTCCGGGTGAAATAAATGAATTTAACCCGGAGTTGGATAAAGCCGGAAGAGTGGCCGACTTCATCGAACTGGGCGAGTTGATGGTGCGTGATGCACTTATCAGAAAAGAATCATGCGGAGGACATTTCCGTGAAGAATCCCAAACTGAAGATGGAGAGGCAAAGAGAGATGACGATAACTTCTCATATGTTGGTGCCTGGGAATATACAGGAGAAAACAATCCGCCTGTACTAAATAAGGAAGAACTTAAATTTGATGTGGTTCATCCGACACAAAGAAGTTATAAGTAAGATAATTCTTAAGAAAAAATTTGCAACAGAATTAAATCAATCAATAGCAATTTACCATCATGGCAGAAACTATCAATCTTAAATTGAAAATCTGGAGACAGCGCAATGCCGCTGATGCAGGACATTTTGAAATGTATGATATGCCTGGTGTGAACACACACATGTCATTTTTAGAAATGATGGATGTGTTGAATGACCGCCTGATCCGTGAAGGCAAAGACCCTGTTGCATTCGACCATGATTGTCGGGAAGGTATTTGCGGAATGTGTTCGATGTATATCAATGGAAGAGCTCACGGATTGTTGAAAGGTACAACTACTTGTCAGTTACATATGCGCTTTTTTGCCGACGGAGAAACGATAACCATCGAACCATGGAGAGCAGCAGCTTTTCCTGTGATCAAAGATCTGGCTGTTGACCGTACGGGATTTGAGAAGATCATGCAGGCAGGTGGTTATGTTTCTGTGAATACCGGTAATGCTCCTGATGCGAATAGTATTCCTATCAGCAAACCAAGTTCTGATGAAGCATTTGATGCAGCAGCCTGTATTGGTTGCGGTGCATGTGTTGCAGCATGCAAGAATGCCTCTGCTATGTTGTTCATGTCTGCCAAAGTTTCTCAGCTGGCCCTTCTCCCACAGGGTCATCCGGAGAGACATGAGCGCGTGTTGAAGATGGTGGAAGCGCATGACGAGGCAGGTTTCGGAAGTTGTACCAACACCGGAGCTTGTGAAGCAGAGTGCCCGAAAGAAATTTCTATCTCACACATTGCTCGTTTAAACAGAGAATATTTACAGGCTAGCCTGGCAAAGAAATAATTCTGGTAAAGAATAGAACAAAAAAACCTGTGATCACTCACAGGTTTTTTTGTTGGAATAGTTTTTCCTAATTGAAAAATATGAAAAACTTATGGAATGAGTAATTTTTTGATCTTTGGCACCGGCCCCGGGCAGTGAGTTGAGTGGCAGGCCAGACAAGTGTTTACCAGATTATTATAATTCACTTTCAGATCTTCCGTGTTACTTGAACTGTAGGTCTTACCTGCGTTCAAATAAATATTCGCGAAAGTATCATAATGAGAATTTTTTGTTTCTGAGTCAGTTGGTGTAGCAGTAAAGATCTTTTTAAATTTCTCAGGGAAATCCGGATCTTTCTCGTCTGACAAAGCCAATTTTCTTGCAGTAGCAGCATGATTAAACATATCACGCATCAGCAGTGAAAGCTCGCTTGATCCATTTGGATTCTGGTCGGTGCTATCCATCAGAGCAATTGAATTCTCAGTTGGGCCTCCGTCAACAAGTTGCCAGCTTCCCAGATAAAGAAGAATTAACAATGATAAAAAGATCTTATGCATACTAGTCATTATAAAGAAGGACCCCTGTTGCTTCGAAAGAGATTTGTGTCTCAGCAGAATTTATTTCCTTAATCTCTGCGTCCGATTTTCCGGCATCCTGAGCATAGTGGCGTAATTCTTCTACAGATATTTTTGAAATGGTGGCAGTTCCTTCCAATACAATTTTCTTTCCTTCACAATCCATCGGAACAAAGAAGCCATAATCGTAAAAGCGAACCATCATAGTTTGCCCATCCCCGGCATCCATCTTTAACCAGCAGCCTTTTTTCTGACAAACGCTGGCAACTGTACCTATCACTTTTGTATGAAGGGAGTCTTTGCCTTTTAGCAATTCGCTGATAGAAGTTGCTTCTATTGCATTCTCAGCAGTGATTTTTTCACCATAAGAGGATACTTTTTCTTTCGGCTGAGCCTGGCTTAGGCTGCAGATAAGGGCCAGAACCGTCAGGATAATCAATGATTTTTTCATTTTTTTAATATTGTTTTTGCAAATATACTCTTCCGGAACAGAATGTGGAAGATGATTTATGACAGAAATTCATATATTCATTGAAAATTCAATATTCACAGAATTTAAGTCCAATCTGCAGGCTTAATTCGATTTATTCCGACTCTGGCCGATTAGTTCTTATTTTTGCTATCCAATCTCTGTCTATGCGTATAATTAATTTTCTTCTTTTGATTGCCCTAATATCCTGTAACATGAAAGAATCAGTAAAAGATCAAACCCTCAGTCCGGATCCAATAATCATTCAGGATCCGCACAGCTATGCAAAACCTGATGAAGCCATTGTCAAACATTTGGTGCTGGATCTAATGGTTGATTTCGGGAATAAGATATTATCTGGAACTGCCAGAGTAGATTTTGTAAACAATACCAATGCAAAGCGAATACTTCTGGATACGCGCGGACTGAAAATAGACAAGGTTACTCTTGATGATTCAAATGAAAAAGCAAATTTTGTATTGGGAGATGAAGATGAGTTTTTAGGACAGTCTTTAGCCGTGGATATTCAACATGATTCGAGGTCCGTCACAGTACATTATTCGACATCACCTGATGCACCGGCACTTCAATGGTTAAGCCCTGAGCAAACAGCAGGGAAGAAGTCGCCATTCATGTTTACTCAATCACAGGCTATTTTAGCGCGATCATGGGTTCCGATTCAGGATAGCCCTGGCATTCGTTTTACCTATGAAGCCAATATTCAAGTGAGCCCGGGGCTCATGGCAGTGATGAGTGCGAAGAATCCTCAAACCAAGAATGAAGAAGGGAAGTATAGTTTTAAAATGGATCAACCAATACCGGCATATCTGCTGGCAATGGCTGTAGGGGATTTTGATTTTAAAGCGCTTGATAAAAGAACAGGAGTATATGCAGAGCAGGTTACATTGGCTAAAGCAGTCAATGAATTCGCAGATCTTCCAAAGATGCTTGAAGTTGCAGAAAAATTATATGGTCCATATGCCTGGGAACAGTATGACGTCATAGTCCTTCCACCAAGTTTTCCTTTTGGTGGTATGGAAAATCCACGCATCACTTTTGCAACTCCAACAATTTTGGCCGGTGACAAATCTCTCACGGCATTGATCGCACACGAACTTGCACATAGTTGGAGCGGCAATCTGGTGACAAATGCAACATGGAATGATTTCTGGATGAATGAAGGCTTTACCGTCTATTTCGAGTCACGTATCATGGAAGCTCTTTACGGGAAAGATTTTGCAGACATGCAAACCTTACTTGGTGTGGAAGACTTGAGAGAAACTATAGCTGAACTTGGTGAGAACAGTAAAGACACGCATCTGAAACTCGACCTTGCTGGACGTGATCCGGATGACGGGATGAATGATGTCGCTTATGAAAAAGGGCGACTATTGATTGTGTTGATGGAACAAACTTTCGGTAGAGAGAAGTTGGATAATTTTTTGAGAAATCATTTTAAAAATCATGCATTCGGGACAATTACAACGGAACAATTTATAGAAGAATACAACAGGGATCTTGTTGGAAATGATACTGCCAAGGCGAAGGCAGTAGATATTGAAAGGTGGATCTACAATGCAGGTATACCTGAGAATGCACCGAAGATCTCATCTGTGAGATTTGAAAATGTTGCCAGACAGGTAGAAGCATGGAAGTCTGGAACAAAAGCAAGTTCTCTTGATACAAAGCAATATACAACCAACGAATGGTTACGATTTTTAGGACTCTTGCCTGCTAAGTTGAGCCAGGAGCAAATGAAAGATCTTGATGATGCTTTCCACTTTTCAAAAACAGGAAACTCCGAAATTCTTTTTGCGTGGTTAGAAAAAGTAATCAACAATCAATATAAAGAAAATTATCCTGTCCTTAAAACGTTTTTAATTGAGATTGGAAGAAGAAAGTTTGTCAAGCCACTGTTTGCAGCTTTGGTCAGGACTCCTGAGGGTAAAAAATTTGCACTTGAAATTTACAAAGAGTCCCGACCGAATTATCATTATGTAACACAGACTACGATTGACGGAATATTAGAATAAAGAAAATGCAAAAAAAGTCAGAATATATCTTCGTACTGCTAGTGTTCATGCTTGCTTTTTCTTGTGTTTCCAAAAAGGATTCAAAAGAGAATGATGTTGATCTTGGTAAATATATGCTTGCCGGTTCCGAAGTATCCGGAATGGCACAGACAGTTTTGATCAAAAATCTGACTGAAGCAATCGAAGTAGGAGGAACACGGCATGCTGTTCAGTTTTGTAATCTTAATGCATCAGCTATACTCGATAGCGTAAGTGCTGCAAACAATTGTATTGTTTCACGAGTGACAGATAAGAACAGAAACCCGGAAAACCTCATTAGCAATCAGCACGATAAAAGTATGTGGGACTATTATAATGGCAGGAATTCTGAAAATGTTCAAGCTGATTCTTTATTGCAATTATCAGATGAATTCATTTTTTATCGACCGATCCGAATCGGCATGCCTACATGTTTGAAATGCCATGGAAACCCGGAATTAGATATTGATGAGGCTACCAAAGGAGCAATTGATAGTTTATATCCGGCTGATCTGGCGAAAAACTACAAATTGGGAGATCTTCGGGGACTTTGGAAAATTGAGTTTAAGTCAATTGTTCAGGACTAAACTTTGATTAGCCTGGAGCTATAGGAATCCTTTTTTAATATGCGTTATTTTTTTTTTGATCTATCCATGCTCTGACATTTTCACCAAGTAATTTTAAAGGAAGAGGCCCGTTCGTTAGAATCACATCGTGAAATTCCCTGATGTCGAATTTGTCGCCTAATTCTTTCTTGGCTTTCTCTCTTAGTTCAAGTATTTTGATCATTCCGATCTTATATCCGGTGGCTTGGGCCGGCCATACAATATACCTGTCGATCTCTTTTTTGCAATCACCTTCCGGATTAGGGGTGTTGCGAATGAAGTATTCATATGCCTGTTCTCTTGACCATTTTTTATGGTGTATCCCAACATCTACAACCAGCCTTGCTGCGCGAAAAACTTCATTTGCCAATCTGCCAAAATCTGAATAGGGATCTTCGTAAAATCCATATTCTTTAGGGATTAGTTCAGAGTATAGTGCCCAACCTTCAACATAAGCAACATTTCCACCATGCATTCTGAATTTTGGAATATTTTTCAACTCTTGTGCAATGGCAATTTGCATATGATGCCCCGGAATTCCTTCATGGTAAGCAAGTGCTTCAGCCTGATAGATCGGTTGATCGTTCATGTTGAACAGGTTGATATAATAGGTACCAGGTCTGGTGCCATCCTGCGTGGGAGCTTCATAAAATGCACCTCCGGCTGATTGTTCACGAAATGCTTCAACAGCCTTCACGACGATAGGAGCTTTTGGCTTTGTCAGAAATAGCAAGTCAAGTTTGCTCGCCATTGTATCAATAATTGAAGTGGCAAGATCTTGATATTTTTTTCGACCTTCAGTTGTATTCGGGAAATAGAACTGTTTGTTTTCCCTCAGGAATTCGAAAAACCAAATGAGGCTATCATCTTTCTTACCTACTTTTTGAATTATCTCCCTCATTTCTGCATGTATTCTTTTCACTTCCTTCATACCGGTTTCAAAAACCTCATCAGGACTTATATCAAGTGTTGTTGTATTACTTAAAGCTGCTTTATAAAATTTGTCACCGGATGGAAACTTCCAGGCACCATCATCATTACTTGCATTCTGTTCCAGCAGTTTTAGTTCGAAAATTAATTTTTCATAGGCAGGCTTCACTACATTTAAGAGTGCATTGGCACATTGCCTGAGCAGTTCTGATTTATCTGAGTAATTAATGTTGGAGAGCGCATTTACTTTAGTATAGAAATCCTCGAAGAGCGGACTTTTACTTTCTGAAAACTCAAAAGGAGTTCCGCTAATAACATTTTTACAATCACTAATTACCATAGGAAATACGAACTTAGGCAGATTGATCCCTAAGCTGTCACGTATTTTTAATCCTGCAATAACCTGATCGAAGAGAGGACCTATACCATTCAATCGTTCAATATAGGCCTGCGCATCAGACATTGAATCAATGCTGTGCATATTGATCAGGAAGGCAGGAATTGAGGATTGAATTCCATCCATTTGGTTCACGGGATAATTATGAAATCTCCAGGGAAACATGGCAATTTCCTGCTGAGCCTGATATTCAAAATAACTAAAACTTAATTTTGTTTTTTCGTCAAGTTTTTCAAAAACAATTTGTTCTCTTAAGCTATCAAGTTCTTTTTTTATAATTTCAATTTCCGCAATTGCGGCAGAATAAGAACGATCATTCCATTTTCCGTAATCTTTCTTGATACCCAGATAAGTTTGTTGTTCAGGATCTCGACTTATTGCTGCATCAAAGGCACGGTCGAAAAAGTCATTAGCTCTTTTTGATTCCAAAGCGATCTCTTCAGGGCTAAAGTGAATAGGGACATGAGTTTGCCGGTTATTGCAAGAACTGACTATAGCCAGGACAAATAGGAAGGGAAACAGGGATGATTTAAAATTGCTTTTCATATGATTAAAGTGATCTTATTAGGACATTCAGAAAATGAAAATATTCACAAAAATAAAAAAGAAATTCCAAATAGGGAATGTCTGCAAAAACAGAACTTGTTTCCCTGATTAGGATGCCGTTGCAGGAAGTGAATGTACCTAAAATAGGAGACAATTGACGGAAAATCAAAAGACAAGGAAATCTTTTCTGATTAATTTTGTCTTGAGACAAGCACAGCCTATCTTTAGTATTTGAATAATTATCGTAGGCCAAAACTTTATTCTATATGCTCAATATAAGACCTGCCACCGAGTATGATCTGACGGCCATGCTTGAAATTTACAATGAGTCTGTCTTGAACTCAAATGCAACTTTTGATACAGAACCTAGGAGTCATCAGGCACAAATGTCCTGGTTTAAGCAACACAAAAAGAATCATCCGGTACTTGTAGCGGAGCAAGATGATCAGATAATTGGCTGGGCTTCTTTGAGTCCATTTAGTGATAGATGTGCTTATGACACCACAGTAGAAGTATCAATATACATTCATAAAGATCATCGTGGAAAAGGAATGGGAATCAAGTTACTCAAGATCATTACGCTTGAGGGTCAAAAAGTCGGGAATCATACTATTATTTCCAGGATCACACAAGGAAATGATGTGAGTATTCATATTCATGAGAAGTTAGGTTACCGGCATGTTGGAGTTATGGAAGAGGTTGGTTTTAAATTTGCTAAGTTTCAGAATGTACATATAATGCAATATTTGTTCAATAAATAAATTAGATTTATTGTGTGTTTTCTAAGAATTCTTTTGAAGACTCTTCTTTTTAATTATATTTGGAATGAAGGTATGTCAGGTAGGACAAGCTAAGCACATTTAGAGAAATTTTGTAATACTTGCATCCATCATTTATTTAACGGCTTTATTTGAATGATTACAGAGTGAAATTTAATTAGCTGTAATCCTCTTTTTTAATAAACACATGACCGGTTTGACTATTGGGGTAGTTTTGAATTTATTATTTCTGATTAAAGGAGCAGGGTCAATGTCAACAAAGCTTTCCATTTCTGTGGATTCTTTGTTTTCAATTGTTTTGCATTCGCAGTTCGGTAATTACGCATTTCTGTTTATTGCTGCGATAATAATAATTTTGCTACTGACTATTTTTATTTTTCGACGGGAGATAAGGAAGATAGAAACAAGAAAGGAGCAGGAAGCTTTGCAACAATCTACAAAACTTAAGGAACAATTTTTAGCAAATATGAGTCATGAGTTCCGTACACCCTTGAATGCAATTGTTGGCATGACTCGATTACTAAGGGACAATGATCCTAAGCCTGAACAGATGAATTATTTGAATGCTATTAAGCAAAGTTCAGAAAGTTTGATGGCAATTATTAATGACATGCTTGATATAAGCAAAATTGAAGCCGGAAGAATTCAGTTGACTAATCATCCTTTTGAACTTAGGGCTATCTGTGAAAGTGTTTATAATAATTTCCAACTTCGTGCACTTGAGAAAAAATTGGACTATACGGTTCATGTTGATGAGAATGTTCCTGAGTATTTGTCGGGAGACCCTTTGAGATTGTTACAAATACTTTCTAATGTGGTAGACAATGCGATCAAGTTTACTGAAGCCGGCAGTGTTAGTTTGCATTGTTCGGTAAAAGAGAATGTCCAAAATTCTCCGAATGATGTTGTCCTCTTGTTTAAGGTCACCGATACCGGAATAGGAATTTCAGATTCGAGTAGGGAAAAAATCTTTGAATCATTCAGCCAGGAATCCAGCGACACTACAAGAGAGTATGGAGGTGCAGGTTTGGGACTAAGTGTCACAAGGAAGTTACTCGAATTGTATGGAGGAACAATTGATGTTAGCAGTAAAACAGGTTATGGTTCTGTTTTTAAACTTATGATTCCTTTCGAGATATACAGGGGTAAATCTCTTCAAAAGATTGAAATATCAAATTCACAGGATTTGAGAAATGAGCTAAAGGGTATTTCGGTTTTATTGGTTGAAGATATTGAGTTTAACAGGATTGTTGCCATAGATACCTTGATGACAGAAATAGAAGGAGTAGAGGTTGATGTAGCCGCAAACGGGAATGAGGCGGTAGCTATGGCAGGTGGCAAGGTCTATGATGTAATATTGATGGACCTGCAAATGCCGGAGTTAAATGGATATGATGCCTCACGTCAGATAAGGATGTTAGAGAAACCACATTGTGAGACCCCTATTGTTGCTATGACGGCAAGTGCTTTGGAAGATGAGATCTATCGATGTTACGAAGCCGGAATGAATGATTTTATTAATAAGCCATTTGATACTGAAATGTTATTTAAAAAGATCTTGAATCAAATGCACAAAAGCAATTGATATGAGAAAAAAAAGACCGGACGTGCCGGTCCTTTTTTGAGTTTAATTATTTTCTTAAATCCATTCCAGTTATTTAGTTATTCACCGGCAGGTAAGAGTATTTCTTAGCATATTCCAGCATTTGTTCAATAAGAGATGAAGGATATTCTATTTTAACATCGGTAATTTTATTGTCCTTCATTACCGGAACCAAACGGGGTTGAATGAAGCCCATGTAAGGTGCGATTTTTAATTTTTCGAAACGTGCATGTACTTCTTTAAGAAGATCCTGATCGACTTTCACTCCATAGTTTTCTACAAGATTTTTACCTGCTGTAAAATCTCCTTCAGATTTTATCCTTTGTATTTCACGAAGAAGTTGCCCGAATAAAGTACGTAGCTTGTTGTAATCATTGATCACGAAAAAGGTTTTGCCGTCACGTACAACTTTTTCTATCACCTTTTCATTTGCACCTTGTTCAAAGGCCCAGGATGCAACCAATTGCCTGTTACGCATGTGAGCTTGTTCAAGATTATCCCCGGGCTTGATTCTTTGTAACTGAGTCATCAGTCCGTTGAGAATGTAATAATCATATTGAGCTTTTCCGGTTTCTAATGAAGGCATTACGCCTATGTCAACCAGCTTTTGATCCAGACAAAAATATAGTGCAACCAGATCAGCCCGGGCTTCTTCAAGGATTCCTGCATAGTTTTTCAAGGTCTGATCAGTTGTTCCGACCCCATCATTTATAATACCGGAAGCATGACCGATTACTTCGTGCATGTCAGTATGTAAATTGTCAGCCAAGGCACCTTCTTTTCTTGCACGGTCAATCACCTCCTGACCTGAAGCAAATTCATCAATCATTGGGCTTTTAGCACGGTAATAATTGTAGGCATTTACAATATTGCTAAGGTTTACTGATTTTGAACCATGGTCTTCCCGTACCCATTCATTGTTGGGGAGGTTGATTCCAATAGGAGTAGCAGGAGCAGCATCACCAACTTCCCCTATCACAGTAATTACTTTTGCACTAATTCCTTTTACATCCTTCTTTTTATGCTCAGTCATTATTGTCGAGTTATCCTCAAACCATTGAGCTTGTCTGGATATTGCTTCAATTCTTTTTGTTCCTTCAATATCTTTCATAGAAACAATGCTTTCGAAGCTGCCTTTCTTTTGGAGAGCGTCCTGATAAACTTCTATAAATCCATTCACAAAATCTATTCTTGAAGCAGTATCATTCACCCATGCTATACTGTATTCATCAAAATCTTTTGGGTCTGTACTTTTGTAGAATTTTATAAGTTTGCTGATGGTTAATTTTTGTGCATCATTTTCAGCGAGTGGTTCCGCTTTTTCAAGCCAGTAAACAATTTTCTCAATTGCAGCTCCGTACATGCCGCCTATTCCCCATACCCTTTCTTTTATTACGCCATTCTCTTTCACAAGCTGAGAGTTAAAACCAAGCTGCGATCTGTTGGCGGGGTCGCTTGCTCTCAAGTCTCCATAATACTTTTCTGCTTCAGCCTGAGCAACGTTGCTATAAAAATTATTGCTGGAACTTTTGATAACATCATTGGTGTCGCTCAGATCTACAGTTTTCGGAGCAATCGTAGGATCATAAATGATTGGAATAAGATTACCAGTGAATTCATTGATTGACATTCCTTCAAGAGGGATCATTGCAGGATCGCTTTTTTCAATTAGCTGTGTAAAGTATTCTTGGCTGCAAGAAGGGAACATCTTATCTGAAGAATAGTGGTGATGAATTCCGTTTGCAAAAAAGAATCTGTTACAATATTCTTCAAATTGTTTCCAGTGATTGCTGTTTTTATCACCTTCGTATGAATTCAATACTGCTTCAAGTGTTTTTCTAATTAGTAATCCATTCTTATATTTCTGATCATAAAAAATATCCCTGCCACTCAATCCTGCTTCATAGAGATAATAAGCCAGCTCTTTTTGTTTCAGTGACAGTTGATCAAAGCCCGGAACCTGATACCGAAGTACCTGAATATCTGCGAAACGATCAGCGATAAAATCAAATTCTATACTTGAATTTTCTTTTTGCTTTTCTTCCTGTTTACAGGAAAAGAAGACCAGCAGAACAAGCAAGGAAGGGAGGAGTAATTTTTTCATTTTAAATTTATGTTGTTGGTAAATCAGTAAACGGCTGAAGAATTTCTATGAATGTGTTATTTAAGTCCGTATTTATTGAGAAATTTTTGATTCAATTCTTTCTGTGCATTATCAAGATTTATTTTTCTTCCAGAGATAAAAGCCTCTGTCACATGATTTGTTCTCATATCCAGTGCGTTTCCTGAGGAGATAAATAAGGTTGCGTCTTTTCCTTCTTCGAGTGTTCCTAATTTATCTGAGATTCCTAAGATGGCAGCAGGGGAGGAAGTAATACTCTGAATCGCCTGTTCAAAAGTAAGGCCATATGCTGCACTTGTTCCCGCTTGAAACATCAGATTTCTAACCTGCCATGATCCTTCGGCACTCATTGCAAATTGTACCCCGGCTTCTTGTAAGAGAAAGGGAAGTTTGTATGAAATGTCAATGTCTTCATCTTCTCTTGAAGGAAGATTGTGGGTTCCATTCAATATTACAGGAATATTATTTTCTTTGAGAAGGGAAGTCATGCGCCATGCATCTGCACCACCCACAAGCACCATATTAATGTTATAACGGCGAGCCAAGTCAACTGCTGTAAGTATTTCTTTTGCAATGTTGCAATGAACAAAAAGTTTTTTGCTTCCATTAAATAATCCGCGCATTGCCTCAAATCTGAGATTCAGCTCAGAGGGGTTAGGGTTCTTTGCATAGGCTGAAGCTTCTGAAAAATAGAATTCCAGCTCGGCAAGATCTTTATTTACTCTTTGCCGAATATTCTCTTCTTTTTCTGAATTTTCCAAACGAGGAATATTCATTCCTGGCCAGTTCATGTGTATTCCTATGTCTGTTGAAATGGCTGCATCTTCCCAATTCCAGGCATCCAGGTTTACGACTGAAGATTGCCCTGAAATTCGTCCTCCCTGAGGAACGATCTCAGCAACCAGGACGCCGTTACTTCTCACTGTCGGAATAATTCTTGAGTCAGTGCTGTAAGCAATCAGACTACGAACATTTGGATTCATTTCTCCAACTTCTCTGTAATCACGTGTTGCTCTGACCAGATCGATTTCTGTCAAACCTAAAGTTGTATTGCATGCAATAAAGCCCGGATAAATATCTTTTCCTGTTGCATCTATTACAGTGTCGTATTTTCTTTTATCGATTCGAATTACCGTGGCGTCGGCAACCACAGTAAGTTTACCATTTTCAAAGGCTATAGCAGAATTTTCTATGACTTTTGTATTTCCCAGGTGAGCTTTTCCGTTCATGATTAAAACTGAACCTTTCTGTGCTTCAGCAGGGGCTTGATTTTGTGCAGACAAGTTTGTCCAAACTGAAAAAAAAGCAATTGTGACAAGAGTTATTTTATATAGTGACATTTTCTTTTGTTTTAATTGAATGAGATGAAATTTGTTCAAGAAAATTATTCCTCATCATCACAATGTTTTAGTATAATTTTTTTTGCTGTTGGTTTTTTACTACCGTCTCCCTTTCTTTTTGCTGTTGTCATCTTTTGAGTTATGCGAGCTATTTCTGTTCTGTTGAAGTCTCTCAGTTGCTTATCTCTTTCAAGATCAAAATATAGGATCCCATCTACGTATGTTTGTACCGGCTTAGCGAGAATCGAAAGGGGGTTATCGTTCCATAGAACCAGATCGGCATCTTTACCAACTTTAATACTTCCAACCCTATCATCTACACGCAGCATTTTGGCCGGGTTTTGTGTAACAAACTTCCATGCTTCTTCTTCACTTACTCCTCCGTACATAACAGCTTTAGCAGCTTCCTGATTTAATCTGCGAGCCATTTCAGCATCGTCAGAGTTATATGCCACGTTTAGATTCATTTTATTCATTATCGCTCCATTATAAGGAATAGCTTCATAGACTTCAAATTTATAAGCCCACCAATCACTGAATGTTGAAACCCCACTAACTCCATGTGATTTCATCTTATCTGCTACTTTGTATCCTTCAAGGATGTGAGTAAAAGTATTTACCTTGAAGTTGAAGGAGTCGGCAACATGCATTAACATATTAATTTCACTTTGGACGTAGCTATGACAGGTAATAAATCTTTTAGAATTCATGATTTCTACCAGTGCGTCGAGTTCAAGGTCGCGGCGGACAGGTATAGACATTTTGTTTTTGTTTCCGGGCGCTGAATTTTTTTGTTTTGAATATTCGGCAGCACGTGTGAAGTAATCCATGTAGACTTGTTCAACACCCATGCGAGTCTGTGGAAAACGCAATACTTGCTTATCACCCCAATGACTTTGTTTCACATTTTCTCCAAGAGCAAATTTGATAAAGCCAGGCCAATTTTCGAATTTCATTTTATCTGCTGTCTGACCCCAACGAAGTTTGATCAGCTGAGTTTGCCCTCCAATGGCATTAGCACTTCCATGTAATAAATGTGAAGAAGTAACCCCACCGGCCAGCTGACGGTAGATGTTAATGTCGTCTGCATCCACTACATCGCCAATTCTTACTTCCGCGGATGATGATTGTGTAGGTTCGTTCACTGATGAACTTACTGCAATATGCGAATGTTCGTCAATTATACCTGCAGTAAGATGTTTACCGGTACCATCGACAATCTTAACTCCGCTTGCCACTTTAATATTTGTTCCAATCTCTTTTATTTTGCCGCCTGAAATAAGTACATCAGTATTTTTCAAAATACCTTGTGATTCATTAGTCCATGTTGTTGCGTTTCGAATTAATACTGTTTCCGCAACAGGCAATTCCGTCCAGCCGAAAGCCATGTTCGGGTATAATACTTTTCCTCTTTTCAAAGAATCTTTTGAACTACTATCAGCTTTCACTGCTTCAACACTTATTGAATCAAAGGAGGCAGTCCAGTTCGTCCACATTCCATTCGGCAATTGCGCCTCTCCGGATAGTTTTATTGGATCTGTTGATTTGATACTCCCTGACAGTCTATACAATCCTACAGGTGCAGATTTTCTGTTTTCGAAAGAGAGTGAAATGGCTGATCCTATTTGTGAACTGCTTGCTTTAGTTGCACTTGTATCAATGAATATACTGAATTCAGGGGTCTGAATGGTTCCGGAAACTCTTAAGCGATAAGATTTATCTTCAGCAATTTTCAGAGTATAGTTACCACGCATATCAACCGGTGCATGCTCAAAAATTTTGTAAGGTTTACCTTGAACCCAATTTTCATAGATAACATTTTCCTTTTCAAAGAGTGAACCGGAACAAATAATGAAATTAGCGATCATTCCTTCTTTCAAACTGCCAATTTTATTTTCGACTTTAAGTAGTTGCGCAGGAGTATAGGTGAGAGCTTTCAAAGCTTGTTGTTCAGACAGACCATTCTCAATGGCCAGTCTGAGATTTTTCCAAAAGCCGGATTTGTTTTTAAGGTCTGAAAGAGTGAGAGCAAAATTAATTCCTGCTTCTTCCAGCATTGCCGTATTTGATGGAGCAAGTTCCCATTGTTTCATATCACGCAAGCTAAGATTCAAGGCATCATAGGGGTCACTCAGATCATAAGCTTCGGGAAAGTTCAGAGGGATGATAAAACTACACTGTAATGCTTTCAGTTCATTAATACGTTCATACTCTTCACCGGAACCTTTTAGTATATACTTAATCCCAAACTCATTTCCGATTGTGGCAGCTCTCATTTCGTTTTGCTTATCCGAAGCATCGAAAATCTGAGGTAAATCCATTAGAGAATTTATTGATGCCAGTGAAATGTTGTATTCCTTTGTTGACCCTCCGTTTTTATACCAGATAGCATCATAGTATGACTGTCGTATCAATGCAATGGCTCCCATTAGTGAACCGGGATAGTCCTGTGTTGAAGAACCTTTGTTGAATGAGAGATTAGAAGCTGCACGATCCAATACGATCAGTTCATTTTCTTTTTCATCACCTAGTAAAACAAATGGAGATGAACCTCGAAAAATTCCATCTTTTTTAACACTAAGGACAGAACCAAATCCAAGTTTGCGAAGTTCTGCTGCTTTTTTCTGGTCAGCCTTAAAATTCATATATCCATTGAATTCAGGTCGAACAGCCTCATTCCAACCATAGGCGCCCTTTTGTGAGGATAAAAATTGCGGTCCTCCATCATCTTTGGCATTCTTCCCGATTTCATCTTGTCCATAATCTGAAAAGATGTCGATCAGTGATGGATAAATGCTTTTTCCATTCAAGTCAATTACGAGTGCATCTTTTTCAATAGTCAAATTCCTGCCAACAGATTTTATGCGTCCATCCCGTACAATCATCATTGCAGAATCCAGAGTTGTTTGGTAGTCACTAACGATCCTGGCATTTTTAAAAACATAGGATATATGTTTTGGGTCAGTAGTGCCATTTACCGGATGCGATGTTTGTGCATCCAGGCTGTCGTTTACTAAGAGAAGACATAAAAGGCCGGTAATAATTCGGGTCATAATAATATTTTTGAGCCACGAATGTAACGATTAGGAGCTAATTGAGTGGTTAAGACAAATTAACACTTCGGAATAGGTCATATTTCGGTGCTTTAAAACGCATTAATATTACTTGGTCTTTGGATTTTTCTCTTTATTTTTGAACCAAACTACACAAATGGACTCCGAATTACTCGCAAAAATACATATGGTGTCAGTGCTATTATTCTTGATCAATTATTTGATCAAAATAGTGCTATTGTTTACCTCTCAGGCTTCACTTGAAAAGTATTCAAAGATCGTCAAGATACCGGATATGATCATCAGCGTACTTTTCCTGGGATCGGGAATATGGCTATTTTTTATGATAGGGGGAATTAAGATGTTTCACATCATCAAACTGGCCTTTATCTTCTTATCAATACCATTGGCAGTCGTAGGATTCAAAAAACAAAAGAAAGGAATTGCCTTACTCTCTTTTGTTCTGATTGTTGGTGCATATGGAATGGCAGAGATGAGCAAGAATAAACCATTTATTCCTGCGAAAGTTATCGTGAGTGGAGATACAACTTCTGAGTTTGCACAAGGTGCTATCCTTTATCAGTCTAATTGCGCCTTTTGTCATGGTCAGGATGGATCAAAGATGTACCGAGGAGCAATAGATCTACGTCTATCTAGTCTTGATGAGACTATGATAGCGATGATTGTTCGTGAAGGAAGTAAGGGTAAAATGCCTGCCTACAACAAAACTCTTTCTGATGCAGAGATTGCTCAGATCTCAGCCTACGTGAGTACCTTGAGAAATCCGGAAAACAACTAATTCATTTTCAAACTGGCTCCCGAAATTTGCAGCGGAAGAATCACATTGTATTGATTCCCCGGATCCAATGATCAGCATTAATTTTCACACACCGATCTTCGATGCTTTGGCATCTGACCGATTACCCAACAATTACTTAAATAAATATCCAACTTGTCAAAGGGACACTTCGTACATCAGCAGAAGGAAGAAACTGCAGTCCTGATCGGACTCATTCACAAAACGCAAAATGAAAGGCAAGCTGCAGAGTTTCTCGACGAGCTGGCATTTCTGGCAGACACGGCAGGAGCAAAGACAACCAAGCGCTTTACGCAGAGGCTAGATCATCCTGATTCAAAAACATTTATTGGAAGCGGTAAGCTTGAAGAGATCCGAAAATATATTAAAGAGAACAAGACTGACATTGCTATTTTCGATGATGAGCTTAGTGGGTCTCAGATCAGAAACATTGAAAAAGTTTTGGAGTGCCGGGTTCTTGATAGAAATAATCTCATCCTTGACATTTTTGCAAACAGGGCCAGGACGGCACAGGCTAAAACGCAAGTGGAACTGGCACAGTATAGATATCTTTTACCTCGATTGACAAGAATGTGGACTCACCTTGAAAAGCAAAGGGGAGGAATTGGTATGCGCGGTCCCGGTGAATCTGAGATTGAAACAGATCGTCGTGTTATTAAAGACAAACTAAGCAAGCTCAAAGCAAGGTTGCGGGAGATAGAAAAACAAAACCTGACACAGAGAAAGCAAAGAGGTGAGCTCATCCGGGTGGCACTGGTCGGTTATACGAATGTTGGAAAATCTACTTTGATGAATTTGCTTTGTAAGAGTGATGTGTTTGCAGAGAATAAACTCTTTGCCACGCTTGATACGACAGTCAGGAAACTTGTATATGAGAACGTCCCGTTCCTTTTATCAGATACTGTTGGATTTATCCGAAAATTGCCTCATGACCTTATTGAATCTTTCAAATCAACACTTGACGAGGTAAGAGAAGCAGATATTTTGCTGCATGTTGTAGATATTTCACACCCTCAGTTTGAAGATCAGATTAATGTTGTGAATCAAACTTTGGCTGAGTTAGGGGCATCAGACAAGCCGACAATTCTTATCTTCAATAAGATTGATGCGTACAATTATATTCAGAAGGAGGAAGATGATCTCACGCCTGCTACTAAGGAGAACATGTCACTCGAAGATCTCAAAAAATCCTGGCTTGCAAAAATCAATGGAACATGTGTGTTCATTTCTGCGACTGAGAGAAATAATATAGACGAATTAAGAGATCGATTGCTGAGTCAAGTAAAAGCACTTCATCAGCAGAGATATCCGAATATGTTGCTATGACGATCAGCATAATAGAAAATAAAAAAACCTCCTTGGTCGGGAGGTTTTTTATTTTCAGGAGAATTTCTTCTTATCTACTGATAACAAAGGGTGCAGAGTAAAGTTTGGTATTTCCATCCATAATATTTAACCGGTAATTACCTGCAGGGAATTGAGAAATGTTAACCCGTGTATCGTTTGGTTCCAGTACATCAGAGTACACATGCCGTCCACGGATATCGTAGATGTTAAACTGCAAAGTTTTTGCCTGCCTGAGATCAACACGGATGTTTATCATTGATGCTGCAGGTGATGGATACACATCCACTGAATTAATAAGCGACTCAGGACTATCTATTCCAACTACACCTGTGAAAGATAGATCGTCAACGTATAAAACTGTTCCTAAGGTTCCACTTCCTATTTGTAGCTGTTCTGTTGTGATGAGGATTACCATCGTGTCAGGATTTTGCGTCCAATCGTTATAGGACATCTCGATGGTGAAAGGGGAATAGCCTGTACCTCCGGAAGCAGTGTTAGTTGTAAACTGACCATAAGCGATGGTGTCACGCATATTAGTAAGTGTGTTCCATTTCACAAGCGTTGCGATAATAAAACAATCATCTGAACCGGCCGGGATATAGCGGTAGAAGCCATTAAGTACGCGATGTCTTACAGTATCAGGAGTTCCTTTTATGATAGTCTGTGTTGCGACATCAATATCACCATTTGAGGCAGCCCCGGGTACCGAAGACCCGACTGCAGTCCAGGCCATTAATTTCAGAGCATAACTTCCACCATGAATTTCGCTGCTTTCTTTGACAGCGCTATGCATAAGTCCGGCAGTAAAGGCAAGACTAACACTATCTGTAGTCTTCCAAAAATCAGGCATTTCATACGCATAAGTACCTGTTGTATTAGCCGTCCAGTTTTCAAAACCCCCATTCGGAATTACCTGGGCATTTGTAAAGCTGATGGATAAAAAGGTTAAAATGGTTAATAGTGTTATTTTTTTCATGATGAATGATTTAATAAGGAATCAAATATATGAAAAAGTGTTGAATACCTTTTTAATAAAAAAGACCCGCAAAATGTTTTTACGGGTCTTGAAGAGCCTGAAATTAGGTCAGGTATGAGAGAATATCAATTGACATTAACTGTTTACCAATACCTTCAATTTAGTGCCAACCTTTAGCTTATTTGAATTTAAACGATTGACTTCCTTAATCTGCTGGACTGTTACTCCCTCGTATCGGTTTGCAATATCCCAAAGAGTATCCCCCGGTTGAACTACATGGTAAACAATTTTAGAGTTCGAATTAGAAGGAACTGAAGAAGATGTTGACTTGCTTGAGGATGTATTGGTTGTTTCTGCTTTTTTTGATTCTTTTTTAACCGGACCGGCATTTGCAGCTACAGTTTTTGATTCAACTTTTTTCTGTCCTTTTACATATACGGTCAGGTAATTCCCTGCTCTTAAATGCGAGCTATGCAGATTATTCCAGCGTTTTAAGTCGCTTACGGTGCAGCGGTATTTGTTAGCAATGGATCCTAAATTTTCTCCACTACGAATGTGATGTCTGCGTTTTATCAAACTGCTGGTGAAATGGTCTGATGACTTTTCAGATGAAGGAGTAGAAACAACTAATGGGGCAGAGGCTAGTTCATTCTTTTCATAGATCTGCTCAACGTTCGCGATATAGGTATTCACCTTTGATCTGGGTAATCGTAGCATTTGCGGTTCTTCGCTGCTTGGTATGATTCCACGCTTGTACAAAGGATTGAGATAGGTCAGTTGCTCATGTGGTACATCAATAATACTTGCAATATCCTTTAAGCTCATTTTTTGATTTACCATGATCGTGTCAGTCTCAAAATAACTAAGATCAGGTGCAATTGGGGTTAAATTATGTTCAGCCGAGTAGTTGAGCAAATAAGTAACGGCAATAAATGCCGGAACATATCCTCTTGTTTCACGTGGCAGATAAGGACTGATCTCCCAAAAAGTTTTTTTCCCGCCTGAACGTGCAATGGCCTTGTTGACATTTCCGGCACCACAGTTATATGCAGCTATAACCAGGAGCCAATCATTGTAGATAGCATACATGTCCTTGAAATACTGACAGGCAGCATAAGTGGATTTTACAGGATCTCTTCTTTCATCAATCAGCGAATTAACCTTCAGGTTGTACATTCTGCCGGTTGCCAACATGAACTGCCATAAACCGGTTGCTCCCATTCTTGAAACGGCAACTGGGTTCAAGGCGCTTTCAACGATTGACAGGTATTTGAATTCAAGAGGCAATCCCTGTTCATCAAGGATCTGTTCGTACATGGGAAAATATAAAGATGATAAACCCATTACTCTTTGAGTAAGAGATCTACGCTTCAAGGCATATAAGTTGAGATATTCTTTTACTTCTGAATTGAATGTTAGAGGAATATCTGTCTGAATTTTTGCAATTCGTTTTGCATAAATATCATCTGCATAGACTGGAATTTCTGTTCCATCAAAATTGCTTTCCGGAAATCCCGCTTCTTCACTTTCAAGGATCTTCTGGACATAGTGCGAACTCACCAAACTATCCAGTGTTGCAACAATTGGATCATAGGAGTCTTCTTCTACTGAACTCGGTGCAGCGACATTTTGCGCTTTACAATGCTGTGAAAACGAAAACATCATTGTGCAAGCCAATGATGCCTTTAGAATACGTTTAATAATGCCTTTCATGGTAAATTTCCCTGTAATTCTTGTGTTTCTACATATAGGTATCGGATAGTGGCAAAGATAGAATATCTAAAATACTATCTAATAATATAGACTGAACTGTTCGTGAAATTCATTTAAAGCACATAGTTTCTTACCGATGTAAGTAATCTTTGTGATTATTGATTTTCCCCGGAGTGCTTTTTAGTTCAAAGTCAACAATTTAGATGGTTTTTGTTGGTCGGCGGAAGCATCAAATGTCTTGTTGATTTTACCAAAGAATGTCAAACCTTATTTCTGCCTTGAATAAAATGACTTTTAGACACAGTTTTCTTTAAAATGTGAAAATAAGTAAAATTTTCAAGGCCCATTGACCTTTCATTGACCAAGGATAGTTACCAATTGGTGGAAGTCAGCAGGGCTTTTACCGAATATAATGGACTTCTGCATGGCTGCCGTGCTATTTTAGTCTTGTCTTTAATCAATAATATTCTTCTCCGCGCAAGGAAGAATTTCTCAACCACCCTTATTTAATATCAGACCGGTATAGGTCTTAAAACTTAATTGAATAGCTATGGAAACAGCGCTAGTAGGCCTTGCCTTGCCCGCTTTGATCACAAGATTAAAAGAATTGCTCAACGAACTGGGATTCAAAGTTCAGAGCCTTAATGATAAAAAACCGGTACTGCTTGCCGAGCAAACAGGTAACTGGTATCGAAGTCCAAAACAAGTCCTTCTGCAATTCAGCAGAATGGATGATCAAGTAACCAGAATAGATGTCACAGTCATCATCGAAAACAACAAAAAAAACCGTCGCGCCGAAGAGGTTATCGAAGAAAAAATCGTTGCGACCATCTACGAAACTATCCACACCAGAAAGAAAACAAGTTATGGGATTTGATGAAATTACACCGCATCTTAATAAGATTGCTACCCTTTACCTGACCAATAATAAAAGAAAGGTAGGGTGGATCTATGTAAGTGCCATCCAAAAAAGTAATGCAGCGTTGAAAGAAATTTATTTCATCAGCGTCCAAAAAGGAAAGAGGCTCATTTCTGCATTAGAAAATAACGATCTTAAGATCCTGGAACCTTTCAGTGAGGTTATACCGGTAACAGCAATCGAAAGAATTCGTTCAACGAAAGGCTGATAAGCATATAGGAATTTTAAAAAACAAAAATGCAGGGATTAATTTTTCCCTGCATTTTTGTTTTCATCGACACCGTTTTTGGCATCTTTAAATTCTTTGATACCTTTTCCAAGTCCTTTTGCAAGACCCGGAATTCTTTTGGCGCCGAAAAAAAGTAGAATGATGAGAAGAATTAAAAAGATCTCGCCACCACCAAGTGACCAAAGGAATGTCAGCATAATTGTGCCTGCCATGATTTATTTTTTAAGCCTGATAGCGGATTCAAAGGTATGAAATTTAATTAGTTTTTTGGCCATTTCTGAATTCATTTGAAGTACCAATTGGAGTGGAATTCTCAGCTTTTTTAAAGAGCTGATGTAAATCATAACATAAACTTCATGTTAACTCTAAAAGTGAGGGTGCTGATTATTTATCTTTGTTAAAAAATTAAAGGTCTTGAAAGCCTTTGTTTACGGGCATTTACAGACTACGAGGGTCCTGCAGCATAGTAATCCCTCAGTTTTTTAACGACAAATTATAACAATGTCAAAAATTAATTCTTCACATCCTAAAGTCTTAAAAGTACTTTACCTGCTTTTGTTGTTGTCCTTTTTTCAATCACGTGCACAGGTATATCAGTGGGCAAACACCATTAAAAGCGAGGGTTTTGATCAGGCTTATGACATAGTTGCCGATCCTCAGGGTTATGTATACGTTGCCGGACAGATAGAATTTCTGGCAGATTTTGGTAGTGGAATCGTGATTGAATCTGCCGGTGTTCATGATATATTTATAGCTAAGTATACACCTGAGGGAAGATTGGTTTGGGCGAAAGGAGCCGGAGGTAAGGGAGGCGATAAAGCACATTCAATCGCTCTCGACGGATTGGGAAATCTTTTTATCGGAGGTGAGTATGAAGACACATGTTATTTTGATCACATCATGAAAGTGACAGGTGTGTCAGAGGTGAACAACATGTTTGTTGCTAAATATGACACTGCCGGTAATGTGCAATGGGTTCGCAATATCAGTATCGATGGCCCATTACAAACAAGAGGATATTCTGTTGGTTGTGATGAGCAAGGTAATGTTTATACTTGTGGAGGTACAAAGGGCGATACTTACTTTGAGAATAATTTTCTGTTCAGTAGTGCCGGAGATTATGATGCTACCGTTTTTAAATTTAATGGAAATGGTGATTACGTTTGGGGGAGGCGAATGGGAGGGTTGGAAAGTGATAAAGCCTATGGTATACTAAGCGATCATAATGGTTTTATTTATGTGACCGGTTACTTTGTAGGTTTAGCAGAATTTGCTCCCGGTGTTAGCAAGACAGGCAATGGGGGGACTGATATTTTCCTGGCAAAATTTGATACTGCCGGTACCCTCCAATGGGTTGAACAGGTTGGTGATACCGGTTTTGAGCGTGGATGGGACATTACACAGAATATAAATGGAGAGATATTAATTACAGGTGAGTTTCAGGGACGCCCATCCTTTGACGGGCATGTGATCTCCTCACGAGGAAATAGTGATATGTTCCTGGCAGCTTATGATGCTAATGGAAATAATCAATGGGCACTCTCAGGTGGTGGGCCCGAAGATGACATCGGAAGAGGGATAGCACACGATACAAGTGGAAACATTTTTGTCATCGGTGATTATGGTGGTAGCGCAACCTTCCCGCCATTTTCAATTTCAGGAAATGGTTTTTCGGAAGTGTTCCTTACAAGTTATGATCAGACAGGCTCAACGACAAGATGGGTTCGGTCTGTAGGCTCTTATGAAAATGACAGAGGTAGAGGAGTTGCATGTGATAATGCAGGGAACATTTATTCTTGTGGCGAATATGTTGACTCCGCGGAATTTGACTATTCAACATTACACGGTGATCTTCTGCTGGATATATTTGTGACAAAATTGGTGGCAGGCAATTTTTGTTCAACACAAATAACTGCAAGCGGACAAATTACTTGTCATGCCGCATGTGACGGTACTGCAGTGGCAAATACCACAGGTCTGGCACCTTTTACTTACTCATGGTCTACTTCTCCGGTTCAGACGGGATCAAGTATTTCAGGTTTATGCGCGGGAACATATACCGTAACCGGTACAGATGCTATCGGTTGTAGTTCTACTGCAACTATTACTCTTAGTGACCCTCCGGCTACGCAGTTGTCAACTACGAAGGCTAACGCATCATGTTTTGGGCTATGTGACGGAAACGCAAATGCCGTTGCTGTTGGAGCCGGACCTTTTACCTTTGAATGGTCTACGCTTCCTGTATCAAACGGATCCACGGTAAATGGATTATGCGCCGGTACATATACTGTTATGTGCACTGATGATCTCGGATGCACATCAACTCAATCTATAAATATCAGCGAACCGGCAGAAATTCAAATTTCAGTTTCTAAAACTGACCCATCATGTTTTGGAGATTGTACAGGAATTGCCATAGCTAATGTAATTGGTCAATCACCACTAACTTATCTTTGGTCGGATATTTCAGGGCAAACAAGTTCAACGGCTGTTGGTTTATGCAGTGGGGTTTATACGGTCATTGTTACAGACTCATCTTCATGCGCCGATTCTGCAACTATTTCCTTAGTCGATCCTGCTCAATTACAAATATCTACACTAGGTAATGATATAAGTTGCTTTGGTCTGTGTGATGGATCTGCATTGGCAAGTGCCAATGGCAACGGGCCATTTACTTATTCCTGGTCGGTTTCACCTCCGGTTTCAGGTGCATCTCTTAGTTCTTTGTGTGCCGGAACATATACGGTTACATGTACTGATGTGGCTTCTTGTTCCGTTACATCTGATGTAATAATTCAGGAGCCTCTTCAGATCCTGATTGCATCCACTGTCACAAATGCCTCATGCATTTCTTGTTCCGATGGTTCTATTGATATTAGTGTTACCGGTGGTACCGGTTTAATAAATTTCGATTGGTCAAATGGAACAACTAATGAAGACCTTCTGAATGTTGCAGCGGGTACTTATACCTTGTGCGTTAGCGATGATAATTCTTGTTTACAATGTGACACTTTCATGGTTTTAGCTCCCGGCACAGGAGTTTCTACATTAGCTGAGAATGATCAGATTTCTGTATACCCTAATCCATTCAATTCCTCTCTTAATTTCAGGCTTCCAAATGATACACCCGGTGGAACTTCATTGAAATTATATAATTCTATAGGAGAACTGGTCTATATTCAGCATATTATTGGAAAGGAAGTTCGTATTGAATCCGGTAATCTTTCTGAAGGCTTGTATTTTATTCATATAGAAAGTATGGGTGCTGTTATTCCGGTTCAGTTGCAGAAATAAATTATCGGGACATAAAAAAAACGCATGAATTTGTTCATGCGTTTTTTTGTTATGAAATACTTTGAACTTATTGTTTGATAATCTTTCGTACGCTGACACTTGTTCCGCTCACAAGCTTAAGCCAATAGCAACCTGCAGGTAGCTGACGAACACTTAAGTCAAATAATTTGCTCTCCGCTGATGAATGATGAACAACTTCACCGATTGAATTGTATATAATTGTTTCCAGCTCATTAGCATCTCCTGTATAAGTTATGTGAAGAACATCGCTTACCGGATTAGGATAAGAAGTGAAGAATTTGGAATTTTTATCTATTTCTTTATTTAATCCTGTAATGATCGATTGGAGGTCAAGTTGGTCAATAAACAGCTTACTTCCTACAACAGCAGAATCAAATGGAAAATAAGAAGAGTAAAATTCTATTCTTATTGAATCCGGTGTCATTGACGAACCAATCGGAATAGCAAATGGGGTATATACAGATGTCGAAATAAATTGATAGTATGCACCACCAACAATTGACCCGCCGGCCATAGTATTGATGTTCGCTATAGCGGTATCAGGTGCGCTGGTCAGGAATTTATAAAAACCGACTAGAGTATCACCCATGTTAGTGAACGGCTGTCCACCCATAGAAAAATCTTGTCCACTACTTACTGCTGCAATTTCTGGTCCAAATCCCTGATCAGTAGTTTCAAGGCTGAGAGCATAGAGACCACTCACTGCATCAGTTGACTGTTTTACACCATCACCTGAATTTATCCAGCCAAAAGGATTGTCAATGCTTTTATTTATCCAGTTGTCAAATGTGCCATTAGGGATTGGTTGGGTAATTGATGGACCGGAGAAGGCCAGTTCGTCAAACTCTATCCAACTATTTGCTTCTATTCCAATTCCGGAAATAAGATTGCTTGCTGCCATAGCAATAATTACAGTATCAGGTACAGATCCTAGACTTAGTGGAAATGTAAAAGGAACATAAGTCAATTCGCTACCTGTACCTTTTATAGCAAAAATGTCAGTACTAATGATAGAACCCCCACTTTTGAAGGTAACAATCAAGATAGCTGTGTCAATTCCTGGTAGTTCATAGCGGTAATAACCTGTAATATCTGTCGGTTGTTGAGAGTACGGAATACCACCTATTCCATCGATTGGATTGTCAGTTGAATTAATTACATAACCACCCAGGGTGTCTGTTCCAATGATGTAAGTTTCAATTCTCGCCGCCAGTCCGCTAAAGCCTCCTACAGGAGTGACAGTAGGAATGCTAAAGGCAGGTACTGATTCACGATTTGATGTGATCCAGGAGACAGTTTCGTCATAATTAAAATTACTCCAGTTTTCAAAATCGCCATTCTGAATTGCCTGTCCGGTGACCGACAATTGAATAAAGAGTAGGGAAATAACAAGTAAAGATTTTTTCATGTTTAATATTTTTTTAGAATGGGAAATTACAAAACAGACCACAAAGGATTATGGAGAAATGCTGCTTTTGAAATTACTTTTACACAGGCATATGAACCCATTTTGTGAAAAAATCTATTAAAAACTGAAATTTCTATCTTATCGCAATTGATTTTTCAACCAGTCCTTTTGGATTACCTGTACCGAAAAATATATTCATAAGTGCCATCAGGATGATCAAATATGAACCATACATGTAAATTGGCAGTGGAGGTAAATAGAATGAATAGGTACAGGAGGCGGCGATGATTGCAGCTAAAAAAAAGAATTTTTTTCTAAGAAAAAGTAACAAAAAAAGAATCAGACCAAGTAGACTTGAGAAATAACTTAAGGGCAGCGATGCACGAAAGTGCCCAAGGGAAAAGCTTTGGAAAAAATTAAGGACAGCATTTCTAAGAACCATAAGCGGTTCTGCTTTTAGAATTCTCAGGTATTCGCCCATGCACCATTTGGACTCTCCAAAAAACACTTCTGAGTCATACATTCCGGGTTTGCTGTCATAGCTAAATTCACTGCCTGCAATATCTCGATAAGCATTCCATGAAATCGTATCGCTAAATCCTTTGACGTAGGAATTAGGATAAGCACCAAGCGACGTATACATGATATGTCCGGGATGTTTGTCTGTTTTTTCTGAACCCAGACTAATCAGAGAAAAGATAAAAACAGCGACAACAATACCCCGCTTATAAATGGGAAGGTTTCGACCAGCATACAACAAAACAAGTATGCTTAATACAAGGACGGTAGATCTGATATGAAAAGTGAATGCCAGAAGGAGCGCCAGCATTAGCAGAGCTAAAAATGATATTTTCCTTTGTGATAGAAACCAATAAACAAGTATGGCAGAAGGAATAATTTCCCAGAAGTAATAAAAAGGATACAAAGCGTAATAAATAATGAGAGGATTTATCACATACAAACAGAAGAAAATTAATTGTTCTCTCCTTGTTTTTAGAAGTAAAAGAATGATCAAGGAGATTACTGAATGAATTAGCAGTTGAAAAAGTTTCACTGCTCCAATGCTACCTGTCCATCTAAAGATATTTCCGGCAATCCAAACTACATAGAGATAGCCCGGTTGATTGATCGCATAGTTACGACTATCAATCTGATGCGATACAAAGTGATATGAGTTGATCTTTTTTAAAGATTCTTCCTTATCAGGTATTGATATAAATTTATGAAGAGTATCAACTTCATTCAAATTGAATTTCCAACCTTGTCCCTGATCTATCAATGCGGCTCCTGAAAAGTATGGAACGGTAAATTCAGGGATCATCATCTTTCCTTTATCGAGAAAATGTCCGGTTCCGAAGACAAATAGGATGACGGAAAAGAAAATTAAAAGGGAATGTTTAATTTTCATTTAGAGGCATCCGGTTTATAAAATGATTCTATCATTTGGGTTCAATACCAGATACACTCTGTCAATAATCAATTTTATCAGGTTTAGCTACCCAATCTTTAAAAATCTGCAAAGCATCCGCATTCGGAGTGTGGATCATTTCAATTTTTCGGGAAGCAGGATCTACATTGATCTCCTCATAAATAAAAGCATCATCAAAACCTGCATCAGCAGCCTGATCCCGAGTGTTAGCATAGTATACTTTGGCAGGTCTGGCCCAATAGATAGCACCAAGGCACATAGGGCAAGGCTCACAAGATGTATATATTTCACAACCGTCAAGCTGGAAGGAATTTAAATTTTTACAAGCATCTCTTATTGCAACTATTTCAGCATGTGCAGTCGGATCGTTTGTAGATGTGACCTGATTGGAACCTTTTCCTACAATCTTACCATCCTTCACTACGATACAACCAAAAGGACCCCCTTTATTATTATTTGATCCTTCACGTGAAAGTTGGATTGCTGCTTTAATAAATTCACCATGATCTTTTTTCATAATACTTGTCTTATTAATAACTATTAATCTATCCTCCGGGGTTTAACAAAATTAGTATAATTTTACCTGTCTCAATAATATTTTCTCGCTTGGATACCTTTTACCAAAAGATCTTAGATGCGCAGAGCAGGAATCAAAAACTCGCCCTTTGTATTATCGTGAATACAAAAGGGTCTACACCACGTGAAGCCGGATCAAAGATGCTGGTTTATTCAGATGGTGATATTCATGGTAGCGTAGGTGGAGGCGAATTGGAGAAAAATGTTATCTCAAATGCTTTGAAAGTAATTAGATCAGGAAAACCTGAACTGTTTAAACACGACTTGTTGCATCAACATAATATGTGTTGCGGAGGAAGCGTGGACATATTTATAGAGCCTATCATGAAAAAAAGCAAACTGTATATTTTTGGTGCAGGTCATACGGGTCATGCATTGGCGAGACATTCACTAAACCTTGATTTTGAAGTGGTGGTGATTGACGACAGGAAGGAATATCTGGATCAGATTTCTTTGGAGGGAATAAATAAATTGCATCTGCATTATGAGAGTGCACTGCCTCTCTTACCTATGGATGAGCAAACTTATATCTGCATAATGACTTACAGTCATCCTTATGATCGTGATATATTATCATATTGCCTGAAAAAACCGCTGGCTTATTTAGGGATGATAGGAAGCAGGAGAAAAGTGGAGATGACTAAGAAAATGTTTGTGGATGCGGGAGTGGGCAACTTAAAAGAACTTGAAAAAGTAGATATGCCTATGGGAATAGATATTGATGCAGAAACACCCGATGAGATAGCTATCAGCATCCTTGCAAAGTTGATATCCGTTCGACGGATGATTGTTGAACCGCAGTGATAAAAAGTAGATCAGTCAAATTGCTTGAGCTACTTATTTTCTTCTTCCCTGAAGGATGCGATAGAAAGAGCGAGTACGGATTTCGTCCAGAGTTAATCCTGTCATTTGGACTTCTTCCTCAGTGATGGCTCCTGAATTCAAGGCACGAAGAAAATAATTTAGTAGACCCTGGCCTGTTGCTGCATCATCGAAGATATCGCCACTGAGTGTTGCCTGAGCAGCTTTATCTACAAAGTGACGCAGACGCAATGCTGCGTCTTCATAGCTTTCAAGGAAAAATGTATAGACAGCAGCATAACGCATAGGCAACTGAGCCGGGTTTAGATCCCAGCCCTGATAGAATCCGTTTTTTAAAGAATGCATGCTATGACCATAGCATAATTTCCAGGCTCTATGAACTATTTCTCTGTTCTCCTTTTCTTGTTGTTCAGTTAATGATTCTCCCTTATGTGGACCTATAGGCATGACATTCGTTGCTCCGTCGGATAGAAAAATACCTGTTCCGGCTAATGCAACTTTTGTCATGTGATGAGCAAAGTCGCAAACCGGATGATCCATGGTTTGATATTTTGCAGTGATGTTAGAAGAAGCAGTATAATCATAAGTTCCGAAATGTGCTGCTATGCAGCGTCCTTCACCCGCCATGATCAATCCCCGTAAAGGGTTTATTCCAATCTTGTCCATGATGGCCTGAGTGGCTTCAACCATCATTTCCATTTTCAAGGAACCGATCGGCAGCTTGAATTCTTTTTCGATAATATCAAAGAATTTTACAAGGCTTTGCATTTGCTCCGGGATTGTCACTTTTGGGAGCATGACTACGAAATTCTCCGGAAGCTTTCCTTTGGTTTCTGTAAGTAATGTTGAAAGGAAGATATCTAAGGTTCTGACACCTCTTGCCTTCAAATCTTCGGTGAATGGTTTTATTCTTATTCCGATAAATGGCGATGTGCTATTTTCTTTCATGGCTTTTGCCAATTCAAGAGCAGCATTAACTGCTGTTGCATCCTCTTCCTCATCCGGGCGGTTACCAAAGCCATCTTCAAAATCAATTCTGAAATCTTCAACAGCTTCATGTTCCAGTTTTGTGATGATTTTGCGATACACTGTGTATGAAAGCCAAGCAGGATGATTCTTTCGTTCAGCATCATTCATTGCCTCTAGTTCCTGAGTTAATTTATTTATTTGCTTCTCATCACGTGGCAATGAATCATAACCATTCAGTTCCAATACCCTTGCTAATACGGTAAAGTCCGGAGCATAAGTGCGCAGACTTTTGAGGGCAATGTCACCCATCTTGGCTGCCGAGTCCCATTTATATAGGTTCGCCCCGCCATAAACTGTATGTACCGGCTGACGATCAGAGCGGTCGCCGGGATATATTTTTTGAAATGCCAGGTTTGCCTGACGAAGATCATTGAGTATCTTTTCTTTTTCCGTATCCGGAATCGTGGTTTTCATAATATTTTTCTTTGGATGAGGCCTGCAAAGATAGAAATCGGATTGCAATTTTATACTTTGATCAATATGATTTGGGATTTTAAACGTATAATAATCCCGTCTATAGGAATCATTAGTTCACAATAGGGAAGGATGATATATAAAAGTGTAAACAGAATAAACAGTCGCCCTGCTTATTTTTTAAAATGCTTTATTAACCCGGTGTTTCACATTTCAATAACAAGACACAGAAATGCTTTCAGCCGTGGAGGTATTAAGCTTCATCTGCCTGTTTATTCAACTCCCACGGTATGTACTATATCCGAATGGATTTAAGAGAAGCGGAACATGATAGTGAGTTGAATCTGATATCTCGAAAATGATCTCAACGGAGGGATAAAAACATTTTACATTCCTTCCGGAAAAGTAGGAAGCTGTATCAAATTTTAATTTGTAATTACCCGGTGAGAGCACCGACTCTTTGTTTAATAAATTATTAACTCTCCCATCAGAATCAGTCGTTCCTTCAGAAAGAAAGGTCCACGTGTTATCAGATCCGGATTTTTCAAGGATGATTTTAACTCCGGAAGCCGGTTTCCCTAATGAAGTATCAAGGATATGAGTTGTCAGTTGGCTCATGTGATAATTTTTTTCAGTCTTAGTGTAGTAATTTTTTGTTGCTCTGCTGCAGCATTCCTTAATTCTGTTTCTCTGTTGTTTCCTATGCGTGAATTAAGAAGTTGCAACATTTCCTCTGCGCTTTTTCCTGTTGCACAAACAATGAAGATAAAACCAAATTTATTTTCATAGGCCTCATTACCCGCTGCAAGATCCAGCAGCGTCTTTTGTGAAGCGTTTTCAACAGAAGCCTGCTCTCCGCCGGCCAGTGTTTTGGTATTGGCAAATTTTTCTTCCAGACTCTTCAGGTCCCCAATTTTTGGATGATGATCAAATGCTTCCAGCCAATCAGATTCAGTGGTTTGTTCCCAATTTATATCAGCCTTCTTAATCAGGTCTTCTATATTTTTAAAGGGCCGATCAGAAAACATCCCTTTAATCCAGGAACTTGAACCACAGCATTTCTCCATTTCAATGAAGAATGACTTTTCGCTTAAGCTATTTAATTCCTGAATTGTCATAAAAGAAATTAATCAAAAGAAATCTTACCGAATAATCGAAGGCGACTAACGCCTCCATCCGGAAAAATGGTAAAGCGCACATGGGTAATTTCATCATGTGGCAGTATTTCATTGGCAAAATGATGTTCATGATCCGCATGCAACTTTTGCTTTGGCATCAACTCAGTCCATTGTAGCGAATCAGAAACAATATTTTTTTCTTCTTCAGGAGAAATTGAAATACCTTCAAGCATGCACATGTCCGGATAATTTCCTTTGAAATGTGCCGTGTCTACCAAGGCACTTTGAATTTTTCCTTTATGAGCAAGACGGAGTATAAGCCAGTCTTTATTATTTGGTGTTCGGTTTCTTTTTGTTTCCCATCCATCTCCCATGTTGATTCCACGTCCGGGCATTAAAAGGTTGTCCATGTGAGAGAAGAACATATCGTTACAAACAATTGCCTTGGCACCATTTAGCGCAGAAGCAAGATCAATTTCTTCATTGGCATTCATGCCGGACCAGTCCTTGTGTACTGTGCCATAAACTTTTAGCCTGGCTACGCCACCATCGGGAAAAATATTCAGACGCAGGTGAGTATAAATGTCTTTACTTGTACATTCATAAAAATTCTGGCTCCCCGGATTCAGCGGAGATTTAGGAAGCAAAGCTGTCCATTTTACGTTTTCGAAATCTATTTCTTTTGTTGAATCATCGATCCTTGCCCCATCAATGGATGCAAAAGGAGGGTGATTCCCAAGAAAGAAATTAGTATCAATATCAAATCCGGCTATAACTCCTGATGCACCTAATTTGATGATGCACCAATCATGTCCGGGGCACCTTTTTCGTCTCGACTCCCACCCATCCATCCATTTTCCTCGATCAGTATATTTATCTTCAATAAATATTCCACGTCCGGGCTTGATGAGATTTTCCATTTCCGCAAAAAAATCATCACTGCATGCAAGCGTTTTCGCACCAAGTTTTTCGGATGCAAGATTGAGCAATGATGTAAATGCAGGTGAGTTTTGTTCGATCGGGCTCATGAATTTCTCAAAATAATATTTCCTGTTGGCGAAGATACAAAGGATCCTTTATCGTAGACAAGAACACCGGCAACATAAGTTTTTTCGACCAGTCCGGATAGCATTACGCCTTCATAAGGGCTAATAGCATGCCGGGAGCGTATGAGAGCGGGAGACACCTTCATTTTCTTTACCGGATTCCAGATTACGAGATCAGCATCAGCACCAATTTGAATTCTACCTTTATTCGGAAGATTTAAAAAGTCAGCTATTTTGGTACTCATCCAATTTGAAATGGTTTTGAGTGAGACGTTTCGTTCCATGGCCATAGACCAAATGATGGGCAATTCAAATTGTAATGTTGAGATGCCACCCCAGGCTTCCTTGAGATTTCCATCGCTCAGGCTTTTAACCTCAGGCGGAGCCGGGCTATGATCGGTGACTACAAAATCAATAGTCCCTTCAACGAGTGCATTCCATAGTTGATCATTGTTTTCTTTTTCCCGGATAGGAGGTGCACACTTAAATCTTGGATCTGCATCAACGATATTTTCGGCATTGAAAAATAAATAGTGCGGACAAGTTTCTACGGTAATAGGTAATCCTTTAGCTTTTGCTGCCTTCAGTTGTGAAATAGAATTGGCAGAAGAAAGATGAACAATATGAGTACGCAATTTATATTTGTCTGAAACTTTTATTAAAGCTGCAATGGCATTATCTTCCCATTCTTTAGGCCTTGATCTTAAAAAATGTTGGTAGGAGTATGGTTCTTTAGCATGTTCTTCCATCCCTTTATGTTTTTCTTCCAACTCTGCGTGTACAAGCAAGGGCAAATTATGTTTTACGAGTGTATCTGCTATTGTTTCGATATCCTTTATGCTTGCATTTGGAAAATCATCAATCCCTGAGTGTGTCATAAAAGCTTTAAAACCGAGAACGCCTGCATCAATTAAACCTTCGATATCAGCTGCATTATCCGGAACAATTCCACCCCAGAATCCACAGTTCACAAAAATTTTTCCTTCGGCAGCTTTCAACTTCTCTTTGAAATTACTTACAGTCGTAGTAACTGGCGTTGAATTTAAGGGCATATCGACAAGCATGGTTACTCCACCAGCTGCAGCAGCCTTGGTTGCTGTTTCAAAACCTTCCCATTCGGTACGACCGGGTTCATTAATATGGACATGGCTGTCAATTAAGCCCGGCATCAATACTGATTCTCCACAGCTGACAGATTTTTTAGCAGTACCTGCCGGAGCTTTGCCTTCAACTATGTCTACAATTTTACCTTCAGTAATTAATACAGTTACTTCTTTAATGCCTTCAGGTAATACTGTTTGTTTACAATAAATTGCAAGATCTGCTTTCATTTTTTTCTCTAAAAATTATGTATGTTCAATCAGGTATTCCTGAAAAAAAAATTGACAAAATCAATATGTGCTTAATTCAACTTAGCACCTTGTAGTATCCATCTTCCTAATATCTCTCTTTCCTCTTCTGTCATCTGAGTTTTATTGGCCTGAGGCATTGTCTTAGTTTGAATAGCTCTTACCATGATGCGATCAGCCATTTTGTGTATTTCTTCAGGAGTATCAAACATTACTCCATTTGGTGTTACAGTTTGAGTATCGTCTGTAGGATTCTGAGAATGACAACTTACGCAACGTTTTTGGATAATTGCCTGTGCCTCAGAAAATGTTACCATTTCATTTGAGGATAAGTTGACTTTTGACGGGGAAGTTACCATCACCAGAGCTATAAGAGCAATTGCAGCAAAAGGAAGCATCCATCTGGCATGACGACCTTGTTCATGTAAATTAATGAAATGTCTTACGGCAACACTCGCCAGAGTTAAAATGGAAAGAACGATCCAATTAAATGCAGGACCATAGGTCGCAGGAAAATGATTGCTGATCATCACAAAAATTACAGGCAATGTCATATAATTATTGTGCAAGGAGCGAAGTCCTGCATTCTTCCCTAAGTTTGGATTGAGTGGTAGTCCCTTCTTCGCTGCTCTGACCATCGCTTTTTGAGAAGGAATAATCGTAAAAAAAACATTCCCAACCATTATTGTGCCGATCAAAGCACCAACATGCATAAAGGCTGCCCGGCCACTTAATAATTGACTAAGTATATATGCTATTATTGTTACGATGGCAAATCCTATAACTGCAAATGTTTTTTTTCTCTGAAGCAGGGACGTCTTGCAGAGCAGATCGTAGATGAACCAACCGATAATAAGTGTGCCAATCCCGATGATGATAGAAGTATTCGCACTTATACCTGAAACGGCAGGGTCAAGCATATATGCTTTGGCATTGAAATAATAAACAAGCAATAAAAGGATAAGCCCTGTTAACCAGGTGAAGTAAGCCTCATACTTAAACCAATGAAGTGTTTTGGGTATTTCGCCCGGAGCGATCTTATATTTTTCGATATAATAAAATCCACCACCATGAATCGCCCATAAATTTCCTGCAAGCTCATCACGTAGATCCTCAGTCCGGTTAAGGCTGTTTTCCAAAAAAATAAAATAAAATGAAGCTCCTATCCATGCAATACCAAATACAACATGCGCCCAGCGGATGACAAGATGTAGCCAATCCAGCACATGAGGTCCTATTCCTGCCTTCATGGCAAGGTAATACACAGCATAGGCGGTAATGCATAGGATGGCAAGTATGACGATTACGCTACGGTAAAGTGCAATTTCTTTTATCGATTCCTTTAGATCTTCGGTATCGGGAGAATTCTTTGACATTTATTTTTATTTCGATGCGAAGATAAGTATTATGGAATCCAATTGCGCTCTTCCGGTACCCGAATTTTATTTCGAACCGTATAATTAATTTAGAAAAACGTAGTACTCATAGTAGATCAAGCCAATGATGATGTCGTATTGAATGAGGGATAGATCATTTTAAAAATAAGTCTCTGGTTAAATTCAAATCTCACTATTGGGATTCCTTAGCGTATTTCTCAACTTTTCGATCGAGAGTAGAATAAGTTCATTTGTCGCAGGTAAACCAAACTCGGGTTCTATTTCATGTTTTCCGACTGCAGAAATTGCATCCTTTATTGCGAGCCAAGTGCTGAAGGCAAGCATAAACGGCGGTTCAGCCACCGCTTTACTTTTTCTGATAGCCTTAGGATTTGGTACATCTTGCAAAAGTTTAACCCTAAAATCTTCAGGAATATCTCTCACTGAAGGGATTTTATAAGTGTCAGGTGAATGGTTGAGTAGTCTGCCTTTCTCGTCCCATTTAACTTCTTCTGTAGTGACCCATCCAAGTCCTTGAATGAAACCGCCTTCAATTTGACCGAGATCTATCTCGGGATTAATAGAGTCGCCTACGTCATGAAGAATATCCGTACGAAGGTGTTTAACATATCCGGTGAGTGTGTCAACAAGAACCTCGCTTACTGCCATGCCAAATGCAAAATAATTAAATGGTGTTCCCCAGCCTTGTACTTTATCCCAACCTATTCCCGGAGTTTTATAAAAACCTGTCGCGCTAAGACTAACCTGATTCAAATTAGCCAAGACCATTGCTTCATCAAAGGCCATTTTCCTATCCGGGTAAAGTGAGTCTATGATGCAATTATTTTCAAAAGTGATGTGTTCTGCTGAAGTAACTTTCTCAGGACGAAGCTTGTTAAATTCTTGAACCATAAGATCTGCCAGACGATTTTTTAGCTGGTCAATGGCATGTTTTACTGCCATGCCATTCAGATCAGTACCTGCTGAGGCAGCAGTGGCCGAAGTGTTTGGAACCTTAGATGTGTTGGTAGCATTTACTTTTATGCGATCTATACTGAGCCCTAATTCCGCAGAAGCTATCTGTGTAATTTTAGTGTTCAGGCCTTGGCCCATTTCAGTTCCGCCATGGTTGATCAATACAGTTCCATCCTTGTAAATGTTTACCAAAGCTCCTGCTTGATTCAAAAAAGATGTTGTGAAGGATATCCCGAACTTTACCGGTGTGATTGCAAGGCCTTTTTTATAAAATTCATTCCCGGAATTATATTTATTAACCTCATTTCTTCTTCTTTCATATTCTGAAGTAGAATATAGTTCCCGGTAAATATTTTCTAATCGGTTCAGCTCAACTGTTTGTCCATAATGAGTGATGTTGTCTTTATCCGTACCATAAAAATTTAATCTCCGGATCTCGGCTGCATCTTTCTTCAGGAACCTTGCTATCCTGTCAATTACTTGTTCAATTCCTGCCATACCCTGCGGTCCCCCAAACCCTCGGAAAGCAGTATTTGATGGTAGATTTGTTTTATATGCTTTTCCTGTAACAAGCATATTAGGAATGTAATATGAATTATCTGCATGAAGCATTGCTCTTTCGAGAATGGCCATGCTTAAGTCAGTTGCACATCCTGCATCTGCATGTTGTTCGAAAATTACGGCCTGCAACTTTCCCTGATTATCAAAGCCGGCCTCGTAATTGATGATGTAGGGATGTCGTTTGCCTGTCATCTTCTGATCGTCATCCCTGAATAATCGAATTTTTACAGGACGACCTGTAGCATGACAAAGTAGTGCAGACCACGCTGCAACATGATTTGCTTGTGTTTCTTTGCCGCCAAAAGCTCCGCCCATTCTGCGGGTTTCGACAACAACTTCATTTTTATTGATGCCCAATACTTCTGCAACAATGGCTTGAGTTTCTGATGGATGCTGTGTGGATGAAAAAATGTTAAGCTCTTTTCCTTCTCCCGGTACACAAAGACAAGTCTGAGTTTCTAAATACCAATGTTCCTGTGCTCCGGTTTTTAGTTCTCCTTTGATTTTGTTTACAGAGTTTTTTAAAGCCTCGACAGCATTTCCTCGTTTCATAGTTCTTGGAGGAGCGATCAAGGAATTTTCTTTTATTGCTGTCCTAAGATCTAAAATCGCCGGTAAGACATCATACTCGATCCAGATCAAAGATTCAGCATGTCTTGCAATGGCTTCAGATTCGGCAGCAATAATTATAATAGCCTGTCCTACGCAAATTACCTCATTAGTAGCAAGACAAGGTTCATCATGCACCACCGGTCCCATTTGATTATGTCCGGGAATATCATCTGCACATAAAATTGCATGTACGCCATTTATTTTTTTTGCTTCACTGAGGTCTATTGATTTAATTTTTGCATGGGCGTAAGGACTGTAAACAACATGACCATGAAGTATGAGTGAATGTACCGGAATGTCATCGATATATATTGATCTGCCACTGACATGTTTGGCTGCGCTATCGTGAGGAATATTTGTCATGTTTAATGATAGGCTTAAGTTATTTATTTTCTGACCAAAACTTAATCAGCAGGTTTTTCGCTGCAATGCGTCTAAATTCTGCACCGGAGCGGGCGTCATTGAGCGGAGTAAATTCGTTGTAGATCACTTCAGCTGCTTCTTCGATAGTTTCTCTGCACCATTTTTTTCCAATAAGAAAGGCTTCTGCTTTTTTTGCTTGTTTAGTCTTCTCAGCCATCCCGCCATAGACGATCAGTATTTCAGCAATTAGTGAATCTTTAAGAACCAATCTGAAAGCGACGCTCAACGTTGAAATGTCAAGATCTTTTCGCTTCGAAACTTTGTATGAAGCAATAATAGGTGGAGCCTGATGTATCGGTATTCTAACGCATGTAATAATTTCGTCGGCATTCCTTTGTGTTTGACGGTAGCCGGTAATGAATTCGGTCAGAGGTATAGATCTTTCTCCGGAGATGTTTTTTAGGATCACATTCGCATCATAGGCCATGAGGACGGGTAAAGTATCTCCTATTGGTGAGGCGGAGCCAATATTACCACCCAAAGTTGCGAGTCTCCGTATTTGCCTGGAACCAAAAACATTTAGCATTTTATGCAATGCTGGCAAATCTTTTTCAGTTTGTACTCGAATTGTTTCAAGATCCAGTCCTGCGCCAATTTCTATTGTGTCTTTATTTTTTCGGTAATACTTAATTTCATTCAATGCACCAAGATCAAGGATATCTTTCAGAACCTCTCTTTTTTTTGTAACACGCAGAGCAACATCTGTTGCTCCGGTAATGATGATCGATTCAGGTTGTATTGTTTTTTGTCTGAGAGCTTCATGTAAATCTATCGGTCTTGAATAATTTTGTATTCCCAAATTGATTTTGATCCCTGTCTTATCTTTCTTAATGTTTTCCAAAAGGGCAACGATATTATCTTCCCCGGCATTGAAGTGATCTTTCCCCCGGTGTACACAAGCTTTTGCTGCGGACTCAATGATTGGCCGGTATCCTGTACAACGGCAAAGGTTTCCGGTTAAAGCGTCTGAGATACTATCCTGATCCGGCGTTTGTTCATTTTTATATAGAGAAAAAAGAGACATGATAAATCCGGGAGTGCAATAACCACATTGACTGCCATTGCTATCTACCATACATTGTTGAACAGGATGAAGTTTTAATTGCTTGTCATCAATTGTCTCGAGATCTTCAACGGTAATTAGTTGTTTTCCGTGGATCATTGGCAGGAATACCAGACATGAATCCAGAGCGGTGTAACGGAGATTTTTGTTTTCATCAAGTTCAGCCAATACTACCGTGCAGGCGCCACAGTCTCCTTCAGCACATCCTTCTTTTGTTCCTTTATGTGTTAAGGAGTTTCGCAAATAGTTCAAAACCGTAGTGGTTGGACTCATTTTCTGCGCTTCCATATCGATGGAACGGATCTTATTATTTTGAATAAAAGTTATAGTCGATGAATTTTTCATTTCCTTATTAAAATCAGCATTGGCTTCAGGAGCCCTTCTCAGGTCAAATTTAATGAATGATTTTAATCTGCGATGTTCAGGTGCTTCATTTATACGAATGAAGGTCAAATGCTTGCTGAGTAACTAAGCAGAAACCTTAGACTTCCGGGGATGATTTGATCTGATTCAATACAGTCTTAAGACAGTTACTCTCCTAGAACTTTGCTGTAAGTTGCATAGAAATAGTTCTTGGTGCTTCAATCTTTAATGGACGAAGAGAGTAGGATGTATTGGTCAGATTATTTGATAAAATTGATACAGAAAATATTTTTGTGAATTGAATTCGAATCCGTGCATCATAAATTACAGTTGCTCCACTGTTTTCCTCACGGTATTTTTTAATTCCTGATGGGAGTATAGATGGAACATCGAGGTCGTAGAATAATTTATCGATGTTCTCCATGAAGCTGAATATTCTTGCACTAAAACCAAGAGAAATATACTTCCATGAAATTTCCAAATCTGCTTTGGCTGTATGTCTAAATCTGTACTTCAGGATTCTATTGCTGGTATCTGTGCTGGTTGTGTTATAAGATAATTTGGTTGAGAAAAATCCCGGTCCGGGATTGTCTTCTCCGTATACATAGTCAGGACCGTCAGACTGAGGTAATGTGTAAGTATAGCCGGCTAAAATATTAATTGAGAGATCTCTGAAAATTTTTCCTCCTCCGGCAAGAGATATTTCATACCCTTTTACGAAGGACGTTCCTGTGTTGACAAATTTGAATCCTGCAGAATCAGGTATCCATCTTGCATAAGTGTATTCGATGGTGTTTTCATACTTTTGTCTGAAGAATGCTATATCAAGATAGCCTAAGAAACTCCCCATTTTGAAACCTTGCTTCAGACCAACTTCCATATTGGAACTAGACTCTGCTTTTAACTCAGGGTTAGGAAATACATACAATCCTCCTGCAGAGGTAAAAATATATTTCTCTGTAATACTCGGATATCGATAGCCTTGTCCGTATGAATACCGTAAAAAAGTTCCCTTTGTCAGTGCCCAGGAAACACCGCCTCTGGCAATTGGTTTTACAACTGATTCTGAGTCGTTAATTGTAAAATATTCAACCCTGTAACCTGCACTTAAGTTGACTGTTCTAAGAAAGGTTTTATCTGCCTGAATAAATGCTGCGTAATTGTCAAGAGAGCATTTTGTTTTTTCACTGTAGGTATACAATTCAGAATTAGCTTTGATAAGGTTCATCACCAGACCACCGGTAATTTTTAGCCCTTTAAGTCTTTGAAATTCTTTGTATGCCTGATATTCCCCATAATAGACATCACTGCTGTTCGATTGATTATTGCTATTATCAACATCATTATGAAAGTACCGAAGGCTTAAGGTGTGTTTAATACCGGAATGAGAAAAATAAGTGATGTAAGGATCCAGGTAAAACATTTTAGTATTTGATATAGTCATGGTTCCGGGCAATGCGCGGTATAAACCCGAGCTGTCATTCAACCATACCAGAGAGAAATTATCATGACTTTGCATGAAATTTCCATTTATACCCAGTGATAATCCTTTAATACTTTCAGGCCGGAAGCGCAAGCCAAAATTTATTCGTCCAAGACGGGTAGCGACATCCTTATCTTTTAATGTAGTGTCCACCGGGATATTCAGAAATTTTACTTTTAATGGCGGACCTATAAAATTATGATCCTGAAGTGCCCTGCCACCAATTACAAGGTCTATATTATCTTTTTTTCCTATTCGTTCAGAATGTAAAAAGGAAAAACCATAGATCGGTGCAGCACCATCCCACCATTTGGATCCTGAGATGGAAGGAGAATCATATTGTCCGTAATGAGTTTGCACTTTTGTCAGCGCTTTTTCTTTAGGATAAGTTGTTCGCACATTGATCACACCGCTTAAGGAAGACGAGCCATATAATACTGATGAGGCTCCTTTTATGACTTCTATTTGTTCTACATTTTCAAGAGGGAGGAATGACCACTCCGGTCTTCCCTGATCGCCGATTAATGCCGGAATACCATCGATGAGAATACCCACTCTGGAGCCTACACCAAATGAGAAACCACTTCCGGAACGGATCTGTGGTTCTCCATCAAGAATAGTAAGACCCGGAACCTGATCGAGTACTTCAGTAATATTGGTTGTGTTCCTGCTTTCAATTAATGATGGTCTGATCACCTCCATAGATACGGTTAACTCGCTGATTTTCTGTTCAAATTTGGAAGCGGAGATGACAACTGTCTCGAGCATTTTTTCTTTTCCACGGAGATGAAAATTATGACTGGTGTTTTGCAAAGCCTTGATTATTATAAATGCGGTATCGCTTTCCATTCCAACAAATGAACAGAGAATGATGTGACTTCCTTCTGTGAGAGGAAGAGTATAATTCCCATTTGCATCTGAGGCAGTAGCAATTGTGTGATCTTTTGCAGAAAAGATTGTTGCACCTGAAATCCGTTCATTGCTTTGCTGATCATAAATGGTGCCGGTGAGTAAACTGCTGTTTTGTGCTGCAGCACTAGCGCACAATACTATTTGGATAAGCAAAAGGGCATACCTATACAAAGACATGTAGTAGTGAATAAATTTGGATTGATTATTCAACCATTATCTTTTTGGTCAGGCGTGGCTGATTGTTAAAGTCATACAGCATGATAATGTAAATTCCGGCTGCAAGTTGGGGAAGTTCGAATTCAGCCTTCTGAGAAAAGACATTATAAGCAGTCAAATATTTTCCTGAAATATCTAGTAATTCAATTTTTTTAATGTTTCCGGATGGTGAATGCAGGGCTATTGTGCCTGAGGATGCAGAATAGTGTACCATGTTTTCTACGTAAGCCGGATCTTCTTTTAGATCTGTTGAATTACTGATCAGTCGAAGATCATCTATGAACATAGTACTATTAATTACCGCAGTGAAGCCTGCACTCGAGCTAAGCAGGCAACGTGAGAGAGTAGGTGTTCCAGAGTTGAAATAATTTATTGCCATAGAAAAATAGGTATAGTTAGATACTGTGGCGGCAGGAGTTGTAAAATTCGCAAAACCTATTGTATCGTTGGATGCATCGAGCAAAACGAAGGCAACAAATCCATTGTCACCACCGACAGAAGTATATTTATACCAACCGGCGATACTGTCAGGCCGCCCGGTGTATGCAATTCCTCCTGAAATTGTTTGAGTGCTTGTGTTGATAGTTCCGGTGGTAGCTATACCATTTGCATTCTGGCCGATAACATTTTTAGTGGTAAGTTTAATGGCATTTGTTCCTGAATGTGTATCAGCACCGGTGGCCTTCAGGCAAGTCAGTACACCGAGAACTGCAGTGCTGCTATTTAGTGTATTCCAGTTATCAGGATCTTCATAAATACCAAAGTTGCTCCAATTTTCAAAGCTTGCATTGGGTAATGGGTTTTGTGCCTGCAACTCAGTGATGAATGTGATAAAAGAAAATAGGAGGATTGTGAATTTTTTCATGACGATTGCGATTTTGCGATTGCTTAAAGGTAGAAATATTTTAGTCGGAAGAAAGAAGAGGATTTTCTATACTAGCCCCGGGAGAAACGAGCTCCGCGAGTTGAACACGGGACGGTAGTATATTAAATGCATGCAATCTCTGCTTCGAATTAATTCTAACCGACGATGACTCCGTTTAGGGAAGTTAATTCTTATTGAATATTGATTGTTTATTTCTTGAATATGTGTTGCCTTATACCAGCGCTTTAAAGCGTATATTCATAGCAATTTTAGAAACCAAGAAAAATGAAGAAAATCGCAGTATTTCTGGCAACATGGCTAATGCTGGCTGTGTCCGGAAGTGGATCAATGGCACAAGAAACAGACGATTATGGCAGATCTGTAGCTTTAATTCTGGAGGTGAAAGGGGCTGACAAGCTTATACAAAGTGTAGCTATTTTCAAGACTAATTTCTTTAAAGGAAGGGCGAAAAATATCTACTCACTTGGGTCGGTGCATTCTGAGACTGCATTAAGAGTTGATGTTTTAAATTCGGATGATGAAAAGTTGTTCGAAGCATATCTTGATAATCCTCTTGACCTTCAGTTAGAAAGTTTTGATCTGGATGGTACTATTCACCGTTCGAATGAAGTGAAAAATGAAGGGCATGTAAACTTGCGGTTCCCATTGCCGGTGGGTGAAGGGATGCTCACGCTTTTGTGCTATCAGCAGGAAGTTGGTAAAGAAGGTAAATTGGTTTCACGCATTCAATTGAATTACGATGAGAAATAAAATTTTGCTGGTATTATGTTGCATCAGTACACTGATGTCAGAGGCACAGGTATTTAATGTTGACACAATAAGGTTTAATGGAAATCCAAACAACAGGATCAATTTACTGATCATGGGTGATGGCTATACGGCAGGTCAGATGTCTACTTTCCGGAGTGATGCCCGTCAGGTAGCTAATTATTTCTTTTCGATTCCGCCTTTTTCTAAGTATCAGAATTTCTTCAATGTATTTGGTATTGAAGTGGTCTCAAATGAAAGTGGCAACGATCATCCTGAGACAGCCTCAGATTGTGTCATCGGTGCAGTTCCCATAACTTCTGTCGACAACTATCTTTCAACGACCTTTGATTATGGTGGTACACACAGGTGTATTTATTCGAATCAAAGTTCATTGGTTTATTCTGTGGCAAATGATAATGTACCACTTTACGATTATATAAACGTGATAGTTAACACTTCTTATTATGGAGGTTGTGCGGGAGGGATCGCTTATACCAGTATGAATTCATCTTCACCTGAGGTTTTTGTCCATGAATTTGGTCACATGTTTGGAAATCTTTCTGATGAATATGATTATGGTAGCTCCTCTTGTTCGGCCGGGAGCTCACAGACAATAAATTGTACACAGGTTACTGATCCTAATACAATTGTTTGGAAAAACTGGCTTACAACGGCACCACTTCCGACACCATCAGGTACTAATTGTAATTTGATAGGTGCTTATGAAGGAGCTAAATACTGTTCATCAAACTGGTATCGGCCGAAATGCGATTGTAAGATGCGTTCTTTGAATGAGCCATTTTGTGAGGTGTGTTATGAACAGTTGATCTACAAGGTAAGTACGATGGTCAACTATATTCAATCTTTTACCCCATCGAATTCAACTACATTAAGCTTATGTAAGAATGCCACGATGAATTTCACGGCCGATGTTTTGAACAGTTCAGATAATACAGTTCGCAGTCAGTGGTTGGTGGATAATGTACTTGTCCAAAATAATGGTTCCAATTTTACACTCAACCCTTCAGCACTGTCCCTTGGAATACATACTGTGAAATTACTTACCTACGACACGACAGTTGCTGTTAAAAAAACCATGAACTCTTACCAGGTGTCGTGGACGGTAAATGTGCTGGCAGCTCCTTCTGCTACGGCCGGATCAAATGGAACTACATTCTGTACCGGGCAGAACTTGAATCTAAATGCCAGTGGTGTGGGTACTTATAGCTGGACGGGACCTAATGCATACACTTCTACTACCCAAAATCCTACCATCGTAGGACTTGATAGCACCAGAACCGGTACATATACGGTGACAACAACAAATTCCTGTGGCACATCCAGTTCCTCCGTGAGTATTTCGGTGAGCTCTTCGATCAACACGAGTGTGGCTCCACTGGGGCCAACAACATTCTGCTCGGGGGAAAGTGTTGTTCTTGATGCAGGTGCTAACACAAATTATAGTTATCAATGGCATGATAGTTCCGGAGCGATTGCGGGTGCAACAAGCCATGAGTATACGGTCTTTCAAAGTGGAACTTATACTGTACATGTATCAATTAATTCCACAAGCTGTTCGGCTGTCTCGGCACCTATTAGTGTAACAGTTAACCCAATGCCTTCGGCGGTAATATCTGCATCAGATACTACAACATTCTGTGAGGGTGATTCTGCTCTATTGTCTGCACAGACGGGAGCAGGATATACTTATCAGTGGTTTAGGAATAATCAAGTGCTTAGCCAGGCTGTTAATTCTCAATTAACTGCTCTCAGTACAGGAAATTATCATGTAGTGAGTAGCCTAGGTGCTTGTAAGGATACATCTGCAGATATTAATATCCTCGTGCATCCTGTTCCATCCAATGCTGTAACTATAACCGGCGATACCATATTCTGTGATGGAGATGTAGTGAACTTGTCAGTTCCTGTTTGTGGAAATTGTGTTTATCAATGGAAGAAAAATTTGATTGATATTAGCGGAGCTACTTCTGACAGTATTAATGTAACTGAAAGCGGTTCTTTTTCCGTTGAAATAACCAATAGCACTACTCAGTGTAAATCTGGTTCCAGAGTTGTTGATATAGATGTACATCAGATTCCACTTGCAACAATTACTGCCTCCGGACCATTGACTTTCTGTAGTGGAGATTCACTTTTATTGTCGGCACCTTCTGTATCAACGTATAGTTATATTTGGTACAGAGATAGTCAGATTTTAGTTGGCCAGAGTAATTCTGATGTAATTGTTAGCAGTGCCGGTACCTATAAGGTAGAGGTTAGCGATAACTTATGCTCTGCCACCTCAGACACGGTACAATTAATTGTTCAACCTTCACCTGTGGCAACAATTGATCCTTTGCCTGATACACTTTGTATTTACAATAGCATTGTCAACCTGTCTGCATCACCATTTGGTGGAGTCTTTACCGGTGACGGAGTGATAGATAGTACTTTTAACCCATCTTTGGCAGGAGCCGGACTGCACAACATCAGCTATCACTATAGTGACAGCAATGGATGTACAGACGTATCCGTGACAACTGTATTTGTTGATATATGTTTAGGTACAAAAGAGATCAATAAAGAATATGATTTTATTCTTTACCCAAACCCGGCTTCCGGAATGGTACAGATCTACTATTCTACAAAAGATGATCAAGAAGTATGTTTCTCTCTAAGTGATCTTACAGGTAGAGTAATAAAGTTTATCAGAATTAAGGAAAGGACTGCAGATCCGAATGTAATTTCTTTAAATACAGACGACCTGAGCACCGGTGTGTATTTTGTAGAAATGAACAAGGGGGATTATGTTAGTTCTAAAAAATTGTTGATCTCAAAATAATTTTGGGAAGATTTTCCTGATGAAAAAGTTGAATCGATTGAGAAAGCCTTGTTTGTGCTGCAAATAGCTTACAGTATCCTGCAACTTTTTATTTTAATGGTAGAGTACTTCCAGGCTTCTTCAAACTGAAGTTCTGTCTTTCTTGCTTCATCCATTTTGCCTTGGAACTGTAGTGCCTGACTTAATCCTATAAGAGCCCAACCATTGAGAGGATATTTTTTCAAATCCTCTCGCAAATAGATTTCGGCCTCAGAGTACATGCTTTTCTCAAGTAATATTGCTGCGAGGTTATGTCTTACTGAAAAAAACCAATCTGGTGGTTCGTTATAGAGCAATCTATCTTCAATAGCAAGTGCTTTTTTTAATTCTTCAACGGCGTGATCAGTCTTGCCTTCTACATTGAGAAGCTCACCCTTTAAAACATGCATTGCAATACTCATCAGTTCATCTGCTGTATTCATATCCCAGATACTAACGGCTTTTGCCGAGCTGTCAGCCGATAATTTTTCAAGAGTGCTTAGGTGTTGTTGGGCTGCAGAAAAGTCTTTTCGAGCTAAGGAGGCCATGCCTTTGGCATATTCAAGAATTGCTTTAGGGTATGGGAGGTCGTCAGAAGGTGTCTGTTCTTTTAATATTTCATCCCACATACCAAATTTTACCATCACATAATAAATGATAGAGTAGTAATGTTGAAGCGTTCCCCATTTAGGGTCAAGGAGTAGGTTCTGATCGAGTTGTTCACGCATTTTTTTACTAGCCATTATAGCAGTAGTCTGATCACCCTCAAGTGATGCCGTGGCAGCCATGAAATGAAAGTTGTGAGGGAAGTAGGCAAGAGGATAAACACCTTGTGCGTGGCAAGATGAAATATATTTATCGTCTACCTCTATGGCTTTCTGATTTGCCAATGTTCCCTCGTGGTATCTGCCTGTACGGATATAGATGTGTGAAGGCATGTGTACCAGGTGTCCGGCACCGGGAACAAGGTTCCGCAGCAGATCTGCACTAGCCATTGCTCTTTCAGGTGTTGAAGATGCTTCTACTGCATGGATATAATAATGATTGGCGCCCGGGTGCTCCGGAAATTTTTCGAGAACCTTTTCTAATACCTTGACTATTTCATTTGTCCATTTTTTGGGAGTCCCATTAGCTTCCCATAAATCCCAGGGATGTTGCACCATTAAGGCTTCCGCATGTAGTGTAGCAATATCCGGATCGTCAGGAAAAATCGGGGCAATTGATGCCATGGTGAAAGCATACGCTTCATCATTCCACGTGCGATCCTCTGTAGGAATAGAATCATAACGCATTGCCAATGCCATAATCAACATTCTTTCTTTCTGAGGAAGCTCGTTACTCATCTGCAAAGCATGTTGAGCAGCTTGATATACCCGTTGGTAGTTGTCCTTTTCCATTCCTGCATTATAGTTTGGACCCAGGACTAGTGCAAAACCCCAGTAACACATAGCACAGGATGAATCTAGGCGTATTGCTTCATAAAAAGAACGAGCTGCTTCGGCATGATTAAAAGCATAATTCAACATCAAACCTTGGTTAAAGTATTTCTGCGCCTCAGGGCTTTTCGTCGTGATTGGAAAATTTATTCCATCCAGTCCTTCAAATAAAGGTGCTTTTTTTCCACTGGTGTACCAGTCCTTATCAGACACTTTTGGCGCGCAACCGCTATGAGTCGCTTGTGAAAATGTTTTGGCTGATATAAAATGAAGCAAGAAAATCAGAAGGTAAGTACTAAGTTTCGTCATTTTCAATAATTTTAATTGATGCTTATAAAGATCAGACAATTTCCAGAATTTCGATTTCTCTTCCGTTTAATGAAATTTTATCACCGGGAATTTTATCCAAAAGCAGTTTGGCTAAAGGTGCAACAGGAGAAACAAGGTGTATTTGCTTTGAGTCGATGGTTACAGAACCTAATCCTGCAGCCAGAAAATAAATAGCATCCTTAGTATAGACTAGTGCTCCGGGTCCTATTCGGGAATTTTCATTCTCAACGTTTAACGATTGTATAAATGCAATATCCTTTCTTGCCTGTTCAAGTTGTCGGGCATTCATGTCTCTGTCTTGCTGTCCCATTGCCCGGGAGGTTTCATATTTATCACCGGCAGAACTTTTCCCTTCGCTGTTAGCAGCTTCCTGGGCGCTAAGCATTGCCATTGATGCGTTTCTCATTCTTTCATCAAGAATGTTTAAACAAGCGTTCTTTAAGGCAATTTTTAACTGAATATTTTTATTCATTTCAGAACGATAAAAACCAATTTTTGTAAAGCAAAATTAGCATTTTATTTCTCTTCTCTAATCAAGTAAATTTCAAAGGAATATCCAGCCCAATTAGTACAATGCAAAAGAAATAATTCACAAACATTTGGAAAGCCATTCATTCACAGTTTTATTCTGTAACCTTCATAGGAGAAAAGGGTCATAAAGGAAGTATGATTTCAATCTCAACTAATAGAGGAAAGCCAGTATACTAAACCTCAATTATTCTCTAATTCATAGACATCTTTGTACTTAAAATGAATTAAACATGTAATCCGGATTTAATGAGATTAATCATTTTCTTAGTTGTTATTTTTTTCAATCTTTGTTACCATCTTGCAACTTAGTATAGTCAGTGTATGAAAGTTATAATAGGATTATCACAATTTCACCAAGCATTTTTTTTAACTTCTTTCAAAACAAAGTTTATAATAACAGACATCCTTTGGTGTGATACAATCCGAATTTATTTAACAATTCGCATTCTAAATTAATATTAATGCAACTATTGACTGCCCTTATCAGGAATGGCAAGAAAATTCTGAGCCCACTATTTAGCACTCGTGCTGCCGGAATTTATATTTTGCTTTTTGCAACTTCTATTGCTATAGGAACATTTATCGAAAATGATTATGGGACAAGCTCTGCGCAAAAATTAGTTTATAAAACCACCTGGTTTACAATTTTGCTTATTTTATTTTGTCTGACTTTAATAGTAAATATTGTCAGGTTCAGAATGTTTCAGCAAAGAAAGTGGGCATTGTTCACTTTTCATGTAGCTTTTGTTGTGATTTTAATAGGCGCAGGGGTTACCAGATATTTTGGTTTTGAAGGCGTGATGCATATCAGAGAAAATACTACTTCAAGTGTTTTTTTATCTGATGAAACTTATTTAACGATCAAAATTTTGAAGAATGGTCGTGTGTATGAAGTCAACGAGCCGGTGCTCTTTGCGTCCTTAGGATCTAATGAATTTCGAGAGTCATACTTGCTGGGAAATGATCTTATAGAAGTAGATTTAAAGGAATTTATACCTAATCCCAAAGAGGTCATAAAAAGCGATCCAAAAGGACGTCCAACAATCCAGATAGTTTTTGCAGGCTCACAAGGACGTGAGGAATATTACCTGGAACAAGGTCAGACAAAGCGAATACGTAATGTTGTTTTTAATTTTAATGATCAGCTCATCCCGGGTGCCGTGAATATTGGATATGATAATAAGGATCTCAAATTGATCATAGATAGGGTTTTTGTGCAGACTGTAATGGCTACGCAGAAAACAGACACTCTTTTTCCTAATCATGAACCTTATCCTCTAAAGTTAAGATCGATGTATACGGATGGATTAAATAGTTTTGTCTTTGGTGATTTTTATGAAAGCGGGATTTTGCACTTAGAATCAGAGGGTCAAAAGGTAAAATCCGAAAGCCTGACGGCATTAAAATTTGAGGTTAAAATTAATGATGCTTTGAATGAAACTTTAGTATACGGAAAGAAAGGTATGGCAGGAAATCCGGCCGTTATTGAAACGGATAAAGTATCAGTCGCATTAAGTTATGGAGCAATCGAAAAGCAACTTCCATTTGCAATTAAACTGTATGATTTTATTATGGAAAGGTATCCCGGAACAAATAATCCGGCTTCTTATGCAAGCGAAGTTCAATTGATAGATAGTAAAAACAATTTGAAGGAGAATCATCGTATATACATGAATCATATTCTTGACTATCAGGGCTACAGGTTCTTTCAATCATCTTATGATAATGATGAATTTGGCACCTATCTAAGTGTAAATAATGACTTTTTTGGTACATGGATCTCGTATAGCGGATATATTCTCCTCACTTTAGGTATGATATTTTCTTTGTTAAGCAAGAAGAGCAGGTTTTATAAGCTTTCGCAATTGATAAAAGACATGAGAGCAAAGGGCATGGTAGTGATATTAGTTCTTCTTTCTTCTTTTCTTTCTTCATCTGTATTAGCTCAAACTATAATAGATCAGGGAAATATTCAAAACATAATTGATAAGGATCATGCTGATTTATTCAGCAGAATTGTTGTACAAGATCAAAATGGAAGAATGAAGCCAATGCATACACTTACCCGTGAAGTTATGCGAAAACTGATTAGAAAAGAAAGTTTCAATGGATTAAGTGCTGACCAGGTTATTTTAGGGATGTTTGTAAATAGTGCTGATTGGGTGGATGCACCTTTGATCAAACTTGGAAAGCATGAAAAGTTGTTAAAAGTATTAGGAACATCGAAATCCGTGGTTTCTTATAAAGATTTTTTTGGAGAGAATGGAAAGTATTTGCTCTCAGAAGAGATGCGCAAGATATCCGGGTTAGCACCCAGAGATCGCGGTGTGTATGAAAAGGAGCTATTAAAAGTTGATGAGAGAGTGAACATCATCAACATGATATTTTCAGGTCATATATTCAAAATTATTCCGGTACCGGGTGATACTAATAACACATGGGTCTCAAGCCACAGATCCGGTCATAGCCATGGACACGACAATGAAACTGTGGCTGATAAGTTTTTTAATACTTACAGATCTTCTTTAAAAGAAGCCATGATCTCAAAAGATTATAGTTTTTGTAATACGCTTATAAACGAGCTTTCTGCTTATCAAACTCAAAAAGGAGCAGCTGTAATTCCATCTTTGTCAAAGATAAATACAGAAATTCTTCTAAATAATTTGAATGTTTTCAATCGCCTGGCTGCACTCTATGCTCTACTTGGGGTTTTATTTTTGTTTTTTTTACTTTTTCAAGTATTTAAACAAAGTGCAAATTTAATGGCCATTTATAGGATCTTATTCCTGGTTGCGTTAGCAGGGTTTGTTTTTCATACAGTCGGACTTGGCTTGCGATGGTATGTTTCAGGACGTGCGCCATGGAGCAATGGCTATGAATCTATGATCTATATAGCATGGACCACCGTATTGGCAGGAATTCTGTTTACACGAAAATCTTTTGGGGGTTTAGCGGCTACTATGATACTTTCCGCAACAATATTACTTGTAGCTAGTTTTAGTTATCTCGATCCGGAAATAACACCCCTCGTCCCTGTGTTAAAATCATATTGGTTAACAATTCATGTATCCCTGGAGGCAGGAAGTTATGGGTTTTTAATGCTTGGTGCAATCATTGGTCTTATCAATATTATACTGATGGTCTTTCTGGCTGAAAAGAATCAGCACAAAATTCATCGCATAGTGAAGGAGATGTCATACATCAGTGAAATGACATTAATTGGAGGATTATTTATGATCAGTATAGGAACTTACCTTGGTGGAGTTTGGGCAAATGAATCTTGGGG
>Ga0116143_10000369_pt1 | contig 63048 bp, 48 predicted proteins | sample AD_UKC034_MetaG_FD_89745 | JGI IMG/M metagenome (GOLD analysis project Ga0116143, IMG submission 89745) | Active sludge microbial communities of municipal wastewater-treating anaerobic digesters from USA - AD_UKC034_MetaG | ecosystem: Engineered > Bioreactor > Anaerobic > Digestate | place: USA... | reverse complement strand
TCCTATTACCGATGGACTCGTGCTCACTGCCAAACATTTGGGTGCCGTGCTTATGCAGCTTGCATTCGCTGTTACGCATATGCTGCCACTTGTATAACCAACAGGCAATACTGCCGTTACGCTTGCACTTGTGCTTGTATATGGGCTCGCATTACCGTTAAACGTGGTGCCCATAGGACCTGTCCAGGTGTAGTTCTGTGACCCTACTATTGGTGCATTTGTAACTGTATACACTGCACTGCCCCCTTCGCATACTTCTGTTGCTCCGCTTAGTGTCGGGCTCGATAACGTACCTCTCACCCATTGTACTTTACGCGTTGAACCTCCGCAGCCATTGGCCGCCTGTACGCCTATGTAATAACCAGAGGCTCCCCCTGACAAGGATCCAAAGGTAATATTAGCATTTGGTGTGCTGTTGGTATACGTATTGCCAGCTCCGTTAAAGTCTGTGCCGCTTGGACCATCCCATATATACTTTGTCGTTCCGCCTGATACTACAGGTACATTTATATTATTTACTACTGTGCCATTGCACGCAAACTGCGGCAAATTGTTTATCGGTGGCACTACTACGCTTGATGTTGGCGGAGATGTGCTTATGGCCCCTACGTTAAATGTATTGGTTGTTGAACATCCATTACCATCTGTTACTGTTATGGCATACGGGCCAAAGCATACTGCTATCGGGCCTAAACCCTGGTTTAAGCTGAAATCCCCATCGACATTAAAGTTTGAGCCATCGTCATATAAATAACCACTGCCACTACCACCACTGGCTGATGCCAGTATCGCTCCATCGCAGATGTTGCTCGTGCCCCAGCAGCTTACGTTCGTTACCGTGCCGCCTAAGGTTGGGTTGGCATTTACTATGGCCGTTACGCTGCCGCTGGCTGTACATAAATACTGGTTGGTTAATACCACTGTGTACAATCCTGCATTGCCCGTTGCTGCGCTGCTCGTTACTGTAGGTGTTTGCTGGCTGCTGGTAAATGGTATTGATGCATTGGTCGTCCAGCTATATGTAGTTGTCTGACCACCGGCTGCATTGTTTGCACTTAGTGTTAATGATGTGCCCTCGCAAGCCTCTACCGTTGGGTTACCACCCTGAACTACGGGTACTGGAACAGGGTTAACTGTTACAGCAACAGTAAGTGTAATGCTGCAAGGTGGATTACCAGTATCTGTAATTGTTACTGTATAGTTTCCTGTAGCAGCACCGGTAACTGTTGGGTTTTGTGATGTAGAACTTGGTGAGAACGTACCAGTACCAGACCATTGGTAAGAATATGGACCAGTACCAAATGTTACATTGCTGGTTAAACCAAGAGGAAGACCATCACATGCAGGAGAGACAAAATTTGCATTTGCTGCCATACATGGACCTCCACTTAGGGTTGCCGTAATGTCAAAATCTCCTCTTGTTGAAACTGAGGTGCTCCATACCTGAATATAATAATCAGTTGGGGTGCCTAACAGGGTAATTGTATTTGAAGCTGGAGGAGTAGTGTTACAATATACTGAAGTTAAAGAACCGCATGAACCATAATAAACCGCATAACGCAAACCAGAGGCTGTTACAGCAGCAAGGTCAATTTGCATGTTGGTACTTAAACCAGAGTTGATTTTATACCAAACATCAAATGCGCTTTGGAAACCATTACAAGATGGGTTTGAAGGAGCACCACCGGCACAAGTATTATTTGTTGCAAGCAAAACTCCGTTGGTTAAGGTAGCAGCACCAGCACAGTTATCGTTACCAGCAGCTGGTGTACAAGTTGTGCATGTAACGCTTATATCAAATGTGCCACCGGCAACGTCTGAAAATCTGTGTACTAAAATATAGTAAGTTACACCATTTTGTGTTGGGAAGGATACTGTTGATGCTAAAGTATTAACTCCACATGATCCATCATCATCGTTATTATCTTCACAAACAAGGCTTCCGCAGGTACCAGAGAATACACTAAGTTTTGTATCAATTGTTGTATTAGCATTACAAAGTGAAACCTCATAATTTTGACCGTTACCTACAATTTGATACCATACGCTTGCAGATACGTAGGCTCCGTTACCACCACCGCAACCAGCTGGTAATCCAGTATCAAGTGTAGCATCTACTAATGTGCCTGATACAGTAGAACCGCAGGTAAGTGTAATTGCGCCAGAGCATAAATCATTAGCCGGAGGCGGACCACCTGTAGTAAATGAGATTGGACCAGTCCATGTGCTAAAATCGCCTGCACCACAATCTTGTCTTACATAATAATCATATGTTGTATTGTAAGCCAAACCAGTAAGGTTTGTAGGGTTTGTTGCCGGGTCAATAGTTATTCCAGTACCTTGTGTAAATCCTGTTAAGCCATATTCAACTTCGTAAGTACCAGTACAGCCAGTACAAGTCCATGAAAGCGTTGCATTGTTACTAGAAGTAGTTGCGAATGGACTTGTTGGTGGAAAACAACTTGGTGGGGCATCAATTTCTATGCAGTACTCACCAACATCACCACTAAAACCATCTATCAAAATATAATAAGTAACACCTCCAGTTAATGTTGGGGACAAGGTGTTGTCAACCTGCCCATTAGTTCCAAAGCCAAAATTAGTACATGTTCCTACTTCAGTTAATGTTAATGAAGGGCATGTGCCTGTGGCTGTATAAAATTGCAACCAACCATCAAGCGGGTCTCCGGCTGAAATTGGAATTTCTGTACGAACAAATACCTGACCTGTTACAGCAGGAGTATATGTGTACCATACGGTATTGTTCATGCCACTACATGTGAAACCGGGATCGCCTACTGAAGTATAGTTGGTTGTGTTTTTACAATCTTGCGCACCTCCTAATGTTAGGTTAATGGCATTGCAAAAATCATCACCCGGAAGTGGTAAAGCAAATGTAAATGAAGATGTAGAGCTTAAGTTACCTCCACCACAATCTGTATAAACGCAGAAAGTATAGTTTGTACCTACGCTTAAGCCTGATAAGCTAACCGATGTAGATGCTGTGGTACCTGATTGTAAAGGCGAACCGCTTCCACAAGCGCCACTTGTTCTTAATTCCCATTCATAATTAACAGCACCGGCAACACTACCCCACGATACATCTGCTGTGGTAGTTGTAAAGTTGCCCGCTGTTAAACCTGTTGGGTTTAAGCAGCTTGGTGCTACCTCTATTGCAAAATCATCAAAGCCTACGCTATAAGACGAGAAACTTGTTGTAGTGCTTCCTTTAGCTATAACATAAAATGGTGCACTGTTGTAGCTTAATGGAATTATTGCTGTATAGTTATACCAACCCGATGAGCCTACAGCAGGTGCTGCTGATGCAGCGTATGGTATATCTATTAATGTAGTTGGGCTTCCGCTAAGGTCATTAGTGGTGTTGGCAAAAAACGCTACCCTGTCTGTTGAAAGTCCGTTGGTGGCATTTCTATAAATCCAAACATTAACCCTAAGCGATGTGCTTGGGTATGTACCACTGTAATCTAAATTAGGAGATATTAATAAAGCATCTGAGTTAGCAGCGCTTGTCCAGTTTTTTACAGCCATAGCAGCACCGCTGTGTGGGGTAAATTGCGCATCACCATCAGCAGAAGCAAAAGTCCAGTTTACAGTACCATTTTGTATTGCTGTACTCCAGCATGCCGGAGGTATGCTACCTATGGTGTTAAAGCTTTCGGAAATAAGTGAAGTAATTGCATTACATGGGGTGGTAAAAGATGGTGATGTTGCCCACGCGCTATAATCTGAACCTCCGCAATAAGAACGTACATGCACATAATAAACAGTGTTTGCAGAAAGACCACTTACGCTTGTAGATGTTCCGGCAAAGGTAGTGCCCGATGCGGGAGGTGTAGCACTGGTTGTAACTGCATATTCATAACCATTGCCAGGTGCAGGGCTTGGAGCCGACCAGCTAATATTGGCTGTGGTGGTTGATGTAGCAGTTCCTGAAGGTGATATCGGTGTAAGGCAGGATGGTAAAGTTTCTATAGTAATATCATCTAAGTGAAGATACCAACCATCAGCAGGAGGGTTTTCTCTTACAAAAGCTAAATAAACCGGTCCGCTGTATGCAGCAAGCGATACAGTTATTTCAAAATATGTTGTTGGCACAACTGGTGTCGATGCCAATACTGTAGTTGTAAAATCTGTTATTAGCGTGCCTGTGGTTGAAAGTTTTACCGAAATTTCATCAGGCTCTGATGTGCTGTTTGACCTTACCCAAAACTTTAGTCTTTGGTTGGCAGGCAGGTTTAAAAGAGGTGTAACTAAATAATCCTGGTTGGCAGTATTAAAATCGGAGTAAGCGCGTGCGCAGGTTGTTCCTGTGCGGGGGTTGGTAGTTGAAAATGTCCATGTATCCAAATCAGCATTACCATCTCTTACTGTCCAGCAGGCTGTACTACTTTCAAAACCATAAGTCCACGGAAAAGAAGTTATAGCTGCACATGGTATTTGAAAAGATGCTGATGTTACCCAAGTACTGAAAATACTGCCTCCGCAATCGGAACGAACGTGTAAATAAGCTGTGCTTCCCTGTGCAAGGCCATGCACATGTCCAACAACTGATGTACCTGCTGTAGCTGTGCCCGATGCCGGTGGTGTGGCGCTGTTGGTTACTGCATATTGGTATCCGTTAGCAGGAGCTGGTGCTGACGCTGTCCAAGCTAAATCAACACTTGTTGTAGTAACATTGCTTGTAAGCGGTGCGCTTGGCGAATTACAACTCGATAAGGTGGTAAATGTGCCGGCAGCTATGTAGCCATTGGTATTGGTTCCGCCTGCCTGAATAGGTATGCAAGAGTAAATGCTACTATTAGTGGCATTGCTTGCTTGAACCCTAATCTGATAGGTACTTAAATTTGCTAAACCGGTTAATGTCACTGAATTGGTCAAAACTGGATTACCGCTCCAGTTTGTCCATCCGCAGTTACCTACAATTCGGTACTGTACATTATATTGAGTAGCGCCTGCTGGTGCTGTCCAGCTCAAAGTAGCACCGCTGGCCGTAATACCGCTTACGGCAGCAAAAGTTCTTACCGGTGCTTGTGGGGTACCCGGTGTGGGGTAGGTGCCCGGATAACTCCATGTATAAGTTAAACCACTGTTTGGTATTAATAAAGGATTTGCCGCTAACCTGCTCATGGCAGCCGCAGCACTAAATCCTGTAACAGCATTTGACCAATCGCATGTATTAGGTGACCCTGTAGCATTTATCATCAGGTTATTTACATCGGTACTAAAGTTGGTGCTGCTGGCTACCTGCCCATTGGTTTTCCAACCCACTGTTAAAAGTGTGGTTGAACCCCCGATTATACTATTATCTCCATAGGCAAACATAATTGAGCCATCATTGGTATTTAAATGTATTTGAAAGTTTAATACATCTGCCTGAGTAAAGCGAGAGTAGTTTTTCCACTCAAAAATATGCACTCCACTAATGGTTTGAGTCCATGCAGATGATGTAAAGCCAGATGCTGTGGTGGCATTTAAATCGGCATTCATTGGGCAAATAATGGCTGTAACACCACCCGTGCTGGTAACTGTAGTGTTTAACAAACTACCTTCTGTAGTAGTGGTGGGGGCTGTGCCCGAATACAATACTAACCAACCATTACTACTCATTCTGGCACTGGTGAAACTAACACCATTAATAACCATTGCTGGCGACAGCCCTGTTATATTCACTTGGACATTGTCAACCGCTATTGCACGGCTGGTTCCAGTTGCACTAATTGAATTGTAAGAAGCACTTCCTACTGTTAACGGATAGGTAGGTGCCAATTGCGCATTCACATTACTCGTCCATAGTCCTGTCAAGAACAATAGACAAATCAGCCACCTTGTAAACAATGTGCCTGACGTACTCATTTTGTTGATTTTTGTCATGTGTGTTGGATTTTAGTTTAATTTAATTTGTTTGATTTTTTGTTTGATTTGATTTTAGTTAATGTATATTATTTAGGAGAATTAATAAAACTTATCTGATCATAAATCATAAAATTTACGATGAAGGAAAAAGTGATGTAAGAATGAAAAATTCAACTTTTACTCGTTTTTTTGTTTGGTTTAATCCCTGTTGGCTCAGTTATTCTCTTTTAATCTCACCTCAAATAGTTATGCAAGTATATTAAGCTCAAATTTCAAAAACAAGTTTTTTGTAAAAAAAAATTAATAAAATGTTATTTCTTTCAACCAAAATTAAATTTCAAAACATATTCATCTTGCCTTACCTCTCGCCTATAGGCTTCTGTACATAACCGCTGCCGCCCCCGGGCCCAATTACTTATGTGTGCAAGGGCTCTCGTACCCCTCTCTGCCTTATTAATGCGTTGCTTAACCCAATTCTTACACGGCTAATTGGCATTTACAGCCATCTCCAGGCCAATAGCACCCTCCTCTGTAACAATAGTGCCCTGCTTCATAACAATAGTGCCCTCCTCTGTAACAATAGTGCTCCTCTCCGAGGTAATAGTGCCCTACTCTAAACCAATAGCACCCTCCTCTGTAACAATAGTGTCCTCCTCCGTAACAATAGTGCCCTCCTCCGTAACAATAGTGCCCTCCTCCGTAACAATAGTGTCATACTCCAAGGCAATAGTGCCCTCCTCCAAGGCAATAGTGCCCTGCTCCTGGCCCTTTAACAATGCAAGATTTTACCCTTTTTCAACAATAAAAAAATGGCATTATACTGTAAATCAAAAGTTTACCAAATTATCAACCCAATATTTCCGTTTATACAAGTGCAAGGTTTTTTGCTATTTTATGCTTTTTAATTCTGACATTATGGCAATCATCAAAGGGTTTCTTATTTACATGAACCGAAAATATAAATACACAGTACAAACTTTTAATGTAGGAGCATCAAATACGTATATATATACCGTTGCGGTTACCAACCCCAGGGGCGATACCAGGCAAATTAACTGGGATTTTAGAAAATCAGGAATAGAAAAAGTAATAATTGATTACATCAACTCTCAAATTCAAAAATACGAGCCCATTACATTTCAGTTTCCTAAACGAGAAAAACCAAGGCGCGAATAAACGTATAGCCGCCAGGTTGCGCCCCACTACGTACCTCCACCCCGTTAAAACAAAGCGTTCCCCTTTAGGGGTCAGGGGTAAAAGAATTTCCTTGCGTGCATTTATCTGTTAATAAGTAAAACAGAATCCAATCATCTTATACAGGCCACATTTTCTGTAATAAAGTAAATTTGCTTAATGATTAAAGTTAAAATGATAAGCGCAGCATTTTTTTTATGCTGCGCTTATTTTTCTACCGCTCAAAACAGCAACAGCATTTGGTGCTTTGGTGACAGCGCTTTAATTGATTTTTCTGATACTTCTAATATTATCACCGGCACTAGTCAGGTAAAATCAAGAGGTAGTTGTGCAAGTATAGCCGATAGTACAGGCGAATTACTTTTTTATGTCTCTTACGATCCTTCTGTAATAATTGCAGGAACTGACCCTGTAAAAGTTTATAATGCAAATCATCAAGTTATGGCTAATGGTGATTCAATGAAGGGGGGTGGATGGTATAACGAAATCACTATTATACCCTTCCCTGGAAGCGACACACTTTTTTATGTTTTTTATATAGGTGTCACACTTGATATCGGACTTTATTACTCTTTGATTAATATTTCTTCAAATGGTGGATTAGGTCAAGTAATCCAAAAAAATGTTCAGTTGCAAAATACCCGGATAGTTGATTGTTTAACAGCCATTAAACATGGAAATGGACGCGATTGGTGGATTATTTTCAGGAAATGGCAACAAATTGTTACCCCAGATGATACGTTTTATTCATATTTAATTACACCAAATGGTGTTTCAAGCGTTCATATTCAAAACATAGGTACCACCCATAGCACAGGGTTCGGTAATATCATTTTTAATTCAGAGGGTTCTAAAATGATGTATTTAAATGTACAAGGATTATTAGAGCTATATGATTTTGACCGTTGTACAGGTTTGTTAAGTAATCCAAATAATACATACCCTGAACAATCTTCCCCATTTACACGAACATTCTGGGGAGGATCATTTTCTCCATCAGGAAATATATTTTATTGTAGTACAGTTCCTTTAAATCAATCAGACACATCACGCATTCTTCAGTATGATTTAAATTCTCCTAATGTTGCGGCTTCTTGTGATACATTACGAGAAACAACGTTTAGTGAATCTATGGGTGCATTAAAGCTTGCGCCAGATAAAAGGATATATGTAGCTACTAACTATTATCAATTTTTTCCTTATAAGGATACAGTTTATAATACAACAAATATGAACTTAAGCGTTATAAACTCGCCTGATAGCTTAGGTGCTGCATGTGATTTCCAAACTTATTCATTTTATCTGGGTGGTAAACGTACTTATTTAGGTTTACCCAACAACCCCGATTACGATATGCCAGCACTCACGGGCTCTATATGCGATACCATTACCTCGATTGCAAACAACCCACTGCAAACATTAAACCCCAAATTATTTGTTTCTTACATTTCTGACTGGCAAAAACTTTTCATAAACGCCCAAAACCTCAAAGGCAAAAACATAACCCTTACCATATACGATGCCACCGGCAAGTTAATTTATACTAAAGACCGCAGCAACGCACAAAGCGGCTATTACACCCACAATATTAATTGCGCCAACTTTGCCACTGGCATGTATATTATTAACCTTGTAACAGAAAAAGAAAAAATCTCTAAAAAATTTTCTGTAATAAAATAATTACACCCCACTACGTACCTCCACCCCGTTAAAACAAAGCCTTCCCCTTTAGGGGTCAGGGGTAAAAGAATCTCCTCTGCGCCCTCCGCGCCTCTGCGTGCCATACCCACCCCGTTACAATAGCAGGTTCCCCTTTAGGGGTCAGGGGTAAAAAATCCCCTCTGCACCCTCCGCGCCATCCTCCCTCCCTCCCTTAACCCACCCCTCAATCCTCACCCCCCTAAAAAATATTTTTCCCATTTCACGAAACCTTTTTTAAAACCTTACAGTAAAAGCATAAAACAAAACTCAAGGCAAGAGCATAAAAACTGCCACAATGCACATGACTTCTTATTACAATAATTTAGTTACAATGATGCAAATACTTACCAACTGGGCTTTAGATGCGGCTAACCTAACCACCACCAGCTCAATTCCCGTATTTAAAAAAGGTATAGATGATGTAAAAACAAAAATAAGCCAGGCAACACTCCTCAACCAAATGCTTAGCCTCACCGGCATTGCGCAAGACAAAAAACAATCAAAAACCTTGCTCTGCCAAATCCTGGTAAGCATCACCTACCCCACCAAATCATTTGCTGTTATCACCAAAAACAACACCCTGTTCCAGGAAATTAAACTGCCCATTAGCACATTTCTTAACTTGGGCACCAACACACTAATAAACAAAGCACACGCAATTCACAACCTAATACTTCCGCTTATACCAAGCATGCAAGAACAAGGTTTTGAAATAAATGAGCAGGATTTAGAATCTCTCCTCCAAGCCATCAATGCATTTGAAGCAGTGGCACAATCACCAAAAAATTCAATTGGCAATCGCAAAGGCGTTAACCAACAAATAAATACATTAATAAAAGATGCCAATCACATTTGCCACCAAATACTTGACGAAAACATCATCTCCTTCAAAAACACACACCCCGATTTTTATAACCTCTACGCAATAAAACGCCAGGTCAACAAACAAGGCTACCACACCCGCCTTGCAGCCACCGTTACCAACGATGCCGGGCAACCCATCTTTGGTGCTACCGTTACCATTAACCCACTCCAAAAAGACGGCAAAACATTCAAAGCCGTATCCAACACCACCAACCTACAAGGACAAACCATTGTTTCCACCTTCGAACCCGGCTACCGCACCGTTACCGTTTCAGGCAGCAATGTAGTTAGCAAAACCTTTGGCCCATTCAAATTCCAGCATGGCAAAGAATTTACCGAAACCTTTTCCGTAGCTGCCACATTTAACATCCCCGAACATCAGCCACAGGCTTATGTAAAAAAATAGTTGATTTCCATTTTAATTATTTTTAATTTAAAAAACCCCGCCCTTTGCGAAAACCGCGTGGTTACTTTTCTCCCTCTCAAACAAAAAAAGAAATTACCAATGTTTTAATTGAAGCTTAAAATATTTTTTGTGTACGTGAATTTAACTGTACCCTGCGTGTGGGTGCAGTTTTTTTTTAGGGTAATGCCGCTACTACAATTAAAAATAAATGCCGCGCCTTAGTGTACCTTTGTGTATTTAGTAACACAAAGAAAAAAAAATGCCCCCTACTCCATCTTCAGCCCTGTGCTGCTTTCAACCTCAAACCCCTATCCCAAAATCTTGCAACTAAAAACCCTAAACCCTAAGCCCCAGCTCCCTCCTATACATCCCCACCACATTAGCCAACCCAAAATACAAAGCATCAGCCACCAACGCATGCCCTATGCTTACCTCCAGCAAATTTTTAATCTTTGATGAAAAAAAGGCTAAGTTCTGCAAACTTAAATCGTGCCCCGCATTTAAACCAATGCCAATATCCGCTGCATGATTGGCGGCAGCCACAAAAGGGGCAATAGCCTTTTCCCTGTCAGCAACATACTGCGCAGCATAACTTTCAGTATAAAGTTCAATACGGTCGGCACCCGTTTCCCTGGCTATATCTATCCGCTTCACATCCGTTTCCATAAATAACGATACCCGCATACCCCTTTCCTTCAATCGTGTTACCACATCGGTTAAAAACTGCTTATGCTTAACAGTATCCCATCCGGCATTACTCGTAAGCACATCGGGCGCATCCGGCACCAACGTTACCTGTGTAGGTAGCACATCCTCCACCAGCTTTAAAAAACGCTCATCGGGGTATCCCTCAATATTAAATTCAGTAAACACCACCGGCTTCAACTCATACACATCAGCATACTTAATGTGTCGTTCATCTGGTCGTGGGTGCACCGTTATACCATCAGCTCCAAACTGCTGTATGTTAATCGCTGCATGCACCACACTCGGAACCCCACCGCCCCGTGCATTCCGCAACGTAGCTATCTTGTTAATATTAACGCTCAACTTAGCCATACACCATCATTTTTATAGATGCAAATGTAGTATGTTTGCCGTCAGTTCAGAGCAATCCATAGCTCATAATTCATCATTCATAATTCCCAAAATGTTTCTCCAAGATTACATAAAACACCAAATACCGCCCCTTAAAGAAACCGACACCATTGCCACAGCCAAAGAGTGGCTGCGCGCTTTTAAAACCGGCAGCCTGCCAGTACTTAGTGGCAAAAAATATTTAGGGTTGATAGATGAACAAGGCTTACAAAACATCCACGATACACAAGCCCTGCTAAGCACACTGGCATTTACAAACCAAAATTACTTTGTGTTTTACAATCAGTATATCAATGATGCCTTGCAGCTAATGAGCAACTATAAAATTGAAATTTTGCCCGTGCTCAACTCCAAAGGCGAATACACGGGTATGCTAACCGCACTCGATATTATTGAAGCCATAGCCCATAGCAAATCAGTAAAAACACCGGGCGGAGTAATAGAATTACAGGTGCCCGCAAAAGACTTCAGCATTTCGCATTTAGCTAACATAGTAGAATCTAACGAAGGCACTATACTTAACATTACCGTAGAGCAAATGCCCGATATGTCCCAATACGGTATTACCATAAAAATCAACAAAGTTGATCTAACACGCATACTTGCCGGCTTCTACCGGCACGATATTCATGTAGTAGCATACTACAACCATACCGATGGCAGTGGCGATATACAAAACCGCTACGATTCTTTTATGAGCTACCTTAATGTATAATAATGATTTGTTCGGAGTCCGGAGTTCGGAGTTCGGAGTTCGGGGTAGCAAGGCTACAAAATATAGAATTTACAGACTGCAATCCCCTCCCCTTCGGGGAGGGTTAGGGTGGGGCTATTATGCCTTTGTGTTTCTTTTTGTCTTTGTCAAAAAAAAATTTAAACCATTCACATCTAACTCTTCCTTCGTCAAAAAACCCCGTGTTACTCCCTTTCTCTGTTTCTCTGTGTTGCTTTTAACCCATACCTCATCCGTTGCCCAAAACCTTATTATCGAACGTGTAATTGTCATTGGCAATAAAGTTACCAAATACAACATCATAAGCCGCGAGTTTGCCTTTAAAGAAGGAGATACCTTATCCTCTCCCGCCCTCGATAATGCCATAGAACTTACACGCCAAAACCTCAACAACACATCCCTCTTTAACTTCATTAACATTAACAAACAGGTTATTGATAGCAACAAAGTTTACCTCCTCATAGAAGTAACCGAGCGCTGGTACATCTTCCCCGTCCCCATCTTCGAAGTAGTTGACCGCAACTTTAACGAGTGGTGGCTGCGCAAAGATCTCTCACGCACCAACTATGGCTTTTTTCTCAATTGGGATAACTTCCGTGGCAGAAAAGAAAACGTGCGTCTGCTACTTCGCTTTGGTTACTCGCAGCGCCTTTCGCTCAACTATTCCATTCCTTATATAGATAAAAAACAAAACAACGGGCTATCATTCCTCCTCCAATACTCGCGCAGCAAAGAAGTTAATTACACGTTAAACGAAAGCAAAACCGTTTTTTACAAAGAGCCCAAAAACTACATACGCAAAGAATTTATTGGCGGCACCCGCTGGAATTATAGGCATGGCATCTATAAAACCGTTTCAATTACTACCGAATATCTTAATTACGAAATAAGCAACTCCGTCCTCCAACTTAATCCTAATTATTTTAACACAGGCTCTGCCATTTCAGAATATTTCCATGTAGCCGCAGAGTATAAAGATGACCACCGCGATTATAAATCATATCCCCTCACCGGCTACTTTTTTAATATAGAGTTAAAGAAAGATGGCTTTGGCAACTTCAAATCCGACCCTAATCTTTTTTACTCCATCCTTCACGCAAAAAAGTTTTTTAAACTCGCCAGCCGTTGGCATACTGCCGTTAGTGGCAAGTTTAAATTAAGTGATAACAAACCGGTACCCTACTTCTATCAAAATGCCCTCGGCTATGGTGGCGATTTACTGCGCGGTTACGAGTACTATGTTATTAATGGCGAAAACTACGCACTCTTTAAATCAGGCATAAAATTTACCATCATTAAACCTAAAATTTTCAACATAGAAAAAATACCACTCCAAAAATTTAACAAAATACCGTACTCCCTATACGTAAATTTATTTTCAGATGCCGGTTATGTTAAAGACAAAAGATTTCCATCCACCAATCCTCTTGCCAACCAATGGTTGCATAGTTATGGCTTAGGGTTAGATTTTGTTACCTATTACGATTTAGTTATCCGTATAGATTATTCTTTCAACAAACTCAAAGAACACGGTATCTTCCTTCACCTCACCGCCCCTATATAACCAATAAAAACCACTGTGTTACTCCCTGTCCCTGTTCCACTGTGTTGCTTTTAACCCATTTCGAAATTTCGGAACTCAAAACCCTTATGTTTGTCGCATAATTAATGTACTATGGCATCCCGTTTTTCTGTCCTGCTCTTTTTTCTACTTTCCTCATTTATTGCCAATGCCCAAACAAAACTCTCGGGCAATGTAAAAGATATTAAAGGCATTGCTATGCCTGGTGTAAATGTTTTTATAAAAGGAAGCTATGATGGCACCAGTACCGATGCCTCCGGAAACTATTCTTTTACTACAACCGAAAATGGAGAACAAATTTTATCTGTTAGTTTTATTGGATTTGAACCACAAGACAAAAAAATAATTCTTGTAGGGCAAGATCAAACCGTCAACTTTACGTTAACAGAAAAATCAAACGAGCTTAACACGGTAACCATAACCGCAGGCAGTTTTGAAGCCAGCGATGAAAAAAAAATGGTAATGCTTCGCCCGCTGGATATTGTTACCACTGCTGGTGCAGCCGGAGATATTTACGGAGCCATACAAACACTACCGGGTGCACAACCCCAGTTTGAACAGGAAGGTTTATTTGTGCGCGGTGGCGATGCTTCCGAAGCCAAAACATTTATTGATGGATTAGCCGTTGCCAACCCTTACTTTAATAGTGTGCCCGATGTGCCACAACGCGGCAGGTTTTCACCTTTCCTTTTTAAAGGCACCAACTTTAGCACTGGCGGCTACTCAGCACAATATGGTGGCGCCATGTCATCGGCATTAATTTTAGAAAGCGAAGGAGTTGCCAAACGCACCACCACCAATGTTAGTTTAATGAGCGTGGGTGCTGGCATTGGTCATATAAAAAAATTTAAAAGCGAAACATCTTTAGGCGGTTTTGTAAGTTACTTCAATCTTAAACCATACATGACTTTGGCAAAGCAAGATAGGGATTGGGAAAGAGAGCCATCCTCATTCAACTCGTCATTAATCTTTAGGCACAAGCCAAACAAAACAGGCATCCTTAAAGCTTTTGCCAATTTCGATTATGGTGATCTCTCGTTGAATTATCCTGATATTGAAGACCCCGAAGGCAAAGACATAACACACTTTGGCATGAACAGCTACAACTTTTTTGGCAATGCCTCTTACAAAGATTTTTTTTCCGACACATGGACTCTATACGCAGCAGTATCTTACAGCAAAAACAATAAACGCATTCAACCTGCCGCTGAAAGACTTGTGTTTGTAAATAATAATATGAATGGAAGACTTACGCTCACCAAACAGCTTGGCGCACTCAGCAGCATTAAAGCCGGTGCCGAAAGCGAAATAGGTGTTTATAATAACCTTTACAATAACTTTAGAATTGATACAAACGAAATTTACAATGCCGGATACATTGAAGGAGATTTTTATCTCACCAAAAAGTTTGTAGCACGTGCAGGTGCAAGAGCCGAGCAATCATACATCCTGCGTGATCATAATATTGCTCCGCGTGTTTCGCTCGCTTACAAAACAGGCAAGTACTCGCAATTTAGCTTTGCCTATGGCGATTTTTATCAGAAACCAAATGACGAATATATTTTACAGCAATACAATATAACTTTCAGCAAAGCCACACATTATATGCTCAACTTCCAAAAGGTTGATGATAAAAGAACATTCCGCATCGAAGGCTATTTTAAAGAGTACAATAAATTAGTAAAAACCGAACCCTCTATCAATAACAATGGCAAAGGCTTTGCGCAAGGTTTTGATATTTTTTGGCGCGATAAAAAAACATTTAAATACACCGATTACTGGATTTCTTATTCTTACTTAGACACCAAACGCGAATATCTTTATTACCCCATAAGCACGCAGCCAACTTATGCTGCTAAGCACGTGGTAAGCGTTGTTTACAAAAGGTGGATTCCAAAAATTAACACCTCAATGGGCTTTACTTATTCTTATGCCAGCGGCAGACCTTACTTTAATCCCAACAAAACAACCGAAGAAAATTTTCTTACCGACCGCACAAAGGATTACCACAACCTGAGCTTTACCGGTAGCTGGCTTACATCAATAGGTAAACACTTTACAGTTGTGGTTCTTTCAGTAGGAAACGTACCTGGTGTTAAAAATGTATTTTCGTACCATTATTCATCAGATGGCTTAAGGCGCGAAGAAGTTGGTCCCACCTCATTGCGTATGTTCTTTGTGGGCATGTTTATTACTATTGGCGAAGACCGCGCAGAAGAAATTTAATTTAAAACATAAAATCATAAATATTAAAACAATGAAAAAAATCATCCTATCAATTTTAACACTGTTAGTATTCAATGCAATTGCAAGCAACAATGCAAAGTTTGTTGCCGCCATGGAAAAAAACATTAAAGCGCTTAACGAATCAAAAACTGTAGATCAATATTTAAATGCTGCAAACGCATTTGAAAGAATTGCACAAACAGAAACTAAAGAGTGGCTGCCGCTTTACTACCAGGCTTATGCAAACCTCATGACCGGAATGCAGCAAACAAACAACACTTTAAAAGATGAATACTACGATAAGGCATTAGCCATGCTTGATAAAGCTGATGTAATTGCAAAAGACAATAGCGAAATTTACGTTCTAAAATCGTGGTTAGTATCTATGAAAATTGGTATTGACCCGCAAAACCGCGGAATGGAAATGGGAATGATGTCGGGCATGTATTTACAAAAGGCAATGAGTTTTGATACCGAAAACCCACGTGCTTATTTAATGAAAGCAATGAACCTTATGTACACTCCCGAACAATATGGCGGTGGAAAAGATAAAGCCATCCCTGTTTTTGAAACGGCAATAGAAAAATACAAAACTTTTAAACCATCAAGCACTATAATGCCTGATTGGGGAAAAGAAACTGCCGATAAATATTACGCAGAGTGTAAAAAGTAATTTTTATGTCGTTATAAAAAAAGCGCTGGAAATTTCCAGCGCTTTTTTGTTTGTAAACACTCAAAGTTCAGAAACAAATTCGGTTATCAGTTTAAACAAATCAGTATAATCGGTTAAAGGAAGAGTTTCTGAAATGTCATACACATCATGATAAGCTGCTATACCACCCATTGTATAAAAGAAAAAACATGGCACGCCTTTTTCAGAAAAGTAATAATGATCGCTATTTTTTGCTTTGCCCCTCTCCCCTATTTTTACCACGTAATTTCTACGTTCATTAATATTTTTCAGCAATTCAAATTGCGCTTTATATTCTGTGGCATTCACCACCATCATTCCGTCATCACCTGTGCCCATCAAATCCATATTTATTAAAAACTTAATTTTATTTAAAGGCAGTAAAGGGTTTTCTGTATAAAACTTTGAACCAATAAGCCCAGCCTCCTCACCCGCAAAAGCAATAAACATCATATTATACGAAAGATAGTCTCTGTTAACAGAATAATACTTTGCTAGATTCAACAACATACTTATTCCGCTTGCATTATCATTTGCACCCGGGAAACAGGTGTTTTTCCCCATCATTCCCAAATGATCGTAGTGGGCTGTAAACACAATGGTTGTATCCGTTTTAACAGGTGAGTTAATTATGCCAATTACATTTTGGGTTTTATGCTTTGGATTATAAGCTGCCTTAATATTCAAACAAACAGTCTCACCCTCAAGTGGAGCAACGCTTTGCATTAAAGTAATTACCGGTACACTATAGGTATTTGTAGCGACACTCCATGTTAGTTTCTTAGGTTCAACAAAAATAAATGCTCCTTTTTTTATTTCGTTCGCTCGCAAATCACTTTGTAGTTTTAAAAAATCATCGTTAGAAATACTATCCTTATAAATTACAAAACAAGTTTTATGGGGATTTGCCAAGTTAATTATACTATTGTAATTTTTTAAAATCTTTGCACTGAATTTCCCCTTTGCTGATGCAGAAGATTGGTTGACAATAAAATCTTTTCCGGGCACAAGTATTTTCTTGTTTATCTTTACCTCCATTTTAGATGGAAAAGTATTTACCGGAAAAGAAAAAGGCTGAAAATAATCAGCGGCAAGTTTTGAAACTTTAAGTCCTTCAAATTCTTTTGCAATATACTGAGCCGCCAGTTTATCGCCATCTGCTACATAACCCCTTCCGGCTAATTCCTTTGCGCAAAGCTTATTTATAACCCGCCTTGCATAAGCAGTGTCCTGTGCTAAGGAATGGAATTCGCTAAGAAAAATTAAAGAAAATAAAATCAGTTTCCTAAAAAATTTCATTTCATAAATCTTCTTTGTAACAACTCAATAAACTCTCTATACAACTTGTTGTTCTTGTCCACATTAAATTTTTCAACCACCTCTGTTCTAAAGTGGTTAAACGCTTCTTCAAAATTTGCTTTGCTATTTATTTTGGCTAATGCCGAATAAAAAGAGTTGATATCTCCATTCATAAATACATTGGCAAATGCAAAGCGCTCGTTAATGCCTATAGCATCGTTTAAATCGGAAAGCGGTTTTGCTTTAATATTTTCTGATACCACATTGCTTTGGGCACCACTAAATTTATGCGCCACTGTCTGGGATTCAGGAAACTTATCGCCTATGCTTGTGTATTCTTTAAATTTTTCCGGTGAAGTAAATGATGGTTTCTCTTGCTCTGTTAATGGAATGGCATTTACTTCAGGCTCTTCAACTTTTATTTTCGATTCGGTGGCAATCAATGGAGGATAATCAGGAGCAGATTTTAATGCGATTTCAGAAGCAGCAATTGGTTCCTTTGCAATTTGTTTGATTTCAAAAGTTGAAACATTGGTAACAGGCGCAGCACTAGCAATCGCATTTGTAGCAATTAACAAATCGTAGTACTTCCGGGTATAATCGCACAACAAATGCAAATCAATAAACGAAGGCTGAGCGTTTTCACAAACCTTTTTATGAAGTTCGTTTATTTTATCAATTACGTAATTGAGTTCGGCTGAATACTTATTCATTGTTTTTAAATTTTATAAATTAATTTGATTACTGCTTACTTCCACCCCAAAAAATAATCCAGCAAGCTTATCAAACTGATGCGGAGAGTCTGTAGCAAAAAAACTAAGGTTAGCGCTTTTTCCAAGCCTTCTGTCCATCTCGGGATGACGATGTAGGTAATCCTTTAAGCTTTGCGCAACAATTTCGCCTTGTGAAACAACATTTACACCTAGTGGCAATGCTGCTTTAATCTTATCAATTAATATTGGGTAATGTGTACAACCTAAAACAACGGTATCAATGTCCTTATCTTTTTGCATTAGCTCCCCGCAATACTTCTTTACAAAATAATCGGCACCAGGCATATCAGATTCATTATTCTCAATTAATGGAACAAGCATTGGGCATGCTTGTTGAAAAACTTCCACAGCGGGGAAAAACTTTTTTATTTCAATAGGATACGTTTCGCTGCTTACGGTTCCGGCTGTGGCAAAAACTCCCACTTTTTTTGTTTTAGATAGTTTGCCAACCATTTCACTTGTGGGTCTGATTACACCTAACACTCTTTTTGAAGAATCTATGTTGCTTAAATCCTTCTGCTGAATATTTCTTAGTGCTTTTGCAGAAGCGGTGTTGCAAGCAAGAATCACAAGGGGGCAATTCATTTCAAATAGTTTTTTTACGCACTGCAAAGTATATTCATATACGGTTTCGAAAGAGCGATTGCCATAGGGTGTTCTTGCATTATCACCTAAATAAATATAATTGTAATCAGGCATTAGTTTAACAAACTCTTTAAGAACTGTTAAGCCACCAATACCCGAATCAAAAACACCTATAGACGCTCCGCTATTCATTAATTCAAAACTACTACTTACAACAATTTATAAACTAAAAAACGCCATTCTTTTTTAAGAGAATGGCGTTTATATCTTTTAACAGAAATTATTTTAAACCTAATTTAGCTTTTACTAAGGTCATTATATCATCACTATCACTACTGTAAAGCAAAGCGCCAATGCTTGCATCAAAAATGTAGGTGTAGCCTTTGTCTTTACCAACTGCTTTAATAGCATCTTCAGCCTTTTTGATTATGGGAGAATAAACATCTTCCTTTTTCTTTTGTACCGACTGTTGAGCAGATTCCTGAAAATCCTGAATGCGCTGACCTAAATCGCGTATTTCTTTTTCTTTTGTTGTCCTAACTGGTTCAGCCATTGATTCGGCTTTTGACTGGTAATCGGCAACCTTTGCATCGTACTCTGCCGACATAGTTTTTAATTGCGCCTGAAGTGATTCGCCAAATTTTTGTAATGTAGAATCGGCAACCTTTGTTTCGGGCATTGAACTTAGGAGTTGAGTTGAGTTAATGTGCCCTAATTTTACCTGTGCATTAACCACTGTTGCACAAACTAAAAATGCTGTAGCAAGAAATAATTTTTTTGAAATTGTCATAATGTGTAATTGTGTATTATTTAGTTGAGATTAATTAAAAATTTATTTGCCGCCCGGTTTAGCATCGCTTCCACCATCGGGCTTGCTTTCACCGCCAGATGGGTTAGATGTTTTGGTACCGCCTGTTTTGCTTCCAGCTGACCCTTTTGCCTTATAACCAAGCTTAATTAAAATGTCATCACTTTTATCATACTTAGGATTAGAGTAAAGAAATATTAAATCGCTTGACTTATCAAATATAACAGCATAGCTCTGCTCTGTTGCCATTGTTTTTACGGCATTGTATATTTTATCCTGAATGGGCTTTACTAATTCCTGTTTCTTTTTAAACAATTCTCCTTCGTACCCAAATTTTGATTTCTGAAATTCTTTTACCTCTTTTTCTTTAGCTGTAATTTCTGCTTCGCGTTTGCGTTTCATATCATCAGTAAGTAAAATTTGTTCAGCCTGGTAATCTTTATACAACTTATCTATTTGTGCATACTTAGCTTCAATTTCTTTTTGCCAGTTAACGCTAATTTGGTCTAACTGCTGTTGAGCTGCTTTGTACTCAGGAATATTTTCCATAATGTACTCTGTGTTTACATAAGCATACTTTTGTGCAATGGCAGCCATATTAAATAAAACTGCTGCTGTCAATAACAATACTTTACGCATGATCATTTTAATTTAAGGGTGTGCAAAATTAATTTTTTATTGATAGTAAGGAAATCAATTTACTATGTAACCATACCATTATTAAAGATTATACCAAACAACGTTTTGTGCGGTGAAGTTGATATGAAAGGAAGCTAAATTAATTGAGAGGTAATAGAGCTGAAATCTTGTTGTGAGACTTAAAACTGTTGCCCAATTGTAAAATGAAACTGGCCTGTTTTACCAACCTCTGTGCTGCCGGGTTGTGTATCAAATGGCCATCCATAATCTAAACCAAGTAATCCAAACATGGGTAAGAAAATGCGAATACCCACGCCTGCAGAGCGCTTGATATTAAATGGCGAATACTCTTTGAACTTAAGCCAGTTGTTTCCACCTTCAACAAATGCAAGTCCGTAAATAGTTGCACTTGGGTTTAAACTCATTGGGTAGCGCAACTCCATGGTAAACTTATTAAAAATAGTTCCGCCTATGTTGTTACCTGAAATATCCTCAGGAGTAATTGAGTTGTTATCGTAGCCTCGCAATGAAACAATTTCTCTTCCATCTAAAGAAAAGCCTGATAAGCCATCGCCACCCAAGTAAAATCTTTCGAAAGGAGATTGACCAATGGTTCTGTTATACAAACCCAGGAAACCAAATTGTGCACGATTATATAAAACCAAATTGCCAATAAGTTTGGTGTAAGTGGTTGTGTTAAACTTCCATTTATGGTATTCAATCCATTTGTATTTTTCTTTGTCTTCGGCAGTGCTGTAGTCCTTATTATTTAGTAAAGAGTAAGGAGGGGTTAATTGCAGTGTTAAAGAAATTTCGCTGCCCTTGCGCGGATAAATGGGTTGGTCAATAGAGTTTCTTCCTATTTGTTGTTCAAACGAAAAGTTGTTTGATGTGCCATCGCTAAACAAAAATGTAGAGCGGTAATTTTTCAAATTATAAATTTGAAAGTTTACTCCGCTGTAGTAGGTAAAATAGTCATCGGGCCATTTGAGCCTGCGTTGCAATCCAACTGATACGCCCGAAATAAAAATTGCCTGTCTTAATTCATCACTTTTTTTGCGACCGTTGGTTTGTATTGAACGATAAAAAGAAACGGTAAGAGCATTTGGTTTTTTACCTCCAAGCCAAGGCTCTGTAAAAGATGCATTATATGATTGATAATATCTTCCGTTAGACGTTGCACGCACAGAAATACGTTGCCCGTCACCAGAAGGAAGCGGTGAGTATGATTTCCAGTTTGAAATATTGCGTGCAGAAAAATTATTGAAGGTAACACCTAACGTACCTACCAATTGATTAGCACCATAACCACCGCTAAGTTCTAACTGATCGCTTGGTTTTTCTTCAACTTCGTATTCTATATCAACAGTTCCGGTTTCGGGGTTGGGTTTAGGGTTAACTCCTAACTTTTCGGGATTAAAATATCCTAACTGCGAAAGTTCGCGCTGCGTTCTAATGATATCTGTTCGGCTAAATAACTGTCCTGGTTTGGTACGTATTTCACGCATTATAACACGATCGTTGGTTTTGGTATTGCCTTTGACAATAACTTTATTGATGGTGGCTTGTTTGCCTTCGTAAATGCGCATCTCCAAATCAATGCTATCGCCTTCAACGAGCACCTCCACAGGATCAATATTAAAGAACAGATAACCATCATCCATATAAAGTGATGTAACGTCTCTACCCGCTTCGCTCATGTACAACGCGCTCTCTAACCTTTTGGCGTTGTAAACATCGCCCGGGTTTATTCCAACAATTTTTTTTAACTCTTCAGATGTATATTTAGTGTTACCCAAAAAAGTAATGTTACGGAAAAAGTACTGGTTGCCTTCGTCAACTTTTATATCAATGTTTATCCTGCGGCTGTTAATGGAATAAACCGTGTCGGAAACAATTTTCGCATCGCGGTAGCCTTTTTCGTTGTATTTTGAAATAAGTTTTTCTTTATCGGTAACAAACTCTTCTTCCCTGAATTTTGAAGATGTAAATATTTTCCACCATACTTTTTCTTTGGTGTTTTTTAACGAGCGTTTTAGTTTACCATCGGTAAGTGCAGAGTTGCCGTCAATATTTATTTTTTTGATTTTTACTTTACTGCCTTTATTAACTTCAATAAAAACAATATTGCTGTTGGCTTCTGCCGAATCTTTTAGCTGGCGAATGCTGGTTGAAACATTTAAAAAACCCTTTTCCTTGAAAAAATTATTTACCTGATTGGTAATTGTAATAACAAGGTTTTCGGATAGCACTTTTCCTTTTTGCAACTGAATGGTTTCGCGCAGTTTATCGGCCTCGCCTTTTCGCACACCGTTAAAAGCAAATTTTGATAAGCGAGGACGTTCCTGCAATTTTAATTCAATAAAAATGAGTTTGCCTTCAATTCTATTTGCAACAATTTTTACATCGGTAAGTATGCCCTGCTTCCAAAGGTTTTCGATGGCTTTCTGCATTTTATCACCGGGTATCTTTACCTTATCGCCCACCTTTAAGCCTGATAAAGTTTTTAAAGCGCTTTCATCTAAAAAGCGAATGCCAGTTACAGTAATGCCTGCAATTTCGTATTCGGTGGGGTTAGAATAGTCAATTAAAAGACTATCGTTGCCTAACTGAATTTGTGCAAATAGCGAAGTGGAAAAAGAAATTGAAAAAAGGAGAAATAAAAGTTTTTTAAGCATGTTGTTTTTGTGGTTTCACTGAAGTAACTCCGCCAAAACGCCTCTCGCGTTTTTGAAAGTCAACAATGGCTTGGTATAAATCTTCGCGCCTGAAATCGGGCCAAAGTTTGTCGGTAAAATATAATTCGGAATAGGCTATTTGCCACAGCAGAAAATTGCTGATGCGGTATTCGCCACTTGTTCTTATGAGTAATTCGGGATCAGTAATTTGGGATGTGGTAAGATGCTGCTCGATTAGTTTATCATCTACATCTGTACTTTTTAATTTTCCTTCCTGCACTTTTTGAGCAATTTGTTTTACAGCATTTACAATTTCCCAACGCGAGCTGTAGCTGAGTGCAAGCACCAGCGCCATACGTTTGTTGCCAGAAGTTTTATCAATAGTTTCTGCCAATTGTTTTTTACAACTTTTAGGAAGTGATTCGATATCGCCAATGGACAAGAGCTTAATGTCATTATCCATTAGTGTTTTTGTTTCTTTATGAATGGTGCTTACTAAAAGTTCCATTAATGCATTTACTTCAAATGCAGGGCGGTTCCAGTTTTCGGTAGAGAATGCGTATAGGGTAATAAAATTAATGCCAAGTTCGGCAGCAGCTTCAACGGTATCGCGCACAGCAGCAACACCATTTTGATGACCGAAGGTGCGCAACTTGCCTTTTTGTTTTGCCCACCTACCGTTGCCATCCATAATTATGGCAATGTGTTTGGGCAATTGCTGCAAATTAATTTTATCCTTAAAACTCATTATTTTTTTAAGAGGCGCAAAGTTAAAATTTTAGGAGTACGAGTATTAACTAAGTGTGAAGCAAAAAATACTTACCGCAGTTTACTCCTGAATGGCTTGCACTTGTCGGTATATTTTTTTGAAAGTGTCCAGTTAATGGTTACACCAGTAAACATATACCAGTCTTTGTCTGAAGCATTTCCGCGTTGCCTCTCGGTATTGTAATTGGTATTACTTAAAACTGTTTTATCGCTCATGGCCACTGCATCTAATCCATTGGCAGCTGCTAAAAGATTTTTGTCGGGGTAGGTTGTGCTTACATCATCTAAATAATCGGTAAAAATTCTGCGTGCGCCCGACTCTACGGTTAAGGAGAAACGATTGCTGAGTTTAAATTTAAATCCTCCGCCAAAAGGAATGCAAAATTGTGTGCGTTTGTATTTTTTTCTGTCGGGAAATTGAGATGTGCCCTGCCCTTCGGTACCCAGGGGTTGAAGTTTTACCCAATCATCGCCCAATAAACCTTTTGGGTTAAAGCGATATACCCCAAAACCTCCATACAAAAAAGGTGTGGCGCGCGAGGAGTTTTCGCTGGCTGTTTGAAACTGAAAGAAGTTGAACTCAAACATGGCATGCGCTTCTAATATGGTTGATTTGAACTGAAGATTGCGGAATTGCTGAAAAGCATCATCACTACCGGCATCATCGCCATCTATTTTTCCATAGTTAGCGCCAAGACGCAGGGACCAGTGGCTGTTCATGCATCGTTTAAAAAAAATACCTGCTGCAAGGTTATATGCCCGTGGGTTGTAGAGGCTACGGTTTATTTCTCCTTTGTATGAGGATACACCTAAGAGCAAGCCCAACTCTGAACTTTGAGCAAAGCCCTGATTAATGAATAATACAAAAACTAAAAGCGCTAAGTAAGTTTTACGCATTTGTAAACTGCAAAACTGAACAAACGAACAATGTGTTAAAATGTTGCTTAGAACATAGGGTAATTAACCCTGCCTGTTTTGAGGCGATAGTTCAAACTGAAAATAGCGAACAAATACGAATCGTTATGACGTGGATCTCCGCGCTGCTGACCGGCTTCGGTTATGTATGTATAATCGGGAATATATTCTTCGGGGCGCGATTTATCTGCCAATAGCGGTGACAGTTGTCCGTTTTCTCTTTGAAGGAGGGATGGATCAACATAGGTTTTGCTTACATCATCAATATAATCGGTAAATGTGTGGCGCAAACCGAGTTCTAAGCCTACGGACCAGTTTCTGTCAATAGCATATTTAAAACCAAGACCGAGAGGAACGCAAACCTGAATGCGTTTGTATTTTTTGCGTGTTTCGATAGCGCCCTGCCCTTCGGTGCCAAGCGGCTGCAAGGCATAAAATTTTCCGTTTAACTCACCTTTGGGGTTAAAATAAAAAGCGCCTATGCCTGCAAAACCATAAGCCGAAATTTCTATGTTACGGATACCTCTTACGCCCCGTAAACGATAGCGCCTGCCCATTTGTTCTTTAATAAAAGATAATTCGCCTGTTACGGCCACCTCGAGAATGTTTGATTTAAAGTTAAGGTTACGGTAGTTACGGAAAAACTCGGTTGTGAGTTTATCATCGCCCGCTACTTTGCCATAGGTAATGCGCGGATGAAGTGCAAACCACTGTGCTATACGATAACGCATGCCTCCTGAAAATGCAAGCCTGCTTTGTGAAAGTTCTAAATCTCTGAGGGCATGTGTGCCTACCTGATTGGCACCGCCTAACTCGCCAAGGAAGTTGCTTGCGCCTACGCCAAAGTCAAACTCAATGCGGTAGGCTTTCCAGCGCTTACGCGAAATTTGCGAATTGGCAACAAATGGAATTAAGAGCAATAAAAAGCTTAAGCGTAGCAGTTTTTTGTTCATCTGATTGACAAGGAGTTATGGACTTAGTTATGTTGTTGTGGGTTTCAAATATAAAGGTGTTTTTGTTATTACCAAAATTGGGCAGGAAATGGGTGCAGGTAAAGATGTTTTGACTTGTTACAAGAAGTATTAATTGAAGGTTTAACAGATTTGGCATTATGGAGTTAATGGCTTTTTCTATTTTTTCCTTCTCCCACTTTTAGTTCGTTAGCTTTTTAATTTGATTTTAGCAGCTCATGAATGCTGAAGGGCATTTGTCTTGAAACAAAAGTGGAACAAAAGTTCAAGCCAACACACTCGAGAAGTGTTTGTGCTTACGCGTCTTCTTTTACAAAACTTCGTGTTGAGGCTTCGCACAGGTTATGCTTAAGGTGAGGAGGGAATAGTGTTTATTTTTGAATAGCTAACATAGATGTATTAAGGAGCACTGGTTATTTCCGGTAAAGAAATGACTTTTACCGCCAGGGCTTTTATTTTTTCGGGTGATGGTTTTTATTTTTCTAAGGAACACTTTTTTATTTCCGAAAAAACTTTAATTATTTCTGTGAACGGTATTAGGGTTTCTGACCGTGACTTCTTCATTTCCGGTGATTACAGGCTTATTTCTTTATGCTTTTACAGTATTTTATTACCCCTGACCCCTAAAGGGGAACCTGCTTCTATTACTTTCTGTTTAGTACCCTCAACTCTTAAATACGGCACAAGGGATAGCGGAATTTATATAATGGTAACCTTGAGATGGATGGCTGCGTAGAAGTGCATTATAAAAGAAAAGGTGATGAGAATAACTTCTATTAAAAGCAGGTTTAATAATGCGCATGAAAATATGATACATGCTGTGGTTGCTTTTGCTTATAGGGATGAAAATGTAAAGGTAACGGAAAGTATTCCTGCATTTGCAAGTATTATAAAGGAGCTTGCAGTAAATATGGAGAAGCTTGCTGTGGTGCAAGGAAGTGTGAACAGCAGTGTGAAGGGTATAACGGTTAAAAAAAGGGAAGTAAGAAACGGGTTGATAGAGATGGGTGTGGGCATTATGCAGGCTACCTATGCTATGGCAATGAAAACCGCCAATGCTGAACTTGCAGCTAAAATGAATACAGCTAAGGGAAGGCTAACGAAGCTTAAAGATACGGTGCTGACGGCAACAATGGAAGCGGCAATTGGAAATGTGAGAAACTATATTACTGCATTAATAAATTATGGAATAACGGAAGAAACCGTGGAAAGGTGGGCAGCGCAATGCGAATTGTTTACCGAAATGAAAAGCCTGCCTAAAACAGCGCATGATGCTTTAGATGTGATGCGCAATAAGCGGCAGGATATATTAAAGCGTTGCATGATTTTGCTTTATGAGGAAGCTGATATGGTGAGCAAACTTTTTAAAAATAATAACCTGGATTACTACCGTAGTTTTTTAAAGGCAAGAAAACTGCAACCATTTATAAGGCATACGAAGCTGCGCGTAACGATTACCAATAAGGATGGCGTTGGCACACCAATGGTTATGGTACAACAGGACGGCACAAGCAATTTTGCCAGAACAGATGCTGAGGGTAAAGCTACTTTGTATGTGCAGTTGAATAAAAGCGTTGATGGTGGAAGCGTGTACTCGTTTATGCTGCGAAAGGATACAATGGAAATAAAAACGGGGTTAATTGAAATTAAAAAAGGGAGAACGGTGAGCAGGAGGTTTATGATGGAGGGCGAGGGGTTTGTTTTGCCGAAGGAGAAAATATTTGAGGATTTGGTTGTTTGAAGGTTTTAAGATTAAGTACCAAGTAAAAAGAGGTGCCTGCATAATAAGAATAAATACATCCCGAAGATTAGGGGTATGAAATTAGGGAACGCTCTGTGCCTCTTGAGGAGGCATGGTGTGTTTTTGTTTTTGGGGGGATGAGTGGTTTAATGCTTAGCCTTTTGCGGTATGTAGATGATAAGGTTGAAGACCGGAGAGGTGAAATAGAATGCTATTAAGTACCGAACCATACAGGGGCGCTTACACACAGGCAGTGAGTGCGAACTGACGGGATAGATATAAAATCATTAAAGCGCTAACAAAATTTAGTCGGTTTTTGATGGGGGTTGTGCAACGGTTACTTTGTGTTATCTGCAGTTATACTTTTGATATATCATAATTAACTACTACAACCTCCACCACACCCTGAACAACCAGAAGAACATCCGCTTCCACAACTTGAACAGCCACCTCCACCACTATGTCCGCTACAACTGCTGTCAAATGTATGAGAATAATCTCCGAAACCACCCCATGAACCTGAACAGCCACCTCTGCCATCATCTCTGTCGTAGCGATTCATTTCGCTTATAAGTTCTCTGTCAAGTTGCTGAAGCAAATCAAATTGAATATTGGTTAAGAGGAAAATATTTCCCTTAATTTCTTTTAGTATATCAAGTGCCTTTTGATGATTGCTACTGATGTAGCCAGGTAAAGTTTTTTCAAGTGTCTCAATCTCGTCTCGAACTTTTTTACGGAGTTCCTGCCCATCTGCTGTAACTGAGAAACCACCAAACAAACTTTGATATATATTTTTTGAAAAACATCTGTCAAGATTTGGACTATCTAAAAGTATTTTACGATATGCAGTCTCAGATTTAGAGTTTTGATAACTCATTTTCACTATATGTCGAAATAAAATTTGAACGCTGTTACTCTTTTGGAATGGCGCTAAGACAGGAATCTCATGTGGCAATGGCTCATAAGAAAGAAAGTTTTTTCCGGCTTCCACATATTTATAAATTCTCACACCCTCTCGCCTGCTTGTCTGTCGCTGAACATCAAATGTTCTTACAACCTGCTTTAGTAACAAATCCATGAATGTAACTTTCAGCAACTCTTTAATATTAGAATTCCTGTCTTGTAAAATCAAAACTGATTCGGCAGGTGAAAATTTTGACAGGTATTTCATTTCTTAAAAATTGATGGTTTTTTGATTAACCAATTTCTGTCAAGGTTTACACGTTGAAAATTAATTTCTGAAAAACGAATTGAACTTGGTTGCCATATATCTTCCGGAGGTTTATAACCAAAAGTTTCTGCATACAATTGTTTAGTTTTCTCATACCAATCAGTGAACTTGCTGTTTTCCTTTTCACCTCCTTTTGTCGGTCCGTGATGAATTTGTCTGCCTAAAACATCTTTACAAAATTCCACCCAGTAGGATTGAGTATAAAGCAAGTGTAAATGCCAAACCTGGTCAACTTGGTCGGATGGTGTTAATGGATGGCTTGTGATGCAAAGCAGAAACATAAACTTTTTGTATTCATCAATTGCCCTGACAGTAAATTCAATTGTCCATCCGTTTTCCCGAGCAAGTCTGTCTGTAAAAGTCAAAGAAATGTCCTGGTCGTCCAGTTCAAACGTCTTAATCTTTTCCCAAAGTGTTGATTGTTCTGTTGTCATTTTCTTGCAATCAGTTCAAATATTGCAGGTCGCCCAATAATGGCTGGTAACTAAGAAGGAATTAAAGAAGTAAAAAAAAGAAGGGTTTAGAAGCACTACTGTTCGTTTACCTACACTGTTTATTAGATGCTCAACTGTTTGTTTACCTCTCAAATCTCTGATTCACGAACGCCAAAATAAAAAAAAGAGTGAGCTAAAGCCGTTCTTTTTTTATTTATTTTAATCTATGTGTTATGCGTTAGTGCTACTGCTTGTTCAAGCACAACTGCTTGAAGTTCGTTACGCTTTGTTTTAGTGTATTATAATAAGCTAATCCTATTTATTGCTTGACAAATTTATGGGTAACTGATTTTTCACTAGTAAATATTTTTATATAATACATTCCCTTAGATAAATGCGAAATATCTATCATATTCTTATTTTCTGAAAGAATAACTAATTCGCCAATTGCATTGGTTATTTCAATTTGAAAAATGGTTTTGTTTTCATTAAAGGAAAGCTGAATAAAATTATTTGCCGGATTTGGTGAAATAATTATTGGATTGCTTTCATCTGACGAATTCTTTATTACTATGATTTTTGAAAAAGTTGTTTGTCCGTTAAAATCTGTCTGTTGCAATTGATAATAATTAATTCCATTGTACGGATTTTCATCTGCAAAAGAGTAATTTATTGTTTGCGTACTGTTGCCTGCTCCATTTACTGTTCCAATGTTTTCAAAATTATTTCCATTATTGCTTTTTAGCAGCGTAAAATAATCGTTATCGATTTCAGTTGCAGTTGTCCAGTATAAAATATTTTTATTTCCATTGACTTTTCCTGTGAAGGAAATTAATTCTATTGGCAATGGAGTATTGACATAGTTCATTTTATGAATAAAAATATCTTCCTGCCCTGAAGCGGCTATATTAAATGTTGCGGCATCGGGATTAAAGTCAACAGTAGAAGAAAAAAAACCAGTTGTGTAAATATTATTAGAAGCATCAACTAGAATGGATATACCACAGCCAATGTTATTATTTCCTTTTAAATCTATCGCCCACAGAAAATTACCAGCGTAGTCTAACATTGAAATGAAAATATCTTGTAACCCGATAGGTGTTAAATTAAAGACTCCCACTCCGGGATTAAAATCAACTGTTGAGCTAAAGCAACCGGAAAAAACAACACAGCCATTCATATCTGTATTAATTGAAAAGGCATCTTCGTAATCAATACCATTTAAGTTCTTAGCCCAAATAAAGTTTCCGGAATTATCTAATTTGGATATAAAAACATCGTAAAAGCCTGATGATGTTATATTGTTTATAGCGGCATTAGGGTCAAAGTCGGCTGTACCTTCAAAAGTGCCTATAGTATATATATTTCCTAACACATCAATTGCCATTGAATTTGCAGAGTCAAAATTAATTCCACCAAATGATTTAGCCCAAACAAAATTTCCTAAGGCATCTAACTTTAAAACAAAAACATCTTCGCTGCCAGCCGAACTTAAATTAAACACACTTGCGCCCGGGTCAAAATCAACAGTGCCATTAAATCCGCCAGTTGCAAATACATTTCCGCTCGCATCAACCGAAACAGCATAAGCAACATCAGGATTTAAACCGCCTAAAGTATTTGCCCACAGAAAATTTCCTGTTGCGTCTAACTTTAAAATAAAAAAATCATACCCTCCGGCAGATGTCATATTTGAAGTGCCGGCATCAGGATTAAAATCTACTGTACCAAAAAATTGCCCGGTAATATAAACGTTGCTCATTGCATCAAGAGCAACAGACCAACTATAATCTCCATTATTGTTTCCAATTCTTTTTGCCCACAGAAAATTTCCGGCTGCATCTAATTTGCAAATGAATATGTCATAATCTCCTGCCGAAGTTAAGTTAGTAGTCCCTGCACCAGGGTCAAAGTCCACTGTTCCGCTAAAATGCCCTGTGAGGTAAATATTGCCTGCGGCATCAAGCTTAATTCCTGAAGCATCATCCCAACTGTTTCCTCCAATGCTTTTAGCCCAAAGAAAGTTACCGGTTGCATCTAACTTTGATATATATATATCGCTTTTTCCTGTTGCAGTTAGGTTTGCTGTACCTGCACCCGGATTAAAATCAGCAGTACCTAAAAAATAACCAGTTGTGTAAACATTTCCTGTACCATCAATTGTAATGGAAGCTGAATAATCACTCTTTGTACCACCTAAGGATTTTGCCCAGACAAAGGTTTGTGCTTTTGTGTTAACGTATGTGCTTATTAAAAGAATTAATATAAATAGTTGACGTGTCATGGTTATAGTATAAAGAAGTAATGTTTTTTAAGGTTTGTTTTTAAGGTTAATGCAGGTCAAACGTTCTGGTTAAATCTCTGTTTGGTGAGCCGCTGTGGCAACTTATACATCCGTCATCCTTTTTTCCTGTGCTGAATGCGGAAGAACCATCAGTATTAAATTCAGTCCACACCAAGCCATTTCCTGTGTTTCCGTTTGAAGGGTCTTTCTTCATTACTGCATAAGGATTGATAGTGCTGCCGCAAAAAATTTCTTTTACAATGATTGAACCTGTTGGAAAACTACTTCCCATTGGCAGCTCCCCTGTGCTGCCAATGCAGCAGCGTTAAAGCGTAACTTAAAGGAACCGCGAGAACTTGGTGAAACACCTGATAAAAGATTACCACTTTGATAATAGGTATATCCATCTGTTGTTATTTCACTGTATAGAGCATTATCCGCATCTGTATCGGTTTTGTCCTTTTTACAAGATTGAGTAATTACTATTGAAGTTAGGATAAGCCCGATTGTGACGATTGTCTTTTTCATTTTGTTTGTTTTTAATTATTGAACAAGTGTATTCAATTAATGTTAAGTCAGCATATTTGTTTTGTCATATGAATGTTAATTTCTTGCACCAGAGTTTGAAGTTCGCACACTGCCCAAGCATGATGCATAACGAAGGAGGGACATCAACCATGCAGTGCATGGTTGAGCGAGTTAGTGTGCAAGAGAAGTAAAAAAAAGATTAGTTTAGAACCACTACTGTTCGTTTACCTGCACTGTTTGTTAGAAGCTCTACTGTTTGTTTACCTCTCAAATAGTAAGATTCATTCACACCTTCAAAAGTAATAAAAGCGTGGATAAAGCCCTTTTTTTTATTTCTTTAAACCTGGATGTTATCGGAATACTCGACTGCTCATTAGAATTCATGTCGTTCAAAGTTAACACAACTTTTTATTCAAGGTGATGATACCTCTGTGAGCACATCAATATTTATTTCTCTAAGTTACTGCTATAAATTGTTGCCAGTACCAATGGAATTGCAATTAAAATGGAAATAATTAGCGGCTTCCAAATTTTCTTTTTTTCATATTCATCACCATTTGAGAAATACTTTTTAAAAAAATATTCCGAAAGAATAGCACCGCCTATTAAATTACATAGCCAAGTTAACGAACTTGTTTTCTTCTCGGAATTCCCGACAATAATGATTGTAGCTAATAATAACAATACTGAAACAACCAGAATTAAATAAGCTGCTTTTTTATTGCCAATGTATTTTAGGTTCTGCATCAAGAGAACACCACCAAAAATTGGTGACATGAAAACTGAAAATCCCATTATCGCCATTTTAGAATAAATCTTTGGTTTGCTTTCAGGTGCTGAACTTACACCTTCATCAAGAGGAGTGCTTTCATTTTCCATTTTACAGAATATTTAGTTGAAGAAACGTTTGTTAGAATTCCAAAAGTTTGAAGTTGCTGTGCCGTCACGAGTTTCCGATAACGGAAATCGGGATTAACGAAGTTTTTAAAAATAGGGAATAGTAGTTCAATTGTTTGTTTACCTCTCAAATAGTAAGATTCATTCACACCTTCAAAAGTAATAAAAGCGTGGATAAAGTCCTTTTTTTTTACTTCGTTAATCTTTGTGTTATGCTCATGTTTTGTTGTCCGCGTTCTTACTTCTTTTCTAAAAGAGATTTATTAACCTTTCCTTTAAAGACATTCGAGTAAACATATTTTTCCATCGGGAAGTCCGGTGGTGCGTTTATTAAAAGTTTAAAACGAATATCTGTTTCAAAATCTCCATCTGGTTTTTTTACAATTAAGTTTATTTGCTCGTAAGAATTCAAACCACCGTTTGATGATTTGGTTTTATTTTTTAAATTATCAACTGTATTAACATCTTTCCAATTGCCACTTTCATCCATAACTTGCATAAAAACCAAAACTTTATTCACGAAGAAGGGTCTGCAATTTCCAGGTGGCACATAACCATTTCCATAAAAGAAAACTTTCTGAAAAGTGTTTGAAGTATTTTGTATAGACAATAATCTATACTCTGTAACTGGAAATTCTTGTATCCATGGGTTACTAACTACTACGCTATCATATAACGTTCTACCGTTGAAGGATGATGCATAAACGTGGTCTGTTTTTGTTACTAAAGAGCTGCTGGAAATAATAGTGTCAGGATAAAAAGTCAATTGAACAGCCTCATTGCCTTGCTTAGTAAAATTTTTAATTGACTTAAATACTGTATCTGAAAGTACCGCATAATTGTAGTCAAGTTTCTTCATATCAAATTGAGCTGTTTGGGCTTTTGTTTCAAACACAAATGGTATCAAAACGATGAATAGAAGTTTGTTTGCTGCCATGTTGTTTGACTTAGTGGTACAGTTTGTTCGGAGCGTTAAAATTGCGCATAACGAAGAAGGGATTAACGAAGTAAAAAATAATTGGGGTTTGAACCACAACTGTTCCGGCAAAAAAATGCGAACAAATGGATAAATTATTTGCCATAAAGTAGTTCGCATTTTTTTGCACTTGCAGAATGTTTGTTACTTGCACATAATTCCGATAGCCGATAAAGCCCTTCTTTTTAAAATTTCGTTTAAGCTGCATGTTATGCGAATACCCGAATATTGTTATGAAGACTTATTGTTTGACTATTCTGTTGGAGTAAATCCTTCTACCCTCATTCCACAACTCTATTGGGTAAATTCCTTTGGGATATTTTTCAATATTTATTTTGTCCGCATTGTGAATATTTCTAACATAAATGCTTCTTCCTTCAATATCAGAAATAATTAATTTAAGTTTCTTTTTATAATTAAAATAAACATTAAAGGAGCTATGAGTTGGATTTGGAAAAATAGAAATGCTGTATTGAAAAGTAATTTCGTTAATTGCTGTTGTGACTGGACTTAATTTTAACACGAACGCATCTGCTTGTCCAAAGGAACTTAAACTATAAAAAGCTGTATCAGGATTAAAATCAGCGATTGAGCTAAAAATACCAGATGAATATATATTACCTGCTTTATCAATAACAAGCGAGAAGCCAGCATCAATATCATTTCCTCCAAATGGTTTTGCCCAAATAAAATTTCCAGATGAATCTAATTTGGTAATAAAAGCATCTGCACTGCTTGAAACCAAATTATAGATTCCTATTCCCGGGTCAAAATCAATAGTACCATAGAATGAACCGGATATCAAAACATTTTCTAATGTGTCTGCTATAATAGATTGAATGTAATCATTAAGAGTGTCGCCAAATTGTTTTGCCCAAATAAAGTTCCCTGTAGAGTCTAATTTTAAAATGAACACATCGCTTTGTCCAACCGATGACATATAGTTAGTGGAAATGCCGGGGTCAAAATCAATTGTACCATAAAATGAACCAACAGTTAGAACATGTCCTGACAAATCAACTGCTATAGATTTTGCATCGTCATTCAGCGTGTCACCAAATTGTTTTGCCCAAATGAAGTTACCTAAAGAATCTAATTTTGAAATGAATATATCACTGTAACCAGAAGATGTTAAGTAGTAAGTAGATGGACCCGGGTCAAAATCACCTATTCCAAATAGATAACCAGCTGTATAAACATTGTCAAAATTATCTACTGCAATTGAAGAACTTGCTTGGTTATATCCTGCTCCAAAATTTTTTGCCCAAACAAAACTCCCATCAGAATTTAGTTTAGAAACATAAACTTGGTCTACTCCTGTTATAGTTGCCATATTGTAAACTCCTGCGGTCGGGTCAAAGTCAACTGTTCCTGAAAAGATACCAGTTGAATAAATATGTCCAGTATTATCAATACATAATGATACACCTCTATCTGACTGTATGCCGCCAAATTCCACTGCCCAAATAAAGTTGCCCGAATTATCAAGTTTCAAAATATAAGCATCTCCATGTGTTGTACTCGGAGTTGACATAAAGTATGTTCCTAAACCCGGGTCAAAATCAACAGTTCCTGTAAAAAAGCCAGTTGTGTAAACATTGCCTGAATCATCAACTGCAACGTCAGATGCCCTGTCAACATATGCATCACCAAGTTGCTTTGCCCAAATAAAATTTCCTGAAGCGTCAAGTTTCAAAATAAAAATATCTCTGTTCCCGATGGAAGTGAGATTGAATACTCCAACCCCAGGGTCAAAGTCAGCCGTTCCCATAAAAGTTCCAACTGAAAAAACATTTCCAAAACTATCAACTGCAACAGATGTGCTCTCATCCCAATCTGCGCCTCCCATTTGTTTCGCCCAAGAAAAATTTTGCCCAAAAGAATTTTGAAATTGCCCAAATAAAAGCAAAGTATAAAATATAAAAATTATTTCCTGTTTTACTCTTTTCATTCTGTACAACAATAGGCAAGGTGATTAGAATTCATATAGTTTGGAGTTAACACTACAGCCAACGGGGTTCGCATAACATTTGAATTAACGAACCTCAAACTTAAAAAACTTCGCTAATTCAGCTACCCTATGTAGGATTAACGAACCAGGTAATAGAAAGATTTAGATTCTGGTTGCGTATTGACACACCCCTACCCCTCTCGCTAATGCGCAGGCTAACACACAGAGTGGATTGGCAGAGCGTATTCTTTTTATTATGTGGCATTAACACATTTTTAAATTAATCGGGCATAAAAAAAACCCGCCCCTCCAAAGGAGAGGCGGGTGTGTTGCATATTATTTTAAACTTAAAGTTTATTTGTTGCTGTTATGCGTTAGCATCAGAAGCATCGGCAGCAGGGTTTGCTTTTTTCTCTTTGCTTTCCATGCTGTCTTTTAAAGCTGATAGTACATCTAAATCGCCAAGGGTTGATTTTTCCTGTGTGTCTTTAAGCTTTTTAACTGCTTTAGATGTTTCATCGCGCTCACGGCCTTCGGCTTTTTCTTTACCTGCTTTTTCTTCTCTGCGTTTGTCATCGTAAGTGCGAATGTGCGATACTACTATGCGCTTGGTGTCTTTGCTAAACTCGGTAACTTTAAAAGGAAGTGTTTCGTCCTGTTTTGCAGGCGAGCCATTTTCTTTTGTAAGTTGTTTGTAGTGTGCAAAACCTTCTACACCATAGGTTGGGAAGGTAACGTTGGCACCTTTATCGGTTACTTTACCTACTACACCCTCATGAACTGAGTCAAGAGTAAATATGCTTTCGTAGGTTTCCCAAGGGTTATCCTCTAACTGTTTGTGCCCAAGTGAAAGTCTGCGGTGTTCTTTGTCAACATCAAGCACTACTACCTCAATGGTTTCGCCCACTTTGGTAAACTCGCTTGGGTGTTTTATTTTTTTGCTCCAGGATAAATCGCTGATGTGTATTAATCCGTCAATGCCTTCTTCTAACTCTACGAATACGCCAAACGTTGTAAAGTTGCGCACCTTAGATGTGTGCTTAGAGCCAACAGGATATTTCTCATCAATATTACCCCAAGGATCGGGTGTAAGTTGTTTTAAGCCCAGAGAAATTTTGCGCTCTTCGCGGTCGATGGTCAATACCAATGCCTCAATTTCGTCACCCGCTTTTAGGAAATCCTGTGGGCTGCGTAAGTGCTGACTCCAGCTCATTTCGCTTACGTGTATTAATCCTTCAACACCGGGCAACAGTTCTATAAACGCACCGTAATCTGTTAACACCACCACTTTGCCTTTTACTTTATCGCCTTCTTTTAAGTTTGGATCTAAAGCTTCCCAAGGCTGAGGGGTAAGTTGTTTTAACCCTAAGGCTATACGTTTTTTATCTTCATCAAAATCAAGAATTACTACATTGATTTTGTCATCCAATTTCAATACTTCTTCAGGATGATTGATACGTCCCCATGAAATATCGGTAATGTGCAATAAGCCATCAACACCACCTAAATCCATAAACACTCCGTAAGATGTAATGTTCTTAACGGTTCCTTCCAAAACTTGTCCTTTTTCAAGTTTGCTCATAATCTCCACCTTCTGGCTCTCTAACTCTTCTTCAATAAGCACTTTATGAGATACAACTACGTTTTTAAATTCGTTGTTGATTTTTACTACTTTAAATTCCATTGTTTTGCCTACAAACACATCGTAATCGCGTATAGGTTTAACATCAATTTGCGAACCGGGCAAGAATGCTTCAATACCAAAAATATCTACAATTAATCCGCCCTTGGTACGGCATTTAATATAACCCTGTATAATTTCATCGCTCTCGAGGGCATTGTTAACACGCTCCCACGATTTAAGTGCGCGCGCTTTTTTGTGAGAGAGAATAAGTTGTCCGTTTTTGTCTTCTTTGGTCTCTACATAAACTTCCACTTTATCGCCAGGTTTTAAATCGGGCATGTGGCGGAATTCGCTAAGCGGAACCATTCCATCGCTTTTGAAACCAACGTTAATGATGGCTTCTTTGTCGGTAAGCGATATTACCGTTCCGTCCATGGTTACATGTTCGGCAATTTGGTTGAGGGTGCCATCGTACATGGCTTCCATCTGGGTTTTTTCGTCCGACTTGTAAATGTCGGTGGTTTTACCGGTGTTGTCCCAATCAAAATCTGTTGGGGGTGTTACAAAATTTAACTCGTTACTCATTTTTTGTTTGTGATAAAATTTAAATAGTTAGACAATATTTATATACCTTTTTTAAAAAGGGAGCGCAAAGATAACAGAATAAGGATAGGGAGCAAATGGATTAAAAGTTCAGATTTTGGGGGGTTAGACCCGGGCTTTTTTCTTTAGCGTTCTTTGTACTTGGTACTTTGTACTTAATATTTACTTTTACGCGTTCAACCAACTTAAACACAAAAAATCATGCTAAAAAAGATTCTTAAATTTTTGGGGATACTAATATTAGTGCTCCTTATCGGTTCGTTATTTATTTCCAAGGAATACAAAACCGAAAAATCAATTGTAATTAATGCACCTGCATCGGTAGTTTACGACCAGGTAAATAATCTGAAAAACTGGCAATCGTGGGAGCCATGGCGTAAGGAAGATCCTTCTATGAAAATTTCTTATGAAGGACCTGAAAGCGGAGCCAATGCAAAGTACTCATGGATAAGCGAAAAAATGGGAAATGGTACAATGACCATTACTGAAAGCACTGCAAATAAAAATGTAAAGACAGCTTTGAACTTTGGACCTGGGGGTGATGCGTATGGCGGTTTTAATTTTGAAGAGGTTGCAGAAGGCACAAAGGTTACCTGGGATTTTAATTTCCCCGTTGGCTGGAATCCTATTGGAAAATACATGACTTTGATGATGGATGGTGAAATGCAGAAGAAAATGACGGAAGGATTGGATGATTTAAAAAAATCGGCAGAAGCAGCACCAAAACCAGAAGCGGCAGCCAATATTAAAATTGAAGAAAAAGATATTGCAGCAACACCCTATTTGTTTGTAAAAGCAACTTCAACAGTTGAAACCATTTCTAATGTTATTGGCGAAAGCTATGGCAAGGTTGGAGAAGCAATGGGCAAACAAAAACTAACGCAAGCGGGTGCTCCTTTTTGTATTTATTATAAATGGGAGAACAATAATTTTGAATTTGATGCGGGCATACCATCATCGGGTGCGGGTAAAGATGATGGCGAAGTTAAAGCCGGTGAGTTGAAAGCAGGCAAGGCAGTGGTTGCAACATATTTTGGTCCTTATGAAGGAACTGCAAAAGCACATGAAGCCGTTGATGCTTATATGAAAGAGAAAGGATTAACCCCTATTGGCAATGCATGGGAAGTGTATGCAAACGACCCAATGGTGGTTAAAGACCCTGCTAAATTCCAAACAGATGTTTACTACCGAATTCAGTAATGACTGAAAAAAATATTTTGAAAGAAAGCAGGTTGGTTTATCTAACCTGCTTTCTTTTTTTGATTTGTTATTGCCTGATTGGTTTTTATAATCGCCTTTCGCACGATGACCTTGCTTACCTGCAAGGCGTAAATACCGATGGGATTGTTAATGCAACCATTAAAAATTATAACTCATGGAATACTCGCTGGGCAGGTGTGCTAATGGCTAACACTGTTTTTTCTTTTGTAACTATTGATTCTAATCTTATGTGGTTTCATGTTTTGTCGTTGGTATTTTTGTTTTTGTCTGCAAGTTTTTTTTTTCAAAAAGTACTTATAAAATTTTCTATTTCAACTACGGCCCTGCAAATTCACCTGCTGGCAATTTATTTCTGTATTGTTTTTTTTGCCTGCACTTTTAGTATAGGCGATGTTTGGTTTTGGATTAACGCCTCGTGCATGTATTTGTGGAATGTTTGTTTTTTATTGTTGGGCGTTTCGTTTGCATTAAACCCTAAACTAAACTTGTTAAATGGTTTAATGATTTGGGTTTGTGGAATATATGTTGGAGGCAGCAGTGAGCCGTTTGCTTTAATCAGTTTGTTTTTACTTGCAACTATGAGTGGGATTTTTTTTAGTTTAAAGAATCAGAAAACAGTTGCATTTGGTTTTATGTTGCTTGCTGTAGCAATACTTTTGGGGTTTTTAATCAGTTGCATGGGTAAGGGTATGGAATTGCGCTCTTCTGCCCTACCCGACCCAGGTTTTTTACAAAAGCAGTTTATCTTTTTAAAATCAATGGTAAAGTTTTTTGTTTTTTATTTTCCGATTAGAGTTGCCATTGCTTTTATCCTTTCCATTCCGTTTTATTTGTTTGGAAGATCACTTTCTGATTCGTTTAAAATACCGTTATCACTTAAGCAAATTGTATTGTGGTCAACCATTACGTTTCTGATAATTATATCTGCATCGTTTTACATAATAGTATATAAAATGGCAGAAGCCGGTCCTGAAAGAGCATGGACAGTTATTTCATTTTATATGGGCATAACTATAGTTGTGCTTGCATTTTTTGCAGGGGTTAAAAAGAAGTTTGATTGGTTAAACAACAATATGCGTTCATTGCAAATAATAACAATATCGAGCCTTATTCTTTTTACGATGTGGCAATCAAAACTTTTGCCGGCTTATGCTATGGCTTACGATTACAGGATAAGTTACCTGAACCAACTTGCGCAAAAAAAATACACGGAATGTGTTTATGTCAGACCTCTGCCAACATCAGGCATTTTACATTCAAGCGAAATTACAGCCGACAGCAATCATTTTACAAATTATCATTTGAAGGAATTTTTAAATCTTCCTTTTACCGTTGTGCTTGACACAACTAATAAAAGCGCGAAATAATTTCTTTAAACCAAAAAGTAAAGTTATCGGGAACAACTTTCATTTCTTGTTTTAGCTCAGGCAAGTTAACCCACCGCCATGAGGCTACTTCGGCAGGGTTGGGAATAGGGTAACCGTTAAATATTCCTTCATACAAATAATCAAGCTCATGCTCTGTAAGGCCGTTTTGAAAATGGGCTTTGTAGATAAATTTGTTCTTTAGTCTAATATCGCATTCTAATCCCATTTCATATTTCATTCTTTCCTTAATCCACTTAATGTCATTTACCTGTGGGTGTTGATGGCTGCAACAGGCATTGGTCCACAACCGGGGCGAATGATATTTTGCAGCAGCACGCTGCTGCAGCAACACTTGCCCGTGCGGATTAAAAATCATTACAGAAAATGCACGGTGCAAAAAACCCTTTTGATGAGCTTCCATTTTTTCCATTAACCCTAATGGTTCATCATTTTCGTTAACTAAAATTACGTTGGTCATCATTTTGAATGGTGGTTTTTGAATCGTTTTTCAAATTACTAAACAAATAAAGTCAAAAATGTTTTAGTGCTTTAAAAAATATATGGGCTTTATGTTACATTCGTCCGTTGCAATGAGGGGGCTACTGCTTTTACTTTTTCTATTATCTCTTACAAGAGTTGCTAATGCGCAGCAAAAATTTACTGTTGAGCAGTTAAATAGCCCTCAAAAATTCACTAAGGAGTTGGAAAATGCTTTTAGTGTTGTAAAGCTTCCTGTTTACAACCATAATAAAAACCCACACTCTATTGTTTTAACAAATGGATATGCCGAATCGGAAATAAAAAACAAAGAACTATGGAATGGTGCAGGTAAAAAAGTTGATAGCATTAAAATTATTTTCACGAACTATCCCGCTGACAAAAATTTTTGGTTAACGGATTACCACCAGTTGCTTGCTGAAAGATTAAAGGCATTGTTTACAGTGGACCACACTTTAAATACTACACAAATTGCTTATCAGCTTTTGTTACAAACGCAATGCAAAACAGACAGCGAAGCGCGTAATATGTTTCATGGCATTGAAATAGTTTTTCATTACCCAATTCCGGTTAAAAGAAATGAATTAGTAACCGATTCACTAATAACCAATCCTAATAAAACTACGGAACCAATAGCTCCACCCAATGCTGAAGCTAAACGCATTTCGGGATTTATTAATAGCAATGGAGGCATTACAGATAGTACAGTGATAAAAATTTTAGAACGCCATAAAGAATGGAAAAAGGCTTTAGTGGTGATGGACTGGACGGGTAGTATGTATCCATATGGCGGGCAGGCTGTGCTGTGGCACTCACTTAATCTTAAAACAAGTGGGTTAAAATATTTTGTTTTTTTTAATGATGGCAACAACGAAACAAGAAAAAAAATAGGCCGCACCGGAGGAATTTATTTTGAAAGGGCGGAGAATATTAAAAAGCTTGTAAACCTGCTTAATAAAGTTAAACTTAAGGGAAACGGTGGCGATACTGAAGAAAATAACTTAGAAGCTATTATTAAAGGCATACAGAAATACCCTGACTTCAGCGAAGTTATTTTGATAGCCGACAACAACTCCTGCATACGCGATTTTTGTTTGATACACGAAATTAATGTGCCTGTAAAGATTATTTTATGCGGTACGTATGCAGGAATAAACCCTCAGTTTCTCAATCTTGCTTACAAAACAAATGGCTCAGTGCATACCATTGAAGATGACATTTATGATTTATATACCCATAAAAATTCTGACGCAGCATGGATGATTGAAGGAACCGAATACAGGTTTAATGCAAAAAAAGATTTGTTTGAATACGTAACACCGCCTGATAAAGATGATCCGCATTACTGCGAATCCTTTTATAAAAAGAAAAAATGCAAGTGCGAAAAACTGAAATAGTTTTACTTTACTATTCCAATAATCCCTTTCTTTTTTACAACTTCATTTTTTACTGTTGTAATTTCAATGTTATAAAAATAACTACCTGCTGAACATTCATTACCGTCATCATTTTTACCATCCCAAATTTTAATGTCAGAGGAGTTAATCTTCCTCACCTCTTTTCCCCAGCGATTATAAATAGTAATGGCGTATTCTTTAACTCCAACATAAGTTATAAATTCAAAGTTATCGTTTCTGCTATCGCCATTGGGAGTTATAATATTGGGAAGTGAAAAGTTTACAATTTCATCAACAAAAATATTAAACGATAATACCTCGCTGCACCCAAGTGTATCGGTTACGGTAACTGTAGCTGTATAATTTCCATAGCTTGTATATGTGTGTTGAGGTGATGAGGCAGATGATGAAGCTGAACCATCTCCAAAATTCCATTGCAATGAATTATAGTTTAAGCTTCCGTTGGCAAATGAAACATTGAGTGGTGCAATGCCTGATTGTGGGCTTGCAGTTGCAGCAACCTGCAAATTACTTTGAGCAACTGTCACACTTGAAACACTGCTTCCACAAATGTTGGTTACAGTTAAAGAGTATAAGCCCCCATTATTTACATTGATGGTTGATGTTGTATCCCCAGTTGACCATTGATAATTATAGCTATTGTTTACAACGGCTTGCAACTGCAAACTTTCATCAGGGCAAAGTACCAATGGATTTGTTGAGGATATTATTTGTGATTGAGGTGCTGCCACACTTACAACACTTACAGATGCCGTATCATTACCACATGAGTTGGTTGCCGTAACAATATAATTTCCGCTTTGTGATACTGTTATGCTATTTGAAACAGAGCCATTAGACCACAAATAACTACTGCCACCATTTGCTGCTAATGTAACAGAGTCTCCCTGGCAAAAATTTGTTGAACCGCTTGCAGATATTGACGCAACTGGCAAAGGATTTACAGTTATATTTTGAGTGGCAACAGAACTCCCGCATAGATTAGTAACGGTAACAGTATAGGCTGTTCCTGAGCTAACAGTAATAGCAGATGTTGTTTGTCCGCCTGACCATAAATAAGATGACCCGCCACTAGCAGTAAGTGTCACTGAACCTCCCTGGCAAAAAGTGGTTGGTCCGTTTGCTGTTATGGTCGCAGTTGGCGGCACAAGAACGGTTACAACAACTGAGTCAACATTATTTCCGCAAACACTGTTTCCGGTAACTGAATAAGTTCCATTAGAGTTCACGGTAATAGTTGCGGTAGTTGCTCCGGTTGACCAAAGATAAGGAGCACCGCCACTTGCTGTTAATGTAACTGAACTGCCTAAACAAAAAGTGGTGGGTCCGTTTGCTGCAATACTAATAGGAGTTCCTGTTGTAACGTTTACTTGCTGATATGCTGTATCGCTTCCGCAACTGCTTGTTAAAATAACCGAATAATTTCCCGTTTGGAAAACTGTAATTGAACTGGTAGTTGAACCATTACTCCATAAAAAATTTCCTGCTCCGCTTGCAGTTAGTGTAACACTGTCTCCCTGGCAAAAAGTTACCGGTCCACTGGCTGAAATAGCTGTAGTAGCACCCGTAACAACAGTTACCTGCTGGCTAACTGTACTTGTTCCACAAGCACCTGTAACTGTAACAAAATAATTAGCTGTTTGATTAACAGTTATAGATGCAGTAGTATCTCCGGTCGACCATAAGTAACTTGACCCACCGTTTACTGTAAGTGTTACTGAATCACCAACACAAAATGTGGTTGGACCACTTGCTGCAATTACAGGTGAAGATCCAGCGCCAACTTGTATTTGTAATGGGTATAAAACTGTATCAAGGCACGTACCTATCAATCCAAAATAAATAACATCTGTTCCGGTAAATGTTCCATTGGTTTGGTATTGTGTTACAGTATCTGCCGGTGTTATAATAACGCCATTACCTCCGCTCCAAAAATATCCTGAATAGTTTCCGGTAATATTGTTTGCACTTAAAGTTACGCTTGTTCCAGGGCAAACTGTAGAATCTGATACTGTAATTGTTGCACCTAAAACATTAATAGGAGCCTGGCATCCGGTGTTGGTGTATGATGGGTATCCGGCAGCATCAAACTCAACCGTTGCACCATCAGCAGCAATGTGCAGCCCAGTTTGGTCAATTAGCGAATCAGGTATATATGAAACCACATCAGAACAAGCTCCAAAATTCATTGTTAAAGTTCTGGGATTAGGGCTTGGAAAGTTTTTAAAGTGTCCTGCTGTATTTCCTGCTGTTTGGTATATAATGTAAACCGTATCAGTAAGTCCGGCAAAGGAGTTAAAAGCCGGGTTCATGTTTTCGCTGGTAATTAATATAACCTTGCTAAAAGCGGGCAAAACCCCACCAATAGGTTCAACCAAATAACCGCATGCCTGTACGGTAGCATTAAGTGCAGCGGTGGTTACTTGCGTTTGCTGATTTTGAGAGACTCCTAACCAGTTTGCATTTGTATTTGCCCATGCAACAGTTAAGGCAGATATGTTTAACGATCCATTTCCTACGCTAAAAAAAACCATTTCGTTCTCACCTTCGGGAGAGCCGCAGGCATCCACTAAAATTCTGTTTATTTCAAAACAGTTTTGGGCTTTTGATGCAATGCTCAAGCATAGTATAAATAGCAAAGTAATAGTGCAGTTTCTTAAACTCATGTTCAATATGAAATTGGGAGCGCAAATATGCAGAAAATGCAGTCTTGTAAGTTTAAGGAATTATTAACAGAAAAAAAAAGAGGCTACCCCTATGAGAAGGGCAGCCTCTTTTATGAATTAAAGAAAATATTATTTTACAACAAATTTAGCTGTTGATGTTTGCTTTCCTGTTATAAAGTTAACAGTATAAACACCGGCAGCAAATTGTTTTGCATCAACCTTAATTTGATGTAAACCGGGGGCTTTGTTGCCTTCGTTATATGAAGCAACAGTTTCTCCAAGAATGTTTACAATATTTACTTTAACGTAAGAGGAAGCGGCTACTAAATAAGAAACAGTAGCAAAATCTGAAGTAGGATTAGGCATAACCGTAATTGAAGATGCTTTAATAACTTCAGGATTTTTAACACTGGTTAAAATAACTCCGGTTGGTGCAGGAGCATAACTTGCATCAGAAACACAAGCATCATCATTATAGTTACACTGAACAGCACCTCCGGTGTTTAATGGCTCGCCAGTAGGGGTAGTGCCGGTAATAACTTGTGATGCAAAAGGAACCTTGTAATCTGAACCACCACAACTTAAAGCATAATAAGAGCAAACACCCATCATTACATCACCAGAACCTTGTGAACCACTAACCACAGGGGTAATAGTATTAGCAACAGGATCAAAACCTCTTGTAAAGTGATCAGGGTATGCATTACCTAAAGCTGGGAAACTGACTGTATCTGTATCAAACCAAGAAATGAATATTTTTGATCCATCCCAACTACGTGTTGCTTGCGGACGGTTGTCTTCTGCTAATGCCGGATTGGTAGCAGAGGCATCACCAAAATTTCCACGGAAAGTTTGAGGCTGTCCCATAGCTTGTCCATACCAGTTTGTGCCACCATCTGTTGTATAGATATTGCAAATAGCATGTGCACCAGCAGCAGTCGCAATAGAGAAACCTCCTCCAAAAGCTACATCTACAGCAATATGTAAATTGTTGTTAGCATCAACAACAGCATCAGCTTCAAAGCCGGTAGAAATAACATCACCATCAATACCACCAACTAAAGCAGAATACATTGGACCAAGATTAATTCTTGTTGGACCAGCCCAGGTAGTGCCACCATCTGTGGTCTTCCATACCATAGGATAATAAGCAGAGTCAGGAGAAAATCCAAAATCATCATGGCCGATAACAACAATATAACCAGTTTGTCCATTATCACCAAAAGCTATTCTGTAATCTGCTATTACTTTGGCTCCCGCAGCGTTTAAAGACATTGGGGCAGGCAATAATGTATGAGTATAGTTATAAGTGTTTGAGGTATTATCCCACACACCCTTGCTGAATATCAAATTATCAGTATAATCAGTTAATAAATCCAAGGCCGGAGAAACAATATAGTTCTCACCAGTCTTAGCAGTATTCATATCATTTGCAATATAAAGATATAGTCCGGTACTTGCATCAGTAGTTGCAGTTGTAAGCCCAGGAGTAGTTAGGTCTAATTTCAATGATGAGAAAGCATAACCACCCCATGCATCATTAGTACCTTCTAACAATGGGTTAGCGGTATGACCAAAAGCATTAGTAGCAGTAGTATTTCCAGCCGGATTATAGATTGCTCCCTGTGGGTAACGAGCTGCTACTCCTCCATTTGTTGCATTGTCGTAAAGCATAACATCAACAGCAAAAGTGTTACCACCATCTGTAGAAACATCTGCTCTGATATCACCTGAACTTCCTCCGTTTAAACCAGCGTTGTTACGGTGTGAAAACATTACCGTGTTGATTGACGGATCTGCCCATAGTTGTGTTTTAGCACCAAATGCCATTCCGAAAGCATTTTGCGATGTTCCTATTGGGCCAGAACTAAGAATTGAGTTTCCACCTTTTTTTGCAGTAGAAATTGTACTGTTTATAACAGGCTCTTGCACTTGCCATGACTTTAGAGGAGCATAAGCTCTGTCTCCAGTCATTCTGTTTTGAGCTGTAGCACCAAATGCAAATGCAACAGCAGTAGCTAATAGTAATTGTTTCTTCATGATAAATTGATTTTATATTTTGTTTGGTGGCGTAAAAATAAAAAAAAATTAAACTAAAAAATTTTTCATGTAGTTTTTTATTGCATCATTTCAGTAAAGGATTACAAAATAACAAGATGCGAATAGCAAAAAAGTAAATATTAAATACTCTTTAAATGGTATGATGTTAGATGGCCTAATCGCTAAAGTACTTTTCACAAAGTAGAAAAGAATTAATTTGTCACACATAAATGCTATAACCGTTGCCATTGCAATTCCTATTATTCCATAGTATCGCATAAGCAAAATGCTTGCAAAAATATTAATCACCAGTTCTATTGAAGATGCTATTGCAATTTTTTTGAAATGTCCTTTTGCTAGTAATAAGGTTTGAGGAAACATAACTCTACTACAAACCAGTAAAAGATAAATGCAAAATATAATTGCGCTGTCTTTAAATTTCGAAGAAAATACTAAAGGATAAATCCATTGAGCCGTTAACATCAGAATAATAGAAACGGGAAACACAATTCTTATAAGGTGTGTTGTTCTTTTTTTTAGTTCTAAAATAGATCGAGCAAAATCATTTTGCCCGGATAGAACAGGAATCATAGCATTACTTAGAGCATTTGCCATTAAAAGAGATAACGGAAGTTCTTTAGCACCATATTTAAAAATTGCCAATTGTTCTTGTCCAAAATAATTAACCGCTAAAAAGGAATCTATATAATCTGCGCTACCACTTAGTAGAAGGCTTAGCAATAACGGAAAAGAAGAAGAGCAAAACTGAGTTAAATCTGCCCATGAAATTGTTTCAGTATTTTTTGAAAAAACCAAAATTATAAGTGTGATAAATCTTAAAACCGCAAGTAGTATTAATCCTGTTAAAATAGTTTCAATACCAAAGTTATTGAAAGATGAATAAGCTACTACAAAAAAATAAATTGTTCCGTAAGTAATTGCATAAATAATTAGCGCTTTTATTCTTTTTTCGAGCAGAAAAAAATATTCCAACAAAAATCCCGGAGTATTAAAAATAAGGTAACAGGCAAAAAACTTTATGTGGGTGGTATTTGAGACATTAAAAACATTTGCTACACTATCTTTAAGAATCAATAAAATTACGGCTATGCTTAAACTAGTTAAGAGTAAAGCAATAAGTACTAATTTATAGTTTTTCTCTTTTTCATCGGGCTTAGACGAAAGTAGTTTTGTAGTAAGTGCCCCCACGTAAAAGAAACTAAACATGCCTGAAAAAAGGAGCATAGTTTCATACATCCCAATTTGATTCAGTGATAAGTTGGAATGAGCGAGAAAAATTGCCGTAAGCAATAACAGTGAATATCTTATTATACTAAAAAGTTGAAACCCTATAATCGGATCAAAAATGTTTCTTTTATTTAGTTGCACAAATAAACAATAGTGTTAAAACCCGATAAAAATATGTTTTTGATGATAAGGGTTTAACAGAAAGCCAAAAACAACTCAACCATTATTATTTGAAAAAAATAATTTTAGTTTTGCACCATATTACACGGTGGATGTAGCTCAGTTGGTTAGAGCATCAGATTGTGGTTCTGAGGGTCGCGGGTTCGAGCCCCGTCTTTCACCCAAAAGGCTGTCAAATTTTTGACAGCCTTTTTTGCTTCACTAATTTTTTAAAAAAAATTGGTTTTTCAGAAATCCACTAACCAGAAATCATCGTAAATTTTTTCAAACATCAAATCAGAAAAAACGTCAAAGCCGCTTAGCCATGGTCTGATGAAATTTGCATCAGTAACCGTGGCTATATTTTAAAATTATTTAGAAACCCACATAAATTATGATTAAAACAAAATCAATTCTCGCAACTGCCATTGTCCTTGCAGGTATTTCTTTAAATAGTGTAATTGCACAAACTAAAGAAAGCAAAATGGACAACATTGTAATGGTTGGTGGCGAAGCCATGTACCCAATGAAAGACATTGTATCAAATGCAGTTAATTCAAAAGATCACACCACCTTGGTAGCCGCAGTTAAAACGGCAGGTCTGGTTGAAACTTTACAAAGCAAAGGCCCCTTTACAGTGTTTGCTCCGGTTAACAATGCTTTTGAAGATTTACCTGCCGGCACTGTTGAAAATCTTTTGAAACCTGAGAACAAAGCAGCACTCAGTGGTGTTCTTACCTATCTGTATTAGCTGGTAAATACTCTTACAGCGATATTGCATTGGCAATAAAAAAAGGAAATGGTCTGGCTTCAATGAAAACCGTTAATGGGCAATCGTTAACTTTTATGATGAACGGTATGCACAACATAACTGTAAAAGATGCAATTGGTAATATGTCAAATATTTCCACTTACGATGTAATGCAGTCAAACGGAATAATACATGTTTTAGACAAAGTGCTTATGCCTAAAATGTAATATAAAAAATTGTTGAGGTTAATTATTTTTCGAGGCGGTTTGAAAATACAAACCGCCTCTCTCTCTAAAAAGTTTTAAGGTTTCTTACCCTTGTAACCTACAATAGCCCACTTGTTTCCTACAGGTGAAATTGCAATTCGATAAAATGTTCCAATAGATTTTGAAAAATCGGCAATTTCCTGCCAACCGATTTCAGGTTTTGCAGGATCCAAAATTTTCAGCTTCCCTTTGTCTCCGCAAATAATTTTCCCTTCATTGGTCCACGCGTAATCTTCAACACCTTTGGGTAACTGACCAATTCCACCCATTTCGCCAGAGGTTATATTAAAAGTAAGCAATGAAAATCCATTTGTATCGCCCAATGCAACATAACTTACCTCATCCTTACCAGGAATTTTTTTTACGCACCTGCCTACATTTTGTGCAAGCTGGGTAAACTGCTCACCTGCTCCATCATAAATATTAAGCATTGTTGACTTATCAAGCACAACCATTGCAACCGTTTTAGGATTTATCCATTCGTAGTAAGCGGCCGAGTCTGTTGTAAGAATTACGGGCTCCGGGTCGGTGCCATCTAATAAAATATTATACATGCGCTGCCCCTTATCGCTATCAATTCTTATTACTGATAAATGATTTCCATCCGGGCTAACCGTTGGCGAAAACTCACTTTCAAGAGTGTTAGTTATGGCTACAGTTGTGCTATCGTAAATACTATAGTCGTAAACATCACTTTGTACTGTGTCTTTATAAGCTACAAAGTAAATATGCTCACCATTTGCAGAAAATGCGGGCTGGTTATCGTATCCTTTTCTATTGGTAAAGTTAAATGGGGGGGCAAAATAATATTTTCCATCCTTTCCAATATTGTATTCCACTAAATAAATATCAGAATCAACCTGTTGGGCATACGTAGCAAACGAAGCAAAAATAGTTAAAGTCAAAAAAAATATATTTTTCATTTTTTATGTTTTTTAATTTGTATCAATGTATCTCTTGCATTTTTAATTTCCGGTGCAAAAACATCAGCACTATCTTGCATTTTTTTGTTCAAAAAATATCCTCTTACATATACTCCATTGCCTTCTTGCACATCAAGCAGCTTTGCAGAATCAACTGCCGAGGCGCTAAAATACAAATCGCGTGCAATTGTTTTATTAAAATATCCTATTCGCTTAATTACTTTATAGTGCATAACAAAACTGCGGTCTGTAAACATGGATCCTTGCTTTTCTAAAAAATAACTATTGCCAAGAGGCACCTTACTATTAAAATCCTTTTTTAACTCTCCTAAACTAATTACGGATAATACCAATGAAGGGGAAAAGAGAAAAACAGGAAATGACAAGACAAAAATTCCGAAATAAATTTTTGCCGGTAAAGGAAAAACTCTTCTGCTAACCATACCAAATAAAATATTTCCCGAGCAAAAGTAAAATGCAAAAAAAACAGCAGCATTTATTTTTGAACCAGTAAAGTTAAATAGTAAAGAGGTTAAAATTAAAATTAGATGGAAAACAATAATCAATCGTATTACTGTAGAATTTATTTTTTTTGAAACGGATGCCGAAACAATGCACAACACTAATGATAGAATGTATGCTATAATTAAAATGGGGAAGAGTAGTGGCTGGTTCATTTGCGTTGGCTAAGATATTCAACACACTTGTTAGCGCAATGCTCGCCATCAATGGCAGCACTCATTATACCACCGGCATAACCGGCACCTTCACCACACGGAAAAAGTCCTGAAACCTGCGTATGCATCGCTGTTTCTTTATCGCGCGGAATTTTTACGGGTGATGATGTACGGGATTCAACACCAACCAACACCGCATCGTTTGTATAGTAATTCTTGATCTTTTTTCCAAAATCTCTAAACCCCGATTTTAAAGCTGTAATGATATTAGAAGGTAAGACCTCTTTTAATTGAACTGAATTAATACCCGGTATGTAAGAACAATCGGGGAGGTTAGTTGATATTTTATTGTTTGCAAAATCAATCATACGTTGGGCTGGGGCACTTAAATTTTTGCCCCCATGCACAAAAGCCAATTGCTCTATTGCCGATTGAAATTTTAGATACCGCAATGGACTTTCTGTCCCATATTTTTTAACATCCTGTTCATCAATGGTTACAACAATGCCGGAATTGGCAAACTTGTTATTCCGTTTTGAAGGGCTCCAACCATTTACAACAACTTCATTTGCGCTGGTGGCTGCGGCAGCAATTATACCTCCGGGGCACATGCAAAATGAATAAACACCTTTATTGTTTTCTGCCTGATGAACCAACGAGTAAGATGCAGGAGGTAGAAACTCACTCCGCATTTCACAATGATACTGTGAACTATCAATGATATTTTGCCGATGTTCAACCCTAACACCAAGTGCAAAAGGTTTTCCTTCAATTAAAATTTTACGGTTATACAATAATTCAAAAATATCTCGTGCAGAATGACCTGTTGCAAGAATTAAAGCAGATGTATTTATTCTTGCAGGATTATTTGTTTGTACATCCTCAATTTCAACTGCAGTAATTCCTGAAGTGTTGTAAAAAATATCCTTCAACCGAGAGTTAAATAACACCTCACCCCCACATTCAATAATTCTCTCGCGCATTGATGAAATAATTCCTGGCAATTTATTTGTACCAATATGAGGATGGGCATCAACTCCTATTTCATCACTTGCACCAAATTCAATAAACGTATTGAGTATGCGTTGTATATTGCCTCTTTTACCCGAACGCGTATAAAGTTTGCCATCTGAATATGTGCCGGCACCTCCTTCGCCAAAACAATAATTTGAATTTGGATTAACTACTTTGTCTTTATTAAGTGCTGCTAAATCGCGCCTGCGCATCCGCACATCTTTTCCGCGTTCTATAATTACAGGTTTATATCCAAGTTCAACTAAACGCAAAGCAGCAAATAACCCTGCAGGACCTGCGCCAATTATATGCACTTCTTTTTTAGTGCTAACGTTTTGAAATTTTCTTTCTTCAAAAAGTGGGGTAAAAACCTCTCCTTTTTCTAGAACTTCAACCAACAAGCGAATTTTTACCTGCTTTGACCTTGCATCTATTGAGCGCTTAAGCACACGAAAAGTAAAATCGGCAAAACCAATCTTAAGTCCAATTTGCTTTTTTATCTCAAGCTCGTTTGCCGCCTCTTCGGGCAGAAGAAAAAGCTCTGACTGTTTCATATTTTATTCGAATGTTAAAGACAGCATAAACATTTTAGTTTGCAGTGCATCAATTGATCGGGAGTAAATTAAATCGTCTTTAACTAATAGATTTTTTAACCCATGGTACATTTTTATTTCGGGCGAAAACTTGAACATAGGCAAATAAAAATCCATACCTAATCCTATGGTATACCCAAAATCGTTTCTCCTCAACTTTACAAATTCCTTGTCCTTGGATTCAACCTTTGCCTGCGAAACCATGTCAATGCTATACTTAACTCCGCCCACAACATAAGCTCTGAAATTATTTAATCTGGATGATTTAAATTTTAAATCCAAAGGAAGTTCCGCAAAAGTTGATTCAATTTTTTTTGTAACAACACCTTCTTTTCCATTTGAGTAATTAAAGGTATAATCAAGGTTGCGGTTTGCAAATGCGAGTCCGGGTAAAAATCTCAAATCAAAATGCTCGCCTATTCGTAAATCAGTTACAATTTGCAAATTAAATCCAGTCAGTCCTTTTGATTCCACTGTCATTAATGTATCAATGAGATTAAATTCTCCAACTCGTTTAATAAAAAAATCGGTTTTATTAATTCCGAGCAAAAACCCAAAGTGATATGGTTGCTTATCATATTTGGGCAGATTCAATACCTTTTTTTCCTGCGCTGTTGCGGCAAGTGAAAACGCAAAAAAATAAAGCATCAAAAAAAATTTCTTAGTCATTTTAATTTTTCTTCCCCATATAAATAGAAGCAATACCAAACGTTAAAGACTTTAATTTATTCTGTGTAAAACCACATCCTGAAAGAATATTTAAAAAATTGTTGCCATAAGGAAAAGCATTTACCGAATCGGGTAGATACTTGTATGCGGAATCATCACCTGAAATTTTTTTTCCAATAACCGGCAAAATTCTTTTTGAATAAAAATTATATATCTGTTTTACAGGGAACACCTGGGGACGAGAAAATTCAAGAATAAAAACTTCTCCACCTGGCTTCAGCACCCTGTTTATTTCTTTTAACCCTACCTCAAGATTTTCATAATTGCGAACACCAAATGCAACACAAACAGCGTCAAACATATTTTCTGTGAAAGGAAGATTTTCAGCATCGCCAACTTTTAAATCAATCATTTCTTCCAAATGCATTTTTTTTATTTTCTTCTCACCTATCTGCAACATTTTAGGAGAAATATCAATGCCTGTAATTTTTTGAGGTTTTAAAGAAGAAACTGCAATAGCTAAATCAGCAGTGCCTGTTGCTACATCAAGTATAAGTTGCGGATTATTTTTTGAAAGCAGCTTAACTAATTTTTTTCTCCACGCTTTATCAATTCCAGCCGACAAAATTTTGTTCAACAAATCGTACTTAAGTGCAATGCTGTCAAACATGGTTTTGACCTGCTCCTTTTTTCCCGTAGCAGAGTGTGCGTATGGCTTTACAGTCATTGACTTAATCGTATAACTTCTTTCTCCAGTTCTTCTTTATCAACAGATACAACGCCCACTTTTTCGCACACCATTCCTCCGGCTATGTTCGCCACCCATGAAGCATCATGCAAATTTAAGCCCGCTGCAAGTGCAAGTGAGGCAACACTAATAACAGTATCGCCCGCACCACTCACGTCACTAATATTGCGAATATGAGCCGGCAAAATTTCCGCATTGGTATTATCAGAATAATAAACCCCTTTTTCGGAAAGTGTTACCATCAGTGATTTGATGCTTTGCTTTTCCTTAAACGATTTGGTTTGTTCCTGCAATGAAGAAACATTTACATTTTCCAAATCTAACTTTAATCCTTCCCTTAGTTCTTTCAGGTTAGGTTTAAAGAGTGTAACGTTTTTGTAATTGAAAAAATTTTTCTTTTTAGGATCAACCGTTACGGGAATATTATTTTTTGCGGCCTCTTCCACTACTCTGTCAATTAAATATTTTGTAATGCAGCCTTTATCATAGTCTTCAAAAATGATTACATCTGGTTTAATGTTCTTAATGTTTTCGCAAATATGTTTTGCAAGATTTTCTGAATCATCTTTGTTTAAATCATCGGTATGTTCTTCGTCAACTCGCATAAGATGATGGTTGTTACCGATAACACGCGTTTTAACAGTGGTGGTTCTGTTATTGCTTTTTAAAATACCATCTACCGAAAGATTAAATTCTTTTAGTACGTCTATACATTCAGTTGCCGTTTTATCATTACCAATTGTGGCAAACAAAAATGCTTTTGCGCCAAGTGCCTGAATATTTATGGCTACGTTAGCTGCGCCACCGGGTCTGCTTTCTTTTTTTGTAACTGCCACAACAGGAACAGGTGCTTCGGGAGAAATACGATCAACTTTTCCCCATAAGTAGGCATCAATCATAACATCACCTATGACAAACGCTGTTATCTGATTAAATTTTTTGAATACTTCTTTACTGTTTTTCACGCTTAAAAATTGCGTGGCAAAAATAAAAGAAACTATGAGTAAAATTAATGTAGTTTATCAAGGCTTTGCTTCAATCTTTTACAAGCCTCCACCAAAAGTTTATCGCTGGTTGCGTATGAAAAACGAACACAATTGTTGTCGCCAAATGCTTCACCGGTGACTAAAGAAACCTTGGCATCATTCAATAAATACATACATAAATCCGATGGATTTTTTATTACCATTTTGCCATCTGTTTTACCAAAATAATAACTTACATCAGGAAAAACATAAAATGCGCCATTAGGCGTATTAAGTTTCAAACCTTTGATTTCTTTCAGCATATTTAAAACAAGGTCTCTTCTTCTTTTAAAAGATTCAACCATTGTATTCATATCATCAGTGTTTTGTGTAAGCGCAATCATGGCTGCCTTTTGCGCAATGGATGATGCGGCAGAAGTAAACTGCCCTTGCATTTTATCACATGCTTTTGCTATTGCAAGCGGTGCTCCTATGTAACCAATTCTCCAGCCAGTCATTGCATATCCTTTACTTACTCCGTTTACAACTACAACATTATCTTTCATTTCAGTAAACTGTGCAATACTTTCGTGTTTACCTATAAAATTTATGTGCTCATATATTTCATCACTTAAAACGGTAATGCTTTTATGTTTTGTAAAAACCTGCGCTAAAGCACCCAATTCTTCTTTTGAATAAACAGTTCCCGTAGGATTACATGGCGATGAAAAAATAAACATCTTGGTTTTAGAAGTTATTGCTTTTTCTACTTGTGCTGGGGTAACCTTAAAATCGTTTTCGATACCTGCATCTAAAAAAACCGGAACACCTCCAGCCAATTGAATTAACTGTGTGTAACTTACCCAATAAGGTGCGGGCACAAGCACTTCATCACCCGGATCTATTAAACATAAAACCACATTTGCAATGGCTTGCTTGGCGCCTGTTGAAACAACAATTTGCTCGGGCGAAAAATTAAGGCTGTTTTCTTTTTTAAATTTTTCTGAAATGGCTTTTCGAACATCTGCATAACCAGATATAGGAGGATAATGCGTATAGCCTTCGTCAATAGCCTTTTTTGCGCCTTCTCGTATATATTCTGGCGTAATAAAATCGGGCTCACCTAAACTGAGTGATATGATATCATGCCCCTGCTCCTGCAACTCGCGGCTTAGCTTTGCCATTGCAATTGTTTGTGATTCCGTCAGCCTTTCTATCCTGCCTGCAAGTTTGGTCATACAAATATTTTTTATTGTTTGATGTAGCGGAACGCAAAACTAAAAAATATGTTACATGAAAACTGTTGCATCAGTTTATGATTTACCTCTTGAATTTTTCAAAAAAGACTTTTTTAAGAACCCACGAAACCGCTATCCCAAAACAAATCATTAACAAAAAATCAATAGGTATGCGAGCACGGGTAAATCCCATAGCTATCATGTGTGCAGCAGTAAAAGATAATAAAATAAGGATGATTAAAACAGCATACTCCCATTTTCCTTTTACCAATAAAAACAGCCCAAAGGGCAATGTAAGTAATAAAGGTAAATAGGAAATTAAGTAGGTAGTACTCCTTCCCTCATTACTTCCATAAACAGGGTTGCTGCTAAAGGGGTTTCTGTTCCAAGTCCATAATTTTTGAGCTTTAATGAATGCAAGCCTTATAAAAGTTTCGGGGTTTTCTGTTATCCAATTCCGGGCTTCTTCTTTATAAGCATCAGCAACTAAAACCGCATCCTCAGGCATACGCTGTTGCATAGGATACTTTGCATAAATATCAGGTGGTGGCTTTAAACGATAAATTTCATCAAGGCTAATATTATTACTAAGATAATGCTCTGTATAAGAATTGTTGCCTTGCCATAAGCCAAATGGACCGTGTGTTGAAATTGCAATGCGTTTGGTGTAATTATAATTACGCATTAACCAAGGAGAAAGCGTAAGAAACATTACCAGAATTATTAAGGCAGGCTGTTTTATCATTTTAATAAAACCGCCATTTTTATAAGCTATGTATGCAACGTACATTAAAACCGGAGGAATAAAAGTTAACGTAGTTCCCCTGGTTAGTAGCCCAAGTCCTAAACAAATTCCAATACCTGCTAAATGAGAAATTTTAAAATTAGTTCTAATGGTAAGAAATACTAATGATACCAATAGAAACACAAACATGGTAGTGTCGTAAATGGAAAGTGAGTAAGTAAAAAGATATGGATAGAAAGCGTGATAAAGTGCTGCAATAAAGCCTGCAATTTCATTCCAGATTCTTTTTGTGAGAAAAAAAACGAGCAATGAAGTTAATAAATGCAAGAGCGCTTGTATGAATGTTAGTGCTATCCAATCGTTGCCGGTTATTTTGTAAGCAGCGCTCATTAACATTGGATACAATGGTTCGTAATCTACAGACGGAATGCCGGTAGCTACACTAAACTCATCGTGCAAAACCAAATTGTAAGCAATAAGGTTTAAAAATGTTTTGCTATTGCCTCTCTGTAAAAAAGTGTTTTGTAACTTGTAGCCTGCAAAAATTTTGGCAGTAAAGCAAATCAGTAAAACAACAATAAGTGTTTTAAACAAAGAAATTTTGCGAAACATTTTCTATCAGTTTATTTGATAGCTCTGCGCAGCAACATTAAATCGTCAATAGTTTTCTTTAAACGTTTCATTGCCTTAATGCGCGTGGCTCTTATTTCAACCAACGGTATGGTTACGGGTATTTCGGTAACTTTTAAGTTTTTATCCTTTACAGCGCGTATGCAAAACTCACTGGGCCATACGGCATGTTTGGTAACACAGCCATTGGTAATATAATTGAGCGAATCTTTCTTAAAAGTTTTAAGACCATGTGTTTCACTTAAAGAAATATTGAAGATTAAACGAATACCAAAGTTATAAAGCATGGTAAACATTCTTCTTTTAAACGGACGCTGATCCATTCCTTTAGCAATGGTTTTAGAACCAATTATTAAATCGTATTTCTCTAATAGCGGATTGGAGTTTTGCAGAAAGCCCATGTCCATATAGTCTAATTCAAAAATGGTAATGTCGTTAAACTTTGCTGCGTTAATGCCATTAATTAGCGCCTGTCCGTAATCAGGTGCGCCTTCGTCAATTACTGCAATGGTATCAGGTATTTGAGATGCTACTCTACGCGCAATTTCTTTGGTATTATCCTTACTGCCATTTTCGGTAAGGATAATTTCAAATTCAGAAAAAAGTTTTTTTAATTCAGGATGCAGCCATTTAATTCTCTTCTCAAGAATTTCCTCCTCGTTAAAAATGGGTATTACAATTGAAATATTCTTACGCATGAACTGCTGTTAGTTTATCTGATAAATTTTTTCCGTCAATAATTGCATCCTGCATTGCATTATATTCCCACCTGCCATAGCGCCCAATCTGATGTATATCTTTTTCTAAAAGGCTGCCCATTAATTTTTGAACTATTGGAGGGCGCTTGTGTTCGTAAATGCAATAGGCAACGGGTATTTTAATGCAATGAACAAACACAATTTCTTCAATATTAAAAATGGACATCCGCTTTATTTCTTCCACCACAGTTTTTTCAATGTCTTCTATTTTGCGGCTATGATCCCTGCTGCCAACTTCTACTGCAATAATCTGCTCATTGTTTGGCGTAGCTTTTTTAAAATAGTTTTTTGGAAAACTAATCCTGTAAAAAGATAAATCCTTATCGGGGAAATACATCCAGTGTGTATCGGGCACAGTGCCTTTGATAACAATGTTTACGGTGTAAACAGATGTATAAACCAATTCATCAGCCAATGGCTTTAACTCATCTAAATCGGAATTTTTTACAATGTGTTGTAATGGAGCCGAGCTGATTAAGCGCTCATATTTTATTTTCTCACCCGTATTTAAGTGAAGTGTTTTATTTTTTGTTTCAAAATATTCAACACGTGTATTGAGTTGAATATTGGTAAGCTGTGTAGCAAACACATCAGCCAAATCCTGAATACCTTTTATTACCGGATAATAAAACTCGGTGTTGTAGCCAAACTTATCGTTATTGGCTTCGGTAGCGTTTTTAATAATCTGGTCCTTATCGGCAGTAATTAAATGCGACATAAATTCGCAAGTCATATCAGCTGGATCAGTATCCCAAATTTTACGGTTATAAGGCAACAGGTAATGATTAGCAATGCCACTGCCAAATGCTTTTAGTACATAATCTTTATAAGAGCCTTTGCGTATTTCGGTTTCTTCTTCTTTTGAAAAATGACTTACTTCATTTAATCCGTTAATACAATCTTTTTTAGTTTGCTCACTCAGGTTTAAAAGATTTAATTCAAAAGGGTAAGGGATAATTACCTTGTCGTAATAAATATGCGCTTTGCGAACGTGCGATTCTACTTTTAAACCAAGTGTATTGAAAACAAGCTCGCGTACATAAGGGTTTTTTAAATGCAGTAAGTGCGGGGCTAAATCAAACTTACAGTTATTGTAATCAACAGTGCGCACAAGCCCGCCAACCGTATCAAGCGCCTCTAAAACCGGAACATTTTTGTTGAAGTGATAAGCAAAGCTGAGTCCCGCCAACCCTGCCCCTATAACTATATTATCGTGTTTAACCATTAAAAAACAATCCCCTTATTTTAAAGAGCGGGCGAAAGTAACTTTTATAGGTTGAATGAGCAAAAGAGATTGTGGCGCGCGGAGGTGCAGTGGGCGCAGAGAAAACATGTTATTGAATTATAAACAGTAAATATGATGGTAGTTTATCTAACCCCATACTCAGGAATTTTACCTTTAAACTGGCGGTAGTAGTTTTTAATTTTTTCAATATCGGCTTCTAAATTAACAGACGGGTAAAAGGGTTTTTCGGCAAAAACAGTTTTAGTGCCATAATCAAAAGCTACCATTACAACAGGCACGTTTGCTTTTTGGGCAATGCTATGAAAACCGGTTTTCCATTTTTCGGAATATTTGCGGGTGCCTTCGGGTGTTATGCAAATAGAAAAACGTTGTTTACTGTTAAAAATATTTACAACCGCATCGGTTAGGTTGTTGTGTTTGCTACGATCTACAGGATACCCGCCCAGAGCATAAAACAACCAGCCAAAGGGAGGTTTAAATAACTCCTTTTTTGCTAAATATTTTGTGTCTAACCTTAAAATACTGCGTGCGGCAAGCCCCACTAAAAAATCCCAGTTGCTCGTGTGTGGCGCAACTATCATTACATATTTTTTAATATCGGGTGAAATATCCCCACTAATTTTCCATCCGGCAAGCCTGAAAAAGAATTTGTAAATTAACCTCATCATATAGTTGTGTGCGAATAAAGTAAAAAGTTGGTAGTAATTATTACAAAGCACTTTTATAGTTATGCAAACACTTTGTATTTTTATGCGTTGAGATTAAAGAGTAATGGATTAAAAGTAATTTGTGAAAATTTCTTCTATAACCCCTGCCCCCCCTAAAGGGGAGCCTTTTTGTAAAAGTTTTAGCTTAAAAAAATGATAAAAAAAATATTTTCCTTCATAACGCTTGCAGCACTAACTATTACTGTTGGCTGCACGTGGGAAAAGCCAGAGCCCGAAAAAATTGCAACTTGTTATCCTGCGGATGTGGAAGCAATTATTGTAAATAAATGTGCTACGGCAGGATGCCATAATGCGCTAAGTAAAGCAGGTGCAGGAGGATTAAATATGGAAACATGGGCAACACTTTTTGAAGGCGGCAACTTAGGCAGTTCGGTTATTCCATACAGACCTGATTATAGCACGCTGCTGTATTATACAAATACCGACACCGCGCAAGGATTGGTACTACAGCCAACTATGCCATACAATGCCAATCCATTATCCAATAGCGAGTATGAAACTTTAAGAAACTGGATTATAAACGGAGCGCCCGATTGTAACGGAACGGTGTGGAGAAGTGATTATGCCACCAGAAAAAAAGTATATGTGACCAACCAGGGGTGTGATGTGGTTTCGGTTTTTGATGCGCAAACAAAGTTAGTGATGCGAATGAAAGATGTAGGGAAAATTGCCGCTATTGAATCGCCACACTCAGTAAAAGTAGCACCTAACAATCAATTTTGGTGTGTATCCTTTATTGGAGGAAGTTATTTTCAAAAATTCTCTACCGCTGATAACAGTTTGCTTGGCGAGGTAAATATTGGTTTGGGATCATGCAATACGTTTGCCATTTCGCCCGATAGCAAAAAGGCTTATACAGTAGATTTAAGCTTAGGAAAAATTGTTGAAATTAATTTGTTGTCCATGACTAAGACTCCTGTCCCCAACTTATTGGTGGGAAGCCCGCATGGTACATGGTTAAACGAAACAGGTGATACCCTTTTTATTACCAACCAAGGCGGAGGAAACATTTGGAAAGCACCAACAAATGATTTGTCTAATCAAATCCCAATTAGTTTTCCTGGTTATGGTTCAAGCAAGTTTCACGAAATAGTTTTTTCGCCAAACAAAAACTTTTATTACCTCACCGATGATTTCAACCACCAGATTTTGGTAGTGAATGCAAACAACAACAGCGTGGTAGCGCAAATACCTGTTGGCACATTTCCGCAAGAGATGGCAATAAGTACCACAAAGCCCTATTTGTTTGTTACGTGTGTTGAAGACCTAACAACTTTTCCGGGCAAAAGAGGCTCGGTGTATGTAATTGATTACAATACTAACACGGTTGTAAGATCTATTTATACCGGACACCAGCCACATGGCATTGCATTGGATGATGCCAATGGATTGGTGTTTGTAGCTAACAGAAATAATACCACGGGCGGACCTGCTCCGCACCACTCATCGGTTTGTGGTGGGCAAAATGGCAGTGTGGTTGCCATTGATTTAAATACTTTAAACTTAGTACCGGGTTTTTCGAGCGAGGTGAGTGTTGACCCGTATGGGGTGGGGGTTATGTATTAGATGTTAAGTGCTTAAGAGATTAAATTCAAAAGCCAGAAGAAAAAATACGAAGTAATTTAGCTGTAAGCTAAAGGAATGGAAAGGTAAGAGGCATCCTTGTGTCAGAAAACGCACAATGCCTGGCTTCAGACAAGGGTGAGTGCGAGGGAAGGGATTAAGACAGGAAAGGGAAAAGTTAAAAGAAAAAAATGGAAAAAGTAAGATGCTTTATTTTGAATAATTGATTTACTCTGTAGAAATTCTTTTTGCAAATTCTTTTAATTTTTCCGGATTGGGGTGTTTGTCTTTAATAGCCTGAGCAATGTTACCATCAAAATTCCAACCTATGCTTCTGATTGACTGCGAAAGGAGTTCTTCTATTTTTTTCTCCGCTTCTTTTAAATACTCAGGCAAATGGGCATAGCGATAAAACCATAACTCAATGGTTAAATCATTTTGCTCATGGTTGTTTTCAAATGCTTTATTTAAGTGTTCAATGGCTTCTTTTTTTCTACCCAATAAAAAAAGTAGTTGTGCATAGTTGCCATTGAAATCTGCATCATCAGGAGCAAGGGAAAGTGCTTTTAAATAATATTCTTCTGCCTTTGTGTAATCTTTTTTAATGTCGGTTAAGAAATTGGCATAGTTGCCATTGTTATTAGCATGATCAGGAGCAAGGGAAAGTGCTTTTAAATAATATTCTTCTGCCTTTGTGTAATCTTTTTTAATGTTTTTTAAGAAACTGGCATAGTTGCCATTGAAATCTGCATCATCAGGAGCAAGGGAAAGTGCTTTTAAATAATATTCTTCTGCCTTTGTGTAATCTTTTTTAATGTCGGTTAAGAAATTGGCATAGTTGCC
>Ga0116143_10000364_pt1 | contig 63452 bp, 43 predicted proteins | sample AD_UKC034_MetaG_FD_89745 | JGI IMG/M metagenome (GOLD analysis project Ga0116143, IMG submission 89745) | Active sludge microbial communities of municipal wastewater-treating anaerobic digesters from USA - AD_UKC034_MetaG | ecosystem: Engineered > Bioreactor > Anaerobic > Digestate | place: USA... | reverse complement strand
TCTCGGCGGCGACGATGACGATGATCCTGTAGTTTCTACCGGCGAAATTCTGCTGTCAGCTGATGTAGATGCCCCGGCCGGCACGACTTTTGCGGCTGCCCTGCGCGGCGCGAATGCAGGCGACCTGAGAGCCGCCAGATCAAGCAAATTCAAAGCCGTTATCAGAATTGGCGGCAGCAAAGTCGCCGATAAAGAACTCGACCTCTCTGACGATGGCAAAAAGCTGACCATGGCTGAAACATCTGTAACCGCCAACACCGGAAAACAGCAGGTCACCATCGAAGTCGCCACTGTTACTGACGAAAAGCCAATTCTCAAAACCATCGTTACTGCTGACGTCAGCGCCACTACCCCGGTTGATAAGAAAAACACAGCAGTTAATACTACTACTACTGCCAAAGCCGTTGCCTACGAAGCCTGGGATGGCAAATCAACCAAAACCATCGATGACTTCGCTCCTGCATCAGCAGATCTCACAACCCTTGAAACTCAGATCAAGACCACTCTGGGCTCGACAATCGACGGCAGCAAAGACCTTACCGATTCTGCCATTACGACAGAAGTCGAAAAAGTTGCCGATGCAACTCCGGTTCCAACCACAACCACCAACCGTTTTTCTGGCAACTACCGCTTTTTCCAGCTCAATGCCAGCACCCAGAACCGCTGGGTCGGCATGAGCGAAGTGACCGTGAGCGGCAACCAGTTTTCAGCAATCGTTAAGCTCGACCCGGATCCTGCTGAAATCAACACAACATACAGTGCAACTTTCACTGAGAGCAATGGGACGATTACTTTCTCGGGAGAAACCACCGTTCGCGGTGCCATTTCGCCTTCAGGCAATATCGGCCTTGGGCATGACTGGCAGGCTAGTGATCCGAATATCGGCCTGTTTATCAAAAAACCGACCAGCGCCAGTGTTGCTACTCTGAACGGAACCTATCGTTTCTATGAGTTGCAGGACAGCGTCAATTCCAGTTATGGACTCACTGGTACTTCGCGCATGGCTGTGTCGCAGATCACCTTCAATGGGAACGGAACTTTCAGCAACTTCCAGGTTGTCTATGACGACGGCAACTGGGAACCAACTGCGACAGGAAACTACAGTGTTTCTGCTGACGGAAAGGTCATTATTGGTGACGAGCAACCTGGTTCAAATGAATTCATGCAGGTTTCAGCCGATGGCAACGTAGTTGTTTTCGTGCAGCATAACGCAAACGATTTCTGCGGATTCGCAGTTGGCATCAAACAGGATTCAAGCCTGACAACCGCCGACATGAATGGCAACTGGCTTTACACCTGCGTTAGCGCCGGCCCCGGCACTCCCTATTCATTTACGGATGGGCAGCTGGTTACTTTCAATAATGGTTCATCAAGCTGGACCGGTGGTGTTTCAGACGTCAGTTCTGAAATTCCGGCTGACAGGACTCAAACTGTTGCTCTTGGCGCAAATGGTCTGCTCAACATCGATACAAACACCTATGGCGAACTTGCCGGAAACAAGGAGCTTATTGTCGTAGTCAGCAAAGATGGCACCATGCGCTATCTATCTCTGATGGTCAAAAAATAATCTGAGAATCAATAGCTGAAGCAGTTTTTAAGCTGCCTAAGTGTTGTGCGCCCCCGATCGACGAGACCGGGGGCTTTTATTTTCAGGCATCCACATAGAAGGTGGTGTCTATCGAAACTGTAATTATATGTCAGAAAAAATCAGATCTTTCTGATTAATACGCACATATAAATCAGACAGTGATCATATGCTGGCAAAATAGTCGTCAGATTGGCAGGATTTTTACGATGCCTGACCAGACGCCCTGCAGAATCTGGCTGAGAACTTCGATCATGCGTTCGATTACTGCGGCCAGCTGCGCAGGATCTCTTGTCGGATCGTCGGCAGTTTCGTCAGAATCGGCAGTTTTATCACCTGATGCATCGCCGGCTTCTTCAATGTCTTCTGCTTCTTCGGCAGTTTCTTCGGCACCGGCAGATTCATTTTCGGAATCATTGTCGGCAGAACCGGTCTCTTCGGCATCTTCGGCCTCGTTGGCGGCATCAGCTGCGTCAGCTTCTTCGGGATCTTCGTCATCTTCGGGGTCAGACGATGTGCCGGTGTCTGATTCGTCGTCTTCGGCTTCTTCATCGGAGACTTTGTGGTCTTTCTCTTCTTTGTCTTCATCAGGCTCGTCGGGTTGCCGCCGCGCCTGAAGTTCGATGCGCAGAGCCGGGTGTTCGCCTTCGAACAGGCCGGGAATACTTGTCGGCGGGATCGACTGGCGTTTCACCGACTTGTGCGTTTGCGGTGTCCAGGCCAGCCACATCAGCTCTTTGTTGACACAGGTCAGGCCAAGCCGCTTGAATATGCGGCCGGGCGACATTTCATGCTGACGGGCGCGGGCGCGTGAATCGTTCCAGTTCAGGTCGCCGCCGATGATGACGGCCCAGCCTTCTTTGATATCCTGTTTCCATTGTTTTTCCAGCTTTTCGAGGCCATCGCGGGTGAGATGCCAGCGCTCGACGTCACGCGGTTCGCCGGTTGGCTGCTGGATAACGGCGTTGAGATGCAGCGAATAGACGCGCGATCTGACGCCGGCGACACGTGTTTGAACTCTGTTCCACCAGCGGTCGTGCGCTATGCCGATGCCGAGGTCGGGCGAGATTTTTCCGCTGTCGTGCGCCGGCACTGCCAGCCCGTCGCGAACTACGACGGTTACTTCCTGCTGGCCCCGGGTCTGTGAACCGGCATCGAATACGCGGCCGGCATCACGCATGTGCGGACGCATGTTAACCGATTCACTGACCAGAGCTATATCTGGTTCCTGATTGGCCAGCCAGTCTCCGAAGCCGGGGCGGTTGCGATTGCCGCCGGCGTGGGCGTTGACCACGACAATTCGCGCCTTTTTCAGCTCTTTGTCTGCGTTTTTATCTTTATCTTTATCTTTGTCAGCGTCTTTGCTCTGACCGGACTTTACCTTGATTCCATGCCGGAAAACGCGGGTATGCTTCTTGAGATATTTACCGGTGCGCACATCGAGAGTTCTGATCGTCGCGCCTTTTTCAGAGAGTCTGACGACCTGCACCCATGAATTGTGTATCTGCGAAGGCGGCACATGAATGACGTTCACACCGCCGACCTTGTTGCCTGCGAAGTTATAGTATTTCTGGGCCGGCGTTATGTGCAGATGGCCGGCAAACCAGAGATAGACCTGCGGATTCTCGCGCAGGATTTTGCGAATCTTCGCTACCGGCTGGGCGTTAGCCTGCAGCGGTGGCATCGTCTTTTTATCACCGTAGCTGCCGGCCAGCGGCGCGTGGCAGAAGATCGCCGTCGGCATATCGCGGTTTTCGCGCAGGGTTTTGCGCAGAAAAGCAAAGGCATCGTCAGAAGGCAGAACGCATGGAATACCGGCCAGCGTGTCATTCGGCAGAAAAACAAGCAAGTGCCCGCCGGCCTTTTTCGCAAAATAAAGCGACTTCAGACCGAGAGTCTTTTTGAACATTTCCTGTTTGCGTTTCTTTTCGGCCGGCGCTGCACGCTTCTTTTCGCCGTTGACGAGGTTATCCTGATACAGTATGTCATGATTGCCGGGAACGGCAAAAACCGGCACCTCAGCCGCCTGCAGCCCGCGCCTTAGCACATCGTATTCGGCGGCGGTTCCGAGTTTGCTGCAGAGATCGCCGACAATGGCCAGGCCATAGACATCTTTAATCGCGTTGACCTTTTTGAGAGCTCTCTGCAGCATCGGCAGGCTCTCTGGCTTCGCGTGCAGGTCGGCCATCACGGCAAGATTGCATGGTCTGGCATCGGCATCGCCAGATTTGATACGGGCCTGACCGGCGCTGCCGGTCGAGGCACTTTTCGACAGATCGAGAGGCCGCTGTTCTGAAAACGGGTTGGCAGCACAGGCACAATCAGCTGCCAGCCAGATAAAAAGCAGCAAAAATGCAATGTAATTCCTGACTCTGGTCATAATCTCACTCCATGCGGTACATGACATCGCTATAATATACAGCCCGAAGCCCCAAAAAGTTTATGCAAATTCTACCGCCTGCGTCTCTAGTCCTCTGTCACATTTGAAGGTGTGCTTAAAAACAGTCATTGCGAGGAGCGTAGCGACGAAGCAATCTCTCTGACCATGAGATTGCTTCGCTGCGCTCGCAATGACAGGTCACGCCCATATTCAAGCTTGACAGAGGGCTAGAGCAACAGCCTCTTCTGAACGGGGGTTCAGAAGAGGCCGGAGAACTCTTATCGATGCGGTCAGGCGCGGGGTCTGGCTTTCATGACCGGGGGCACGATTTCTTTTTTGCCGGGAACGTGGCGGTAGGTGACCAGGCCTTCGACCGGGCAGACCATGCCGCAGATCATGCAGCTGAGGCAATGGTCGTTGTCGGGAACCGGCCGGCGCTTTTCGCTGTCCCAGCCGAGTCCCTGCCCGCCCGCATCCTGGCAGACGATGTAACATTGCCCGCAGCCGATGCATTTGTCGAGGTCGAAATCAGCGCGCCCCTGGCGCGAGAGGTCGAAGGCGTCAGTGGGAACCGTGTATTTGAGAGACTTTCCGACTACCTGCGCGAGATTCTTGAACTTTTTGTCGTCCATCCAGTCTGAGAGGCCCTCAGCCATGTCTTCGACGATGCGCTGACCGTAATGAATGATACCGGTCGTCACCTGCACCGCCGAGGCGCCGCACATCAGGTATTCGGCGATATCGACCCAGGTTTCGGCGCCGCCGCAGCCAATGATGGGAATCTTGAGCTCACGACACTGCGCCAGCTCAGTGACGCATTTGAGACCGATCGGCTTGATCGCCGGGCCTGACATGCCGCTCATGGCACCTTTGCCATGCACGTTCGGGCGTGGCACGAAGTCGTCGAGGCCAACTTCGGTAAGAGCGCGCACGGTGTTGATCGCTGTAATGCCGTCAGCGCCGCCACGCTGTGCGAACAAGGCCGGCACGGTGATATCGGTGACATTCGAGGTCAGTTTGGCGAGAATCGGTATTTTAACGGTTTTGCGCACGGCTGACGTGAATTTTTCGATGAGTTCCATGGCCTGGCCGACCTTCATTCCCGAGCCTTCGACCGTCATGTGCGGACACGAAAAATTCAGTTCGAGCATGTCGGCGCCGTTGTCTTCGCCCATCTTTGCCAGTTCGACCCATTCTTCGAGCGAGAAGCCCATGATACTGACGATCATCACGTGCTTCGGGTAATGCTTCTTGAGCCAGCGGATATCGGCCCAGTTGTCGGCCATCGGCCGGTCGGTCGTCTGCTCGACGTTCTGCAAAGCCACCAGATTTTTGTTGTCATAGTTATAGGGCGCCATGCGCGGCGACGGGTGAATGATCTTGGTGCGGTCGTGCGCGATAGTCTTGTAGGCGACACCGCCCCAGCCCGCTTCAAAAGCGCGCGCCACCATTTCGGCGGTATTGGATACCGGCGAAGAAGACAGCAGAAATGGATTCAAAAACTTAACGCCACAGATTTCAATTGAAAGATCGCGGATTCTGGCCATTTTCATCTGCCTCCTTTTTTGGCGGCAACCGGTTTGCTGCCGGCTGCGAGCATCTTGACAATATGCTGACCGGCGGCTTTGCCATCGGCCACGGCCTCGACGACCAGCGCCGGCCCGCGCGCAATGTCACCGCCGGTAAAAATGCAGGGATGCGAAGTAGAGCAGCCATCGCGACGGGTTTCGACGAGACCTTTGGATGTAAACTTGATACCCGGACAGGCAGCTTTTGCTTCTGGTTCAGCCTGATAACCCAGCGCCGAGACAAAAACATCGATCTTGAGCCTGAACTCAGTGCCGGGAACAGTTACCAGACCGGCAGCCGAGGTGTCACCCGGTTTTTTCCAGTCGGTTTCGATACCTTCGAGACCGGTCAGTTTGCCCTTTTCGCCGACCAGCGCGGTTACCATCGACATGATGCGGAAACTCACGTTGTTGGCGAGCGCCATGTCGACATCATGCCGGGCGGCCGGCATCTCGCGCAAACTGCGGCGATAAACGACATACACCTTGTTGGCGCCCATGGCCTTTGCCGTGGTGGCCGCATCCATGGCCACCGACCCGCCGCCATAGACGGCGACATTTTTACCTTTAACCAGCGCAGCTATTCGCTTCTGGTCACCGGAACGCATGGCTGCCAGAAAATCGCGGGCGGTGAGCACATTTTTCAGATCCATGCCCGGAATATCGACAGTAACCGGGCGCCAGGTGCCGGGAGCATAAAATACCGCGTCGTAGCCTTTATCGAGAAGCTTTTCGATGCCGCCGGCCGGAATCTTTTTATTGCAGGTGATTTTGACGCCGAGAGCCTTGATATCAGCGAGTTCGCGATCGAGAAACTCAGGGTGCAGCCTGAACGAAGGTACGCCATAGCGCAGCACGCCACCGGGTTTTTCCATGCCTTCGAAGATTTCGGCGGTGATGCCGTTGCGCGCTACTTCGGCAGCGCAGGCCAGCCCGGCTGGGCCGGAACCGACAACCGCCACGCGACCAGACCCGTTGGCGGCCTTTTCCAGCGGATTGAATTTGATCTGCCAGCCATGCTCGACAAGAAAGCGCTGAATTCTGCCAATATCGATCGGGCGGTCGATGCCGGCCGCCACACAGGCTTTCTGGCAAAGCTGTTCGGTCGGGCAGACCACCGCGCAGACGCCGGCCAGCGCGTTATTCTCGCGAACGGTGCGGATGGCGCCTTTTACGTTGCGCAGGCGCAGTTTGCGAATGAAGGTCGCCGGGTCGGTGCCGGCCGGGCAGGCTTTGCTGCAGGGGGCATCGTGGCAGAGCAGGCAGCGCGAAGCCTCGCTCATGACCTGGGTCAGCGACCAGCACTTTTCCATGTCGGTCGGGTTGTTCAAACAATCAGACTCTCTCCATGCGGTTTTCATGGGTTCCTCAACTCTCTCGATGTATAAAATTCCATTTTCTGCAGCTTGTTGTATCTCTTATTGTGTCTGCCGCTTATGGTGAATTCTAGCACAACCCGGCGCCCCGACCAACTACAAAATCTCGCGCCATTCTGGATCCTGCGACTGCGCTTCGCTCCGCGCAGGATGATGAACAGAGAAGCGATTACCGGTCAAAATCAACTGTCATTCTTCGCGAGCTGCTCGTCGGGCTGCGCAGCTCTGGCGAAGCGGGGTCAGGCAAAGTGACATAAGCCAACGTTGAATGTCTGCTCATACCTGAAACAATCCGCGTCAATCTGTGTAATTGGCGGTTTCTGCTCGTTTATCTGACATTTGCTGCAAAAGCAACCCTTTACTGAGGGGATGCAAAAGCGGGGGACTCGCGGTAGAATGGGGATATTCAATAGCGAGTGAGGTCATGGCATGATATACAGAAAAATTGGCGGAACCGGAGTAGAGGTGTCACAGCTTGGATTTGGCTGCATGCGGCTGCCGGTAATCGGCGGAGTGGAGAATCACATCGACGTGCCGCTGGCCACCAGAATGCTGCATCAGGCGATCGACAGCGGCGTAAACTATATCGATACCGCCTACCCTTATCATGGCACCGGCTTTGCGAACCCGGGTGAGAGTGAGCCATTCGTCGCGCAGGCGCTGCAGGGTGGACTGCGCAACAAAGTTAAGCTGGCGACCAAGCTGCCGAGCTGGCTGATCACGTGCCGCGCCGACATGGACAAATACCTAAACGCCCAGCTCAAGCGGCTGGCAACCGATCACATCGACTTTTACCTGGTTCATTCAGTAAATAAGGGTTTCTGGAAAAACCTGACCAGTCACGATATTTTCGAGTTTCTCGAAGCAGCACTTAAAGACGGGCGCATCGGCCATGCCGGCTTCTCGTTTCATGACGACCTGCCAACCTTCAGAACTGTAGTCGATGCCTATAAATGGTCGTTCTGCCAGATCCAGTACAATTATCTCGACACGAATTACCAGGCCGGAGCAGAAGGCCTGGCTTACGCAGCCGACCGCGGCCTCGGCATAGTGATCATGGAACCGCTGCGCGGTGGGTCGCTGTCGCGCAACCTGCCCGCCACTGTCAACCAGGTGTTTGAACAATCAGGTTTCAAGCGCACTCCAGTCGAGTGGGCGCTGCGCTGGCTGTTCGATGACCCGCGCATTTCTACGGTCTTGAGCGGCATGAGCGCGATCGAACACGTCGAAGAGAACCTGCGGGTAGCAGCGCAGGCGGGTGCGCAAACGTTCAGCGAAAAAGAGAAAGAAGTGATGCTGCTGGCGCAGGCTGCTTTCAAGTCGCGTATCAAGATTCCCTGTACCAGCTGCGGTTATTGCATGCCATGCCCGTCAGGCGTCGATATTCCGAAGAATTTTCAGATGTACAACAACTTTCACATGCTTGACGAAAGCTTTCAGCAGACTGTCCGCATGCAGTATGGCTTTCAGGTGGCTTCTGCTGCACACGCCAGCAACTGCGTAAAATGCGGCCGCTGCGAGACCCATTGCCCACAGCAGATAAGCATCATGAAAGAGCTCGCGAACGTAAAAGCTGTCTTTGAGCATTAAATTGCGAGTTGCGCCCGGTCTATCCGAACGACCGTTCACTCAGCCAAAATCGTGCTCTTTTTGATGTTGGCGATGGTCTCGTTGTGAATGCGACGGGCCAGTTTTGCATCACTGCTGTTGAAAGTGCCTGAAAGGCTGATTATGCTTGAACCGACTACTGCGTAAGACTTCCAGGTCGTCTGGGCATAATTGGGATATTGTGATTCTATGCACTTGATAACGTCGGTAATCAGAAGCAATTCGCCGGCTTCTACCGGAATCCGGTTGACCGAGCGGGTTATCAGCATATCACCATGCTGCGAACCACCCGATTTGGCATTCTCTTCTTCCTGCTGCATATTCAACGAAGGATGCGCCAGCTGCAGCATCTGATCGAAAGTGGCCTTAAAAGCCGCTTTGTAATGCATAACGCTGAGGCTGACTTTGGTATATTGATTGTCACCATATTCTGTGCCGTCGTCGCCGGTTTCAAAAGCCGTGCTGGCATCATTTCCGCTATGACCCTTATAGGGAACGAAACCGCTCTGCTCGATCATTACCATCGTTTCGTTGGCCGGCGCGGTCTGCGTCTTGACGTTTACCGCATCAGCCGGCAGTAAAGAAGCATCTTGAGCGTTGGCAAAGCCGCAAAACGAAAGAGAAACAACCAGAAGAACGAACAAAAAATAACTGGTTCGCATAAACCCTCCTCACCTGATTCTGGCAAAAGTTTACCTTAATTGCTCAGGCTCTGACAACTATTGATAACCGGGTGAAATAACCTTGAATTCATAGTATTATCATAATGCCTGATCAACACCTGCCAAACTGTATGCGAATCGAGGAAATCCATGCGAAAACCATATTTTGTAAGATTTTTGACTTTTTTTATGCTGATCAGCCTGCTGTTGCCGGCTACTGGCGTTTTGGCAGACAAATGCGTTCTGACCGTAAGTGTTCCGGCGACAACGCCTGATGATGCTCAGATCTGGATCACCGGCAGCCATGATCTGCTCGGCAACTGGAACGGCAAAGGTGCACAACTGAAAGAAATCGGCCCGAACCTGTTCGAGTATGCTGCCGACCTGCCTGCTGGCAGTGAGATAGAGTATAAGTTTACACGCGGCAGTTTTGCGACCGTTGAGAAGACGGCACAGGGGCATGAGAGAACGAACCGTCGTCTGCGCATCAGCGCCGGCGCTCCTTTGAGTGAGCGGATAAGCGTCGAGGCATGGGCCGATCAGACAACTGCAACTCCAGCTACGCCACAGATCAATGGCTGGTATTCGCTTTTTCGCAATGTAAAATCAGAAAACCTCGAACCTGCCCGTGACGTTATCGTCTGGCTGCCACCCTCTTACCCGAGCAACCGCATGCTGCGCTACCCGGTCATTTACATGCACGACGGTCAGAACCTGTTCGATGCCAATACCGCATTCGGCGGCAATGAGTGGGGCGTCGATGAGGTAATGCTCGATTACATCGCGGGCGCGCATTGCGGTCAGCTCAACGAGGCCATAGTCGTAGGGATTTACAACACCAGCGAGCGCATGAGCGAATACACTCCGTTTCCTGACCCGAAGTACAGTGGCGGCAACGGCGATAATTATGTGAGATTCATCGTCGATGAACTCAAGCCGATTATCGATAAACAGTTTCGTACGCGACCCGACCGCCAGAATACTTTTATTGGCGGTTCTTCACTCGGCGGCCTGATTTCGCTGTATGCCGGCATAGTACAGCCACAAACGTTCGGCGGCATCATTGCCATGTCACCTTCGATCTGGTGGGCCAACGGTGCTATCATCGACTGGCTGCTCGAGCACGACATCGCCGGCTATCAGGGCAAGATATGGGTAGACATGGGTACCCGCGAAGGCGAAGAGGCTATCGAATTTGCCCGCAAACTGGCCGGCGAGATTGGCAAAAATGCGCCGGGGTTCAAAGGCCTGCGTTATCGCGAGTTCAGCGGCGCGACCCACTCGGAAAAAGCATGGCGTCAGCGCCTGCATCTTCCCCTGCGCTACCTGCTCGTCCCCGCAAATCGACCATGAAGAATATAGTTTAAAAGTCCAGCCTGAGATACAATAAACCTGTGAAAGAACTGCCACAAACAGAAAGACGCTCATGTCTTTCGCGAATCTACGGCCTGCTGATGTCAGCAGTTTTTCTGCTTATAACCGTTTTTCTCGTCACACCGCTCGTCATAATACAGGCAACCGCTGACTTTACGCTGTTCTCATTCATCATCACCGGCTTTTTCTTTTTCTGGCAACGCCGCGCGGCACGCAAAGGTTTTCTCAAGACACCCGCGATCATAGCGCTATTTCTGCTGGTCGAAATTTCATTCTTCAGCCTGCTGCCAGATGTTAACTACCCTGTCGATTCAAGTAAACATAGCAAAGTCAGCAAGGTGCTCACAAAATATGGCGAATGGCTGAATTCGGCATCAGACCAGACATTTGCGAACCTCGGTCCGGCTGCAAAAAAGCTCGTCAACAGCGGGCTTGCATCGCTTCAAACAGCTTTCAGCACTCTGGAAAGTGACGAACGAAAACTGGTGATGCTTGAAGAGGCTTTCAGCAACGAACCTGGCAACCCGGCAGCAGTGCTGGCTCTCGCCGACGCCTACATGGCCAGGAACGATCTTGCGTCGACACATCTGGCGATTGCTCTTTACGAAGCTCTTGTCGAGACTGACGCCAGCGACGCCTTTCTCGCACGTCTCGCCGATGCCTACAGCAAGATTTACCGATACGACCTGGCTTTCGCTACTGCTGTCAGGCGCACCTGGCTGCCACATGCGATGATGCATCGCGCCGCCCGCCAGATTGCATTTTTTGCGGTGGCCAGCGGTGATCTGCCGCGTGGCATCTTCGAACTCGAAAACATTTTGCGCCTTGCCCCGGTCGAAAGTGATGAGATAATACTGCTTCTCGCTGGTCTGTACAAAGATCGGGGCAACGCACAAAAAGCACAGGAACTGCTCGACCAGCTGACAGCGAACACGCCAGCAACGACAAACACAGTCAGAACGGCGGCGCAACTGCGCCAGGCGGCACAGAACTGAGATGAAACAAACAGGAGCAAGTTATACAATTCTGACACTGCTGATGCTTGGCGGCCTGACTCTGGCTGAGCCGGTCACTGCTCAGAGCATCAGCAACGACGAACTGATAAATTACGCCCGGGCAGCCGCGCAGGGGCAGGCAACTGCCCAGCAGAAAGCAGTTCTGTTTGCCAATAATGAGCGCGTCAACAATCTGGCGATTGCCGGCAGAATCAGCAACAGTGACTACCAGTTCAATCAGCGCGAATTTGTTGCGCAAAACGACAGCCTGGTCAGGGAAGTATCGCGCAAGCATGGGCTGGCAGTGGCACCAGCAAAGCAGTCAGACGGCTACAAACCAGGAACCGATACCGACCGCCAGCTCCAGAACCGGTCTGGCGAACTCACTGTCAATCAGGTCAAAAGTGTGCGCAACTCCTATAATCAGGAAGTAAGCAACTACCTTAAATCTCAGGGCGTAAAGACTTCTGCCAGCGAGAACTGGGCCGGCAAGCTGGCTACCGATATCATGCCGTCTCCCTATGACATGAAGCCATCTGATTTCAAGGCCGCCAGCAGTTTTATCAACGAAAACGGCGGTCTGGCATACACCAGTGCAGCAGCGGCAAAGATTCAGCTCGAAATCGACAGCAACCGCGCCGGCACACCGGCTCTGCATGAAGCCACCGCCTATCACAATGAGATGCAGAAAAAAATCTGTCAGATGAACGCTGAGATACAGACCCTTAAACGCCAACGAAGCACTGTTGCCGACAGTGACAGCAGAGAAAATCTCGACATCGAAATTCGCAAACGCACCGCCTTTATGAGCAAATACATCGCACGCGACAACCAGATCGCTGATCTGATTACATCCGGCAGCAGCAAAGATGGGCCGCTAGAGGTCTCTTATACCGACACTTCTGCCAGCAAAATCAGACAGGCGCAGAAACGCGACGCAACAGCGGCGACAATCAGGGCTGAGGCACACGTCGGAGCCGTCAATACTCACCTGGCAGCAGCAGCAACCCGAAGATTCAACGAAGCGCTGGCTGTCGCAGCAACCACCAACGGCAGTATCGACAGTGCCAGAACCTTGATCGCCAGCAATCTCAAAAATCTTTCTCCAAAGCAGCAGAGCCAGGCAATTGAAGACCTCGAAATCAAATACAGCGGGCTGGGTAAGCAGGTTGCCGGTGAGCTCAAAAAAATGAATAACGTTAAAACGCCGACACCGCGCAACCTCACGGCATGCAAAACACTTGGCCTGGCGAACACTCTTTTAAACGTCAGCAATCAGTATTCAGAAGGAAAAACTACCACCGAGATTCTCTGGAACATGTCTATTGGCGCAACTCTTGAAACAGTAAACAAAGAAACCGCCGATTACACAAGCCAGGAAATCGAAAGGCTCAAGGTCAAGTATCTGTCACTCGGTGAAAACCCCGACTCGATGGCAGTCAAGCTTAAAATTATGGCCGAAGCGACGGTAAAAGGAACTTTTCACGGCTCGGTCATCGGCAGCTACGATCTTCTCAAAAGCGCAACCAGCACGACAGCCGGCGCTGCACTTACAGTTGCCGATTCGGCATTGTTTCTGGCCGGTGAAGCGCTTGACACCAATAATGTGCTTGAGACTTCCTACGCCGAGATCAAGGCCCAGAACATGGAACAGAGCGTGCAAAACGCCAGGGCGCTCAAATTCGGGCGCGAAGGCATCAGCGAACTACAGCGACTGGCTGACGAGGCCGCTCATCTTAAAAACGTGCTCGAACAGAACGTCAGATCCGCCCGCCTTTTCTGCCGAAACAGCGAAAACTCTCTCGATGAAATAAAAGCCGAAATACGTGAGCTTAACGAGCTTGAGGGCACCGAGACGCTTAAACTTCTGCCTGAAACAGAAAAAAAGTTGACCGCTACTCTTGTTGAAACGGCAAAGACGGCAAAAACCATGACAGCCAGGGCAGAAACTGCTCTTAAAGCTGTTATTGCCGGCGGAAGCGCCAAAGAAGCCGAGCAGACAGCCCAGGTTTTGACCGCATCATACAACCGGCAGATGAATGCGCTTGAACACGCAAAAAATGAGCTATTCAAAATAGGCGGACTCGCTGGATTGAGCGGAGCAGCGAACCTGCTGTCCGGGCTGGAAAACAGGAAAGCTGGCCTGCTTGAACAAACTGAAAGTGCGGTTTCTGGAGCTAAGACCATGCGCAACAACGAAGCTCTGTTCAAAAAAACAGCAGCAGAATTCGACAGCCTTAAAAGCCGGCTGGCCAGCACTGACAGCTTTTTTGCCGGCAAGCGCGAAGCGAACGAGGCTGAATGGATGATCGTAAAGTCGCGACTGACCTCGATTAATCGCCCTGATGCGAGCATGCCACCCGAGTTTTTCGGCGAAGTCGGAACACTCGAACGCCTGCCCGACAGGATTCGCAGTGAACTCGCAAAACTGCAAACGAAAAGTGAAATCACCGGTCTTTCTGAAGCCGGCAAACAGGCAGACGCAGTATTGAACAAGCTGACCCCTCTGTATAATGACACCGGCAAAAGCCTCAGTGCACTTAAAACCGCAATCGATGCACTTAACGCTGCTGCCAGAAACAAACCGGCACCTGTTGAGCAACCGGTTGCCAAACAGCCGCCACCCAGGCCGTCGCCAAAAGTTCAGCAACCGGCAAAGCCGGCCCCAAAAAATGACGGGCGCCTGCCTTGCGGACATCTGCCGGGTCAATGCCCGACCAGCGGTATTCAGTCCGTCAATTGCCGTCTTAAAAACGGCGAAATAAGCCAGAGATAGAGTTAAAAAAACGCCGGCAACAGTTATCTGCTGCCGGCGTCTGCGCTGCTGTTTTTTTCGTCAGTTGCCCTTGAAATAGAGTTTTACAGCATCTTCAAAGCCTGATTGATAGCTGAAGTTGAAGCTGATTGAAGGCTTGGTCATCAGTTTGAAACCATCGGTCGACAGATTGCCGAATCCGACCTTGATGCTGGCCGGGCCAACCGAAGCCTCGACTTCTTTTGCCGTATAAGAATCAGGAATCTCGGGCAAAAGAGCATCGAGAGGCTTGCCGATATCCTTGATACATTTGGCAATTTCCAGACTCAGAGCCTTGGCGGCTTTAACTATTTTTTTTGCGTCATCATAGACTATCGAATAGGTGACCATCGACCAGAGAGAAACGTTGGTGCCAATGAGAAAGCCGACAGAATATTTCGCGGCGTCGCTGATAATCTCAGTTATCGGCTTTTCAACCATCGAACCGTGTGCGCTGTTGTCGAGAACTGATATCATTTCGTAGGTTTCCGGGTTAAAGGCAAACCAGGCCGGGCGCAACTTGCCGTTTATCTCTGGCGCCATCATCGGAAATATAACGCCGCGGCCATTATCAGCAGCATTCTGCAACAGATTAACTGTTGATTCTGTCAGATTCTCTGTTGCCAGACCTTCGATCAGAGCGGGAATATCTTCGGGCCCGGCAACCATCAGGCGCTGGCTCGCTCCGGCACGCCAACGGCTGAGCAGGCTGCCGCCGCCCATTACCTGCTCTTCGATCATGGTGTTGGCCATTCCCATGAAGAAGTTGAATGCTTTAACCGCCTGTTCTTCGCCCTGAACGACCGGGTTGATCTGGCGCAGGTCGAACAACGCCCGCAGTTGCCCCTCTTCGCCGGTCAGTGTAAGAATAATCGCGCGCATGCGCTCACCCGGGCGGGCGGCCCTGACACCGGTTTCACTGGCAACTTCGGCTTCTGCTCCTGAATGCAGAGCGAGAAACTGATAGATTTTCGACCAGGCATACCAGCGAGCAGTCGATTTTGTGCCGGGCGCAGCAGCAGTTTTTCTGGTGGCAAAATCGGCTGCCAGAGTCGCCGAGGCACTTGCCGTCAGATCAGGCATGCACAACGCGAAAGTTCTGAAGGTATCTACTATCGAAACATTCTTTTCGAGAGGTCTGACGAATTCAAGAATCTCTTCTTCAAGTCTGATCTGAATGACCTCTTCAACAACTTCATAATCGGCCAGGGATACTGGCTCGCGCAGATTTTCGATTTTGCCTGACGCCGATTCAGCTGACACACAAAGAGTTTTGCCGTTGTCAGGCGAATAGTAAAAGATATCGAGCGGAGACTGCGAACACATGGCGTAATCGAGCGTGTTGCTCTCGAACAGTGGAACTTCATGCAGATCGCCATCATCGCCATCACCGCCCAGGGCGCCGGCGAGCGAACCCATCATGGCGGCCTGGTCGGCATTCTTTGGCCGGGCTTTGAGCATGATCGATATGACGGCTGTCGGCTGACAGCCTTCTGCCGCTTCTTTTGTCAGCTCAGGCGCAATAAATTCGGCAAGTTCCGCAGCATCTTTCATGAAAGGGAAAACCAGATTCCGCGCGCCGACCACCAGAACAGGAAGCTCTGAAATATCTGACTTCCAGCCGGTAATTTTTGCCAGTTCCTCTTTGCCGCTGTCGGTGAGAGTCGCGTATTTAAGCTCATCAGCGACCATCTCGCCGGCGGCCTTGTAATAGAGTCTTGCGATTTCGAGCAGATCTGAGGGGGTTCCCCAGTTTTGCAGCAGCACAGCTTCAGGCGAGTAAATTGCCTGTCTGCCAACCTTTTCAGACGGAATGCAACGAATGCTGTTCAATGCTGCAGCAAACTCTGATGCATTCATTTTGAACATTTCCTGCAAACGTTTATCTGTGACCGCTTTAAAATCTGGAGCAGGCAGAACGACTTCGCGTTCAGAAGACTGTTGCGAATCAGCATCGGGTGAAGCAGCCTTATCGACGGCAACGACCGGAATGCTGCCAGCTGCACCCTTTTTCTGCCAGCCACGGGCCAGGCGTTCGGCATGTATTTTTGCAGCGAGAGCGCGTATCGGATCTTCTTCTTCGGTCTGAACTGCCTGCACATCAACGCCGGCCAGCATATAATCATCGAATTTACCCATATTGTCGGCGGTAACTTTCATATTCAGCTGAAACAGCTCTGATTTGAGTTCAGCGCCATTTATCTTTTCTACTTCAGGGCAGTTGATAACGATCAGGAAACGCCGGCTGCGGCCATCGGCAACCTCGATCTGATCACCGGGCTGAAACAGGTACTCAATGGTCTCGTCGTTGGCGACATAGGTTTCTTCATTCAACTCCAGTTTACAAAGTTGAGAAACACTTATTGAAGTACCTTCACCATCTTTTTCATCAATCAGAGCAAGATCGAGATACATAATCATGTTATCAAAACGACAGGCATTTACTGCGAGAGAAATCTTATCACCTTTGCCGGCAGCCAGCGGCTTAGCTGACTTAACCGGCTGATCGCCTGCAGGCAGCAGCAGTTCACCGCCGGCAATATCGACGCGCAGAGTTCCTTTAAACTTTTCCCCAAGGCTCTTCGGCAGCAGATAAGCCTGTTTGCGAGTATTGTTCGAGCCTGGCAGAAACATGGTCGGGCGATGCCAGCCCATCGGCAGACCGGCAGTGCGCGGCGAAGGCTTGAGCACGAGATCGCCATAATGAGTTGGAACCAGCATTGTAAGACGTTCGCGCGGATCGATATCGAGCAGCGCCTGAACTTTGGAAGTAATCTGCAGTTCAAAAATGCGCAACAGGTAATCTTCCATCGAGTCTGCAAGTGTGCTGTCAGCGTATCCGGTCAGGCTTATTTCGAAAGCATCGGAGAGTTTGCCGTTAACCGTCGTCGGCAGTTTGGCGACTCTTGCAGAATCCGCAGAAGCTTCGGTAACGCCGATCAGAGCGAGTCTCAGATTGCCGTAAACAGTGTCGTAGAAGTCAAGAGCGGCATTTTTGAGGACTTCGGAACCTTTGTATTCAAATACCAGCCAGCCTTCGACCGCTTCACCGGCAGTAATGCGCAGGCTCTCGTCTTCAGGGGTGATGAGCGGATCTTCGACTATCCATGAGAGGTCTGAGACTGGCAAGGCTGTCTGCTGATTGAATCTGGCAAAAAAATGCATGCGCACATCAGGAATCAGATAAGGCGGCACCATTTTTACGGTTTTGCCGGTCTGCCCGGCGTTGCCGACGATGCTGGCCGGATGCCCTTCAGAACCGGATATTTCGGTGACGGTCTGCTCAGGCATAACGTTTTCTAAACGCAGCTTCACTGCAACGCAGGGATCAGTCACGCCACGGAACGAGCTCATGATGAGCATCTCAACCGCAGTCATGCGCACAGCCTGGTTGGCAACCGTTGCGCTCAACGGCAGTCGCTGGGTAACTACCGTTTCTTCACGGGTTTTGCTGTTGCCATAGAGCGACTGGCTGAGATCGAGGCTATAGCGCTCGAGCTGCGGCGGCAGGTCGGTGAACGAAACTTTCAGACCATTTACCGAAGCATTTTCGATAACCGGTGGGGGCGGCAGTTCGGCCTTTTCGGCTGCCGACATGACCAGCAGTCGTCCATTATCTTCGCGACGACTGAAAGTAAGCAGAACCGGAGTTCTCGCATCAGTGCTGGCAGAGGCGGTAACGATGGTTTTGCCAAAGTTTTCGATGGCTTCTCTTACTGCATTCAGGTTGGTAGAAACCGCAACTTTGCCATCGCACAGCTTCGCCGCCAGCTCGAACGGTGCTTTTTCGCTGTCTTCTACCATGCCGATCCAGGTGGTCTGTATGCCGGCATCTTTGAGACTGCCCAGCACTGCTTCATATTCGGGCGAAACCGCGGCCGGATCGAGGTCGAGACCAGCATCGGTAATAAACAGCAGATATCTGCGGTCAGAAGGAATCTCGTTGAGCGTTTTAAAGGCGACCTGAAGAGCGTCCAGGGTCGCTGTGCCGCCGCCGGCAGTCACCGGCGCGAGACCGGCAATCAGATGAATTCTGTCGTTGGTGAAAACCTGCGCTATATTATTGTACAAGCTGTAGATCATCAGCTGGGCAATGGAGTCATCGGGCAGTCTGCTGAAAAGATCGCGCAGAATCGCCTTGGCCTTTTCCATGCGGTAATCGCAGCCTTCTTCGCTCGGCGGCATGTTCATCGAACCGCTTACATCGAGAACAACATTGATGACGGGCGCATCAGAATTGCCGCGCACACCAGGCCGGCGGTAAACCAGCTCATGCTCGCGCCCCAGCATCGATGCTATCTGAGCGAACACCCGCTCGATGTTTTCGGAATTGGCCTGATGATAGCGGCCGCCGGAAAGGGTCGCGAGACGCTTCAGCGTCGCTTCGTCGGGCTTCTTACCAAAACCTATTGTAAATACAGGCACTTCGGCGGCCTTTACTGCCGCGAACATTTCTTCTGGTTTTATTTTGCTGCCAGGCCCGGTATCGTTGTGATTCGCATCGAAACCGTCGGTAAACAGCAGAATGGCGGGGCGGCCCTTTCCCTGAGATTTTTGCAGGCCAAGCATGACGCTGTCGTTGAGGCAGGTGGCACCATCAGCCTTTACCGCTTTGAGGGCTTTGAGCAGGGCACTGCGGTCTTTTGCTTCCAGTTCCCGGGCTTTGGTATCAAAATCGACAAGCACGACTTCGCTGTCTTCGGGAAGAAGCCTGATAAACTGCTCAACCGAAGCCAGCGCCAGCTTCATATCTTTTTTCATCGAGCCTGAAGAATCGAGAAGAATAGTGAGGTTCAAAGGGGTCGCGACACTGCCGGCCGAGATCACATCAGCTTTCATGCCGCCCTCTTTGATTTCGAGCTCTTCTTTCTTTACTACACCCTGCCAGTTTGGCGTGGCAAAGCGCACCGACACCTGATCATCAGCGAGCAGTCTGACTGTGCGGATTCTGAGTTCGCGCTCAACCAGAAGAGAATCAGAGGCGATTGCCGCCGCCATCTGCTCGCTGTCTTTCTCGCCTTCGGGCTGCACGGTTTTTGGCCAGTTTTCAATAATCGTAATTTTTCCGGCATGCACCGGAATCATCTGCGCCTCAATCGTGCTGATCAACGGGCCGGCCGAACGCAGAGTGTAAAGGCCGACCGGCAGCGGAATCATCACATCGCCGGCTGCGGTCACCGAACCGGTAAATTCAGGCCCGGAGCCCGGGAAATCAGGGTGACTGACATCATTCAACGCAATTATGTCATTGTTCTCCGGCTTACAGATCTTGATCGCGCCGGTTTTCCAGGTGTAGCCAATCTTGTTCACCGGGCCGAGGTCGATCAGCCTGATCTTGCCGCTGACCGGCACAGCCACCGGCTTTATTGTCAAGTGCCAGCCTCCCGGGGCAGGCTTCATGTTGTCGATGATGCTTACCGGGCCATCATGCACAAATACATCACGGTCGAAACTGTTGTTCCAGACAACCGGGCCCGACTCAATCGTGTTGGCGCCGTTCATGCTCAGGCCGCCTGTCGCCGTCGACTGTTCCGCAAACTCTACCGAAAAGGCAAGAAAACGATCGCCAGGATGCATCAGCTCAATAGCAGCCGAATCGCCCTCTTTGCTGAAGCTGAATTCAAATGCCTTCTCAGCCGTCAGGGTTTCTGCACACACCGGCAAAAACACTGAGAACAGGCATAAAACCAGAAATATCCCAATCATTCTTTGCATGACTTAATCCTCGCTTAATGGCGCTGTATTTACTACTTTGCCTGTTTATATACTCTTCTTTGCCAGATTCTGCAATTCAGCAAAGCATCTGATAATTTTGACAACAAAGGCAGAAGCGCTGATAAACAGGCTTCTGCCCAGATAGCCAGAAACAAAAAAACAGGTTGTCAGCTCACATCGCTGTAGTATGTAGCAGATCAGTCTGTTCCTATTTTTTTAAACACATCGACAGCCTTTTCTTTTAAAGTTGCCGGAGCGCTGGTTGTGCCTTCTTTCGGCTCTTCGACCTTTTTTTCAAGGTCATAGCGGCGCATATCAGCTCCTAATGTATAACCAACAAATGAGTTAGTTATAAACACGGGTTTTCTCGGGTCGATGCCGATCTCTTCGGTCATGAAAGTCAGAGTTTCACGCTGTGGCATCATTTTGCACTCATCGCGAACTATTCTGACGACAGTGACGAACTGGCCTTCATCGCTTTTCCTGACGTCGATGCGAAACGAGTTGTGGCTGGTTCCGCCCTTCTGCGCCACGGTTATTCTGAAATCGTCGGCATCGAGCTCAAAACCGAGCAACGGTTCGGGAATTGGCTTGTCAAAAGCCGACGCAATCATAGTCAGACCGACAAAAAGCAAAACACACAACAAGGTAAAGTAGCGGGCGTTCATATCATCTCCTGAGCAAATAGAAATCGGACAAAACAAAGCCATTATATGCCAGACTCAGAAAAAATTTCACGTTTTACTCTCTTTCTGCCCGGTATCTGCTTGAGCACATTGACTGATGGGAGTTGGCGACATAGAATAGAACAGCTGTTGTATGACAATGACTATTAATGGGATAAAAATATGCTATCTGCAAAGTCGGCTATAGCGGTTTTGATTGTATGTCTGGTGGTGAGCTTGTTAACACCTATTGTCAGCTGGTCGGCGCCGGGTTACGAGGCTGATGCCATTTCGATGTTTACCATGAATTCGGCGACGGCGCTCAGGCGCATTAAAAACGGCATGTTCGATGTCATGTATCGCGGTTTCGGCTCACGTAAGGCCGGAGAGATCGATAAAGACGAACTGCTGGGTTTTCGCTTCATGCTTGACACCGTTCATCAGTCGCGCGGTCTGCGAACTCTTGTCGAAAAATACGAAAAGGAAGGCCTGAAGCCTGATCAGGCATTTGATAAAGCCAGACTCGAACAGGCGAATATTCTGCGAACTATCTTCAAAACAGCAGAATCAACCAGTGAACTTTATGAAAACCGTCGAGGCAAGTCGTTCGAAGCGATCAAAGCCGGAGTACCCGACCCCGAAACGCATTTTCTCTTCTGCTCGCCGAGAATCGGCGTCGCCAGAATGTATGGGCCAATTGTTGCAGTAATTCAAGAAACCAGGCCACGCGGACTCGATCTCAACGGTATTGCCCGTGATGCGCGGTACTACACGCTGGCGCGATTTCTCAAAAATATCGGCGATCTCGATTTCAGACTGATACTCGCCGACTACGTGGCTGACCGCGATGAATACGTAATTCCATCTTATATCAGGCCAATGGATATTTCGGGCCTGATCGTTCACAGCAATTCACCGGTGGTTATCGGTAACCGCGTAGCAATACCACCGCCAGCCATACGCAGAGTTTATCGAAAATATAACCGCAAAGGCGCAATGGTTATCGACGTCTTAGACGGCAAAGACCGGCTGATCGCCAGACTGACGGCCGCCCCTTCTGCCGCCGATATCGACAACGACACACCACGCTCACCAGAGAAACTGCCGGACTACATTCAAACCGCCTGGAACAGTTACATAAAATCACTGCGCAGCAAAAAGCGTTAATGCGCTTTTTTGAGATTCTGCGATGAGTTACCAGAAAAAGCCTCCCGCTCTGAAAACAATACTGGAACTGTTTCCGGCAATTGGCATAGCAGCCTATTTTGCTCTGTTTTTTATAGCGGCGCGGGTTTATCCGGGCGGGTCGCAGACGAATCTGAGATCGACGGGGTTCAGCTGGCTGCACAATTACTGGTGTGAGCTGATGAACCATGAGGCAATGAACGGCCAGCCGAATCCTGGTGCTGTTTATGCTATTATCGCCATGATATTGGCCGGCAGCGCGATTGGCTTATTTTTTTACCGACTGCCGCTTTATTTAAAAGCGGCAATTGCGCACGCGCGCGTAATAAGAGTGAGCGCGGCCATTACCGGGCTTTCCGGCGTAATGCTTTTTGGCGACTACCATAACCCTGCTCTGCTCTGTTTCAGCATCGCAACGCTGGTGACCATTCTGATCGCACTGGATATACTGCTGGAAAACGGCCGGCGGCTATTTTTTGCAGCTGGCCTGCTCAGCCTGGTTCTGACGCAGGCTAACAATGTAATGTATTATCTGCGCCTCGGCATCGAGCATCTGCCATGGTTTCAGAAAATCGCCATAGCAACCGTGCTGATCTGGGTAGCTGTCATGAATATCTGCTTCGTAGTTGCCAAAGCCAGCGATCTTTCAGAACTATAGGCTCACAGTCCCCACTTATTGCGATCGATGGTTGAGGTGTCAACGCTGGTTCCGTTTTCTTCGGCGAATTTTTTAAAGTCGTCGATCTGCTTTACCACTTCCTGGCCGGCATTGAAAATCTCGTATTTGGCATTGTACATTTCTTTAATGGCTTTTGTGTCCATTCCTGATGAAAAAAGACCACCCGTGCCACCGATGTTCTTGATCTTGTTCCAGTCCATTTTATCTTTGGTATCCATGGCAGCCAGAGCATCTTTAACCTGCTGGGCTCTCTTTTTCTCGGAGTCTGAAAGTTTGCCGTCGCAGCCAGGGTCATAAAGCGCCTTCGGGTCGAGGTCGAGAATATCTTTATCGATATTGCCGAGCTGTTTTTCGACATCTTTAAGACCATTGAAAAGCTCATCTTTTACTTTTTTGATCTCACCAACTGTCATATTGGCGATATCGGCACCGGCTGCCGACCACTCAGAGGTGAACTTCTGGGTCATAGCTTTGGCATCTTCCTTGATACCGGCCATTACGCTACCTTGAGTCGCAAAGAACTTATTAACGTCACCGACATCACGCCAGAACGCATCGAGCTCTTCTGAGCTGTCTTCGCGCATTACAATAAGTTTTTCCTGGGAAAGCTCGGGCGCCTGATCTTCAGGAATGCCATCCAGAGCCGCTTTTAGCTTAAGCGACACCACGAGGCGACCGGCTTCGGCTGTTTCGCTGACTACAAAATCGGCAACATTGCGACTCACTACCCAGCTTTTGCCTTCGAAACGCCGATACAGATCGGGTGCCGAATAAAAATAGCTCAGCGGCACGTCTTTAGTCTCATCATTTCCTGGTTTGCGCACCTTGATCTCGATGACATCGTCACTGGCCTGCTTGAAAGTGCCCTTGCGCGCCTGGCTCAGGTCATTCTCGAGCAGCTTGAAAACTTTGTTGGCTTCCTGCTTGATAAAGTCGCGACTGGTAACAATCGCCCTTTTCGCCGAAGCGTCCTTGAGCAGGTAATAAATCGGTACCGAAATAATCGACAGAATCACCACGCCCACCATAATCTCGATCAGTGTTGTGCCACGCTTTTTCATGCTTGTTCTCCCCTCGTTCGATCAGGGCTTTACGATCAGAAAAGATTTATTGCGAACCACCGGAGGCGCATTACCGGCCCGGCTGAATGAACAGGAAATATCGGTCTGAACCATGGTTTTGTCAGGCTTGCCCTCTTTGAGCAGAAACGACCAGGTGCCAACCACTGCAAAATCCTTGTATTTCTTCTGAATCTCTAGAACTTCGCTGAGGCTGATCGGATAAAAGCCGTCGGAAAGCACAAAGGGGCCAGCTTCTTCAGCTGCATTGGTGCCTTCGGCGTCGATTCTTTCGTAGAAACGTTTGAATGGCATTGCTGTGATCTCTGTCTTGATGCTTTCGAGAATACGTTCGGCCATCTGAATTTTTTCGGTCTCGATGACGGTTACAGCGTCGCTCGAAGACATGCGCATAAGAGGAATCAGAGCGACAACCAGTATGGTCAACGCCAGGCAGATCTCGACAAGTGTTACGGCTCTTGTTTTCATATTGTCAGTTCCGGTCGGTTTTTTCGAATTTGAAGTACGCAGTCTGCGCACTGAAAGTGACATAATAACGCGTCGGGTCCCATTTAGCGACCGGCCTGATCATCGACAGCAGCGAACTGCGGCAATGGTTCGACTGGTAGTAGACGTGCAGGTCGCCTTTGAGATCTTTGCGGTTGAAGCGGTTTACGACGAGGTTGCCATAAACCTTCATGGTTGCCCCGATTGGATTGGTAATTCCTTTATCGCCAAACAGACAGGCGTGTATCTCGCGGTTGCCGTAATGGTTAACGATCGACCCGTTGCGCGCCACGATCGAAAAAACCGTAGCGTTACCGTTGGCATCGAATTCTTCTTTGGTAATGTTACCCTTAAAATGCACATTGGCAGCAGCAACGATGATGCCGCGCCCCATGACATGCAGGTCGTCTTCGAGCCAAAGACTGTCGTTGATAAAAGTCACACCGTCGCAGATAAAAGTGCGCTTCCCCTTGTAATCGATGACGCGATTCTCGATATCACGGTTAAAATCACGCGAAGTCGGGTAAAAGTAACTGGCTTTCTTGAGATACTGCGTCGGCGAATAGGTATTGGCCGGCAAATTGCCTTTATCATTTGGGCTCCAGGCAGCTTTCGCTTCATCATCACTTTTATATGGCGGAAACATGCAGTAGCCATAAGGCTCTTTCTTTGCCTTCGCCCAGAACCACGGAATCGGTATATCGAGGCCAGCAAAGCCAATAATTGGGATGGGCGGAATGTAAATCTTGACCAGCAAAAGACTGATATGGCTGTAGACCTTTTTGAGATAGCCTTCGACACGCATCGAGAAGGGAAATTCCATAAACAGATGCCCGAACAGCAGATTGCTGGAAAAGCGCGGCGGTATCGGCAGCCAGTAATTGCCGATGCCGCCGGGTTCGCCACCACCGAAATATGGCCAGTCGAAGGGCTTGCCTTTATCCCAGAAGTTGTAACGTACGCTCTTGAGATTCGGAATGACATTATGCTTGTCATCAGCATGTTCAGAGGGGTGATCGCCACTGCAGGCGGTTTTAGGATAGCCTGAGTCAGATTTGTGAGGCGCCAGCAGCGCGACGATTTCCATGCGTTTGAAGACTTCCAGGGCGTCGCTTCCGAATGGCCATTTATCGAACAACGTAAGCTTTATCAGCATTTCTTTGGTGCCGTTAACACGCACCAGGCCTGGCAACTGAAGTTTACGTGCGAGATCCTTGAGATTGAACGAAAATATGTTTTTGATAGCATCAAAAAGTGCAGTGAATGAAGGCATGTTATGAATGATCAGAGTGCCGCCACCTTCGTCCCACTTGATCTGGTCATCGCCTTCCCAGCTGTCGAAGTTCTCGATCGACTTTTCGTAAAGCAGCTTCGAATTGGCGATAAAAAAAGTGTAGTCAGAAGCAATCGGCTGAATATCGGCAACTCTGAACTCGCGATGCATAACCAGTTTCTTTTTGATCACGGTTTCTTCGGGATAATGCGGGTAATACTCGACTTCGGCGACAACTTCGAAAAAGCCCTGCTTCTCGACGGTGACGTCGAAGGTGACGTTGCCGGCAAAAGCCTTGAGAAAATCAGGAATACAATTCTGAATAGCCGACTCGATGCGCTCGTTGATCGCCTTGAAATCGATATGAAACTGCAGTTTGTCGCCAAAAATCTTTTTGGCGATCTTCTGTGGTGTCAGGCCGAATTCAGAAGAAATTTTGTTGAAGATTGCATCGACCGGCTTCTGCAGAATAATGCCGACTGGCACCGGCACGCCCTGCACGATGATAGTTATGCCAGAGATATCTGGCGCCTTGAGCAAAGGTGTATCAGGCAAAAACTTGATGACATCGATATTGGGCATCTGAAAACCGCCGGCGCCTGAATTCTCGCCGGTAGGGTCCTTGTTTATGCCAGACACGACATCAGCAGCGCCAATCTTGATTTTGTCGTAAATCGAGCCGAGAAACCCGGTCACCTTGCGCAGCGGAACTTCGACGCCGCCAACCATAAAATCAGGGTTGTCGGCGAGTATGGCGAAGGCCTTTTTGATTCTGGCCGTACAGATAACACGAACGCGGCCGCCGCGGGCATCGAACATGCCTTTAAGCGGCGCCAGCGGGGCTTCGGGATCTTCGGAAACGGTATCGTAAACATAAACGATACCGTCTTCGTAAAGCGGTTTGAACAGTACGTTATTGAAGAGGTCGAGCTGCACATCAATGCCGTTTGCCTTGGCGTTCTCAAAGCTGACCGGATCGATATAAGCGGCAGCCACTGGCGCCGGCAACCGGAAATACATAAACCAGCTGCGTAACAGCTTATCTGGGCTCGAAAACAGCTCCCAGAAGGCACTGTAGTCGTTCATATTGTCTTTAACTATTTTGAAAGTAAGGTTGGCGGCAGATTCGGCGCATTCTTCGGCATGTTTTTCGTGGCTCGAAAATACCGTGCTCCAGCGCCCTGAAATGGTAGTGCGTGAAATGGCGATGCCAACGAGAACCAGAACGGAGAGAACGCCCAGAGCCATCAGGTAAGCAGATCCACTCTTGCGTTTATAGCGTTGTTGCACAGTCAACTCCTCTGAAATCATGCTGAAAACCCTATTTAATTATAACCCATAGTCAACACCGACACAATGCAGAGGGTACACACTAATACGCGCAATCGCTATTGTTGCCCGGAAAACATTTTCTGAAACTGCCCATCCATGCCTTTGAGAACCTCGAGATGTTCCTGCGCCTCTGCATCACTCTCGCCCTGAGCCTTGAGACCGGCGACAATTTCATCAGCACCGCTGCCATCGATCGACAATTGATTGCTGACATCCATGACCGATGAAAAATAACGGCTGAAATCCTGAAAGGCTGCGATATCTTTATATTCCGGAATATTCTTGAGCTCCTTGAGCAGGCGATCCTGCCATTTCGTCCAGGAGGCGCGATCCCCCCTGGCCTGCGCTATTTCAGCCAGCTTTGTCAGTGCCAGACATTTGCCCACGCTGTTGAGCTGTGCGTCTTCGATGCACTGCTCAAAGTATACTTCTGCTTCAGACATGTTCTTGAGGTCATAAGCATCTATCGCGCGCGAAAATCCCGGATGAGCATAAGCAGCCGCCATCTGACGCACTTCTTCAGGCTGAGATGGATCGTTGGCCTTATCTATAAGGCTCTGCTGATATGCCTTTTCGTTATCGTATCTGACTTTTTCGACTTCCTGGCGGGCATTACTGAGGGCCTGTGCATATGCGCGACCACCGAGAACCTCGCGGGCTCCTGTCTTGAGATAGCCCTGCCAGTCGTCTGATCCAACCTGGGTAGCGTCAGTAGACTTCTGTTCTGTTGGTAGAAAGCTGACTTTGGCACCCTGCTCACTCATACCGCCGCGGCGCCCCCTGGATTCGGGCTCACTGCCACCAAACAAGCTGAACATGAGAGGCACCAGCACAATCACCCCAAAAATGTAATGCCATTTGAACTCGTAAAGATGTAGAAACAGCTGTTCGACCGGAGTATGTTCATCGCCGTCAGATGGTGGCGGAGGCGGCAGCTCGTCATCTGTCTCGCCAACAACCGAATCGTAAGCATAGGCGGACTTTTCTGATGAAGGCTCAGCATGCTCGGCTTTGTAGGCTTCCCAGCAGGCGGCTTCGATCTCTACCGGGGGCTGGTTGAACACGCTTTCGGCCGAGATCATCGCCAGCTGCCAGATTTCTTCATGGCCGGGCTTCAGCTCACCAAGCTTGTCATGCGTATTGGCGAAAAGCAGCTCGAGCCCGTCGCGGGTCGGGTTGGCTGCCACCATATAAGACGCCTGCACAATGAGCTCTTCATTGCCTTCATACTTGAGCATTCGCAGCAACAAAGGCTCAGCTGATGGATAATCGAGCTGCGGCAGCAGTGAAAGGCCGATCCGGCGGGTATCTGCCGTCGCCGAACGCAGCATCGAAGAAAGATACTGCACGGCCCCTTCTTTGTCGGCGACAAGATATACTTCGAGAGCAGCAGACTTGATGCGCGGGTCTTCGTCTGCCAGAAAACGGTTGAGCGTCGGCAGAATCGAGTCAATATCAAGCTTGCCGAGAGTCTTGACCGCCATTGCCATCACCGGCGGCTCAGAATTATCGAGCAGCGGCAGAATGGCCGGCACATCGATGCGACTGCCGAATTCGTTGATAACCTTCAGTATGTCTAGAACCAGGCTCTTTTTGATGTCGGAATTGAGCAGATCGAACAATGTGTGGCGGGCTGCCAGAAAACTGGTGTTATCGCTGAGATCTTTCAGCAGTCGGCGTTGCTCAACCAGCGACAACTTGAGAAAACTCAAAGGCCCGGGAAATGCCTGTGGCGCGACAGCCTGCCCTGCTTCGGCAGTTTTCTCGGGCACCTCCGCCGGAGCAGGTTCGAGCAGCATACTGATGCTCTTTTTGAGTTCGACATCGCTTTCAACTTCCAGATGCTTCTTAAGAGCCTGAATGATTGAAGGATAGGCAGCATACTGGCTGAGGCGCTCTATTGCGGCGGCCCGCAGTTCCCGACGAGGGCTGGCAAGATCGCGCACCGCGCATCTGATGATAATTTCGGCGCGACGTCGGTCGATCTGCTTTTTAAGATCGACCATATAAGCTTCAAGAGGCTGATCGAGCAGACCGGCCGCCTGAACCGCTTCGACACTCTGGCGCAGGATAAGCTGCATGATATGTTTCTTGTGATCCTTTGCCAGCAGCATGATATCGTAAATCTTGAGCGGAAACTCGCGAGATGGGTTAAAAGCCGCTACAAATCCGGCTTTCACCAGCAATAAGGGTTGAATTTCGGTACCAAGATACTGCAGAAAAAGATTCTCGACCCGGGCAAAGTCGATCAACATGAGTTCACGCAGCGCACGTTGACGAATCAGCTGATTTTTATGAAATAGAAATGCCTTGATGTATTTCAAGGCTTCGTTGCTGTCGACGAGCCGCAGCAGATGAACGGCGTGCAGCTGAACTCTGAACGAACGCGAAGTCAGACCTGTTCTTACCTGTCTTTTGAATGTGATTTCGTCGCGCTGATGCAGCAGCGACAATGCTGCACACACCACCTCGACATCGCTTTCGAGCAGCAGCATGGTAGCAATATCTGCATCAGCAGCAATACCAAACTTGCCCAGTATAGTCAGACCAATTTCGAGCAGACGCGGGTTATTTTCGGCGGCCAGGCGGTCTCGCCATTGCTGCAAAGCCTCTTCAGATGGCGCTTTACGCAAAAGTTGTATAATTACCGAGGCGCGGCCAGGTTCATTGTTATCAAGCAGACTTTCAATTGCAGCAGGAGTCAGGTCAAGCCCTTTCATCTGGGGCTTGAGTTCAGCCTTGAGCCGGTCAAGGTTTTCGATCCAGGCGGCCAGGTTCCGACAACCCGGCGAAGCGTCCCGTGCCGAAATTTCGCGCAGTTTAGCCTGCAGATACGGAGGAACGCCGGTAGTTACCAGCTCTTCGAGAGCAATCTGCCGGTCAGTTTCGTCGGCAGAGTCGAGCGAAAGCTGTATCCACTCGTTGAGATCTAGGCGATCCGGCATGCGCGGCGCCTGCATCTTCTCAGCCATCTTTGCACCATCTGCTCATAAGATAAAAACTCCGCCTCCAGTATACCAGAGGCGGAGCTGTCAGCAAAAAATTATCTCACTGATCGTATTTTACCGCACGGACTTTTTTGATTCCGGCCAGTGGTTGATCGTATTGTGGCAGCTGGCTGATGCCGTCAACAGCCATTAAGCCGTAATCACGAGAAAACAGCAGATAAAGGCTGCTGCCCTGGCAGGCAATATCAGGGCCACGTGCGTTAAGCATTTCGAGCGCCCCATTTTTGCCAAGATAACCGGCCGCGAAAGGAGTGCTGTAAAACAGACCACCGGTGAGAGAGTATTCAAGATCGACAATAACCTGGTGTGGATGCTGATAATAACGCTGCACCCGCTTCTGCTCATCGATTTTGATTACGAGTCGACCAATCGCAACCCAGGTGATCACACCATCACCGGCAACCGCATTGACAGGAGCTTCTGACTCGAATATTTTCTGAAACTCAGGCAGACCACGGTCGCCACGATAAGCCTGTGGTTTGAACAGCCATACACTGTTCTCACCGTTTTCTTTGCCGCAGATGAAATACAGGCAATTATCAGCGCCTTTGAACATGCGAATACAGTCGGGCGGAAGCATGGCGACTGGCTGAAGGCTTACTGTCGGCTGCTGACCGTTCTGTCCGGCAACAACATCGAGCAATGCCAGTCGGGAAGTCGTCGCGAACAGCATGACACCGTTGTCGAGACAGACAAAGTCCCAGAAAGTTTCCGGCAGTTTGAAGCTGTATTCCTTCTGCGGGCATAGTACACTGCCATCGGCAAAGCCCAACCAGGCATGACCGTCGGTATCGACGGTAAAACTCATGCGCATGTCGCGATATCGTGCAGCAAAATTGTCGCTGGCTGGTGGAATGATCCAACGGGCATTCACTCCCTCTGCCATTGGCAACAAAAGAGTTGTTTCAGGCATGATATCAGTTGCTTGTGCAGCCACAGAAAAAAAAGCCAGCATCAGAACTATAGCAAACAGCATTCTTTTCATTATTTCGCTCCCATCCATTCAAGAAACGCCCGCTGGCCGGTATTTGATTCGTCTTTGATTTCCTGCCAGAAAGCCGGCCGGTCATGTGTCGCACCAACAGCCGAACTTGCCTTATCCATGAAGTTGTTGAGAGATTCGAAAGCAATGTTGGTATAAATTTTACGCCCGGCTTCAGCAATCGCCGCCTGCGGCACAGCAATGCGACCAACGACAAAGTCAGCCAGAGCAGCGATTCCTTGCGAAGCATCGCGAAAAGCCAGAGTTACTTTTGCCAGCGCCACTCCATCTTTCATCAGAGCCCCCATTTCTGCGTCAGTAGCGACCTCAAAAACTTCGGCAGGAGCGGCGGCTATTATATTCTGAAGATGGTCGCCGGCAAAGTTGACCACACCGTTGCGCACAGGCAGCAGATCACTGACCGCTTCAGCGGCAGGACTGTCAGACGGCGACTGTAGAAGGGCGCGTAGCTTTTCCTGGTCGAGCCTGGCAACATCTTTCGAATCAGCGAATCCAAGTGGCAGCCTGATTACCCTGCGCACACGTTCAGGAGTATCGTCGGCACTGACCGGCTGTGCCCAGAGATCGAGCATTCTACGGTCAAGACTGGCCAGTTCTGCCTGCTGCTGCGCATTGAGACCGCTCTTTTTCTGTAAAGCATCGATCTGTTTCTGCATGCTGGTCATCGAACTCAAGCCGCTGAGAGGCGGCACTTTGCCAGCTGCCGGATTCTTTCTGGCACTCGACTTGAGCTGCCATTTAGGCGGCAGCTGCTTGAGAACGATCTGGCGTTTGGCTTCGTATTCATTGCGTTCTTTTTTTTCTTCTTCCCACTCGCGATCCTCACGCCGGTCACGGGCTTCGCGCGCCCGGCGTTCGCGCGCCTTCTGACGCTGCCGGCGCCGTTCCTCTCGGCGCTGTTGTTCGGCGGGATCGGCGTAATTATAAGAGGGCTGCTGATAGTTCGAATACGAATTCGAGTTGGAATTAGAATAATTGTCCGGTTCGACCGGCGTAGGCTCAGGCACGTCCGGCACATTGGGTGCCCCTCCGCCGGAAATGCTCAACAGCTGTTCATAAGCCCCTGCCCATGCCATATCAGGCATAAGCATAAGAAAACCAGCAATGACGAAATAGATCAATTTGCGCATATTTTCTCCAGAAATAGCTCGAATATCGATGCTACCGGTGTTAACCAGCAGCAAAAAAGCACCGGGGATATTATACACCCGCAGCAGCAACAGAGAAAGTGGTCATAAAAAAATTCCCGGTAGTATATCCCGGGCTTAGTCGAATCAAACTAACCCTGCGATTGTATCAGCGCAAACTGAAGGAATGGCTCAACCGATCAGAATCTCATGCATTGGCGGGTGCCGACGGCCTGACAGAGCGGGTACAGTCAATTTGACATTTTCGGCTGGGAGTGCCATAATTGAGGCCTGTTATTCAGATGTTCTATTTCAAGAACGTATTTAAGGAGCTTCAAATGAATCAGACCGCCATGGAGAAAGAAACCATGAACAAAACCAGCCGCCTTCCCTACAAGGTTAAAGACATCGAACAGTGGCAACATGGCCGCAAGGAAATCGAAATCGCCGAACACGAAATGCCCGGCCTGATGGCACTTCGCGAAAAATACGGCAAACAGAAGCCTCTGCGCGGCGCTCGCATCATGGGTTCTCTGCACATGACGGTTCAGACCGCAGTTCTTATCGAAACTCTCGCTGAACTCGGCGCCGATGTCAGATGGGCAAGCTGCAACATTTTTTCGACCCAGGATCACGCAGCGGCAGCTATTGCCAAACGTGGCATTCCGGTATTTGCCTGGAAGGGCGAAACCCTCAAGGAATACTGGTGGTGCACCAATGAAGCCATTACCTGGCCGGACGGACAAGGACCTGATCTCATCGTCGACGACGGTGGAGATGCGACCCTGATGGTTCACCTTGGCGTCGAAGCCGAAAAGAATGCGAAGTCTCTCAACCGCGAAACCCACGGTGAAGACGAAGCTCAGCTCGTTGCCTTTTTGAAAGAAACTCTCAAGTCCCATCCCAACAAATGGACAGAAATGGCTAAGAGAATCAAAGGCGTCAGCGAAGAGACCACTACCGGTGTTCATCGCCTTTACAAGATGATGGAAAACAAGAGCCTGCTCTTCCCCGCCATCAACGTTAACGATTCAGTCACCAAATCAAAATTCGACAACCTTTATGGCTGCCGCGAAAGCCTGGCCGATGGTATCAAGCGCGCCACCGACGTCATGGTCGCCGGCAAGGTAGCCGTTGTTTGTGGATACGGCGATGTCGGCAAGGGCTGCGCTCAGAGCATGCGCAATTTTGGTGCCCGCGTCATCGTTACCGAAATCGACCCGATCTGCGCTCTGCAGGCCGCCATGGAAGGTTTCGAAGTCAAAACCGTTGAAGACACCCTCGGCACCGGCGACATTTACATTACCACCACCGGTAATCGCGACATCATCACCGCTGAACACTGTTCCAAAATGAAGGATCAGGCCATTGTCTGCAATATCGGTCATTTCGACAATGAGATTCAGATGGCGAAAATCGAATCATGGCCCGGCATCAAGAAAACCAATATCAAGCCACAGGTCGATCGCTATGCTTACAAAGATGGCAAAATGATCTACATTCTGGCTGAAGGCCGCCTGGTTAACCTTGGCTGTGCCACTGGCCATCCCAGCTTCGTCATGAGTAACTCATTCACCAACCAGACCCTCGCTCAGCTCGACCTGTGGACCAGCAAGCGCCAGATTGGTGTTTACACCCTCTCGAAGAAACTCGACGAAGAAGTCGCCAGACTTCACCTCGAAAAGATCGGCGTCAAGCTGACCAAACTTACCAAGCAGCAGGCTGATTACATCGGCGTACCGGTAGAAGGCCCCTACAAACCCGATCATTATCGTTACTAAAGCTCATAACCAGAAACCCGCCGAGGCCTCAGGCCCCGGCGGTTTTTTTAACTTTGTCTTTGCTTCTCAACAGATTATAAGACCTTGTCTGCATCTCAGACCGAAAAGAGTTTTTTAACACGCTCGTAGTCTTCTTCGGCTCGACGACGATTTTCGCCGGTAATACGATTGAGTCGATCTGTATATTCAGCACTTCTGGCGAGCAGCTGATTAATCGAACCTTCCAGCCAGGATTTATCGACATCATCAGGTAACGCGCAAAATTTCCAGTTACAGGCCCTGGCAAAAGAACTTACTTTGGGATCATAAGCGAGGCCAATCCAGGGAATACCGGCAAGAGTGGCAAGAATGCAGCCATGCAGACGCATTGAAACAACCAGCTCTGCCCCGGCAAGCAATTTTTCGGGCTCGTCAGAGCAAAAAACCCTGCCCATCCAATTGGCGCGCTGCCACAGACTATCATCTTCGCCAGGCTGCAGTGCTGCCGGGAAAAGATCGAAATTTTCGAACTCTTCGTGCATGTTGACCAGTTCTTCGGCCAGACGATCTGCGCCCGAGGCGCTTCCACGCAGAATAGCATAGACTTTGGGCAGTTCAATGGTGCTGAGCTTGCCACGGTGGGATATCTCGCTCAAAAATGCTAGATCAGAGGTTACCGGAGCGTTCCTGATTCCGGCGATTTCTTCGAGAACGGTGGCCGACTCGATATCGCGCAGACTGACATATTCTGCCTGCCGCAATTCAGAGGCAAGCCACCGATTTACCGCTTCAGCGACTCTGCCACCTTTCCTGAAAGGCCCAAGTCCCTGTGCAGGGAGAATGACGCGGGCACCAGCCAGACGAGCCAGTGTCAGCAGTGTCAGGTAATAGACCAGACTGAGCTGACTGGTCGAAGACTGCAGCAGTCCACCACCCGGAATGACTACCGCTTCGCAGGTCATGATTTCTTCGAGCAATCCGAACAATGCCCGCCGCCGAACAATGGCCATACGTTCGCCAACCGGCAAAGGCGCACGACCACTGTGCAGCAGAACAACGCGGTGCCCGACAAAATCTTCAAGAAAACGGCGACAGAATGTACGCCAGAGCAGTTCGTCGCCAAGATTGCCATAACCGAAATAACCGATCAGCAGAACTTTTTTCTGCTTGTCGGAGCCGGCCAGAGACAACAGCCTGAGCACTGCCACCAGAAAAACTACAACAAGCCCGATGAGAATTCCCAGCCAGATGCCATTGAAATTGCGCAGCAGGCTCAGCTGCAGAGGTGTATGGAAATGACACATCGAATTGACGGCAGAAACCTGACCCATTTGCATGAAAATCGCCAGCAACGGCAAAATAGTAAAGTTCTGGCGCAGATAAAAGAAAATAAACAGAAGAGCTGCCGGATATCCGACGAGAAATTCCTTATTACGTGGCCTTGCTACCAGCGTATTTTCTAGAAAAGTTCGAAACATGTCTTCAAATTCGGAAGGCTTGAGAAAAGTGACGTTGCCGGAACGCAGCAGATAGAGAATCGTGCCGGCGGCCAGAGCCGAAAGCATGAATACTCCTATCGGATTTACCGGCCGGTGCAGCAGCGTAAAAATTCCTCGTCCATAGGCTCGCAATGACCATAAGCCAGTAATAATCAGAGGCAGAATGAATGCCAGTTTGATTCCGCGAAACTGCTCGAACCGCAGCAGGTATTCGACTTCGGAGTAAATGCCGGCAATCAGCACACCGCCCAGCAGCGAAGGCAGCACCTGACGTAAGACAAATCCCGGAAGAATCTGCCAGAAAGAACGATTCTCGCAGTTACGCAGACTTTGCATGGCCCAGATAATACCAATACACGAACTGGCAACAGCCCCAACCAGACCCGACATGGCAATAAAAAGCCGGGTTGTCAGCAATGCATAACCCGACACGGCAACCACAAAAACAACGAAACACCAGCGCTCATCGAGCTCTGAAAAAAAACTGAGGCGCAACAGTATCAACAGACTGAGCAACAATGAAAGACCGATGGCAACTATTTCAAAAGGACTCATGCGCCCGACCATATGGCGGGGGTCATGCATTCGCTGACTTTCATTGCGGGCGATACTGTAACCAGCACCTTCAAGGGCCTGCGCCGTCTGATAAATGTAATCGAGATTGAATCTGACAAGGTTTTCGATGAACCTTTTGTCGTCCTGAAAAAAGCATCGAATATAAAGCATTTTCATGCTTCTGTCTTTGACCGCACGCACCCAGCGAGCGACCGAGCGACGAACATTGTAGACCTGATCGACTTCTTTTCGAGTAATGCTGTGAACCCGCACGAAAGGCCGACTGGCCGCCAGGCCTTTGAGATAGGCTTCGATACCGTCCTGAATGTTGAATTCAACCCAGCCAATCCGGTAAGAACGGTTACGAAACTGCTCGATGATCGGCTTCAGTTCGCCACGCACACCAAGCATTTCTTCTTCGGCGAACAGCAGAGCGGAAACTGAGGCCGGCGACGGGATCGAGTTGATAATGCTGGCCGCCGCCTCGACGGTCAGACCAGGATAATTGAAAACGCGCACGACCAGACCAAGCCCGGCATCGTGCGCCATCTGAAAATATTCAGAAGAAAAACCAAGCCCGACTCTCTCGCGAAAGCCCTGACTGGATTTGTTGATGACGAGAAGGTTGCGATGAATACGCATGAGCCGGTCGGAGGTGAGTTTCCACGAAAGATTTTGCGCGATTCGATCGAGCAGCGCGGTATCTTCGGAATGCACCCATAGCGCACCAGGTGAACGGGCGCCGGCCGGCAGATCCTGTTCAAGGCCCTCATCAAGTGAAAGCGTTCGGATCTCTTTGCTGTTCATAACTGTGATGCGGCCTTCTGATTCGAGAGAAGAAAGCGTATCTTCAGAAACGGCTACCGAACTGGCGCCATTGGCGCGCAGGGCAGCAAAAAGCTCGCGCAGTATCCAGCCCTCTTCGCGCGCCAGCTGGCGAATTTCTTCAAAATCGACCACAGTTTCGACATAAACATTCTGTTGCTCAGCAACGTTGCGAAACAGGCAACGCCAGACCGCCACCAGCATGCCCGGAATGAACAAAGGCAGCAGAATCAGCCAGAAAGCCGGAATCTTCTTGAAAAGCTTCATCGATCAGGGAGTTGTCTCTTCGCTAAGATGCGAAGCAAGCAGCATGGTCGTCTTACGCGCCTTCAGCACGTAATCGCCAGATTCTGGCACAATGATCAGGTGGTTATGCGGCAGATCGTTGCCGCCGGCAATTTCACGACCGGCAGTCAGGTCAATGACCGCTTTGCCTTTCGCAGCTTCAAGTCTGAGCTGACCTGAGCGTACGATCAGCATGCTGCCAGGCTGCGGGCTGATAGACGAGTCTGCCGGCAGCATTATCGAGCGAAACTTGAGAAAATGATCGACAAAGCTCTTTGAGACCAGCGGATCAGCAACCGTACCCGGGCTCTGAGCAATAGCGACGTGAACTGCGATCAGTGCCGCAATCAGTGCCAGCAGAATTCGCATTGAATTGTTATGCATGCAACCACTCCCTGTCTGATATCGCCCAACTGTACCATAGCCACCAGCAAATGTAAAATCGGGAGGAGCCAAAAATATTGTATTGTCAGGCGGGCTGAATTAAAATACAACTTCAACCGCACAACTGGAGGAATAAATATGCTGATCAACGAAATCGAAATCACTGGCTCGTCAATCTCGCTCAAATGCTGGGGAACCAGATTCGAAGACGTTGCTGCGACCTTCAATCAGATTATGCAACGCGGCGACCAGTTCGATCTTGACAGCGAAATACCAGGATTTCATGACTGCGACTGCGAAAGCGAAGTAATTCGCGGTTTCTACTCAGTTGTCGTGCCTTTTGAAATAGAGCATCTCGTTGATGGAATCACCACCAAAACGCTTTTTAAACGCATTGAAAGTTGCGAATTCATCATCAACGAAAGAGGGATGTACTCATTTGGAAAATCCGGTCCCCAGAAACTGCTTGGCGCTGCTCTCGCAGCTGCAACCGGCGTGCATGTCGACCTCATCGAGTTTGAATTCAACCATCTAAGCATGCTGCAGGAGCGGATGACGAGAATCAAGACAATCGTCGTCACCAATCCGAAGGAAAAGGAAGTCAGACGCGCCCGTCTGGCTGGCCACATGGAAAGTTATACTGAATATAACATTGTCGACCCACGCAACCATGGCATAGAATCAGTTGCAGGCCTGGTCGATACGCCACTCGGGCCACTCACGATAAATGTCGGCAAAAAAGGCAGCATCAGGCTGAATGTAAAAAAAGGACTGATCATGACCCTCGAATGTCTCGACTGGATCATGTCGCTGATCATGGACGAAAAGCGCCCCGACCCGGTTAAAGCACCCCAGTCAGCGTTCTAAGCAACGAACTCAGGCCACCGCTTCCGGCAGCACATCGCGCGACCTTGCCAACCGCGAATGGTAGACGAAAACCCGGTCACCAACGGTAATGATATCTCCATCGACCAGCACCCGATAACGCAGAGCCGTGCGATTAACCTTTATTACGTGCTCGTCTTCGAGAGCCTCGACCACATGCATGCCATCTTTTTCGCTGATTGCGAAAAGGTGAGGCGGCCCTTCAGCCAGCGTCAGATCGCATTCATCGGCTGATCCGGCAAGAAATTCATGTGCGTCGATATAATAGCGAAAAACGATCAACCGGCTTCTTTCTTCGTCGAGCCAGCTTTCCTTGAGGAGTTCCCAGGCGAGAGCGAAACCAAAACCGATCATGGCGCCCAGAAACAGGAAAGACAGCAGCAGATGGTTGTGAATGAACCGGTCGATCGATGACCCGGCAATAACAAAAGCCGGGGTCAGCCCCATCATGGTGCGGCACATAATTTTGAGGCTGTTGTGCAGCACACCGAAACTGGCTGCCAGACACAACGAAAGAAACAGCCACCAGAAAAACCGCATGACTCCAGAAGGCAGCACAACCCAGGCCCCGGCGAAATCAGCTATTATTGCAAATATGACGGCGCCAAGCATGGTGATCGACAGGCCAATCGATGTCGCCGAAATCCAGTATGCTCCTGCCTTGGCAAATTTTCGCTCCATAAAAATGACTGGCAGCGAAGACACCAGACCGCTGAATAAGCCGCAAAACACGCCGGTTACCAGCAACCCGGTCTGAAAATTTTCGATCAGGTTCCAGGGGTTGGTATCAGGCGCAATCAGCCAGGCTCCAAAACCTGTAAGCAGGCCGGAAAAACAGACGGTAAAAAAGAAAAGCCAGTTCAATAGAGCAGCTTCCAGTTACTATAAATTTATAAAAAGGCGGCAGGAAAGCCTTGCGCCAACCTGCCGCCGTGAAATTGTCAATCAGTCTATTGTTTCTACCAGGGTCAGATCCCTGACGAAGTAGATTCCGTATGCTTCGACCACCTCTTCATGAGTGATCTCAACATTCGGATCTTCAAGATACCTTTTGCGGTCGCGAATGATGTTGAGGATATCACGCGGATGCACAGCCCGCAAGCCTCTCTTGTCGGCTTTGTAAAGGACGAGAATATCGTCGATGTTGGTCTGGCTGAACTTCAAGCCCAGCTTGGAAATCGTCGATTTCCAGATTTCGGTGTATTCTTCTATGGTCGGGTTACGAACGTTGATCTTGTATGGCAGACGGCGCAGAAACGCGTCATCGACGATTTTCATCGGATCGAGGTTGGTCGAGAACAGAACGATTTCGTCGGTCGGCACTTCCATGCGCTGGCCACCGAGAACCAGATAGTCAACCTTGTTTTCGAGCGGAATGATGAAACGGTTGAAAATTTCCTCGACACCGCAGCGCTGGCGACCAAGGTCGTCGATGAGCAGAACGCCACCAGTAGCTTTAACCTGCGGTGGCGCATCAAAGCAGCCAAACTTGGTATTGTATTTAACTTCGAGGTCTTCGAGAGTCAGTTCGCCGCCGGCGGTGATCAGTGGCGGGTTAACTGCCACCCATCTCTCATCGTAACCTTCGAGATCGATTCCTTCGATCGGCACATGACAGCTGGGGTCAAAGACTCTGACCAGCTGGTTACTGACTTCAACGGCGTAAGGCACGATCATCGGCGGCAGCAGCTTGACTACAGAGCTGCACAGAAAGGTTTTACCATTGCCGGGAAAACCGTAGACAAATGCCGGCTTGCGCGCACAGACGGCCTGACCGATCTGAAACAGCACATCTTTGTAACCGAGATGATGTGAGAACTTCTCTTCCATCAGTTTGCGGTTGATCGCAAATCCCTGTTTACCCTCGCTGAGAACCTGACGGGTGATTCTGATATATTCATCAAAACTGACCGGAGCCGGGCCAATATACTTGTCGCGGTCGAGAATGTTGCGGGCACGTTCGGTGCCTTTCGGATAAAGACCATACTGATAATCGGTGCCCATACCTGAACCACCGACCATCCCGACGATTTCGAGCTTTTTCAGTTCGCTGATCACAGCCTGAACGATTTCGGTATTGATCTTGAGATCTCTGGCCAGGCGGCGTGGCACCTGTTTGCCATGTACGAACAGTTCTTTGATAATCAGATCGGTAATGATTTCGGGGTCTATCTTGAGGTCATGAAGCGTTTTGGCTTCGGCCGGAATGATTTTTTTAAGATCCACTGTTAAAAGCCTCCCTGAAGCTGATATGTGTCAGATATAACAGTTTTGCCGGCGATAAGCAATACGAAAATCCGGTATGACTTTACCGGCTGTCGATTAAGCTTTATAATCTGCAATCAGTGGAAGGAGTCACGTGATGCTCGATGCGCTGATATTACTGGCCGGTTATTCGAGCCGGATGGGGCAGCCGAAACAGCATACCAGCCTGGCAGGGAAAACTTTTCTCGAAACCATAACCAGCAAGCTGGTGGCATGCCGAAGCGAGTTTCGTCACCTGCTGTTTGTCGGCCAGCAAAGCGATTCAGCCGCCGAAAAACTTGTCATTGACCACGGCGGCACCTGGCTGATCAACCCGAACCCTGAACTTGGCCCGTTGAGTTCGATCAGAATCGCAATTCAGCACTGTTCTGACGATGTCGCCAAGATGCTGTGGCCGGTCGATCATCCGATGATAGCGGCCAGAACGATCAGCCAGCTGATCACCTTGTGGTCGAAAGAGACCAGCATGATCACGGTACCGTCAAATGGTGAGCGGCGAGGGCATCCGACGATTTTTCCCGACTGGTGCTGCCGCGAATTCTTTAACATAGAGCTCGACGCGGGAGCAAAAAAGCTGCTGCAGCTCTATCCCGATCGAATCAGATACCTGCTGACAGACGACATCTGGATCACCAGAAATCTTAACACTCCCCGGGCGCTGGCTGAAGCAGAGGCATGGCTGCAGACTAATCAGGCTCGACGATGAGCAGGGTGATATCGTCTGACGGGCTGGTATCTCCAAGCCAGTCTTTGAAGTCACCGATAATGCCCTGCACCGCCTGATCTACCGGCAGATCGCGGGTTTTCTGCAACAGCTGCAAAAACCTGTCATCACCAAAAAACTCTTTTGAGCCTTGGCGGCGGGCCTCTGTAATACCGTCAGAATAGAGAATAACACGATCTCCCGATGACAACCGTAACGTGAATTCTTCGTAAATACAGTCATCGGTAAGCCCGACCGGAACATTGCCCTCGCGGCAGACAATGACCATACCGGCACGATCCTGCAGCAGCAGAGGGGTATGGCCAGCTCGACAATAGGTCAGGGTTCGCTTCTTCAGATCAATGATACCGTAGATCATGGTGAAATACTGAAAATTGTTCTTATCGAGCATGAACTCGGCATTGAGCTCGTTGGCGACCTCCGCCGGCGAGCGCGGTGTCCCGTCGGGAAGACGAAGTATGCTGTTTTCGCCTTCCCACGCAGACAGCATGCGATGAACGCTGACGGCAAGCATCGCTGACTGAATACCATGCCCTGAAACATCGAGTATAAAAAGAGCAGCCATGCCGTTATCCAGTGGCATGATGTTGAGAAGGTCACCTCCGATATTTTCGCTGGTTTCGTAAAACCACGAAAAATTAAGGCCGGGAATACTGATACGCTTATCTGGAAGCAGACTGCGCTGCATGTTGCCGGCAGCGGCCATGTCTTCTCGCAATTCTTCGAGAACCTGGCTCAATCTCTGGTTTTTCTCTGCGAGTTCTTTCGCCAGCATTTCGAGTTCGGCCTCATGAAACTTACGATGATCGGTTTCTGACTTAAGCCGCAACATCGATCTTATTCTGGCAACGAGCTCCAGTTCCTTGATCGGCTTGGTGACATAATCGACGGCACCAGCGTCAAAAGCTTCTACCAGGTCCTGGGTTTCCGAGCGGGCGCTGACCACGACTATCGGGATGTCCTGGTATTCAGGATGGTTTCGGATCTCGCGAATTGCCTGAATGCCCGAGATTTCCGGCATCATTATATCCATGAGAACCATGTCGATCCTGGCATTTCGGGGTGACTCGACCAGACCGATGTATTCATAAGCCTCTCGGGCAGACGATGCCAGAAAAATGTTTTCGAAGCTTTCGCTCTCGAGAATGGCTTCGAGCAGCAGCAGATTATCAGGTGCGTCATCGACCACCAGAATGTTCATTTTGCCCTGAACATGTTTGCTCATGCTGTTATACCTCTCTCTTTTTCAGATGCAGGCTGAAAGTAGACCCGCGCCCGAGCTCACTGGCAACCGAAATATCTATATCAAGCAGGTTGGCAAAAGACCTGGCGATGGCAAGCCCCAGTCCGGCGCCACCATAACGACGGGCAAGGCTGTTATCGCCCTGCTGAAACGCTTCAAAAATCACCTCGAGCTGATCATGTGCGATACCAGGTCCTGAATCGGTAATCGACACTCGCTCAGGAAAATTCTGCTGATCTGTAGCCACTTCGATAAGAACTTTCGAGTGGTCGGAAAACTTGACCGCGTTATCGATAAGATTCTGTAAGATCTGGCGCAGCTTGACCTGATCTGACCTGATTTCACAACAGACCGGCGGAATTCTCAGCTCGATTTCGATACCCTTTTCTTCAATGAGAACCTGCATGAGATCTATGACCTCAGCGATCATGTCGCCGACATTGACGCTGGAAATATTTACTTCGGCAAAGCCTGATTCACTGCGTGAATAATCGAGAATGCTGTTGATCAGCTGCAATAATGCTTCGCCATTACGGCTGATACGTTCGAGAAACAGCATCTCTTTGGCGGTGAACTGCTCGGCATGCCGCTGCAGATGCCGGGAAAACCCGATAATCGAATTAAGCGGAGTACGCAGTTCGTGATTCATCTTGGCAATAAACACGCTTTTAGCAGCGCTGGACTTCTCAGCTTCCAGCTTGGCATGCTGAAGCTCTTCAAGAATTCTGCGCTGTTCAGTTATATCGCGACTTACCCCGTAAACCGCCCGGTTCGCCCGATCTACCGAACTGTTCCACAGCATCCAGAGATATTCACCGTTCTTTTTGCGCAAACGCATGACACGTCCGACTACGTTGCGAACGCCGAGAATGTCGGTCAGAACCTGCCCTGATTCACCTAGATCGTCGGGGTGAATAAGAGTCGCCAGTTCACTGCCCTCGAGTTCGCCGACGGCGTATCCCATGACATCCTGCCACTGAGGGTTAACCCGCTTGAATCTGCCATCGAAACCAAGAATGCAGAAAAGGTCGAGAGACATCAGAAAAAAACTGTTGCGCTCACTTTCGAGCTTGCGCGACTCGGAAAGATCTCTGATAAAGCCGGTAAAAAGGCTGCCTGACTCGAGTCTGACTTCGCCAACTGCCAGATCGACCGGAAAAAGAGAGCCGTCACGACGTTGCGCATCTACCTGCCGCCCAATGCCGATTATGTGCGGGATTCTGGTATTCAGATAACGCTGCATGTATTCATCGTGTCGGCTGCGATGAGGTTCTGGCGCCAACATTGAAACGTTGTTTCCCAGAACTTCGCAGGCATAGTAGCCGAACATCTTTTCGGCAGCACGATTGAACCCCTGAATGACACCTTTCTGATCGATAATGACGATTCCATCGACAGCAAGTTCGATAATGGTCGACAGCGTCTTTTCACTTACCATCAACGGTGTATCGCTGGCCGAAAATGAGTTGCCAGCCTCGCTCTCGCAAATCTCGCCGCTTACAGTAAGACAGGCGCGGCCGTTCAGCAACTTTCGCTCAACGCGAAAAAAGCCACAGCGACGGGTTCCCTGCCAGAAAAATGGCATCTTCCTCTCAAGGGCTGTAAACTCAGAAGATATTATGCTGGCAAAAACATCTGTATCAGCCAGACAGGGAAAAACATCGGCCAGCTGATACCTATTTTCTGCATCTTCAGCCATATCGGTAGAATGCAGAGCCAGATTGTCGAGCCAGAAAACGAACAGCAAATTAGAACCTCCACCGGCAATTGTAGTGTTCACGCCAATCATTGAGTATTAATGGCAGATTACTATACCACAGCCGGGCAATGTGATATTATAACCCAAAATCTGAAATTCTGATAACATTGGAGAAGTCATCATGTCATTAGTTACGCCTCCCGCACAGACGCTCCCCGGAGCCCCCAAACCTGCTGGAGCGCCCTCAGCTCCGGCACCGGCCCGTCAGGAACAGGCAGTTCCAAAGTGTTTCGGCACCGACTACTTCGGCAAGTGGAACACCTCCGGCATGACCTTTGAATCAATGAAGATCGACCGGCCCGACTACCAGTCCAAATGCGCAGCCTGCCCGTTGTTTGAACGCTGCTATCTGACGAACCACATCAGACTGCTGCGCATCAAGAGATAACCCACAGAAAGGACCAGGGAATGAGAACCTACGACATCATAAAAAACAAACGCGACGGCAGAAAGCTCAGTCAGCCGGAAATTGCCTCGATAGTAAAGGGCTTTGTCGATGGTTCGCTGCCTGATTACCAGATGGCAGCATTTCTGATGGCCGTATATTTTCGTGGCATGGATGAAGAAGAGACCTACTGGCTTACAGACTGCATGCGCACCAGCGGCGATCTCATCAGCCTCGATGGCATTGACGGCTTTACCGTAGACAAACATTCGACCGGCGGCGTGGGTGATAAAACCAGCCTGGTGCTTGGGCCGGTTCTGGCAGCTCTCGGTCTAAAAGTCGCCAAGATGTCGGGTCGTGGCCTTGGTCATACTGGTGGTACCATTGACAAACTCGAAGCAATCAAAGGTTTTTCGTGCGAACTCGACACTCGCCAGTTCATCGACGCTGTCAATAAAATCGGCGTAGTCATCGTTGGTCAGACTGGCAATCTGGTCCCTGCCGACAAAAAGATCTACGCTTTGCGCGATGTTACTGCGACCGTCGACTCGATCCCGCTCATCGCTGCCTCGATCATGTCAAAGAAGCTGGCAGTGGCCAACAAAGGGCTGGTGCTCGACGTCAAGGTGGGCAGCGGTGCTTTTATGAAGAATCTCGACGACGCTCGCGAACTTGCCCGGTTGATGGTAAAAATCGGCACACAGGCAGGTCGCAAGGTTACCGCAGTGTTGTCGAACATGGATGAGCCTCTTGGTGAAATGATTGGCAATGCCGTCGAAGTTATCGAAGCCGTCGACACCCTGCGCAATCGCGGGCCAGAAAGCTTTACCAGCCTGATCAAAACTCTGGCTGCCGAAGCTCTGGCGATGGGTGCCGGACTCAGTCGTAGTGAAGCCGAGAAAAAAGTCGGCGAAGTGCTGGCTGACGGCCGGGCTTATGGCAAATTTCTTGAAATGGTCAAGTTTCAGGGCGGCGATGTAGCAATGATCGAAGACTACAGCAGACTGCCGGCAGCCAAGAAGAAAGACAGCCTTAAGTCTGACCGGGACGGATACATCAGCAAGATCGACTGTGAAGAAATCGGTCTGGCAGCAATGATGCTGGGTGCCGGTCGTGAAACCAAAGATTCGGTCATTGACATGGGCGTTGGACTCAAACTGGTCAAACATGTCGGTGACAAAATCAGCAAAGGCGATGTTCTGGCCGAGCTTTACCTCAACCCCGGGCGTGACAACAGTCGCGCCATCAACCGGTTACGCGAAGCCATCAAGCTCAGCGACAGCAAAGTGGTCGCTCAGAAGCTGATTCTCGATATAGTTTCGTGAGCTGTCGAACATGCAGGGAATAACCAGCAGTCCAGCACTCCGGCTGGCCTTCGAAGAATGTGAAGCAAAGACGCTTTCGCGCTTTGCCTGCCTGTCAAGCAAAAGCCGTGGGCGCGAGCACCCGGAGAACGACTGTTTTATCCGCAGCTGCTTTCAACGCGATATCGACCGCATAATTCACAGTGAGTCGTTTCGCCGCCTCAAGCACAAGACTCAGGTATTCCTTTCACCAACTAACGATCATTTCAGAACCAGACTGACACACACCCTTGAGGTCGTCTGCACGGCCCGCTGCATTTCACGCTGTCTCAGCCTCAATGAAGATCTGACCGAAGCTATAGCCCTGGCGCACGATCTTGGTCACACTCCTTTCGGCCACAGCGGCGAAGAGATTCTCGCCGAAATCAGCGAAACCGGCTTTCATCATGCATCGCATGGCGTCAGAGTGGTCACCTGCCTCGAAAAGAACGGACAGGGCCTCAATCTGACGCGCGAAGTCATCGACGGCATTCTGATGCACAGCAAGGGCAAACACGGCTCTGCAACTTTTTCCGGCGAAGAGGCAAAGCCGCTGACTGTCGAAGCACAGGTGGTAAGAATTGCAGATCTGGTCGCCTACATCAATCATGATATCGATGACGCGATCAGAGCAGGGGTCATCACCATCGAAGATCTGCCGCGCGAAGCCAGAAAGCTGCTGGGTGACCGGCATTCGATCAGAATTCACACCATGGTTCGCGATATCATCGACAACAGCATCGACAGTGATCTGATCAGAATGAGCGAACCAGTAAGGGCTGCAACCGCTGAAATGAAAGCATTTTTATACCGTGATGTCTATACCCGACCTGAAATAGATATTGCCGTGCAAAAATCCAAGCACCTGCTGCGCCAGATGGCGGACTGGTTTACCAGAAATCCTGATGAGCTGTATAAACATGTAAGATACCCGATTCCCGAGGGACAGAGCATCAATCGTACCATCGTCGACTATCTGGCAAGCATGACTGATGACTTTGCTCTGAGACGTTTTCAGGAAATATTTATGCCGCATTATTATACTTTCAGCGACTTCAAGGTGCGTAAAACGGAGACTTCACAGTGAAACTGCTATCTATAAGCATAAAAATTCTGGCCGGCTTTGTGTTTCTTCTGGCAATTTTTCTGCTGGTTTCAGGTATGGCCAGCTATTATATGCTTCAATTGCGCGAAATGGTAGACTTCCTGAAGGGAAATTACTCTTCAGCCATGCTCAATTCTCAGGAACTGATGGCGAACCTGCATCTTTCCGCCAACTCGGCCGCTGAGATCATCAGAGAGCCACGAACTCGCGACGACCATCTCCCCTATTATAACTCAGCCAAAGAAGGCGCTTTTAAAAGCTTCGACAGCATCGACGCAAATCTGAAAGACAGTTTTCTCAGCGGCGCACCTAACGTAATCGCGTTCAAGCAGACGACCGAAAGCAACATTCTCGAGTTATTCGACCTCACCGACAATTATCTGGCATTGCCATCCGGCAGTGAACTCAGCCCGGCGAGCGAAGCCATACTGCTCGCGGCAATACGCGACAAGGAGATAGAGCTCACCGCCAAATGTCGCAGTCTGTGCGAGGCACTGTCAAATTATACAAGATCTATCACTCAGCGTTCGAGCGACAGCATGTTTCAGGTCATGGGTTATGTGGCAAAAATTGTGCCGATCGTAATCATACTCTTCGGCATAGCATTCACCATGTTTATTTCGAATGGTATTTCCCGACCTCTCGAGCGCATTGTCGAGTCGATGTCAGAAGCCGAAAAAGGGCACCTGCACACCCGTCTTAAATTTGAAAGTTCCGATGAATTTCAACGCGTTGCCGAAAGCTTTAACCGCATGCTCGAAGGAATCTGCCAGATGATTTCGAAGGTTCTCGAAACCAGCGACGACCTTGCGACCAGCTCGCAGCAGCTCAGCTCGGCATCGGTAGAATCAGCAGCCACACTGCTCGATATTTCCAAAAACGTCAACGGCATCAACACCTCATCGCTGGAAATATCGAACAACCTTGAAAAAACGACTGCTTCGGTCGAAAGTTTTTCTGAATCGGCCCAGAAAGTGGCCCAGCTGGCAGAAACTGCGGTCAAGGCGGTCAGCATAACGACTCAGGCAGCAGACAAGGGCGGCAAGACCGTTAAGAAATCAGTCGAAATGGTAGGCAAGATCAAGGAATCGGTTGATATCGCCACCCAGGTTATTCTCGATCTCAACTCAGCATCTCTACAGATCAGCGAAATAGTCAATACCATCACCGCCATCGCCAGTCAGACCAACCTGCTTGCACTCAATGCGGCAATCGAAGCTGCGAGAGCCGGTGAACAGGGCAAGGGCTTCACCGTTGTTGCCGGAGAAGTGCGCAAGCTGGCCGAAGAATCTGCAGAAGCAGCCGAAGCCATCGGCACCAGAATCGAAAACATTCTTACCAAAACTCAGAACGCGGTCGACTCGATGACACTCGGCCGTGGCCGCGTCGATGACGGTATAAGAATTATTCGTGAAGTTTCGATAAGCCTCGACAACATCATCAGCAACGTCGATGACGTCAACAGGAAGATCAGCGAGATCAGCTCGATTTCGACCGAGCAGTCAGAGAATTCGCTGGCAATGACGAGAACGATCGAAGATATCACGAGTCTGACCAAGGTAACCACCGAACAGCTCGGCATAGTCGCGACTTCAGTCGAGCAACAGACAACTACGGTTTCTCAGGTTTCGAGTTCGACCGAAGATCTCGCTACTCTGGCCGATGAGCTGCACCTGCTGGTTTCGCGCTTTACGATCAAAAGCTCTGATAACCGGCCAGCTTCATGACGAACGGCAGAAGAACTGCCCAGAGGGTGACAGCTGCAACAGCGATGAGCAGGCGACGATTATAGCTGGCTATTTTTTTTGAGTCGAGCGCAGAAAAATATACGGTCAATCCAAGAGCCAGGCTTAGTACAAGTGCTGCCAGATCATGATTGCGGCCATAAGAAAGCCAGAGAAAGAGACAGTTGAGGCTTGCTGCGAAAAGAAAAACGCTGCTGAGCATGACCACCCAGCTGACCAGTGGCTGACCACCTCGTTTGCGGGTATTGTTAACGCCATTTGCAGATATGTTTTTCTCATTCATGACGGGCTTGATTATAGTGCCTGCCTCGCCACTTTTCAATAAAAAACTGCAGAAACCAGATCATGGCCGCAATTATCAGGCCTGAAAAAGCTCAGGCAGGTATTTGCTTAGTTACGGTAAATAAGCTATAATGCGGCAGCAATCGAGATAGAAAATGGCAAATCTTAACAGTACATACGCACAAAGACACTACGAATCTGCTCTTGACTTCTTTGAACAGGGGCAGTATGACAAAGCATTGCAGCAGATCGACAAGGCGATCAAGAATTCGCCGAACAACCCCGATTTTTATTCAACCAAAGGGGTCTTTCTGCATCGCATGAACGATATAGTGCATGCCATAGACGCTTACCAGTCAGCAATCAAGGTGGCGCCCGATCATACCTTTTCGCATTACAACCTTGGTTTGATCTACATGAAGCTCAACAAGGTAGTACAGGCGATCCAGGAATGGGAAGCAGTTATTCATGTCAAGCCACGCGATACCGACGCGATATTCAACATCGCAGTCGCCCTTTCGCACCTTGGCAAAAGCAAGCAGGCGATACCGTTTTATCGAAAAGTTATCGAAATCGAGCCCGGCCACATTCAGGCACATCAGAATCTTGGTGTGATCTATCGCGACGAGGGCGATTTTGTCAAAGCCAAGTATCATCTGCAGAAACTGCGCGAGCTTGACAGCACCTACATGGAAGTAGTTGCCGCCGAGATAATCAAGTGCGAAGAACAGGAATTCCTTCGCAAACTTGAGGATGATAATCAGCGCATTTCTGATATTGTCGGAGAAGAAACCGACAACCTTCTCAGCAACGCTCTGATAGCAGTCATCGAAGAGGATTTTGACAAAGCCCTCGCGTATACCGAGAAATATCTCATTGTCGCTCCTGAAGACGTTCAGGCCAGACTGATTCAGGGACAGGCCATGTGCGGCCTGTCGCGCAACGCCGATGCAATCGCGATATTCATGCGCATACTCGTCGACAGCCCGGATTGTCTCGATGCCATGTTCCATCTCGGAAACGTTTTTCTCGGACTGGGCGACCTTCACAAAGCGCTTGAATACTACGAAAAACTTAAAGCTGCCGACAGCGACTACCCTCTGGTCGATGAAAACATCAGAAGCATCAGAGCCAAGCTGAACACTGCGGACGACGATGATTAAGCACATCATCAAACCGGGTATCAGGGCCAGACTCACTCTGATAATTCTGCTGATTTCTCTTCTGCCTCTGACATTTCTCGGACATCAGGCCTATGATTACCAGAAGCGCATCATCACTGAAGAAGTGACCGCCAGCCACCTTGAATTATCAAATACCCTCGCACACGGCATCTACGAGAACCTTGAGTTTACCCGAAGGCTGCTGAACGCGATCGGCATGCTCGAAGCCATAAAAAACCAGCGCCGGGAAGTAATCGAAGATTTTTTCAATGCATTGATGAGTCAGTTTGCATTTTTCAAGCTGATGTATCTGATCGACAGCAATCGCAACATAGTTGCCAGCTCAGATCCCAACACAAAACTGCCGGCAGACTGGCTTTATTCGAAGGCGATGCAGCGAAGTTACCAGGGCTCCCTCTCAGAGGTATTCAAATCTGATGACGGCGCGTTCTATATGACGCTCGAATCGGTCATCAAATCGACGCAACTGCACAGTATCAACGGAGTTCTCATCACCGAAGTCAATCTGACCAGCATCCGCGACCTTCTGAGAACGGCTCTGCGTAATTCCCGTTCGCAGTGCCTCATACTCGATGAAGCCGGCACCGTCATTGCCCGCTCTTCGCCAAAAGTTCACACTCTCGAGATTACCGCCGCCGAAACCATCGACAGCGATCTGACCAAGCTCAAAACCATCGATGGTGAACCATACCTGATCACCGCCGTTTCACTGAAAAAATTCGATTTTTATCAGGCTCCGAACTGGACCATCGTTCTGCAGATTCCAGAAAAGCAGGCATTTTTCGCGGCCGACCGGTTCAGGGAGCGCATTACCAGAATTCTCGGCCTGACTGCGATTATTTCGATCATCCTTGCCATACTTCTGGCCAGAGGCTTTACCGCACCGCTCGCCAATCTGATATCCGGAGCCAGACACATCAGCCGCGGTGATTTCGATCAGCAGACAGTGCCTCTCAGCAACGACGAGATTGGCGATCTGACCAGAACTTTTGACGAAATGCGTATAAATTTGCGAGAAACCCGGGCTGATCTGGACTATCGCATCATGCAGCTCTCGACACTTTATGAGGTTGGCAAAGCGATCTCGTCGGTGCTTGACTTCCGCAAGCTTCAGAACATGATTCTGGAAATCGTCGTAAAGGTTATCAAAGCCGAAAAAGGCTCGCTGATGCTGCTCGACGAATCAGAAAAAATTCTGACTATCGGAGTCGCCATCGGCCTGAGCGAAGAAGTAGCCCGCGACACCCGCCTGGAAATAGGCGAATCGGTAGCCGGTTGGGTGGTAAAAACCTGTCAACCCCTTTTTGTGCGTAATACTCAGACCGACAAAGATTTTCACACCATCAAGAAAGCTCATATCAGAGCCGGCACTCTGATGTGCGTGCCTTTGCTGGCTAAGGATAAGCTGCTCGGAACCCTCAACGTTTCGCGATCAGAGCCGGACAGTTTCTCTGACAAGGATTTCGAACTCTTTGTCAATCTCGCTAACCAGGCAGCTATAGCGATAGATAATGCCAGACTCTATCGTTACGCAGTCACCGACGAAATGACGCGCCTTTACAATCACCGCTATTTTCAACAACGACTCGACGAAGAACTGCAGCGCGCCGACCGCTACGAAAATTTCATTTCACTCATCATTCTCGACGTCGATCATTTCAAAAGCTTCAACGACACCTACGGGCACCCGGAAGGTGACAGAGTCCTTAAAACAGTGGCCAGACTCATCGAAAAAAACGTACGCGAAGTCGATATTCCAGCCCGTTATGGCGGCGAAGAGTTCGTCGTCATCTGCCCCGAAAAAAACGGTGAAGGTTCATTGACTCCGGCCGAACGCATACGCAATGCCATCGAAAGCTATGATTTCAGAATCGACGGCAAAAAAATACAGATTACCGTCTCACTGGGAGTCGCATGTTACCCAGACCAGGCGCGTTCAAAGGCAGAGTTGATACAGAAGGCCGACTTCGCTCTCTACTATTCAAAGCACCACGGCCGAAATCAGGCTTCTCTCTATAACCCGATCATGAACCGACAACCAGAACAGGGCTGAGCGGGCTCTGACGTCATAACCGCCGCCGCTCGAGTTCAAACTGCGCCAGGGCAAAATCCTCTTCGGTGTCAATATCGATTGAATCTGCTGCCGACATTACATAACAGCCGTGCTGCGCAAAATTGTAGAGGCTCTTTTCTGTAAGCAACCACTCTGTATTAACCAGATAGATGGCGCCATTCTCAAGATAGCGCTTTGGCAGTGAAGCTGCAGCGGCAACGATACCGCCCGGCGATTCAGGCATGGCACGACCACTGTCTTCGTCTACTCTGAACATCCATTCAGGATACTGATTGACTGCTTTCATCGACGAAAGGCTGACAAAACCAGCACTGGCGAAAAGCGCCAGTGCTGAGCAGATCTGATTACAATTGAGCAGAGGTGAAGTTGCCTGAATCAATGCCACGGTATCTGGCAAACTGCCATCGTTACCAAGAGTCTCTATTGCATGCACAAGCACATCGACTGAAGAAGCGGCGTCACCGGCAAGTTCAGCCGGTCGCATAAAAGGCACTTCGGCACCAGCCTTGCAAGCTGCATCAGCAATCTCATCATCATCAGTCGAAACGATGACCCTGGCAAAACAATGACTGGTAATAGCCGTGCTGACGGCCCGCGCAATCAACGGCTGGCCGTCGAGAAGCAGCAGATTTTTGCGCCTGAGACGCTTTGAACCACCACGGGCCGGTATGACAGCCCAGACACTGCCAGATTTTTGCTGCATCAATACTTGAGCAGAGCAAAATATTTGCTCTGGTCGAACTTTTCGCGGCCCTTCAAGAATTCGAGCTCGATAGCAAAAGCGATACCGGCTATTTCGGCACCGATATCCTGCAACAATGCCACAGCGGCCTCGGCGGTGCCACCGGTTGCTACCAGATCATCGATGAGTAATACTTTTTCGCCGCGCCCAACCGAGTCGGCGTGAATTTCTATTGCATCAGTGCCATATTCAAGGCTGTATTCACGCCGAATCTTTTTATACGGCAGTTTGCCGGCCTTGCGAATTGGCACGAAGCCGACATTCAGGCGCAAAGCCAGAGCGGCGCCGATGATAAAGCCGCGCGACTCTATGCCGCAAACGTGTGTGATACCAGCATCTGCATACTTCGCGGCAAAGGCATCGATCATGGCGGCGAAAGCGCCTGGGTCACCCAGCAGCGGGGTTATATCCTTAAAAATTATTCCGGGCTTAGGAAAATCGGGAACGTCTCTGATATAGCTCTTTAAATCCATATTTCCTCGCTTTGATGGGCTGGGTTATGCCTTTTTCTGCTCGCTGTCGAGTTTTTTCTGCAGTTTCTGCCAGTTCGCATAATAAGGCTCGAGTTGTTTAGGCTGATATTCTCCGGATGCGTATTTTTTGAGGGCCATCTGCCCCAGCTTGCTGAGCAGTTCGTCGCGGCGCTTAATGAAACGTTCGCCCTGCGATGCCGACTTCTTTTCTTCTGGAGACTTCGAAAACAGGCCCTTGAGCTGCTCGAAAAATCCCTGCGGCTTTTTCTCAGCGGCTTTTTCTTCCTGTTCGGCATACTTCTGAATGAAGAAGTTCATGCGCAGAATCTCATGGCCTGTGGTCAGCAGATCAGGCAATTCAAGCTCACCCGACTGGTAAAAATCAAATACGGTACGACCGGCTTCCTTGAAGAGTTCATCTATTTCCTTGCGCAGATCGGTAACCGAAAAGCTCAAGGTAGCCTTGTTCGACAGGCCAACGGCTTCATCTTTGCCCTGTCTGAAAAACTTGCTGACGGCGCTGGCGATATCTTCCATGGCGCCTTCATCCGAGCCTTTGCTTACAGGAGCTACAGGCTTCACCTCCTGTGGTGAAGCTACAATGGTTTCGGTCGGCGGTTCATTACCAAATTTTTCTTCAAGCAGCTTGAGGGCGCGATTAGCAGTCTCCTTAAAAACACCTTCGCCGTTTACCGCCATTCCCTTGAGAAAACCCCAGGTGGTCGAATCGTAATAGTTTGCCAGCGCGATAATAGCCTTGATGCGCGTCTCAGCGTGGGCAGAAACCCGAGCGGCTTCGACCAGCAGTTCGATCGCTTCGCCGGCCTGAATGTGCGACAGCGCATAAATGGCACTGCCTTTCATCCATTCCTCATGTGATTCAAGCATTTTTTTAAGCTCGGCAAAAACCTTCTCCTCGCCAAATGCCTGCAAAGCCTTGGCCGCGGCAGCACGAATACGATTGTCTGGGTCGGAAAGTGCTGAAAACAGGCTCGGAATCGATTCTTCTACCTTGAGGGCTTCGAGCGCTTCGATAGTATTCGATCTCACCCGGTTGTCGGGATCATTGAGAAAACGACTGAGAATACCGGCCTGTTGCTTGTCGAGAAAGCTTTTGAGTGAGCTTATCAGGGCAGCTCTGACAAAAGCATGTTCTTCGCTGTCGAGCATTTTTATCAGCTGATCACGATACTGCGAAAGATTGCGCGATCTGATCTCCATAACCGCTGCCAGACGATCTTCGTAATCAGTCGAGACAAGCCGCTCATCGATTTTCTCACCAGCAGCGTCTTCTTCGCCGGCTTTGAGCAGCTTTTCAGTCTTCTTGATCTTGTCGATCGCCTTGCGCGCAAAAAAACGCACCGAAATATTGCGGTCACCGGTGGCAGCGATAAGGCTCTCAAGAACCTCTTCGCGCGTAGCCCGATCTGGAAAATCCAGCTTCATCAAAGTCATGGCCGACAAAGCCCGCAAATCATCATCTGAGTTGGTCAGGTCTTTAATGAGTCTCTTGATTTTGATATCCATATTCTCACAACTTCCCAATTTCTGAGTTGAGATAGTCTAACACAATATCTGCCCAAAAAAAACACCACCATCCTCACTTGAGAATGGCGGTGCCTTTGGAAAGATCAATATGCGCGTGCGACAAAAACCCGCTTTTGAGCCGGTTTACCACAAGCTACGCAGGCAGTATCAACCGAACCCTCGTTAAAACACCTTATGGTTGCGCCAGCCTCTGCCTTGAATTTAGCTTCACACTCGGCGCCACCGCACCAGCAAAGGTCGGCCATCGACTGCTTTTCTTTGATCGCGCTGATAAATTCGTCAAAAGTCAGGGCTCTGACGGTTTTATTCTTGAGAATCTCAGCCGCCTGATTGAAGAGAGTCTGCTGAATTTCTTCCATCAGACGCAGCACTGTCGTTTCGAGTTCGGCATCGGGTATGAACATCTTCTCACCGGTATCGCGGCGCACCAGGCAGACCTGGTTCTTTTCGAGGTCTTTCTGGCCGATTTCAACACGCAGCGGCACACCCATCATTTCGTATTCTGAGTATTTCCAGCCGGGCTTGAAGCCTTCGCGATCGTCGAGATGAACTCTGATATCGCTGACTGACAGACGCTTGACCAGTTCGCGCGCCTTAACGACGACATCCTGTGAATCCTTATAAACGATAGGAATAACTACAGCCTGAATTGGAGCAACTTTTGGGGGAAGGCGCAGGCCGCGGTCGTCGCCGTGTGCCATGATCACCGCGCCGATAATTCTGGTCGACATGCCCCATGAGGTTGTCCAGGCGTATTTTCTCTCGCCGTCTGAATCGAGAAATCTGATATCGAAGGCTTTTGAAAAGTTCTGGCCAAGATCGTGCGAAGTGCCTGACTGCAGCGCCTGACCATCTGGCATCAGAGCCTCGATGGTATAGGTATTGAGCGCGCCGGCGAACTTTTCCTTCTGACTCTTTTCCCCGGTTACCAGCGGAATTGCCAGTGAACCTTCGACGAATTTGCGATAAACGCCGAGCATCTGCATGACTTCTTCGCGGGCTTCTTCATGGGTGCGATGAGCGGTATGGCCTTCCTGCCAGAGAAATTCAGTAGTGCGCAAGAATGGGCGGGTAACCTTTTCCCAGCGCACAACATTGGCCCACTGGTTGATAAGAACCGGCAGATCGCGATAGCTTTCGATCCATTTAGAATACATATGACCGATAATAGCTTCTGAGGTAGGTCTGATCGCCAGACGTTCCTCAAGCTCCTCACGGCCGCCATGAGTTACCCAGGCGACTTCGGGAGCGAATCCTTCGACATGTTCGGCTTCTTTGGTGAGAAAGCTTTCGGGAATGAACATCGGAAAATAGGCATTCTGGTGTCCCAGTTTTTTGAATTCGGCGTCGAGAATTTTCTGAATGTTTTCCCAGAGTGCGTAGCCATAAGGCCTGATGATCATACAGCCCTTAACCGGCGAGTAATCAGCCATACGCGCCTTGAGCACGACATCGGTATACCAGCGCGAAATATCTTCTGATTTCGGGGTCACGGCTTCCATGTTCTTCTTGTTGGTGTTCTGAGTATTGGGTTTGTTCATCGGCCTTGCCTTTCACAACAGTAATAAAACAATCGAGCGCCCATTATATGGACGCCCGATTGCTTGTGTCAAGATGCAATTTTGCCTAGAAACCGCCGGTTCTGACCTTTGCCGCAAGCGCTTCGATGAGAGTGCCGAGGCGTTTATTGCCGGCAACGCACTTGCTGGCCTGATGAAGCGTCTGGCCGGCATTGCTGATTTTACCGAGATGAAACTGCGCCAGTGCCAGATAATAACCAACTTCGGCATCTTCAGGATGCAGTTTATTAAGACTGTCGAGCAATTGTGCTCCGCGTTCGTATCTGGATACTAGTACACAGGCTACACCCAGGTCATGATATATTTTCGTCTTCATTTTCGGAGTCGCCTCGAGTTCGCCACAGACGAATCTCTCGTAAATTTCGATAAGACCGTTCCAGTTCTTGAGCTGTTTATAAATGCGGCCAAGAGTAAAGTTGGCCTTAACGTGGTCTGGCTGCTTGTTAATAAATGACTGCAGATAATCACGCGCCTGCTCGTAGTTTTTCTGCTCTGCCTGCATCAGGCCCATATAAAGATAAACATTGAGCGGTGGCGCCGCATCGGTTTCGAGCACCCGGCTGAACTCGCCCATGGCCTTTTTGTATTTGCCGACATTGTAGGCTTTGAGACCGGCACGGTAATGTGGTGATACTTCCTTTTTCTCTCTGGCAGGCTTTTTGCTCTTCTTTACCGGCTTTTCTTCTGCCGGAACGCCGCCACCAAGTTCACCCAGGTTCATCAGGCCCGGCAGACCATCTTCATCTGCACCACCGACTGAGAGATCGAGGTCGAGTTCATCATCGACCGCGGTCTCAGAAGGTGCTTCCGGTCGACCGGAAGGAACTTCCGGAGTTACCGGCAGAGCTGGTTCTTCGCTTTCTTCGGGCTCTGACACCGGTTCTGGAACTGGCTGGCGTGGGGGCAGCGGTCTTTCGGAAACTTCGATTTTCTCGAAGTTTTTGAGCAGAGGCTCTGGCATGCTGTCGCCCTGAGCGAGAATCTTGAGTGAACTGCTCAAAGAAGGTATCAGAGCTTCAACCTGATTTTCGTGCTTGAGCTGGCCGAATCTCTCGACCAGATCTTCGAGAATCTTGCGTTCACCAGCCTTGATCAGAATTTCTGACAGGGCTCGAATAACCTGAGGGTCTCTCTGTTCAAGGCGCGGCGCTACCGACTTAACCCCTTCGACGCCGCCAATAGCGGCTACTGCCGACAACAGCGCCTTAACCACAGGCAGGCGCCGGTCTTTGACATGCAGCTTGATAGCATTCATAGCTTCTTCGATCGGGTGAAAGACGAAGAAATTAAGGCAGGACTCGAGGTTTGGCGCGGCCCGCTCAGTTTTCAGAAGGCCGAGAATCTTCTTGTGAGGGAACTTGGAAAGGCGCGAAGCCATGTCGGTTGCATGCTTGCGGATCCACTTGTTGTGGTCAGAAAGCGCCAGATCCAGCTGATTGAAAACGAACTCAGAAGAAAAGTTGCGCAACGACTGAATCATGCGTTTGCGCACGACTTCACTTTTATCGGCGATCAGAGCCGCGCCGAGATCGTGGTATTCGTCAGAAGGAATCATGCCGAGAATAAAAGCCGCACTGCGCCTCAACTGAACGTCGTTCGAAGCGACCATTTCCTGAATCTCCGGTTTGATCTTTTCGGGCTCGAGTTTGGCAATCGCAAGTATGGCGTTGGCACGAATGCGGTTGTTCGGGTCATGCAGATGCTCTTCGACGCGATTCTTGATCTCTTCTGGCGGCAGACTGAGGTCGCCGACCGCTTCGATCGAGTTGGCGCGCAGACGGGCATCACGCGCCTGCAGACCTTCGTCGAAAATCGGCAGCAGAGTGACGCTGCGAAATCGTGCGAGAAAAGAGATCATCAGTGCCTTTCGGCGCAGGTCTTCGTCCTGATGGTATTTGTCGATAAGAATAGGAATCGAGTCGAGCTCGCGCATGATGCAGAGAAGACGCAGAATCGTCATTGAGATCCATTCATCAGGATCAGAAATAAATTCGCAGAGCGCGAGAGCTGCATCTTTACCACCAATGTTGAACAGGGCATTTGCTGCCTGAAAGCGCACATGTCGGTCTGAATCAGCCAGATATGGCTGAAGTTTTGCGACCAGCGCAGCTTTTTTGCGCATTCCCAGTTGTTCGACAATCAGGTCGCGATGCAAGGCGCGCGGCTGTTTAAGCAGATCGAGAAGAAAGTTTTCGATTTCTTCGCTGTCGAACCTGCTGCCAGCAATGATCGATTCTTCCTGTTCAGGATGATTTTGAAGATAGCTGAAGACGATGCCTTCTGACTGCGGCAACCCGGCTTCTGCAAGCAGCAGCGTCAGTTTGGCGGTTGTCGGTTCAGAAAAGCCTGATCCCAGGCTTCTTGTGACTGCCGAGGTAATTTTTTCCCTTAATTCTTTGATTCGTTTAAGTGCTACTTCGTTCATTCTTCGAGCTCCTGCAGCAGGCTCTTAACATAGGCCTGATCGATACCCTCTTCGCGCATCAGCTTTTCAAGAGAGTCTTTCAGCGTGACGCAACCGTCGCGTTTGGCCATGATCATCGCCGTGTTGAGCTGGTTGTATTTCTTGTCACGAATGAGGTTGCGAATCGCCGAATTGACGAGCATCAGCTCATAGGCCACACTGGGCGGCTGCATCGGGTCGATATTCGGCACCAGCAGCTGCGAAAAGATTCCGATCAGGCTCAGACTGAGCTGCGAACGTGCTTCTTCCTGCTTGCCCGGCGGATACATACTGATAATATGCTCTATCGTCTGCGCCGCGCCGGTAGTTGGCAGCGAAGAAAGCACAAGGTGACCGGTTTCTGCGGCCATCAGCGCCTGTTCGATAATCGCACGTTCTTTGAGTTCGCCGATGATCATGACATCGGGGTCTTCGCGCAATGAGTTGATCAGAGCATCATAATAGCTGTTGATGACCTTGCCGATCTCGACCTGAGTAAAAACGGCCTGATTCGGCGTATAGATGACCTCGATCGGGCTTTCCATGGTGATGATGTGACGTGCGAAACGCTTGTTGATAGCGTCGGCCATGGCCGCGATAGTCATACTCTTGCCCGAACAGGAAGGCCCGGTAATCAGAAAAAGTCCACGCGGCCGCGAAGCAACGTTGATGAGGGATTCTGGCAGGCGCAGGCTCTTTATGCTCGGCACCCGGGGCGGAATGAAGCGGAATGAGCCGGCGAGGCCCTCGCGCTGCTGAAAGATATAGTATCTGATGCGGGCACGATTGCAGCGATAAGAGAAGATAGAATTGACGAAAAATTTGCTGCGCAGCTGTTCCTGCTGACTGGCGTCAACGATTGGCAGAAAAAGGTCATACATCTGCTGTGGCGCCAGGGCTTCATCTTCAGAGATGATAAGATGCCGGTTAACCCTGAACGAAGGCGGCGCGCCCGGCTTGAGAATGAGATCGCTGGCGCCCATTTCGAGAGCACGCTCAAAGTAGTCAAAGACTTCCGGTTTCATGCAGCACCTCCAGGGCCATCTCGCTCTTCGATCTTGCGTTTGACGTAAGTCTTGTTGTTGGCAGCGAGCAGGGCATCGTTCTTCTCGATCTTGCCGGCAAGCGCGAGATCTACCAGAGAATTGTCGAGCGAAACCATACCAGTGCTCGAACCCGACTCAAGATACGACGAAATCAGATGCACGCGATTTTCGTTGATCAGACCGCGAACGGCTGAAGTATTGATGAGAATCTCAAAAGCGGCGATACGACCGCGCGCGTTGCGACGAGGTACCAGAGTCTGAGTAACGACACCGATCAGATGTGAACCGAGACGACCGAGAACCTGAGAATGCAGAGTCTGCGGGAAAAGATTGACGAAACGGTCGATGGCCTGAATCGCCGTGTTGCTGTGCAAAGTGGCAAAAACCAGTTTGCCAGACTCGGCAGCCAGCAGAGTCATTTCGACGGCATCAGCATTACGCAGTTCGCCGACCATGAGGACGTCGCAATCCATCTGCAGGGCACCACGAATACCTTCCTCAAAGGTAAGGCAGTCGACACCGACCTGGCGTTGGCTGATCAGACTCATTTCGTCTTCGAACAGATACTCGATGGGATCTTCGACGGTAACTACGGTCTTATGATAGGTCGTATTGATATGAGTGATGAAGGTAGACAGAGTTGTCGATTTACCCGCACCGGTAGCGCCGGTTACCAGAATGATGCCCTTCGGGCGGTCGGCCATGCGGCGCCCCGACATTGGCAGATCGATATCGGCAAACGACAGATGCTTGAACGGAATAACCCTGAAAACCGCGTTTCCGCCATGCATGTCATTGAACAGATTGACTCGGAAGCGTGCATTCAAAAAGCTGTAGCCAAGATCGAGCTTGCGATGTTTGAGAAAATTGACCAGCTGCAGATCGTCGAGAATCGCTTCAAGCATTACTTCAAAGTCATTGTAAGAAACTACCGGCATATCCTTGACCGGCCGCATGGTCCCGTCTATTCTCAAAATAGGAGGATAACCTACTTTAAAATGAAGGTCAGACGCGCCTTTTTCAACGCAGAGATTCAGTAGCTCGAAAATCATTGCTCCTCCAGCCTCTAATATGGTTGTCCATACCGCTCATTCAATCATTCCATAGTTAAATCGGTGTCATGCACAATATAGTTTACAAATGTTACCAGAATTCATAATTTTTTGCCCGCAAAATTCGCTTTTGCCATTAATGATGACACCTGATATAATCCTGAAAACTCCAGACAGGTTTAAAAACTACATACATTATGATCGAACTGCAAGGCGTGACACGTATCTTTCCAAACGGGGTCAGGGCGCTTAATAACATAAATCTGACCATCAATCCCGGTGATTTCGTTTTTCTCGTCGGCCCGAGTGGTGCCGGCAAGAGTACGTTTCTGCGCATGCTCTTTCGCGAAGATACCCCGACCGAAGGCAAAATTTTCGTTGACGGCAAAGATATCACCCAGATGCCGGAAAGTCGGGTGCCTTATCTCAGGCGCAATCTCGGCATAGTGCTGCAGGATTTTCAGCTGCTCAAGCGCCGCACGGTCGCCGAAAACGTTGCGTTCGGCCTGCGCGTAATCGGAGCGACGGCCGCTGAAATCAGCAACCGCGTCCAGGAAGCACTTGAACAGGTCGGTCTTTCACACAAGCGCCGCATGTTTCCGACCGAACTTTCCGGTGGTGAACAGCAACGCGTGTGTATTGCCAGAGCCATAGTCAACAATCCGCTGATCCTCATCACCGACGAACCGACCGGCAACCTCGACCCCATGATTTCGCAGGAAATCATGCAGCTGTTTCTTGAAATAAACGCCCGCGGAACGACCATTATCATGGCGACGCACAATCACAATCTGGTCAACAAACTGCGCAAACGTGTAGTAGCTTTGGTTAACGGCCAGATAATCAAAGACGAAGCTGGTGGTACTTATGCTTATGAATAACCCGACCGACTGGAGCTGCCTCTGATGTCTCTTGCCAATCTGTCATTCTTTGTCACCGAAGCCGGCACCAATATGAGGCGCTCGGCGATGATGGCTTTCATAACCATAGCCACTATCGGCATCGCGCTGGTAATGATGGGCGCTTTTCTGCTGACGACGATGAACCTTGAGTCATTTCTCGAACAGATGCAGGCCGAAGCGCTGGTAACCGCCTATCTCAAACAGGGGTTCGCCATAACCGACGCTAAAACTCTTAGCCTCAGACTTACCAGCCTGACCGAAATCGAAGATATCGAAGTCGTGACCCCGGAACAGGCCGCCCGTGAACTGTTCAGCAGTCCGGACGACCAGCAGCTGTTGCAGATAGGCATCACTCAGGACAGCAACCCTCTGCCGACAACCCTGCGCATCAGAATCAAGTCGGGTAACCAGCTCGAATCGCTGTTAGAGAAGCTGAAGAGTGAGCCAATGATCGACAACATCAGCTATGGCGAAGACCTTTTTCAGCAGTTTCATGGCATGTCACAGCTGTTGTGGCTGATCAGCCTGATCATCGTCATCATGCTGGGGCTTGCCTCTCTGTTCATTGTTTACAATACCGTTCGTCTGACGCTGTTCATGCGCCGCGAAGAGATCGTGATCATGAAACTGGTCGGTGCCACCAACTGGTTTGTCAGAGGTCCTTTCCTGGTCGAAGGCTTTATCCAGGGTCTGGTTGGCTCTCTGCTGGCGATAATAATACTTTTTGCCGCTTACCGGTTCATGCTCGCCAAGCTGGTTGAGCTGATTCCTTTCTTTACCGCCAACGTCGGATTCGACCAGCTGTTCAAACTTTCAGCCAAACTGCTCATGATGGGTATTGTACTGGGAATTTCCGGCAGTCTGCTCTCTTTACGCGATATCAGCAAGTTCAGCAAGTCTGCACCAGAAGGGGTCTGAAATGCGATGCGCCCGCAACCGGCAGCTGCTGCTGCTTTTTCTGATTGCAGCATTGTTGTGCGGCGGCTCAACGGCGTATACTCGTGAAAAGGCCAGAGACAACGACAAGCTGCAGACCGAGATAGATGCAATAAATCTGCAACTCGATTATCTCAAACTCAAACTCAGTGACAGCCTTAAAAAAACGCGAAATCTCGAAGCCCGTATCAAGGCGAAACGCGATGAAATAGCTCAGCTCAAAAGCCAGGTTGACCAGCTCAGCGAACGGCAGAATGAAATCGCAAAGCAGATAACGAACATCGAGCAGGAAAGCGAAAAGGCCGGACAGCAGATCGAACTGCTGCTTACCAGGTTTCGCGCCAGACTTGTTCAGCTTCACAAAATCAAACAGGGAACCCTGATCGGCTCGATTTTTTCGGCCCGTGACCTGAACTCTTTTCTCAATCGCTATCAGATGGTCAAATATCTTCTGAACAGCGACAAAGAAATGCTGCAACAGCTCAAAGCCCAGAGCCTGCGCCAGCGCAAACTGACTTCAGAAATGCAGGCCCG
>Ga0116143_10000362_pt1 | contig 63569 bp, 56 predicted proteins | sample AD_UKC034_MetaG_FD_89745 | JGI IMG/M metagenome (GOLD analysis project Ga0116143, IMG submission 89745) | Active sludge microbial communities of municipal wastewater-treating anaerobic digesters from USA - AD_UKC034_MetaG | ecosystem: Engineered > Bioreactor > Anaerobic > Digestate | place: USA... | reverse complement strand
GGAAAAGGGCGATTATGCGGGCGCCGTCGAAGCGCTCAAGAGATCGCTTGCGTTCGATCCGGGGCGGACATGGCTGTACCGCACGATCGCCGAAACCGCGGAAGAAGGCAAGATGCGCGATACCGCGATCGAGTATTTCAGGGAGTACTCGTCTCTGTATCCCGACTCCCGGGAAACCGATCTTGCGATCGGGCAATTGTATGCCGAAAAAAAGGATTATGAGAATGCGCTTGTTTATTTAAAAAAGGGAGCCGGGCATGCGCGCGATACATGTTCCGTATTCTTCTTGATAGCCGATCTGTGCGAAAAAACAGGGCAACTCCAGGAACAGATACGGTATTTGAAAATGGCTTTGGAAGAATGTCCTCAAACCGCGGTCATATATCAAAGAATGGGAGACCTGCATGCCCGTGCCGGCGATGTTCAGGAGGCATTGAAGAATTACGAGCGGTCATTTGACGAGAATCCGCGGAACGCCGGCTTATGCGAGACGATCGCACTGCTTTATCAAAAGCAGCAGCTGTATGGGAAGGCAGAGGAATATATTAAACGGGCTCTTGAGATCGACCCCGGGCGCATTCTATTATACCGCAGGCTCGCAGAATTGGCCGAGCAGAGCGGCGAAACTCCGCGGGCAATGGAATATTACCGGCAGTACCTGTTGCTCGATCCGCAGGCAGGGGATATTTGCGTGATCCTGGGCGAATTGCTGTTCGCGCGCGGCGAGGCGCGCGAGGGGATGGAATATATGGCACGCTCGGCGCAGATACTTCCGAACAAAAGCCAACTGTATACACGGATGGCAGAAATGGCAATGGCTTCGGCCCGATACGGGGAAGCGGTGAAATATCTTGAACTATCCCTTGAGCTCGACCCCGGATGCGTATATCTTTATTTGCTTCTTGCGCGCGCTTACTATAGCTCAGGCGAGGATAGGGAAGCGATGCGTTACTATGAGAAAGCCGAGTTAAACGGATTCGATACGGTCGAGGTCCATCAAACGCTTGCATCTCTTTACCGTTTGCACGGCGATGCCTCGAATTTGCGCAGAGAGATCGAGGCTTTGCGCCGGCTGAAAGTGGATGAAAATGTTATCAGGGACCTTGAATAACCGGTCTGACGTGCGCGCGGTACTTCTTCTTATACTGACGGTCTGCGTCTTTTTTATTCCCGTTCTGACGGGAATGCGCGGTATTTTCCATGATGATCTGGCAATGGAGGTTTTTTCCCGAAAACATTTCGCCGCGGCCAATCTGCAGCAGGGCGTTGTCCCGTTATGGGACCCCCAAACATGGTGCGGCGCCATTCCGTTCTACGCCCGGTATTTCGCGGATACATATTATCTGCCGCTTTGGCCGTTCTATGTGTGTTCTGACACAACGAACCCCCAAAGCGCCTATTTTGTCCATACGCTGCTGCCGTTGATATTGCATTATTGCCTGGCGGGAACGGGAATGTATATATTGTTGCGACGATTTTTTCAGTGCCGCGCAGGCGCGTCGTTTTTCGGAGCGCTTTTGTATGTCTTCAGCCCCGCGTTCATGTACGCATATGTCTGGGGCCAGGTTGTCGCCATCGAGGCATGGGCTCCATGGCTGCTTTACGCATATGTGAGCGCGGTCAGGAAATTCACGATCGTCAGGGTATTGCTGCCGGGCATCATTCTTTCGTTCCTCATCACGGCGGCCGTCCCGAATTACGCGCATTTTTTCATCTTGATCTGGTTCGGTGTGATGGTTCTCTTGCAGGCGACTCCCTCAGGTATGCCGGTCGGGCGCCTTTTTCAAAGGCAGGCGCTTGTCACCGCGGCCACGGTGTGTATCGGGTTTGGCCTGAGCGCCGTTTACATCCTGTCCTCAATAGATGGTTTTCAATATATGAAGGAGCACATTCCCCTTACGCTTCAAAGCGCGCTTCAGGACCCTGTGGGAAGTCTGCCGCTTGCATACCTGGCGACGCTGTTCGTTCCGCATATGTTCGATAATGTGACCGGAGAACAGATGTTGCGCCTGATCCCGGAAGAACCAGTCCTCTATTGGGAGGCGAATCTATCCGGCGGGCTTTTTGTCAGTTTTCTTGTTTTTGTCTGCTGTATGAGTTTGCTCGCGCGCCGGCCCGGGCAGGACCCCCGGGATGCCTTATGGAGGCGTTGCGCAGTGTTCGGCCTCGTCCTCTACGCCGTTTCGTTAACTGCCGCGCTCGGCAAAAATACGCCTGTTTATAAGTGGACGATCGGCCTTATCCCGTTCATCAGGGATTTTCCGCGGCCGATCCATTACCGTGTCATACAATGTTTTTCAGCGGCTCTCCTCGGCGCGCTCGGAATAAACGCATTGTGCAGCAACGTGTCCTGGCGCAGGCCGGAATTTTTGATGCCGAGGGCCGGCCTGTATCTGGCATGCGCCTGCGGCGTCATCGCGTCTTTGTTCATATTCCCGTTGTCTTCGAGACAGGTCAGTTCTTTTCGTGTGTTCGGCGATTTCGGGGCCTTTGCAGACGGGTATATAGAATCCGGCGCATCAGCCGGTCAGTTCGCGCCTCCCGAAGCCGTTACAAATCTCGGTATTTACTTTGACGCGCCGTCAAGCGGAGAGATCAGGTATGCCGATAGCCTGCCTGAAGCCGCGTCAGACGGGATGATCGCCCGGACATACAGCGTTGCCGCAAACGGCTGGCATGGATTCGATCTTCGTATCCCGGGGTCGAAGTTCGTGTGGATAGTTCAGAAGGCCGGTAATGCCCGGATCGGGTTTAAACGTTTCAGGGACGCTCCCATTGACGGATGGGTATATGACCCGTCCCAAGGGTGGGTGGCGCGGCCGGATGTGAATGTCTTCGCGTTGCGGCTGGAGCGGACGAGGGCTGTGCGTTCTATGGCGTCCTGGCTGACAGGAGGAGGCGCCGCGGCGCGGCCTGTCATATATTCGGCGCTGTATTTTCTGCTCGCGTCAGGACTGCTGGCATGGGTCTGCAGGTATGGAAAGGAGCGCAGCGCGCTTTTCATCGCGGTTTTCGCGGGCATGGAAATCGCGGCTTTCGGCGCTATCGCTTTTTATGGCGGCACGTTCGCGCATGGAGACCCGTCTGAGAATCACCGAAGGTCTCCGGGCCCTGCCGATAACGCGTTCTATAAACGCGCGGTCAAAGCTGCCGCCGGAATGATGAGGGACCGTTCTCTTCGTATCGCCGCGACCGAGCCGTATCATGATAATTTTTTCAGGCTTACCGATGTTTCGGCGCTTATGGGGTATGAGATGCATCCGCTCGAGCGGCGTTTCAAGGCCGCCATTGAGCGCGCATACGGCCAGCCGATGGATTATCGTATTTATTACAGTGAACCGCGGCCGCTGCCGGAGAACTGGCCGTTTTTGAACCACTGGTCTGTCGGCTATCTGCTCAGCAAAAGCCCCGTGGCGTTATTCCCCCGTGATAATGTCGAGCCGTTAACCGGCGTGGACGGCTATTATCTCCATCGCAATGGGGATGCACTGAACCGCTGGTATTTCTCCGATGCAGTCGAAACAGCTTCGGAACAGACCCAATGCGAGCGCCTTGTAAGCGGAGATCTTACCAAAGCCGTTTATGTGTCTGCCGGAGACGTCGAGCCGTATATGCGCAGCGGCATCGCAACGGATTTTTCCGTTCTCCAGCGCATGAATACGGTTCTCGATGCTGATTTCAGGGATCCGAACAGCATACGCCTGACTGCTCGCGTGCAAAAAGCGTCGATGCTTGTATTCTCGGAACTGTGGTATCCGGGATGGACGGCGTTTATCGACGGCATTCCGGCGCGCGTCTATCGGGTGAATTACTGCCAGAGGGGCGTGTGGGTGGCAGAAGGGGCACATTCAATAGCTCTTATATTCCGTCCTGAGGCGTGGGTACGGGGCGCGCGGATAAGCGCGGCAACAATATTTTTCATTCTGGTTGTACTTATGATAAAATATGTATCCTGTTTTTTAAAACCACGAAAGGCCTCTCTATGAACATCAATACCGGGAAGATAACACGATTGCAGCGATTGTCTGCGGGGATCAGGTCCGACGTCCTTGAAATGACGGTGAAAGCCGGCGCAGGCCACATCGCTCCGTCATTCTCCTGCATCGATATCCTCGTTACGCTTTATTACGGAGGGGTGATGCGCGTCAGGCCCCGCGATCCGCTTTGGAAGGGCCGCGACCGGTTCATTTTAAGCAAAGGCCAGGCCGCGGTCGCATTATATGCCGTGCTTGCGGGCATGGGGTTTTTAAAAAGGCCGGAGCTCATGACATTCACGCAGAAGGGAAGCCGTTTAGGCGGCCATACGGAAAATACGATACCGGGCGTCGAGGCATTTACCGGCTCTCTCGGCCACGGCTTATCGATCGGAGCGGGGCTGGCGTTAGCGGCGAAAATCGACGGAAACGACTTTAAGACAATCGTTCTGCTCGGGGACGGAGAGTGTCATGAAGGCTCGGTATGGGAAGCGGCCATGTTCGCCGGCCAGCACCGGCTCGGCAATCTTATTGCCGTCATAGATTCAAACGGCCTTTCGGCTACCGATTATCTCGACCGGTATCTCAGCGTTCGTCCTCTTGAGGAGAAATGGCGCGCGTTCGGATGGGATGTGCGGACCGTCGACGGCCATTCACACCGGGATATTTTAAGCGTCATGGCCGGCATCTCCGGTACGGGAAGGCCGACCGCGATCATTGCACAGACGACAAAAGGCAAAGGGGTATCATTCATGGAGAACAAACCGATCTGGCATTACCGGATACCGGTGGGCAGGGAGCTTGCGGCCGCGCGGAAAGAATTGCATGCGCAGGCCGGCTTAAGGAGATCGTCATGAAACGGTGGGTCCGCGGTATGCGGGATGCTTTTTTCGATTCGCTGTATGCTATTGCGAGGAAAGACAGGAACGTCATTCTGGTTTCGTCGGATACGGGCGCGATATGTTTCGAGCGGTTCAAACGCGAACTGCCGTCGCAATACATCAATGTCGGCATTGCCGAGCAGAATCTGATCGGCGTTGCGGCCGGCATGAGCATGGCGGGCAAGACCGTGTATGTGTACGCGATCGTTCCGTTCGCGACAATGCGCTGTTATGAGCAGATCCGCGTCGATCTTTGCTGTATGCATTTGCCGGTGACGGTCGTCGGCATCGGCGCGGGGCTCGATTATTCCACGCTCGGCCCGACTCATCACGGCACCGAGGATATCGCGCTTATGAACGCGCTCCCCGGCATGACCATTTACAGCCCTTCGGACAGCCGCATGGTGGATTCCGTCGTCGCAGCGTCATACCGCGGGCCCGGGCCGAAATATATCCGTATCGACCGGACGGGCCTGCCGCTTATCTATACGGACAAACACGGAATCGATATGGAGCGGGGATTTTCCGTGCTCCGGCCGGGCAACCGTGCGTGTATCATCGCGACCGGCAGGATGTCCTATACGGCCGTGAAGGTCGCCCGCAGGCTCGCCCGTGAATCGATCGGCGTCGCCGTTATCGATCTGTTCAGAATAAAGCCGTTGAACGAAAAAGCGTTGTGGAATACTGTCAAGGACTTCACGCACATTATCACGCTCGAAGAGCACTTTGTAACGAGCGGTATCGGCGCGATCATGACCGGAATTATCGTCCGGAAACGGTCCCGGGCCCGGATATCGTCGTTCGGCCTTCCCGAAGAGTTCTGCCGCAGATACGGCACGCGGGACTATTTGCATTCCATCTATCGCCTTGATGAAGGCTCGTTGTGCGAAGACATACGATCCCGATGCTTAAAAAAATAGCGCTGGTTTTTCTCGGAGTGTTCTTCTGGTTCGTCATCATGGAAGCCGGCATGCGCGCGACCGGCGTGGCGATGCACGCGATAATGCATTCCGACGCCCGTCATCCGCACGACCTGTCCGGTGAAATCCGCATCCTGTGCATCGGCGAATCGACAACGCAAAATGAATATCCGCTCGTTCTTCAGAAAATTCTCAACGCGCGCATGAAGCCGCTGCATGTGCGCGTTATTGACGGCGGTCTGGCAGGATGTAATTCGGCCTGGCTGCTGAGCAGGCTTCCGGATTATCTGAACAAATTCCATCCTCATATTGTCGTAGCGATGATGGGTGTCAATGATGATAAGATCGATACCGATATAAGCAGTCTGCCCGGAAATTGGTCAGGGCGCGCATTGCTTTATTTGCGCGTTTGCCGGCTTGTGAGGATAGTGGCGTTCAGTGCATCCCGAAAATTCAAAGAGTACGTGCCGCCGGCGTTCGGCCCCCGCGGCGCTGACCGCCTGTACAGGATCGGTCAGCGCTATTTCCGCCACCGCCGTTATGATGATGCGCGCATTTATTTTGCGCGCGCTGCCGCGCGTGATCCCTGGTTGTATGATGCGCATCTCGCCGAATGCCTGTGTTACCGGCATCTCGGAGCTGATAGCAAATTCGAACAGGGAATGACCCGTATCATACAGCGATGGCCGGAACGAACGGAGGCTTATACGCATTTGGCCGACCATTACCTTTGCACGGGTCAGGATCTGGACGCGCAAGCTTTGCTGGAACAGTTAGTGAGTGACGGGAAAGGCGATCCATCGGTATTCTGTCAGCTTGGATGGGCGTTTAAAAACAGGCAGATATATGCGCCGGCATTGAGAAGTTTCGTGAAGGCAGTTGCATCGGATCCGCTGAATCCGATGGCATACCATGGGTTTGCGAGCGTATATCTGGAACTGGGGGAGTTCGACAGAGCGGTATCGTTATTCCGGAAATCCGTCGAATTGGACCCGTACTTTAATGACGGACTTATTGGATGCGCGGATGCGTATATAGGCATCGGGCAGTACGAGGAAGCCGAAAAAATGTTATTGAAGATCGTGAAACAAAATCCGCGTTCTAATATTGGATATGCGCATTTAGTCGGCTTGTACACGGTCTGGCAAAAACCGGCTGAACGGGAATATTACCAGTCGATCGTGGATACCATGCGGAGCGGATATTACAATCCCGTCACGGTCCGTAATTATGGCCGGATGCGTCGTTTGGTTCAAAGCAGAGATATCTTATTGGTCTGCGTTCAATATCCTCTCAGGAGCGCGGCCTATTTGAAGCGCCTGTTTTATCCCGATGCGGACGGGGTCGTTTTTGTGGATAACAAAAAGATATTTCAGGACGCTGTCGCGCGGGAAGGATACAGTACGTATTTTGTCGATCGATTTGCCGGTGATTTCGGCCATCTTACCGGGAAGGGGAATAATCTGCTTGCTGAAAATATAGCAGATGGATTGGCGGGGTTTATGCAAAGCTTGCGGGCAGGCGATAATGAATATGCGGACCGATAGAAAAACGCGCAACATCATGCTGTTTTTGCTTATTTGCGGCGGGATATTTGTATTCTATCTGCCGTCTTTTTTTATGCCGCCCCGCAGCGATTACTGGTCCCTGTTCTATTTCTTTCATCATCTCGATGCGATCGGAGGTTCGTTCCCGCCGTGGATGCATGTCATGAACTGGGACCCGTTCGAGCAGGTGCGGTTCCGTCCGCTCGCGCATCTCATTCCGTACGTCATCTTCCTTTTATCCGGCCCCGAGCATATCCTCGCTTACGTTTTTAATACGGCGGCCTATTGCGGCGTTTTATACGCGATGTACCGCCTCGCGTGCGAATTATGGGGGCCGCGGCGGCTCGCCCTCGCGCTGCTTTTTGTGTTCGCGATGCTGTTTTCGCATTTCGACATGCTCCTGTGGCCCCTTCATTCGTATATATTCGTCGGATTCTGCTCCATGATCGCCGGGTTTGTGTTCTATATCCGCTTCCTCAAAGGAGGAGGCGCGCATCTGATTGTCTGGACCGCCGCTTCATTTGTAACGGGAATGCTGTGTTATGAGACCGTGGCAGTATGGCCGTTTGCGATCCTGATCCTCGATAAGGTGCGCGTTTTTGGCAATGATGCTGCCCGGCCGCGCCCGGGGCGCGGGTGCGCAAAAAATGCGGCAGGTGTCCTGGGGGCCGTGTATGCCGTGTGTGCGGCGGTATTCATCCTGACCAGGATGATCGGGACGTACGACCGTCCGCAGATCGATCTTTCGTCCTTAGTATCGATACCGAAGATCGCGTATTCGTTCTTTTCTGTTTATTTCAGCGCTGTTTATAACGCAGTGCTCGCAGTGGCGCCGTTTATCGCTTCGCCGGGGAGGATCGAGGATGAGGTGTACGAAATGGCAGGGCTCATCGTTTCAGCCGGCGCTCATATCAGGTATTATGTTTACGCAGGAGGGGCTCTCGTTGCGGCATCATGCGCGATGCTCATTCGCGCGCTTGTGCGCCGTCATGATCGCGATGCATTGTACCTGTTCCTGTTTTTTCTCTTCCTCTGGTTCAGCGATCGTTTTATATTGTTCCATTGCCGCAATCTGACCAATCCCATGGTTTTCAATTTCCAGCAGTTCCGGTATCAGTTTGCCGCAAATGCGATCGGGTATTTTTTTGTATTGTATGCGGTTTATACGGTATTTCGCAACGCGCGTTACAAAACAGGGCTCATATCCGGCGCTGCAGCCGTTATCTTCGTTCTGAATATCGGCCCGGTCTTGACCGGCGTCCGGTTCGTGAATTCGCAGATGCGTCCCCTTCAGCGCATGATCGGCGATATCAAGGAAGGTTTAAAGGATGGACGGATCGATCCGGAGAACCGTTTGTATATTCCTCCGGGGATAGTCGATCATCTGCCGCCTTTGAGCTGGAATTTCAGGATGGGGAGCATGTTCATGGACCGCACGTACGAATGGATGTTCACGAAAAAGCAACTGCGGTCTTTTACGTTCGCCCCGGATGACGCACAATGGACCGTGCGTGCGAGCGATGGCGCCGTTGTGCCCGTACGCAGTGATGTTTCACTGCCATAGCGGGAGGGTATGATCGCCAGGACCGTCGTCATAATACCGACCTATAATGAAGCGGCGAACATCGAGGAACTGATACACCGCATCCATGCGCTCTATCCCGACGTGGATATATTGATCGTCGATGACAATTCGCCTGACGGAACGGCCGGGATCGTCCGGCGTTTAGCTGCGTCTGATAACAGGATACGCCTGATAACACGGCCCGGCAAAGACGGGCTCGGCAGGGCATATATCGAAGGATTCCGCCATGTTCTCGGCTGCGGCCATGCATACGATCTTATCGTTGAAATGGACGCCGACCTCTCGCACGATCCGGCGCAGCTGCGCATGCTGCTCCTGGCCGCGGAACACGCCGATTGTGTCGTCGGGTCACGGTACATCGCAGGGGGACAGATCGCGAACTGGGCCCGGCACCGGCGCATCATCAGCTCGGTCGGGAATCTGTATGCGCGGTTTTTCCTCGGTTCCGGCATTAAGGACTGGACGAGCGGTTACCGGGTATTCAAAAGGACGGTCCTTGAGCATATAGCGCTCGATTCCATCAGTTCGAAAGGTTATTTATTTCAGATAGAGGTCCTGCATAACTGCGTGCGTCAGCGGTATGCTGTTGCCGAAGTGCCTATACGGTTCTGCGAACGCAAGAAAGGCAGGACGAAACTCGGACTGATGGAGATATGGGAAGCGGTATGGGGTGTGGCGCTGATGCGGCTGCTCCGCGCCCGGGAGGATGGCGCAACGCCGCAGGGGAGAAAGAACGTCAATGCGCGTCTATGATATTTTACGGGAATTGGTGATCAAAGAGCTTAAGGTCCGCTACGGCAGGCCCATGCTCGGTTTTTTGTGGGCAATTGTGGTGCCTTTGAGCACGGCGCTCATCCTGTATGCCGTGTTTAATATCATACTGAAAATCTCGATAACCGAGGCCCCGTTCATCCTGTATCTTATGACAGGCGTGTTCCCCTGGCGCTTTTTTCAGGACAGCGTCATGGGTTCGGTAACGTCGTTAGTGGACAATCGTAATATCTTAAAGGAGTCGCGCGTGCCTTTTTACGCGGTCCCCGTCGCGGCCGTGCTTGTTTCGATGATCACGTTTATCCCCGCGCTGGCGGTCGTCATCGTTTCAGCCGCGATCATCATGCACGGGATACCCGTATGGCTTATCCTGCTGCCTGCGGTTCTCTGTATCCATTTCTGTATGGCTGCGGGGGTCGCCGTCCTCGTGTCCGCCGTTTATGTATTCTGGCGCGACATGAAATATGCCGTTGAAACGGCGCTCCTTGTCATCTTTTATATCTCCCCGGTATTTTATTCCGTCAGCATGATACAGGGCGTCGTTCCCGGCGGACTCTTCCGGCTGTATCTGGCAAGCCCGTTCGTCAGTATCATGCAGGGGTACCGGGTCTGCCTGCTGAAGGGTTTTGCCGCGGAAGCCGCGGCCGCGGATTGGTTCGCCTGTGCGGCTGTTCAGATGCTTGTTTTTTTGATCGTATTGACTGCGGCTGCTGCAGGCATGTATGCCGCGAACAGAAGAAGGCTCGCAGAGCATCTTTCGTATTGAAAACAGGTGTTTGCATATGCGCGGCGTAAAAAAAGTCTTATTGCTCAATCCGTTCATGTATGACGGCAGGATACACAGTATCGGCGTCGATCCGGTCGTCTCGCGCCATGCCGGCCAGGAGATCAAGACCGGGGTGACATTCCCGATCGGCCTCGCGTATCTGGGCGCCGTATTGAAGCGCGCGGGATTGTCCGTGACGATCCTGGATCCCATGGCGCAAAAAATGACGGCCGCATATATCCGCCGATGCGCGGATCGCGCGGACGCCATTATCATGCCGTACAGCATGTATCACCGGCGGGACACCGCGGCCTTTTTGGGCTCTTACCGCGATAAACTAAGGGTTTTGTGCGGTGAGATCGCGCCTATCGCGCATGCGGAGATCTTCGGCCAGGGAATCGCTGATGTTATCATCAATGGCGAACCGGAGTTGACTGTTGTCCAGGTATGCGCGGAATATCCGCGGCTGGAGAGTGTCGCGGGCATACTGTGGCGGGACACGGGGGGAGCCGTTCACGAGAATCCCGACCGCGCGCTTATCGATGATCTCGATCAGCTGCCGTTCCCCTTGAGGGATTTCGCTCCGCCTGAGCTCTATTGGGACATATCTTTCTTTCATCAGCCGACGGCGTGGATACTTCCCGACAGGGGATGCCCCTAAAACTGCATCTTTTGCGCGCAGCGCGCCCGCAACAAAGGCAAGGTGCGGCGCAGGTCCGTCCGTTCGATCGTCGACGAGATCTCAGCAATTGTCAGGGATTCGGGCGTGCGAAATTTCCTTTTCTTTAACGAGACGTTCAATCTCGATGCGTCGTTCGTGAAGGGGCTCTGTTCGGAGATATTAGGGCGCAGTCTGCGCATACGATGGATCTGCAGCGCACGCCCCGATCTGGTAACGCGCGACGTCCTGTCCATTATGAAGAAAAGCGGTTGTATCGAATTGCGCTATGGATTGGAATCGGCGAATGACGAGATACTTTCGTATCTGGGTAAGAATACCACCGTCCAAAAGATCCGCGAAGGGATCGATCTGACCAGAAGCGCCGGCATCCCGTTCTCTTTGCAATGCATATTCGGCAGCCCTATGGAGTCGGACGAGACGATCGGCCGGACGATGAAGTTCGTGCGCGCCGTGAAGCCCCGTTTTGTCTCGTTCAATGTGCTTTCTCCGCTGCCGGGATCCATGTTGTTCGAACAGGTCAGAGCGCAGCATGATCCGATGTCGATCCTCGAGGACTGCGATATATTGCATACGAAACACACTTTCGGACAATATTCGCAGAAAGAGCTTTCGCGGATCATCCGCAGGGCGTACCGGCAGCATTATTTCAGCGGGCATTTTATCATTCTTATGCTTACGGAAATGATCCGATATCCCTATAAAATATTGCCGGTTATCAGGACCCTGTTCGTGCAAGCGCGGTACCTGTACCGGTCGATCTTCACCGGCACACAACGAGGGTGATATGAAATTTGTCAGAATAGGCGTTATCGGCGCGGGGAAGACCGCTCAATGGCATGTGCGGGCGTACCGGTCCATACCGGGTGTGCGCGTGCAGGCGATCGCGAATCCACGCTCGGATCGAGGGCTCCGGCTGCAGTCGAGCGCCGGCATACGCGAGTTCTACCGCGATGCACACGAGTGTATTCGAAGCGCGGACCTGGATGCGGTCGACATATGCGTCCCGGCGGAATTTCACAAGGGATACGTTCTCGCGGCGGTCCGGAAAGGACTGCATGTGTATTGCGAAAAGCCCCTTTGCCCTTCAGCGGATGAGTGCGCGGAGATCATAGACGCGAATAAAACGGCGGGAAGGGTCATCTTTAACGGATTCAACTATCGTTTTATGCCCGCATTCAGGCGTTTGCTCGCGATTATCCGGTCCGGGGATATGGGACAGCTTAAATATATCCGCATACTGCGCACGTGCAAAGAATCCCCGGCGGGCACCCTGCGCGGCAGCATGATATTCAATGAATCCGTCTGCCATTATTATGACCTGTTGTCGCTGTTCGGCCTTGGCAGGATCGAGCGGCTTACAACACACGGGACAAGGGCCCTTGACTGGAATATCGACCCTGATATCGCAACGACGGTTCTATATTATTCCGGCGGCGCGGTCGCCGACGTGACATGTTCGCATGCCGCGCCGGGGCTGGCGCCCGAGATATTTATTGTCGGAAGCAAAGCGTCAATAACGGTCCGTAATGGCAGCACGCAGTTCATACGGCACCGCGATGTCTGGCCGCTGGGCGGTTTGCTCATGCTTCTGGCGCGGGATACGATACGGTTTCCGTTAAGCATATTGCATAATCCGTTCGCGGGTTCGTGCAGGCATTTTATCGAATGCATCAGGAACAACCGGCGGTCCGAATGCGATGAGACGGCGGCTTTTAACGCGCTCAAGATCGCAGACGCCGCGCTGGCGAGTTATCAGACGAAAAAAGAGGTCAGCATTCATTGATATGGCACAGCCGATAGTACAACATGATGCGGTGCTCCTGTCAGCGGCGGGCAAGTGCTTTCGCGTGCACAGATCCCCGGCCGCCCGGCTGTCGGCGCGGCCCGAGGCCCTGTGGGCATTGAAAGGCATTACGCTCAATGTTAAGGAAGGGTCCGTAACCGGCATCATCGGCAGGAACGGCGCGGGCAAGACGACGCTTATGAACATCATCGCGGGCGTCATGCAGCCGGACGAAGGATCGATCTCTTCCTCGGGAAAAGTTATCGGTCTGTTCAATCTCGGCGTGGGATTCCAGGACGAATTGTCCGGCCGCGATAACATTTATCTCAACGGCGCTATCCTCGGCGCCGGCCGTAAGGAATTGGACGAACGCATTGCGGATATCCTGGCGTTCTCCGAACTGGGGGAATTCATCGACATGCCTCTCGGCAGTTATTCCCAGGGAATGCGGCTGCGCCTGGGATTCAGCATAATCACCAACCTGGATTTCGACGTGCTCGTGCTTGACGAGGTCCTCGCGGTCGGGGATGTGCTCTTCCAGGATAAATGCTTCAAGCGCCTTATGGACCTGAAACACGTGGGCAAGACGCTTGTCATCAGCACGCAGGACCTCTCGTTGGTCGATCGGCTCTGCGATTCTGCCGCGCTTCTGGATCACGGGGAGATGCTGTTCTGCGGAGCGCCGGCGGAAGCGGTCAATCGTTACCGCGCGCTGTTGAGCAGCGAGCGTTTTTACGTCGGCCCTGTGCCCAAGACGAAAACGCTCGTTGAAAATACCAAGAAATGGGCGGACGATATCTCTTTATGGGGCACCCGGCGCGGGACCAAAGAGGCGGTCATCGATCGCGTTCAATTTCTCAACAGGTGGGGTTTTTCTGTTTCGAAGATCAGCAGTGGGTCGCCATTGACCGTTCGTGTCGACTTCAGGGCAGAAAAGGATCTCCATGACCCTCATTTCGGCATCGCGTTCTTCAGGGACGACGGGGTCTATTGTTACGGGCCGAACACGAAATTCGACGGATACAGGATACCGCTTGTTCCGGCAGGGAAAGGTTCTTTCATGCTTTTAATACCTCGTTTCTGGCTGGCAGCGGGCGCGTATAAAGTTTCAGTCGCGATATGGGACAGGGATGAAGCGTTGGCATATGATTATCACGAAGGGTGTTATTCGATCGCAGTGGCCGGCGCGATGGATCCCGACAGGCCTCTTTTTTATTCGCCATGCACGTTTACATCCTTGACCGCGCGTGAAGGTTCCCATCGTCCGATTACGATGCTTGACGGGCGAGGCATTTGCTCCGACCTTTTTTATACGAATAACCCTCTTGCGATCCTTGTTCGTCATGAGGGCTTAGTGTTTAATTATGAGCCAATCATATCGATCATGAGGGATGACGGGATATGTTGTCAAAAGATTGCTCTGTGCATGCGCGATAAGCATTTGCGCGTTTATTTCCCTCGATTGATGCTCTTGCCCGGGCGTTATGAGCTTCGATGCGGCAGTGCGCGGTGCGGCTTTCGCGTGGTTTCTGACCGTTTTGACCACGGGACCGTCTATATGGAACATTCATGGGCTTGGAGGATTCAGCGAAATGGTTCCGCATGACCCTTGTCCGTTAACGACTATTATCGTTGTCAATTATAACGGGCGCCGGTATTTGCAGGATTGTTTCGGCTCCGTGTTGTCTCTTGACCATCCCCTGGACCGGCTTGAGATCGTAATGGTCGACAACGGCTCATCAGACGGTTCCGTTGAATATGTCACGGCGGAGTTCCCGCAGGTTAAAATTATTCATTGCGGAATAAATAATTACTGCCGCGCCAATAATATGGGCATAAGGGCGGCGCGCGGAAATTTTATCGCGCTTTTGAATAACGATGTGAAGGTGCGGAGGGATTGGCTTACGCATTTGCTCGCGGTGATGCTGATTGACCCGGCGATAGGCGCGGTAACGGGAAAGATATGTTTTCCGGATGGGAGGATCCAATCAACGGGACATGTTGAATTGCCGGACATGTACTGGAGAGATAGAGGGTTTGGAGAAAACGATAACGGTCAGTATGACCGGCAGGAAGACATTAACAGTCTTTCTCACTGTGCGGTATTGTATAGTAAAGCGTGTTTGTCGTCGATCGGTCTGTTAGACGAAGAATTCAATATGTATCTGGATGACGTTGATATGTCATTACGGGCCAGAGCGAAAGGGTATCGGCTGACTTACATTCCTGCAAGCATCGCATATCATCATTTCCATGGTTCGATAGATTCGGCGACGGTGCATCAGTTTTGCGAAAGAAACAGGTTGTTACTCATTGCGAAGCATTTTCCTGAAAAGCTGGCCGATTCTTTGTATGGCACGGGTTATTTTACGCTTATGAACAGTCGGGGAGATCTGATACCGATGTTGATACCTGCGTTACAGGCGTTGATTTCAAAGCATCCGCCTGATAAGGTCGCGGGGCTTATCCCGAAGGTTGGTGAATCTCTTCAGAAGATCATGGCTGCTGAGCGGGCATTTATTAACGACCAAAGGGAGAGCGAGCGGGCGCAGTCTGCGCAGAAGGATAATGTTATTGTCGAGATCACTGAAAAAGCGTCAAAATTATCCGATTCGGTCATTCAGAAAGATCGGGACATAGCAGAAAAGATAAGGGAATTAGCCGGTCGGGAAAGGGAACTTGCAGAGTTGTCGGTGGTTCTGTCCCAGGAAAAATCGGTCAATGCCGCGTTGAACGAATCTGTCGATCGTGCGCACCGCGACAACAAACACATGGCTGAATCTTTGGCCTGCGAGGAGGCAACGAATGCCCGGATATCGAAATCGCTTGCAGATCTTAAACTGGTTTTGCAGCAGACTGACCGAGAGCTTGTGACAAAGGTTGGTATCTTGCGCAACAGCGAATTGAATGTACAACGTCTTACGAATGAAATTGATGCATTCTACGCTTCCAGAACATTTCGATACATCGTAGGTCCGATGTGGATCGTTCTCGATTTCTTCAAGAACGTGAAGAAGAGTATTTTTCAACAGCGCGGCCGCGCTGTGACGACAAAACTGTGCATCGGTTATTTTGTGGCTGACGCCCGATGTGCCCAGCCAATGCGGCGAAACGGGTATTGTATCAAGGTAACCAATGACGAGAATTTCGCTCATACCATCAGTATCAAATTTTCTATAGGGGATCGAGCCGAAACATATGCTCGGTTTTCCCGTGATTGCACGATCGAGCCGTACTCTTCGCGCGAACTAGTATTCAGTTTTGACTGGCACAAAGATGTGGTTTTTCATGACGAAGACGGTGATGTGATCGCGAGCGCCCAGATTGATAGGTTGTTTGTTGCGCCGTCAATGTACCGCTTGTGCGCTGAGCTGCGGGCCGATGGCACGTCCCAATGCCTGGACCAGCTGATCCTGTATCAGAAATTCATCTTATGAATATTCTTCATATCATCCAAAGGTATCCTCCGTCGATCGGCGGCTCCGAAATGTGGTGCCAGAAACTGTGTCGCTTTTTGGCCGGGCAGGGGCATGTGGTAACCGTGTTGACCTTAAATGTTTATAATGAGGAGGAATTCTGGAAGGATCCTCCGATCAGCAACACTCTGATTCGATTCGGCAGGGTAGAATATGACGGTTCCGTGAAGATCATCCGGTGTAAAAGGAATAAAATACCCCGTCTGATCTTTGCTGTTTTCCGCATCCTTGACAGGTTTGCGAATATTTATCTTTACGGCCCGCACTCGATAGAGATGTGCCGGAGTATGATATCGCTTATCAGAAAGGCGGATATCGTCCATCTTCATACGTTGCCGTATCCGCATAATCTTATCGGGATGGCGCTTGCTCGGCTGTTCAGAAAGAAGGTGGTTATTGTCCCGCATTTCCATATCGGTAACCGACAGTACGAGAGTCTGTTCAATTTTTGGCTGATGCGCGGCGCAGACAAGGTTTGCACGGTAACCGAGTATGAGCGTGATTTTTTGATCGATAAAGGAATCCGAGCCGATAAGATTGTCCTGACATATAATTCTATTGATGCGGCGGAGTATTGTCCGCGAGATATAGAAACATTCAGGAAAGACCTCTGCCTTCGGTATTCCATCGACGAGGATACTCGGCTGATCATATTCATCGGCAGAAAGATCGAATATAAGGGGATACCGGATCTCGTCGAGGCATTTAAGATTATCAGAGCAAAAATAAAGGTAAAGCTTCTTCTCATCGGACCGGATTTTGCTTGGTTTGAGAAGTACTTTGCATCCCTTCCAGCGGAGCTTGCGAGGGACATTATTGATTTTGGAGTCGTACCGCATCAGGTGAAAGTCAATCTGTTGTCTCTGTCGAGCGTCCTGGTTCTTCCTTCACGATACGAGGCATTCGGAATCGTATTTCTTGAAGCGTGGGCATGCAATGTGCCTGTTATCGGCTGCGATATCAACGCATTGCCGCATATCATCGGCGATGCCGGTTTTGTGTTCCGTGCCGGTGATGCGAATGATCTGAGCTTGAAGATAAAGGCTGTTTTAAGCGACGCGCGCTTATCAGCGCGCATGGTTCAGGCCGGCAGACGAAAAGTCCTGCATGACTATTCATATACGACGATCGGGGCGCGGATCTTGAACGCGTATTATGATTTACGCGGCAAAAGGAAGAAGGTCATGATTGTCAGCAATCTTTTTCCGCCTTTTTTTCAAGGCGGAGCAGAGATCAGCGCATATGAACAGGCGTCGGCCATGAAAAGGGCTGGGCATCGGATCCATGTTTTTTGCGGCAAGCTCGATAATGCACGGATGCGGTATCGCCCGGTAAAAGAAAAAGGACCATTCGACATCACCCGGATCCGCCTGCACGCATCTGATTTTGATTCCCATAGACCATGCTTTGATAATCCTGATATTTTATGTCTTTTTAGAGATACACTCCGTGATTTCGCACCAGACGTCGTACATATCCATAATCTCGCCGGGTTTCCGGACGGCATTGTTACGGAGATCAAAAAGCTGCATATTCCTGTGGTGATGACCGTGCATGACTATTGGCTTATCTGCATGAAAAAAACATTATTGACCGATGCCGGTTCCGTGTGTGGTAAATATGACCCTTCCTGTTCTCATTGCATGTCAGCAACGCCGCTGCGTGATCGCAATGTACGTCTTAAGAATACGATGTCGACAGTCGATTTTTTTATATGCCCAAGCCGGCATATGGCCGATTCCCTGGAAAAAGCCGGGTTTTCTCATGATAAGATCCGTGTTATTCCCTACGGTATACAAACCGCCCGATTCAAGAGGTCGCGCGCTGTTTTATCAAATGGCAAGATGTTCACGTTCGGTTACGTCGGATATTTGGGGCCGCATAAAGGCGTCGAGATTTTGCTCCGGGCTTTCGACCTGCTGCGTAATAAAGATAGGGCAGTTGTTGATCTCGTGCTGTGTGGTTATGAGCGGACCTATTTGAAGCAAATTACGGATATGTGCGCGGGATTGGGCATCAGCCGGCGCGTCCGTTTTTACAGTAGATTGCCGAATACCAGGATTGATGCCGCGTACAGTAAAATTAACTGTTTTGTCCTTCCCTCGATCTGGCCTGAGAACCATCCGGTATCTATTACGGAAGCCATGGCATCGGGGATTCCGGTTATCGCGTCTGATATTGGAGGAACGCGTGAATTGGTAGAGGATCGAAAGACAGGATTGTTGTTTCCGTGTGGTGATGCATCAAAATTGGCGGAATGTATGGAGCGTTTTATCGAAAATCCCGGCGAAGCAGGGCGTATGGGGGCGAATGGCCGGCGGATGATCAAGGGGTTGGAGCTTGATACTCAGGTTGGGAGGATTCTCGAGACCTATGCTGAGATAACGGGACTGACATGAAGATCCTGTTCGTCGTCCACGGCATGCCGCCAAGGTACAGCGCCGGCACTGAAGTTTACACCGACGCGTTGGGAAGGGCATTATCGCGCAATAACGATATCGTTTTTTTTTACCGCGGCAACGACCTCGCGATAAAGGAATACTGCGTGATTACGGCGCGTGCCGATGACATGTCTTTTTTTTGCATTAACAATACCTTAAGCCGTTATTCATCTTTTGAAGACAGTTATAAGAATACAGAAATAGACGAGGCTTTTTCTGCAGTATTGGAACAGGTCAAGCCTGACCTGGTTCACATCCAGCATCTTTTATATTTAAGCGCCGGGATCATAGACAAGATCAGATCCTGCCGTATCCCTGTTCTTATGACCTTGTCTGATTACTGGCTGATATGCCCCCAGGGGCAGTTGTTTTCCGGCAATGCATCATGCCGATTACAAGAGGGAGGGGTTGCCTGCTGCCGCTGTATTACATATCAACTCGGCATACGGAGGGGGCTCACGCGCAAATATTTATTTTTTAAGCAGCGTTTACCGCCTTTGTTCCTGAGCATATGCGAAAAGATTTATTTAGGGGTCGTGCGTTTTTTATGTTCTGGTAACCAGGCGTATCGGTTGATTCAAGCCAGGGATGAATTTTTGAAGCGGGCCTGCTGTCAGGTGGATCTGTTCATCGCGCCTTCTGAATATATCAGGCAGGTATACATTAACAGAGGCATCCCGGCAGGTAAAATCAGGCACTGTTCTTATGGGTTCAATAAGACGGAACTAACCGACGTTCGGCGTTCCCGTTCATCTCTCGTCCGGTTTGGGTATGTCGGCAATCTTATGCATGCAAAAGGAGTTCACATACTTATTGACGCGTTTGCATCGGTTGGAGTGGAAAAGGCGGAACTGAAGATCTACGGGCAGGTTTTTTCGTATAAAGGTGCTCTCAGCCATTATGACCGCATGATACGGGATATGGCAGGTAACAGAAGAAATGTACAGTTTATGGGTGGGTTTGCCCATGATAAGGTGCGTATCGTGTATGAGGGGATTGATGTTCTTATTGTTCCGTCCCTCTGGCAGGAGAATTCCCCGCTTGTTATCCAGGAAGCTTTTTTGGCGAAAACGCCGGTTATTGCATCGCGCATCGGCGGCATCCCCGAGCTTGTCACTGACGGGGTGAACGGCCTTTTGTTCGAGCCGGGCAATGTGGAGGAGCTTCGCGCTGCGATCGAGCGGGTGATCGAAGATCCGTCTATCCTCGACGCCTGGCGGGCGAACATCCCTGCGGTCAAAAGCATCGAAGAGAACGCAAAGGAACTGGAAACGATATACGCGCAATTGGTATCGAAACCATGATCGCCCGCGGCCTGATCGTTATTATCGTTTCAACGATATCATTTCTCCCTCAACCGCTTATGGAGCGGTACGGGATGTTTGCGCTCGCAGGCGCGGCGATCCTGGCCCTGGCTCTTGTCCGGCAGCAAAGACGCGATCTGCCAATGCTTTCAGGCGGCGACACTGCGGTATTGCTGTTCGCGCTCAGCCTCGGCCCGGGGTCGTTCTTCGCACTGAACAGCAGGGCCGCGATACCGGCATATGCTGCCATGTCGGCAGTGATACTTGTCGGATATATCAGCGGTAAGACGGCCGCGCGCTCGCGCGGAGATTTCGGCTTTCTTTGCGCGTTTATTGTTTCGTGCATGCTGCTTGTCGGCGCGATCGCGCTGTTTGAGCTTGCGTCAGGCACAAGCATGCTCTATGAACGTCTGGTGCCGAACGCGTTCTATACCCGGTATATCAAGATCGGTCATCGGCCGATCGGTCCGTTGTTCAATCCGGTTATTCTCGGCTCGTATTTTGTCGGATGCCTGCCGTTCTGTTTCTTTTTTATCGGGCGCAAAGGCATGGCTGGAAAGATCTTCGGCATCGCGGCCCTTGCAGTGGGTGTAACAATGGTCATCCTTACCGCGTCCCGCGGGGTATTCCTCGGGTTTTCGGCCGCGGTCTTGTTTTATGCAGCTGCGCGTAAAAACAAAGAATTATTTCTTGGAGTTTTATATTTTATTGCGCTGACGATCGCGATCGGCACGATGGCAGGCGGCACGAACCTGAGGCAGTTCGGTTTCAAGAAGTTCTTCGTCGGCAGCCAGGACAGCATCGCGTCGAAATACCGGACCGACCGGGTCCTTATGGCAGTGCGGGCTTTCACGGACCATCCCGCGGCTGGGCTTGGATGGAACAATTTTCGCTGCCGTTTTTATGAGTATGCGCGCATGCCTGACGGCGAGATCGCATCCTATGAGCAGATGATAACCGATAATATGTATCTTGGCATCCTTGCCGAGTCCGGATTGATAGGCGTTGCAGGATTTACGGCCTTCCTTATATATATTATTACGGCCGCGGCACGGAAATACAAGCAGGGCTGGGGCGCAGACGCTTCGATGCGGCTCATGCCTTTTGCGGGTTTTGTCGGATTGCTGGTGAATATGGCATCGTACGATCTTTTCTACTGGTATAATCCATTCCTGCTTTTATGTTTTCTTGCGGGGCTTGCTGCGGCGGACGCAACATGGTCGAAATGAAGAATGGAATGACATGTATTTGGTGTGTTTTTTTTCTGTGGATCTTGTGCGCAGGCATTGCGTGCGGGGCGGCGCAGGAGCAGGGTTATTTTGAACAGGGTAAGGAGCTGTACGAACAGAGCAGGTTCGATGAAGCGATACGGATATTCACGAAAGGGATAGAAGCGGATGAGCGCAGCGCCCGGCTGTATCTTTACCGCGGCAACGCATATTACAGCAAAGCGGCTTTCGGTTCTGCGATAGCCGATTATACAGCGGCGTGTTCTTTAGATCCTGGCTTTGCCCTTGCATATTACAACCGGGCGGTAGCGTATTATTCCGTCCAGGATTACGATCGCGCATGGGACGACGTCCGCCGGGCTTTGTCCCTGGGCTATGTTCCCGCGCCGGAATTTTTCGAACAGTTGAAAGAGGACTCAGGCCGCGCGCAGTGACCCCATAAGCAGCCACCAGAGAAAGCTTGCCTCGGGCATGGAAAAAGTAAAATCGAACATATTATGCGCAAGGAACACGATGCACGAACAGGCGGTGAGCGCGGTCAGGAGCTTCTTGTTCGCGTAATATCCGCGCAGCGCGTCACGCAGGACCGCAACGCATAGCCATACAAACCCCGCCAGGCCGATGATCCCGGTTTCAGCCCATATCTGAAGAATTGCGTTGTGCGCATAGAGGGACGATTGTAACCGCATATTCCCGATGCCCGTTCCGAAGATCGCATGGGAGCGTATGACCCCGAGTGTGTCGCGCCAGTATTCGAGGCGCATGAACCCGGGGGCTGCGGTTTCGAGGGATTCGCCGGAAAGCCTCAGCCAGAAGATGAGTGTGACGAGCGCGAGCACGCCGGTGAAAAGCGCGATGCTCCACGCTGACGGTTTCGAGCAGAATAATGCCATGCACAGGAATATGCCCGCGAGAAGCCCGATCATGGCGCCGAGGGATTGGGCCAGTAATAATACGATGACGAGCGGAACGGCTATCCAGTAGAACCTTTTTTGAGAAAAAACGAGCGGCAGGACAAGCGCGCAATATCCGGCAAGAATGTTCGGGGTGATGAACGGGAAAAACACCCGTTTTTCAGTGAGGTAATGAAGCGCAACAGGGCTGGCAATGCGCGAAGACTCCAGGTATCCGTTCAGGTGTCCGAATCCGAACAGGCGCTGATAGACGGCTCCGGCGCATATGACCACAGCCGAGCACATGGCCGCGAACATCACGATCCTGCGCTCTTTTTCGTCAAGGCAGGCCGCGGCGGCGAACGCGAGCACGCACGGCAGGAATTTGTATAATTCGATGACGCTTGTTGCCATGTCGATGGAGCCGATGAGCGACAGGCACACCCCGGCAATGAACAAAGAGAGGGGATATGCTACGCTCCGGAATCGCTCAGCCGAGGGCTGTTTGACTGCGAGAAATATGATAAGGCCGATGATGGAAACGGCAGTGAAGGCGAAATCCGCATAGGGATATGCGATCCCGGAAATAAAAGGCCGGATCAGTATGAGGACGACCAGAATGGCTGACATTGCCTTTATTGTAAGCGAAACGCCGCGGCTGTAAAGTAAAATCTTGATTCCGGCCGTTTTCGTGATATACTACTCCTAAGTCATTCTCCGGAGGGGATGGCTTTTTTTATTTTTTAGGACAGCGCCATGGACGACCTCCAGTTCATCCGTTCCTGCGCAACGCTTGATCAGAAGACCTGGCACGAATTCCTTAACAGGTATTCCCGCCTCATCTATACCTATATATACCGCGTCACGGTCAATTTGCACGGCCTTTCCCGCTCTGATCCGCTTATCGACGACATATTCCAGGGATTGCTGCATTCGCTCATAGACGATGACTGCCGCAGGCTCCGCTCGTTCAAAGGCCTGCACGGCTGCAGTTTCGCAAGCTGGCTGCGGCTTGTCACGATCAACTATACGCTCGGCGCGCTGCGCCGCCTGCGGCCGATGGCGGCGCTTGACGAGGAGCATGACGGCCGGTCGTTGAAAGACGATCTGGTGGATGCGGGCGCATTGCCCGATGAGTCGGCCATATACCGGGAACACGCCGTTCACCTGAAGGAATGCATCAAGCGGCTTGACAGCGAAGATAAACTGTTCGTCCAGCTGGTCGTGGCCAGGCGCATGAGCCTGGAAGCGGTGCGCCAGCTTTTGCGCATTTCCCGCAGCGCGGTCGACATGCGCAAATCGCGGCTGATCGAGCGGCTGCGCGAATGTTTCAGGTCAAAAGGATTTATGTAAGAAAGCGCGCCCGGCGGCGTCTATTATCAGTGAGGGGAAAGAGATCAAGGTATGAGCGATCGGATAGAAAGGTTCATTGCCATGGCGTTTGAAGATTGGAAAAAAGAACAGCCTCAAAGCGCCGGCCATCCGAGCGAGGAAGAGATCGCCTGTTTCCTCGAGGGCAGGCTTGACAAGGCGGATGCGGAACGCATACGGATGCACTGCGCTTCGTGCGACGAATGCGCGCAGCTGCTTGCGGCTGAACTGGGTTCGTATCCGCAGGAAACGATCGAGGTGCCCCGGAAGACGCTCGACGCAGCAGCCGCCATGGTCAGCGATGACCGGCGTGCGCAGGAGCTCTATATCGCGCTGAAGATGCGCGATTTCGGTTTTGAGATCGTCAGGGTGACCGGAGACGTATTATTCGGCCAGGAATTCATTCCTGCGGCTGTCCTGCGCAGCAGGCACATAACGGATTTCAGGGATGAGATCACGATGGTCAGGGATTTTTCCGCGGGCCGCATCGAGGTCAGGATACAGGCAGGGCGCGATGCGAGCTTCGCCGTTACCGTATCCGCCGCGGATAAAAAGACGCACAGGCCGTTGCAGGACCTTCGCGTGACATTGTCCAGGGACGATATCGAATTGGAATCGAAAGTGGCGCAGCAGGGCAAAGCCGTGTTCGATCATGTTCCTGCAGGCAGGTACGCGATCGCCGTTGCCGGTATTAAAACCGGTATCGGCCGCGTCGTTATCGATGTGAGGCCGTGATGGAGACTGCGCATCCGCTGGTACTTGAGGTCACCAGGACGCAAAATACGCTGAAGATGGCGCTGTTCGATCAGTCGGATTTCGCATCGACGCTGCGCCATTTCAGCCAGGCGCGCGTTTCGTTCGGACATGTCGATTCCCTGTGCGGCGATATCGTCGATATCCTGAATAAAGCAGGCAGGCCGGATACCGCGCTTCTGCAGAAGCTCAAAAAAACAGGCGGCCTGTTGTGGGATCAGCTTTTGTCCCGGCAGGTCAAAGAGCGGCTCAAAGCTGCGGATCCGTGCGACCTGCTTTTATCCATCGACGAGGAACTGATCTCCATTCCCTGGGAGCTGTTTTACGACGGGGCGGATTTTCTCTGTCTTAAATTCAATATCGGCCGGCTTCTGCGTACGAGGCACACGGAGCCTCAGCCGCAATTCCGGTCCGTCAGTTCCCGGCTGAGAATGCTGATACTCGCCAATCCCACCGATGACCTGAAAAGCGCGTATGCGGAAGGGCTGGCGATACGCAATACGTTCGACGGCAGGCGCAATACGCTCAGCATCGATTTCAAGTCCACGAGTATCGACACCCTCTACGTAAAAAAGAATCTGTCTGAATACGATATCGTCCACTATGCCGGCCATTGCGAATACGACAACAGCGACCCGCAGAACAGCGGCTGGGTCCTGAGCGACGGAAGGTTCAGCGGCAGGGATATTGCGACCATGGCGGAGAGCCTTCCCATGCCCAGCCTTGTATTCTCGAATGCGTGCCACTCGGCGCAGGAAGCCGAAACGGCGGTTTCGGCGGATTATCAGGAAAAGACATACGGGCTCGCGTCGGCCTTTTTGTATGCGGGCGTGCGCCATTATATCGGCGCCATACACCGCGTCGAGGATCCGGTGAGTTTTGCGTATGCGCGCCAATTCTATCAGATACTGCGCAGAGGCAGGTCAGTGGGCGAGGCGGCCAGGCAGAGCCGCGTTCGGCTTGCGCGGTTATACGGTATCGAGTCACTGCGCTGGGCAAGTTATCTTCTGTACGGGGATCCGGGATTCGCGCTTTTCAGAAAACCCGGCGCCCGGGCTGATAGCCGCTCGAAAGAGACGCCGTCATTGCCGTGGTATGCGGAATACCGCAGTGCGTTGATCGGCGCAGGATGCTTCATCTTTGTCATGATCGTGATCGCAAGCCTGTACGCGTGGCTGCCGAGTATTAACCCGAGCGCATATATGCGCCTGCGCCAGGCGCGCGCCGAACTTGCGAAAGGAAGGACCGGGCAGGCCGCGGTCATTGCGGCAAAAGTGTTGATACAGGAACCGCGCATGCGCTTTGCATTACCGATCATGGCCGAGGCTCACAGCCGCATGGGCAGGAGGGAAGAGGCATTACAGAATTATTTCGATTATGCGCTTGCGTCCGGCCGCGCGCGGGATACGAAAGGTGTTGCGTACGGTTACAGCATGGCCGGGTGGATGTACCAGCAGATGGGCAATTACGCCAAGGCGCGCGAGTTTTACGAGAAAGCGCTTGATGAAAGCCGCGCGAACCGCGACGCGCTCAACGAGGCGCTGGCGATGCGCAAGCTGGCGGTATGGCATATGGACAAGGAAGACAACGACGCGGCGCTGGAGCTTCTGACCAAAAGCGCTGAGATCAACCGCGAGCGGCAAGGCAATGCCGAGCACCGGTATAATCTCGCATGCGATTATTTCGACCTGGGGCTTGTGTTCGAGAACAAGGACGACAGGGAAACCGCGCGCGAATTCTACGTCAAGAGCCAGCGGCTGTTCGAGCGCATGAACAGGCGGGGGGAGCTGAGCGACTACTATTTCAACCTCGGCGAGATGCACCTCATGGAAAAAGATTACGTCAAGGCGCTTGAATGTTATAACGAGGGGCTGAGGATCGACACGGCGCAGAACAACCTGCCCAGCATGGCCCAGGATTACGCGATGATCGGCGAGCTGTATATGGATATGGACAATTTCGACCGCGCCGAAGAATATCTGAAAAAATCGCTTGAATTGAGCAGGGACATAAAAGCGCGGCCCGAGTTCGCCGATGCGTCGTATCAGCTCGGGCTTCTGTATAAAAAGCGCGGCTGGAAGAACAGAGCGCGGGAATACCTGCGTCAGGCGCAGGAATTCTACGTATCCGTCGATTACCCGGGCTATGAGGAGATCAAAGAGATCCTCCTGAGCATGGATTGAAAACTTGGGGACGGTTCTCAAAAAACGAGAACCGTCCCCAAGTTTTCAGAACCGTCCCCAGGATTTTGAAAACGCTTTCAAAGAAAGTCCGAAATCCCCTTGAAATAGCCCTGGACCGGGTGTATTCTTTAGGTGAAGCAAAAGGGGGGATTGACAATAGTGTGGGGTCAAACAAGACGCATCGTACCGCGGAGGAGAAAGGCATGCTCTGCTTTTCGTCATCGCGGTTTTTTTATTTTTCGCAAATAAAGGGGGAATATGGATTCAGTGTTCGTCAGCGATAAAAGAAAGCATCCCCGGTTCCAGGTAAGCATACCCGTCGGCAGTATCAGGTATAATGACCGGGATATAACGTCGCATACCTTTGACATTTCGAGCGACGGCATCGGCCTTGTCATGGACTCCGAACTCCCCCTTGGCCAGACCATCGATATGTCCCTGCATATGCCTGATAACGGCGAATCGATCAGTTTCCACGGCAAGGCAGTATGGATGATCGTCGCCGGCCCGAACAGGTATCGCGCAGGCATTGTGGTCGAGCCCGAGCATATAAAACCCATCCCGCTTGTCCTGCGCACCATCCGCCTCCGCACCCACTCCTTCGGCTAATACCAAGACGCTTTAGACAAATTATTTGATAACAACAACTTAGAACTTCTTTCTTTTTATGCCTTTGTTATACCAAAAAAAGAAAGAAGTTGTAAATCATTGCAGAGTATTGTTTTAGCTAAAGCGTCTGTATTTTTTTGTTGACAGGTGAACGGATGTTCACTATACTGTGGTTGCTATGGATATGAAAGGCTTGAAAAAATATGCTCAGAAGCTCGATGATTTTTATACGTCAGCCCGGCGCATGCCTTCGTATTCCGAAATGCTCAAGGTCTTCGGGTTCAGGTCAAAGAACGCGGTGTTCAAGAAAATATCCCAACTGGTGCGCGAGGGCCTGGTCGCAAAGGACAGGACCGGCAGGCTTATTCCGCCGCACAGCCGCAAACCCGTGCGGCTTCTCGGCCTGGTCCAGGCGGGATTTCCCAGCCCTGCGGAAGAGGAGACCGTTGACCTGCTCAGTATCGACGAATATCTCATATCGAATCCCCAGGCGACGTTTTTGCTCAAGGTCGAGGGCGATTCGATGATCGACGCGGGCATCCATCCCGGAGACCTTGTTCTGATCCAGAAGGGGTTGAGCCCGAAGCACGGTGATGTGGTCGTTGCCTGCGTGGACCGCCAGTGGACGCTGAAATATTTCGAGAAGCACAAGGGCAGGATCATTCTGCGCGCGGCGAACAAGAAATATCCTCCGATAGAGCCGGAACAGGAACTTGTCATCGGCGGCGTCGTCATCGCCGATATCCGTAAATACCGTTAATTCCATATTCCTATGCAGCCACCGGCTGTTGATGATTTCATCACCCTGTTATCTTTTCCCCGCGCGATCGTCCATGTGGATTGCGACGCTTTTTTTACTTCATGCGAATCCGCGCGCGATCCGGGCCTGAAAGGCAAGCCGCTGGTGACCGGCCAGGAGCGGGGCATTGTGTCGTGCCCCAGCTATGAGGCAAAGGCTGCGGGCGTCAAGCGCGGCATGCGCCTCGGCGACGCGCGGCGCGCCTGTCCGGGCGTGATCATCATGCCCAGCGACTACGAGCTTTACAGCATCTATTCCGAGCGCATATTCGCCGTCATCCGCAGGTTTACCCCCGACGTGGAAGAATATTCCATCGACGAGGCGTTCTGCGATATCACGGGCCTGCGCCGCATGTACCGCAGTTCATACGGCGACATCGCCCGCAGGATCAAGGATGATATCAAAAAGGAATTGAATCTGACCGTGTCCGTGGGTTTGAGTCTGTCGAAATCGCTTGCGAAGATCTGTTCGAAGCAGAACAAGCCCGACGGTTTTTGCGCAGTGCCCGGCCACAAACTCCACCTGTTCCTCGCGCAGGTCCCGGTCGAACGTGTCTGCGGCTTCGGCCCGAATACGGTTGCGCTTTTGCAGAAATACAATATCCGTACTGTCCTCGATTATGTCCGGCGGCCCATGGCTTTTGCGCAGAAGATCCTCGGTAAAGTCGGTATGGAGCTCTGGCAGGAACTGCGCGGCATCGCCGTATATCCGGTCGTCACCGACGCGAAGCATATATATGCGACGATCAGCAAGACCAAGACGTTCTCGCCGGCGTCGCGCGACCGCGATCTTGTCAAAGCACAGCTCATGCGCAACCTTGAATCCGCGTTCATCAAATTGCGCAGGCACGGCCTGGCGTGCAGGAATCTGACCGTATACCTGCGCAGGGCGGATTTCAGCTCATGCGGCCTTGAGGGCCGCATCAACCGCCATTCCTCGTCGACGCTCGATTTCACCGCTGCGTGCGGCAGGCTCTTTGATGAGGTTTTCGATCCCCGCAGTCTGTACCGCTCGACCGGCGTCATCCTGTCCGACATATTAGAGGAAGGCGCCGATAGCGCTGATCTGTTCGACGATCCCATCCGCGTCGAGCGCGTGCGCAAGGTCAGCGTGGCGGTCGATGAGATCAACCGGATGTTCGGCAAGCACGCGATCCATATCGCCGCTTCGCACACCGTTGCGGACAAGGCCCGGCATCCCCGCAATTGCGCTTCCTGGCGCAAGACAGAACTCCTGCCCGGCGAGACTTCCCGCCAGCGCCTCAACATCCCCCTGCTCAAACTGTAAGGCTAAAAACGGGGTCAGAATTATTTATTTGATACCCACTCTGTTCGAGGCAAATAAATAATTCTGACCCCGTTTTTAGCCTTTTGATATTCAGCCGGATTTTTTATGTGAGATTTCCGTTTCGCGCGCGTCTATTATTTTGAAACTGCCAAAGGATGGCAGAAGGTTTTGACGCGCTGCGAAGGGGGGAATATGAAGCTGATAAGGGGAGCCGGGATATGTGTTCTGGTAATATGTTTTTTTATAGCCGTTGTTTATGCGCAGGAGGGGCGCTGGGAGAATATATCACGGGAGATCGTCAAAGGTATCTGCGTGTTGCCCGACCCTGCGGCAAAGCAGACGATATTTCTTGGAACGGCCAACGGCTTGTATAGGACCGAAGACGCGGGGTTGTATTGGAAACCGGTCCTTCACGGACAAGACATGGCAATACATCATGTCGTTTTTGATCTCAACGACCGCAGCCGCATATTCGCCGCGACCAGTAAAGGAATTTATGCCGGCAGCGATTCAGGCCGGGCATGGAAAAATATTTTTAAACCGTTGAATGCGCGCGGAGCGGGTTGCCGCGCAATCATGGCGCGCCTGCCGCTGCTGCTGGCAGGGACCGACGAAGGGCTTTTTGTGAGCGCTGACGCAGGCAGGCATTGGAACCGGGAATCGGGGCAGTTCGGATCAAACATGATCCTCGCATTGGGCGCGGACGCATCGCCTGACGGATACCTGTATGCGGCTGTTTCTGACGGCGTATATCGGAAGAAGGGTACTGACGGTCAGTGGGAGAAAGTGTTCACCGCCCGCATTGCAGATGATGCCGCGGGCGACAGCGCGGACGTTCCTGACGATGACGGCGCGGTTCAGGCCTCGTCGATACGCGCCCTTTGCGCCGATCCGGCGCGGCCCCAAGCGGCATACTGCGCTGCGTCAACGGGTATATTTGCCAGCACTGACAACGCTGCGACGTGGAAAAGGCTTCCCGAATCGGGTCTGACAACGGGTGATATCCGCGCAATTACAGTATGCCCGGCCGGCCGCATCTATGCCGCAACCGACAATGAGGTGTTTGAATTTGCGGATGACCGATGGCACCGGATCGACGGCGCCATAGCTGGGGAGATCATCGAACGCCTTGCATGCGGGGTGGACCGCGTGTATGCCGCAGGGAAAAAAGGGTTGCACGTTGTGCGGGCACGGGATACCCGTGTATCGTCCGGGCAGGCGTTCAGCAGCCGGCATATCGAAGGTCTTCCGTCGATCGCGTCCGTGCAAAAAGCCGCCATCGCATATGCCGATGCGGATATAAGAAAAATTCATCAATGGCGCAGGCAGGCCCGGAACAAGGCGCTTTTGCCCGGCGTCGACTTCGGGTTCAATAAGGATACGTCCGACCTGTGGCACTGGGAAGGCGGATCGACGACCAGGGAATACGACGACATCCTGCGCAAGGGCAAAGACGTGTACGAGTGGGATGTGGCGCTGAAATGGGATCTTGCGGATCTGATCTGGAACGACGCGCAGACCTCTATCGATACGCGCTCGCGCCTGCTGGTCCAGCTGCGCGGCGATATTATCGACGAAGTTACCAAGTTGTATTTCGAATATGTCCGGGTCAGGCTCGAAATGGATTCATTGACGCTGATGGATAAAAAGAAGATCGCGGAAAAAGAGATCCGTCTCCAGGAGCTTGCGGCTCAGCTCGACGGCCTGACTGATAATTATTTTACGCGCCGGTAATCGCGGAGCCTGCAAGCAAAAAAGGGGTCAGACACAATTAAATTATCCACAGAGTTATTAACTTTTAATTGTGTCTGACCCCTTTTTTGCTTGCAAAGGGCGTGATTTTGTGATAATTTAAACCGTATTCCCTTCGAGAATATATGTATCGAACCCCATAACAGGTAAGAGGTAAGCTATGAGCATTCAGCATTTCACCGACGCAAACTTCAAGTCGGAGGTCCTGGAGTCGCCGACGCCCGTCCTCGTCGATTTCTGGGCCACGTGGTGCGGGCCGTGCCGCATGGTCGCGCCCGTTGTCGAAGAGATCGCCAAAGAATACGACGGCAAGGTCAAGGTCGGAAAGGTCGACGTTGACGAAAACTCCCGTACCGCGTCGGATTTCGGCATCATGTCCATCCCGACGATCATGCTTTTCAAGAACGGCAAGGTCATGGAACAGGTGGTCGGCGCCCTGTCCAAAGGGCAGCTTAAGTCAATGATCGACGCCAACATGAAATGAAGAAGATCTTCATTGCGGCGACCAAGCAGAACGACGGCAAGACGACCGTTTCGCTTGGGTTGATATCGAATTTTCAGCAGCGGTTCAAGAAAGTCGGTTTCATCAAGCCGATCGGCCAGCGGTACCTCGAAGAGGAGGGACTGCAGATCGACGAAGATTCAGTGCTCATTGAAGAAGTATGCGGCATCAAGGCCGGCCTCAAGGACATGTCGCCCATCGCGGTCGAAAAGGGCTTTACCGAGCGCTACATCAACCGGCCCGCGAAGGACTCGATCTCCAAGCAGATCCAGGGCGCGTTCAAGCGCATCTCCAGCCACCAGGACCTCGTGGTCATCGAAGGCACGGGGCATGCGGGCGTCGGCAGCGTTTTCGACCATTCCAACGCGACCGTCGCGCGGCTCCTCGGCTCAAAGGTCATCCTGATATCATCGGGCGGCATCGGCAGGCCGATCGACGAGATCGTGCTCAACAAAGCGCTTTTCGACAAGGAAGGCGTGAAGCTTCTCGGCGTCATCATCAACAAGGTCCTGCCCGACAAGTTCGACAAGATCGACCAGCTTGTGCGCAAGGGGCTTGAACGCAAAGGCATTACGGTCCTCGGCGTCATCCCGTTCACGCCGGCTTTGTCATACCCGACGATCGAGCAGATCCTCGAGGAGACAAGTTTCGATCTTCTGTGCGGCAAAGAGCGGCTTGAGACCTATGTATCGCGCGTGGTCATCGGCGCCATGCGTCCGGCGAGCGCGGTCAAGTATATCGTCAACGACAGCCTGCTCATCGCGCCGGGCGACAGCGAGGACGTGATCATGGCTGCGCTTGAGTGTTACCGCGACGACGATCCGTCCCGGCTGAAACTCGCCGGTATCATTCTCTCGGGCGGCATGACGCCGGAAAAACCGCTCATGGACCTATTGCTGCGCTCGGGTCTTTCGGTGCTGATGGCCCGGACCGACACCTATACCGTCGCGTCGATGATCCACGACCTTACGGTCAAGATCAGGCCGCAGGACAAGGCCAAGGTCAAGACCGTAGTCAAGCTGATCAAGGATTACGTTAATCTGGATAAAATCGTCAGGGGGATATGAAATGGATGCGATCGCAGAGATACGCAAACGGGCCAGGGCCAGGGTCAGGAAGATCGCTTTGCCCGAATATAAGGATAAGCGCGTTCTCGAAGCGCTCAAGATGATCGAGCGGGAAAAGATCGCCGATGCGGTGCTCGTGTCGCCGGATACGGTCGACAAGCGCGAGAACGAGCGCTATATCGAGGAGTTCTATAACAGTCGCAAGGAGCGGGGCGTTACCGTTGAGGACGCGCGCAAGACCTTCGAGGACCCGCTGTTCTACGCGGCGATGCTCTGCCGCGACGGCAAGGTGGACGGTTTTGTCGCAGGAGCCGCTCATACCACGGCGGATGTCTGCCGGGCAGGATTGTATTGCGTCGGCGTTGACGAACGGCTCAGGACCGCGTGCAGTTCGTTCATCATGGCAATGCCGGACAATCCGGCAGTTCCCGAAGGCGCGTTGATCTATGCCGATTGCGGGCTCATCCCCGATCCGAATCCGCGCCAGCTTGCGTGCATCGCAATATGCGCCGCTGAGCTCGGAGGCAAAGTGCTTGACGTGACACCGCGCGTGGCTTTTTTAAGTTATTCGACCAAGGGCTCCGCAAAAAGCAAGATGATCGATCAGACCGTTGAGGCGGTCAAGCTTTTTCATGAGATGGCGCCGGATATACTCGCCGACGGGGAATTGCAGGCCGACGCGGCGCTTGTTCCGGAAGTCGGAAAGATCAAATGCCCGGACAGCGCGGTCGCAGGACGGGCGAATATCCTTATTTTTCCGGACCTCGAGGCAGGGAATATCTGTTATAAATTGACCGAGCGGCTCGCAGGCGCGCGCGCCCTCGGCCCGCTGCTGATGGGATTCAAAAAGCCGTGCAGCGACCTGTCGCGCGGCTGCAGCGCAGAGGATGTCGTTGATTGCGTTGCCGTAACATCGATACGGTCGTAAGGCTGTAAACGACGCTCAGAACGAGGCTAAAAACGGGGTCAGAATTATTTATTTGCTGCTCACCCCGTTCGAGGCAAATAAATAATTCTGACCCCGTTTTTAGCCCTTGAAGAGGTGAGGATGAAACGTGTATTATTGATCATCGCGCCGGTGGATTTCCGCGACGAGGAATTTCTTGAGCCGAAGAATATCCTCGGGAAGGCGGGAATGCAGGTGACCGTTGCCAGCACACAGCCGGGGCCTGCCAAAGGCTCGCGGGGCGCGTTCGTCAAGGCGGATATCGCGCTCAAAGATATCAGCGTCGCGAAGTACGACGCATTCGTGTTCGTCGGCGGCAACGGCGCCAGCGTTTTTTTCGACGATCCGCAGGCGCACCGCATTGCGCAGGACGCGGTGAAGCAGCAGAAACTGCTTGCCGCGATCTGCATCGCGCCCGTCACCCTCGCGCGCGCAGGCGTTTTGCGCGGGGTCAAGGCAACGGTTTTCCCGGATGAATCCGGCGAATTAACGAAGAAAGGCGCCGTCTATACGGGCAAGCCCGTGGAAATAGCAGGCAGTATTATAACAGGCGCAGGGCCTCATGCCGCGCGGCAGTTCGGACAGGCCATTGCGGACTATCTGGCGCACACCTGAGCGAGGCAAACGCAGGTACGCTGTCCGCAGGAAATTGTTCGCAATTCATTTCGTAAATACGCAGCGCATGAAGGCTGCACAAGGGAGTCAGACGATGATACGGACCATGCTTAAATCCAAAATACACCGCGCAACGGTGACCGAATGTAATCTGTATTATGAAGGCAGCATCACGATCGACGAAAATCTTATGAAAGCGGCGGATATCCTTCCGGGTGAGAAGGTGGAAGTGCTCAATATCAATAACGGCATACGCCTGGAGACCTACGCGATCAAGGGCAAAAAAGCGTCGGGCATCATCTGCCTCAACGGCGCTGCGGCGCGCGGCGCCGCTGTCGGCGACCAGGTGATCATCCTGACGTACGCCGGCATCGAGGATGGCCTGGCGCATACCGTCAAACCGAGCATCGTAAAAGTCAATGCAAGAAACCGAATTAAAAATTAGGACGGTCGGGGACCCGGTTCTGCGCCGGAAAGCGAAAAAGATCGTTCGCGTGACCCCGCAGCATTGCCAGACGCTCAGCAAGATGGCGCGTCTGATGTATGAGGCATCCGGCATCGGCCTGGCGGCGCCGCAGGTCGGCATCGACGAGCAGATGATCGTCGTCGATATCGGCAAAGGCCTGTACAAGCTTATCAATCCGCGCGTCATCAAACGCGCGGGCCATCAGGCGATCGACGAGGGGTGTTTGTCCGTCCCGGGAGTGTCGGTCAAGGTCCCGCGCGCGAAGAAGATCGTCGTGGAGGCGCTTGACGACGACGGCAAACCGGTCGTGATCGAAGCGCAGGATCTGCTCGCGTGCTGTTTTCAGCACGAGATCGACCATCTGCTCGGAAAGCTCATCGTCGATTACGCGCCTTTGTGGAAGCGGCTCGCCATGAAAAAGAAGCTCAAAGAAAAGCGCAATTTATGAACCGTCTGCCTCCCTGGTTCCTGCAGTCTGTTCCCGATCAGGACGTTCTGGCCCGCATGGACGCAATACGCAGCGCCGGGGTCCATACCGTGTGCCGGGAAGCGCATTGCCCGAATATCGCGCAATGCTTCAAAAGCGGACAGCTCACGTTCATGATCCTCGGCGATATCTGCACGCGCCATTGCCTGTTCTGCGCGGTGCGCAAGACAGGCAGCGCTCTGCCCGCGCCCGATGCAGGCGAGCCGCAGCGCATTGCCGATTGCGCGCGCCAGTGGGGCCTGCGGTACGCGGTCGTGACATCGGTCACGCGCGACGATCTCGAGGACGGAGGAGCGGCGCATTTTGCCGCCGTGATCCGTGCCGTCCGCAGACTCGGCGCTGAATACAAAGTGGAAGTGCTCGCGCCTGATTTCACGGGCAGGCGCGCGAGCGTCGAGACGATCGTTGCCGCCGGGCCGCACGTGTTCGGCCATAATATCGAAACGGTCAGGCGTCTGTATCCTGCAGTGAGGCCCCAGGCTGATTACCGCAGGTCGCTGGGCATATTAAAAGCCGCAAAGGAGATCGCTGCGTCGATCGTCACCAAATCCTCGATCATGCTCGGCCTCGGCGAGAACGAGTACGACGTGTATGCTGCCATGGAGCATCTGCGCGAGGCGGACGTGGATATCCTGACCCTCGGCCAGTACCTTGCCCCGTCGCAGGCGCATTATCCGGTGGCGGAATTTATTCACCCTGAGCAGTTCGTCAGGTATAACGAAATAGCCAGACAATTCGGGTTCAAAGCGGTCATAGCAGGACCCCTCGTGCGCAGTTCCTACTGCGCAGGGGAACTTTATCATTCGATCCCATGTACGATTGCATCATCATCGGCGCAGGCCCTGCAGGCCTGACCGCAGGGTTATACGCGGGAAGATACCGCATGTCAGCGGCCATCCTGGAAAGATTGACTCCGGGCGGCCAGATCATGCTGTCGCCCGACATACAAAATTTCCCGGGTTTTCCCAGCGGCATCACGACGACGGAGCTTATCGACCGGATGAAACAGCAGGCCGATGAGGCAGGCGTTAAGATCGAGGACGCAGAGGTAACTGCCGTCGAGGCAGGGCAAAAGGATGGGAAGCCCGCGTTTACGGTCCGCTGCGTTGACCGGGCGCTTGAGTCGCGGACCGTGATCATCGCAACCGGCGCGACATGGAAACATCTGGGCGTGCCGGGAGAGGAGAAGCTGATCGGCAAAGGCGTTTCCTATTGCGGCACGTGCGACGGTCCCCTGTTCCGCAACAAAGAGATCGTCGTTGTCGGCGGCGGGGACCACGCGCTCGAAGATGCGCTGTACCTGACCACGTACGCGAGCACGGTTCATCTGGTGCATCGCAGGCAGGCGTTCCGCGCGGCAAAAATACTTGAAGAGAAGGTCAGGGCCAATCCGAAGATAACGCTGGTGCTCGATTCTGTCGTCGAAGAGATCGTCGGCAGCGCAAAGGTCGAAGCGGTCAGGATCAAGAACGTGAAAACCGGCGCCGTGAGCGCGCAGCAATGCCAGGGGGTCTTTATCTTCGTCGGCATCGCGCCTTCAGCAGGCTTTGCAAAGAGTATTGTCAAAACAGACGACGCGGGGTTCATTCTGACCGACGACGCCATGCAGACGTCGGCCCGGGGCATATACGCCGCAGGCGACTGCAGGCGCAAGGTCTTATACCAGGTCATCAACGGATGCGGGGACGGCGCAGTGGCTGCGCACGCGGCCCATTCGTATCTGATCAATCAATAAAGGCAGAACCATATGTGCGCAAAAGGAACGACGCATAACAAGAAGTTGAAAGCGTGGATCGACAAGATGGCAGCGCTGTGCCAGCCGGATGAGATCGTCTGGATCGACGGATCTGTGGACCAGCGCCAGAAGATAGAGAAAGAGGCGATCGCCTCGGGCGAGATGATCCCGCTTAATAACGAAAAGCTTCCCGGATGCTTCCTTCACCGTACCGCGGTCAACGACGTCGCGCGCACCGAGCATCTGACCTATATCTGCACGCGCAGGAAAAAGGACGCCGGCCCCACGAACAACTGGATGAAGCCGAAGCTCGCGTATGCGAAGGCGCGCGAGATATTCAAGGGTTCCATGAAAGGCAGGACTATGTATGTGATCCCGTTCTCCATGGGGCCTGTCGGGTCCGAATTCTCCAAGGTCGGCGTGGAGCTGACCGATTCGCGCTATGTCGTTCTCAATATGATCATCATGACGCGGGTCGGCGCCGCGGTGACAGCGGTCCTCGACAAGGGCGCGGATTTCACCAAATGCCTGCATTCGCTTGCCGGCGTGGACATCAACCGCCGCATGATCCTCCATTTTCCCGAGGACAACACCATCTGGAGCGTCGGGTCCGGTTACGGCGGCAATGTGCTGCTGGGCAAAAAATGCCTGTCATTGCGCATCGCCAGCTTTATCGCGCGCAGGGAAAAATGGCTTGCCGAGCACATGCTCATCATGGGCATCGAGGATCCGACGGGAAAGATCAAGTATATCGCCGCCGCATTCCCGAGCGCCTGCGGCAAGACCAACCTCGCCATGCTGCGCCCGCCCGAAGGATTGAAAAGAAAAGGCTACCGCATCTGGACCGTCGGCGACGACATCGCCTGGATGCGCGTGGATTCCGACGGATCGTTGTGGGCGATCAATCCCGAAAGCGGGTTTTTCGGCGTCGCGCCCGGCACCAATTCCCATACGAACCCCATTATGGTCGAAACAATAAAAAAGAACACCATCTACACGAACGTGCTGCTTAAGCCCGACGGCACTGTGTGGTGGGAAGGCGCAGACGGCGAAGTCCCGTCTCACGGCATCGACTGGCAGGGAAACGCATGGAAACCGGGCATGGCCGACGGCCAGGGAAAGCCGGTGTACGGCGCGCACCCGAACAGCAGGTTCACGACCCCGATCAGCCAGTGCCCGACGGCGTCGTACCGGCTCGAACAGCATCACGGGGTTCCGATATCCGCCATAATTTTCGGCGGACGGAGGGCGCATCTGGCGCCGCTGGTCTATGAGGCGTTCAACTGGCGCCACGGCGTGTTCATGGGCGCCACCATGGCGTCGGAGCGCACCGCAGCGCAGGTCGGAAAACAGGGAGAGGTCAGGCGCGATCCCATGGCGATGCTGCCGTTCTGCGGATATAACATGGCGACCTATTTCAAGCACTGGCTCAACATGGGCCACCGCATGCACAAGCCGCCGCGCGTATTCCACGTGAACTGGTTCAGGACAGACGAGCACGGGAAATTCCTCTGGCCCGGTTACCGGGAGAATCTGCGCATACTCGAATGGATCGTCGCGCGCTGCGACGACCAGGTAAGCGCGCAGGCAAGCCCTATCGGGTACCTGCCCAATATCGCCGATATCGACATGACCGGGCTTGACGTGCCGCGCAGCGCCATGGAGAAACTTTTCAAGCTGGACAAGAAAGACTGGCTTGCCGAGCTCGCCGGCATCAAGAAGTTCTTCAAGGGATTCAGGAACGATTTTCCGCAGGAATTGTGGGACGAATACGAGGGCCTGCGCATGCGGCTTTCGAAGATCGCGGAAAAAAAATAACGCGGCCGGCACACGCCGCACGCACAATGCACACAAGGGGCATGTATGATCTCGAGCGAACCAGTGGTGCTGAAAGCCAATATCACGGAGTATGATCTTTTCCGCCGCGGCAAGGTGCGCGACGTGTTCGACCTCGGCGAGACGCTTCTTGTGGTCTCCACCGACCGCATTTCCTGTTTTGACGTCGTGTTGCCCAACGGCATCCCGTTCAAGGGCAAGGTCCTGACCGGACTATCCATATTCTGGTTCGATCTGCTCAAAGACGTCATCCCCAACCACTTTATCACCGCGGACATAAAAAAATATCCCAAGACCCTGCAGAAATACACGCAGATGCTCGAAGGCCGCTCCATGCTCGTCAAAAAGAGCAAGGCGCTTCCGATCGAGTGCGTCGTGCGCGGATACCTGTCCGGCTCGGGATGGAAGGAATATCAAAAAAACCGTTCAGTCTGCGGCATCAAACTGCCCGCAGGGCTCGTTGAATCGGATCAACTGCCCGAAGTGATCTTTACGCCGTCGACCAAGGAAGACAAAGGCCACGACATCAACGTGGACCAGAAATACGTCGAGAACACCGTGGGCGCCGATACGGCTGAAAAGCTGCGCAGGGCATCCATCGCGATCTACGCCAGGGCCGCCGAGTACGCGCGCTCCAAAGGCATTATCATCGCGGATACGAAATTCGAGTTCGGCTTTTACGGCAACGAGCTCATCCTTATCGACGAGGTGCTCACGCCGGATTCTTCGCGCTTCTGGCCTGCAGCGGAATATAAGCCCGGACAAGGGCAGCCGAGCTTTGACAAGCAGTTCGTCAGGGATTACCTTGAAGGTCTTGTCTGGGACAAAACTCCGCCTGCGCCGGAACTTCCCGCCGAAATCATCGAGAAGACCACGCAGAAATACCTCGAGGCGTACAAGCGGATCACCGGCCGCGACTATGGCTGTTAAAAAGATCGGGATTTTCATCCTGAGGGTCGGCGTCAGCATCCTGTTGCTCGTTTTTCTGTTCAGCAAGGTTGACGGCGCTGCGATATGGGAACTTGTCAGGGCCAGCAACATCGCCGGCATTATCGCGGCGGTTTTTATAGTCGCGGTGACGTGTTTGCTGTGTTTTATTCGGTGGGATATATTGCTCAAAGCATCTGGCGTATGCGTTCCGGCGCGGACACTGTTAAAGCCGTTCGGCGGGGGATTGTTCTTCAACATGTTCCTGCCCACGAGCATCGGCGGCGACATCGTCCGCGTGCTCGACCTGGGCAATCATACGCGCAAGGGCGCGCACGTCGCTTCCACGGTGCTCCTTGACCGGCTTATCGGATATGTCGCGCTCGATGTCATCGTTCTTGCGGCGTGTGCGGTTGGCTGGCGCTATGTTCAGGATCCGGCAGTGCTCTGGAGCGTCGGCATTATTACCGCGATCCTTGTCTGTATCCTGCTCGTTTTTTTCAACAGCACCGCCTATAATTTCCTTAACAAACTGCTTTATTCGCCCAACGCCGGCCGGATCCGCGCAAACCTCACCCAGGCGCACGAGCAGTTGTATCTGCTGGGCAGGAAAAAGCGCGTCCTGTCAGTTACCCTGTCGATCTCGCTTGCGCTTCAGTTGTTGAGCTCCGTCAGCCCCTATATCATCTGCCGCTCGCTCGGCGCGGACATCCCGCTGATATATTTCTTTATTTACGTTCCCATCATCGGCATGATCTCCATGCTGCCAATATCCGTGGGAGGCCTGGGCGTGCGCGACGCCGCGACCGTCTATTTTTTTGCAAAAGCGGGCCTCGGGCGCGATGCCGCATTCGCGATGTCGCTTATCGGCTTTTCTATCACGGTCCTGTTCTCCGTCGCGGGGGGCCTGTATTATGTCATTACACTACATCGTCGACGGGTATAACGTCGTACGCCACGCTTCGTTCATCGTCAAAGGCCATGCCGCTCCGGCAACGATGCTCATCCGCTGCATACGGGACAGGCGCCTGTGCGGGAGCATGAAGAACAGGGTCACGCTTGTCTTCGACGGGTATCCGACCATGGGCAATCCGCTCCAGCCGCAGGGCGAATGCGACGTCGTGTTCTCGCAGGACGAGAGCGCGGACGACCGCATCAGGCACATGGTGGAGCATATTCCCAATCCCCGGATCGTGATCGTGGTGACCGACGACCGGTCAGTGCAGTTCCATGCAAAAGCGGCAGGCGCGGCGGTGCTCGGCGTCGAGGCATTCCTTACCGCCCGTGCGCAGGCGGAGCGCGCGGCGCTGCAGAAGGCGGACCGCAAGCCGGAGTTGAGCGCAAGCGATGCCGCGCGGATCAATAAAGAGCTCAGGAAATTATGGCTGAACGAAACGTGATGCAAGGCGATTTCCTCAAATTTCTCGGCACAGCGGGCGCGCGCTTCGTCATGATCAAGCAGCTGCGCCATTCAGGCGGCATCTGGGTTTCGTCGCACAATACCAATGTCCTGATCGATCCCGGGCCGGGAAGCCTTGTGCGCTGCCTTGCGAGCAGGCCGAAGCTGGACCCCTCGAAGCTCGACGCGATCATCCTCACGCACCGGCACATCGACCACTGCAACGACGTCAATGTCATGATCGAGGCGATGACCGAGGGCGGACACACGAAAAGAGGCGCTGTTTTCTGCCCGGCTGACGCGCTTGAAGGCGATCCGGTCGTCTTTAAATATTCGCGGGCGTATGTTGAAAAGGTCGTTGTGTTAGAGGAGCGCACCTGCTATCGCGAGAAAAAATTCGCCTTTCAAACATCCATGCACCATATCCATCCGTCGCTGACCTTCGGGCTGAAATTCAAGCTCAACGGCCGAACCGTCGGCCTCATGACCGACACGCGCAGCTTCAAGGAACTTAAGGAATTTTATAAGGTCCACACGCTTATCATGTCAGTCGTATTCCCTGAGCCGAGGCCGGGCATAGACCATTTGAGCCTGGTAGAAGCGGCTGACCTTATTAAGATCCTGAAGCCCAAACGCGCCATACTGACACATTTCGGCATGCGCATGCTCGCGGCAAAGCCGCACCTGCAGGCGCAACGCCTGACCCAGGAACTCGGCATTGAAATAATCGCCGCCACCGACGGGATGACAATCGTTTAAATGGTTTTATTACATATTTGCTGCGGGATATGCGCGAGCTGGTGCATTGAAAAGCTCAAGGCCGAAGGCCGCGGCGTTACGGGTTTTTTTTATAATCCGAATATCGAGCCGGCTGACGAATATCAGCGCAGGCTGAACGTCGCTGTTGACGTGTGCCGCATATACGATATCCCGCTGATCGAAGGCGCTTATGACAACAGCCGATGGCAGGAAAGTATCGCCGGCCTTGAACACGAGCCTGAAGGCGGCCTGCGCTGCCACGCCTGTTTCCGGATGCGGCTTGCCGCAGCTGCTGCCTGCGCGCAAGAGCGCGGTATCGAGCATATCACCACGACCCTGACCATCAGCCCGCATAAGGACGCGCAGGTGATCAATAATATCGGAAAATCCATAGCGCCGCACGGGTTTCTGGTGTATAATTTCAAAAAGGAAGACGGATTCAAGAAGGCGAATGAATTTGCCAGAAGTCATGATCTTTACCGCCAGCATTATTGCGGCTGCCATTTCAGCATGCAAACCGTAAAAGACGCAACGAAAGGAAGGTGACGCGTGAAATTCGACAGCAGTCTGGATGAAACTTTGTTTTCAAAAGAACTCGAGTCTGACGGCGTGAAGATCGTTGTCAGCGTGCATTCGTACAATAACGGCGCGAAGAAGCTTCAGCTTGTGCGCGAAACCCGCGATGCCGAAGGCAACTGGAGATTCGGAAAACTCGGCCGCCTTACCAAGGCCGAGGTCGAGGGTATCCTGCCTTTGATCAACGAATCGCTCGGCCATATGTGATCGCTACAAGTTCGTTCTGGAAAACATATGTTTTTATTATGCAACTTTTTTCAGGACAGACAGTTAAGTGATCGAATAAGCGCAAAAATAGTGTTCTTTTAACATTAAGGCATTGCAGCAGTTAGAGATAGCTTTATTTTGAGCCGAAAAGTTGGTATGATTTATGCTTGTACAGTGCTAAGGGGGGTAGTCATGGTACAGGCATTTCAAGGCGAGGAACGCAGGCAAGGCAAGCGGCTCAGGATGAATTGCACGGTCATCTACCGCGTCAATGAACCGGTTACTGCCAGGTTCATGATGGCCGGCCGCGACATCCAGGCCAAAATGGTGGATATCAGCCAGAACGGCATGGCAATGGTGACCGATCACGATATTCCGCAATCGACCATATTGTCCATGCGCTTTACCTTGCTGAAGGTAAAGCCTGATATAGTGAACTTTTCAGGGCCGATGGAGATCGTAGGGGAGGTCAGGTCCAGCACGCCTGAAGAGAACAATACTCACCGGCTCGGCATTTATTTCACCAAGATGCGTAGGGTCAACGTATCGTGATGAAACAATATCAGCAAGCAAAAAGGCTAAAAAACGGGGTCAGAATTATTTATTTGCCCGGCGTCAGGGCGGCAGCAAATAAATAATTCTGACCCCGTTTTTTAGCCTTTTTTTCATGATATATATGAGCGAACGCACAAAGGTCCTCATGATCGAGGACGACAAACTCCTTGCTAAAACCCTCAGGGACGTGCTTGAGACCGTCCAGGGCGGTTTTGACGTTGCGTGGGAGCCTGACCTGGCGCAGGGCCTGCAGTATCTTGCGGCAAAGCAGGTCGATGTCCTGCTGTTGGACCTGGTGCTTCCCGACAGCATAGGGTTCGAGACTTTTACCAAAGTTTCCCTGCTGAACCCGACAGTGCCGATCATTGTTATGACCGGCATGGACGACGAAACCATTGCCGTCAATGCCGTGCGTAACGGCGCGCAGGATTATCTGGTCAAAGGCCAGGTTGAAGGGGCCGTTCTCGTCAAGAGCATACGCTATGCCATCGAGCGCAAGCGTATCGAGGAAGACCTTCGCAAGGCGCGCACCGATCTTGAATTCAAAGTCCAGGAGCGCACCGAAGAGCTCTGCGATATCAATGAAAGCCTCGCGCAGGAGGTCGACGAGCGCAAAAAGGCCGAAGCGCAGCTCCAGGGCGCGTATGAACAGCTGAAGCTTGCCCAGTCCCAGCTTGTTTATACGGAAAAGATGGAGACGGTCGGCCGGCTTGCAAGCGGCGTGGCCCACGAGGTGAAAAATCCGCTTGCCATACTCCTGCAGTGCGTCGAATACCTCCAGCGCAACGTGAGCAAGGAGAATGAAAAAGTCGCCCGGACGCTGGAATATATGACGACCGCGGTCAAGCGGGCCGATAATATCATCAAGGGCATGCTCGATTTCTCGAGCGTGTCCGCAATAGAGTACAGCCAACAGCGGCCTGAGGATATCGTCGAGAACGCGCTGGTCTTCGTCAAGCACGAAATAGACAAGCACCATATCGCGGTCGAAAAGGCGTTTGCCCCGGACCTGCCGATGATCTCCGTGGACAAGAACCGCATCGAGCACGCGTTCCTCAACATATTCATGAACTCCATCGATGCGATGGCTGACAACGGAACGCTCGTGATCCGTGTCACGAGCCGGGTGCTTGACAGCGTCGGGGAGGGCGTCGGCCGCCGCGGCGTTGACACGTTCAAGATCGGCGACCGGGTCGTGGTTTTCGATATCGAGGACAACGGCTGCGGCATACCCGGGGACGTCCTCGATAAGATATTCGACCCGTTTTTTACCACCAAGCACGACCAGGGAGGCACGGGGCTGGGGTTATCCATTATCAAGAACATCATGGATATGCACCACGGGCGCATATCCCTCAAGAACCGCGAGCAGGGCGGCGTGATCGCGACGCTCGTATTTCGCGTTTGACGCATCCGGAGGGGGCATGGCGGAAAAAAAGAAGATCCTTTTTATCGACGATGAAGAAGCGTTCGTGACCATGGTGAAGATGAACCTTGAAGAAGCGGGCCCGTATGAAGTCCGGACCGAGACAAGGGGGACCCGCGCCCTGGCTGCGATCCAGGAGTTCAATCCGGATATGGTTTTTCTCGACGTCATCATGCCCGATATCAGCGGGTCTGACGTATTAACGGAGATCAAGGATCACGTGCAGGCGCATAAGATACCGGTCGTGTTCCTGACCGCGATCATCACCGAACAGGACGTTGAAGGCGCATCGGCCGTCATCGGCGGCAGGGAATTCCTTGCCAAACCCATTTCGACCGAGTCGCTCATCGCCTGCATCAAACAGCACCTTGGCTAAAAACCGGGCTAAAAAAGGTGCTAAAAACGGGGTCAGAATTATTTATTTGATACCTACCCCGTTCGAGGCAAATAAATAATTCTGACCCCGTTTTTAGCCCTTCTCAAATATGGCGAATGAAATTTCGATCAGGATAACCGGGGAAGCAGGGCAGGGTACGCAGACGATCGGCGATGTGCTCTGCCGCATATTCAAAGCCGCCGGCTATCATTTGTTCGCCACTCAGGATTTCATGTCGCGCATCCGCGGCGGCAACAACTTTTTTGAGATCCGCGTTTCCACCCGGCCCGTGCATTCTCCCCGCCATAAGCAGGACCTGATCCTCTGCCTTGACAAAGCAAGCATCGACATCCACAAAAAAGACCGCGCGACCGACGGGGTCATGTTCGCGGACAAATCAGGGTTCAAGCTCGATCAGCTCGAAGATTTCATGGCTGACGTGCCGTTCGACGAGACCGCCTTGCGCATTGCCAACGATAAGCTGTATGCCAACACGATCGCCTGCGGCCTTATTGCCGGTATCACGGGCGTCGAATTTTCATTCGTTACCGCGAGCATCAAGGAGGTCTTTGGCCGTAAATCAGAAGCCGTGGTCCAGAACAATATCAACGCGGCGCGCGCTGGTTTCGAGCTGGGCATGGAAAGCCCGCATAAAGAAATGTTCGCTCTTGCCCCGGGCGCTAAATTCGACCCCATGGCGCACGCGCCGCTGCTGCTCGACGGTTCCGAGGCGATCGCGTCCGGCGCGATACAGGCCGGCTGCACATTCTATTCCGCATACCCCATGTCCCCGTCAACCAACATCATGAACATCATCGCTTCCCGCAGTGCCGCGCACGCAATTGTCGTCGAGCAGGCGGAAGACGAGATCGCCGCGATCAACATGGCCATCGGCGCGTCGTTCGCAGGCTCGCGCGCAATGACCTCGACCTCAGGCGGGGGTTTTTGCCTTATGGCAGAAGGGGTGAGCCTTGCAGGCATGACCGAAACGCCGGTCGTCATCGTTGACGCCCAGCGGCCCGGCCCGGCAACGGGATTTCCGACCCGCACCGAGCAGGCTGACCTGGATTTTGTCATATCCGCAGGCCACGGCGAGTTCTGCCGCATCGTATACGCGCCCGGCTCCCCTGAACAGGCATACTACCTGACCATGCAGGCATTCAACATGGCTGAAAAATACCAGATCCCGGTCATCATTCTCACGGATCAGTATCTGCAGGATTCGATAACCGATGCGGCTGCGCTCGATCCGGCGCGGATATCGACAGAAAGGCATATAATCTCCAAAGAGGCGTCGGCAATGATCACCGGCTATAAGCGCTACGCGCTCACCGACACCGGCGTTTCCCCGCGCGCGATCCCGTCCTGGATCAATGATGTTATGTACGCCGATTCAGACGAGCACGACGAAGACGGCCATATCACCGAGGACGCCGCCATGCGCAAGCAGATGGTGCAGAAGCGGCTTCACAAGAAGTTACACGGCCTGCTCGCTGAAATCGAAAAACCGACAGCGGTCAACGTTGACAATGCCGAAGTGATCCTTTTGGGCTTTGGCTCGACTTTGGGCATCCTGCAGGAGACCACCCAGGCGCTTGAGAAGAAGAAAGTGGGGTTCGTGCATCTGTCTCAGGTCTGGCCGTTCCCGTCCAACGACATGCTGAGGCTGTTGTCCGACGCGCGCATGATCATCAGCATCGAGAATAACGCCCAGGGCCAGCTCGCAAAGCTCCTGCGCCGCGAAACCGGCATCAAGGTAAGCAAATCGATCCTTAAATACGACGGCCGTCCGTTCTGCCTGGACTGCGTCATCGACATCGTCAAACCCGAACTGTGAAAAAATGGCAATGACCCCGAACGACTTCAAATCAAATGATCCGATCGCCTGGTGCCCGGGATGCGGCAATTTCGGTATCCTTACCGGCCTGAAGCAGGCGCTTGCCAAGCTTGGCATCCAGCCTAAGGATCTGCTTTTGGTTTCAGGCATCGGCCAGGCGGCAAAAATGCCCCATTACGTCAGGGCAAACTGCTTTAACGGCCTGCACGGCCGAAGCCTTCCTGTTGCCGCAGGCGCAAAATTGGCAAATCCCCGCCTGACCGTCATCGTCACCACCGGGGACGGCGATTGCTATGGAGAAGGGGGCAATCATCTGATCCACAACATCCGGCGCAACATTGACATGACCGTCATTGTCTGCGACAACCAGATCTACGGCCTTACCAAAGGCCAGGCATCGCCTACATCAGACCCCGGCATGGTCACCAAGGTCCAGCCTGAAGGCGTGTCAGCGCAGCATCTTCAGCCGCTTGCGCTTGCGCTTGCCGCAGGAGCTGGATTTGTCGCCCGGGGCTTCAGCCAGGATCCCGAGCACCTCGCCGGCCTGATCCTCGCCGCGATCAAATACAAAGGATTCAGCCTTATCGACGTGCTCCAGCCCTGCGTCAGCTTCAACAAAGTAAACACCTATGAGTGGTATTCCAAGCGCGTGTACAAGCTCGACGCCTCCTATAAACCGACCGATCTCAACGCCGCATTTGCCAGATCCCTGGAATGGGGCGACCGCATACCTATCGGCATTATTTACTCCCGGTCAAAATTGTAAACGGTTTCTCCGGACCTGCCGATTGCCCTTGAAATCCTCATTTTCGAATGCTACACTCTCATTGAACAATTCTTATCGATAACGCCAAACTCCCTCACGGGAGCGCGGAAAGCCACGGATCGATAGCATTTTTTTATACTTCGATAACCGGGTTGCCGAAATAAGAATACGGCGATCCGGCTTTTTATTTTAACTATTATAAGGAGGGAAAATGGTATATAAAACGTTTGCTGTGCTTCTAACGGTTATGCTGTGTGTATCACCGGCCTATGCGATTAACTTCGGCGAAGACGCCTTCGATCGGACGAACAGGGTGACTACCGCAAGGGAGAACGGGTTCTTTGACAAAGATTTCGTTAAACCGTCAGTCGATTTAGAAAAGTTCGGGCATAGAGAAGATATTACCGTGATGCATGAGGGCATATCCTCAGCGATCGACAAATTCAAGTCAGACATAGCGGATGCCTCAGGATCCCCGGAACAGGTGAAACAAGCCGTTCAGACATTGACCCAGACGATCAAAGATCTTGTGTCCGCGTTCCGCCCGGACAAGGCCGTGAAGGAGGCGGCACAGTCCGTAAAGCCTGCACACAGCGGGATGACTTTTGTGTATGACGTTTATCAAAAGAAAGGGCACGATCGCCCAAAGGAATCGAAAACTGACGTGACTAAGCCTGTCGTCGGCGGCACCCCGCAAAGCTGCGGGTATTCCTGGGATGATGACCTGCAGGGATGGGTCGGGCCGAGCGACGACAGCCCGTTCGTTCCCGCAGGGGATAAACCAGAATGGGATAAATTCATCCCGGACGGCGATAAAGATGGGAGCATCTCCGCGCTGCATGAGGGCATAACCGCAGCGATGGATAAGTTACGGGAAGCCCTGGCGGCTGCTGCCGGATCCCCTGAACAGATGAAGGAAGCCGTGCAGGCATTCACAGAGACGATCAAAGATCTTGTGTCCGCGTATCATCCGGACAAGGTTTTGAAGGGTGCGGCAAAATCAGGGAAACCTCGATCGCTGGTAGATGTTGCCATTTCCGATGATGCGTCCGGCGATGGGAATGTGCGCTGGGCCAGGGTCGTGGAGCGGAAAGATGCGGTTTACGGTATTGTCATGTATGGCTGGCCGTTATCCGACGCGGCGTCAGATCATAAACTCCAGTATAGGTTCTTCGGTCCTTCAAAGGTTGAATTCACCGGCATTGCCGCGGGAGACATTGAATCCGTTGCATTGAATTACGTTGAGGGTGAACTTAAGTTCGAGGTTACCAAAACCGATGGAACGGTTGTTGTCTATGACGCTCCCGAAAGGAAAATACACGGCCGCAGTGGGCGGGAAGAGCTGGGTAGGCTGAAATAACAGAAACAGCCTGCGGATATTCGGCATTAGCAATCACAAAAAAGCCCTGAAGAGAAAACTCATCTTCAGGGCTTTTTCCTTGAATTATCCCCGTCCATATGTTATACTAAAATAACGTTATTTTTATATTAACCCATTGGAGCGATTGAGGTTTTAAACTTGATTCCAGCACGTATCATTGCGTTCCTGGCCGCGTCGATTTTAACCATGCCGGCGTGGTGTTCTGCCACCCAGCTTGGCGCATTCGATGTGAAAGTGCTCACGAGCCTCACCGAAACTTACGACGACAACGTCGCTTACACGAGCACCAGCGAAAAAGACGATTTTATCACCCGCGCCAGGATCGGCCTTTCAGCGCTCTATGAAGCAAAAACAGAGTCCCTGGAGTTGCGCGGCAACATCATCCACCACAAATACGCAGACTACGACAATTACGACAACACTTCCGAGGACCTTTCGGTTACCGCCCATAAGGAATTTTCCGCCTACGATCGCGCGATCTTCTCAGACACATTTACTCACGCGGAAGAGCCGAGCAGTTTTGAGGACGAGTTCGGCCGCACTTCAGGCAGATACAGCTATAACCGCAACCGCCTCAATATCGCATACAGCAGGGAATTTTCCAAGGAATTCACCCTTATTGCCCGGTACCTCAACGATTTCGACACGTATTCCCGCTCGGACTTAAGCGATTCTATGCAGAACCGCATCGGCTTCGAGGGCGATTATATGATCAGCTCCGACACCACGGTCTATGGCATGTATGATTTTTACCACCGCGATTTCGATCCCGGCTCTTCAGCTACCATTAACAGCTTCTCCGCAGGGGGCAGGCAGTATTTGACCGATCACACCTTCGCGGACGCGGGCTTGGGCTACGATCTCATCCATTCGTTCAATAATAAGGATTACATCAAGCCCCATTTCAGCGCTTCCTTGACCGACGACTTTGACGAAACCACGCGGCTGAGCGCATCATACGACAAGCGCTATTACACCAACGCGTCCACCCAGGACCTGTTCGACTACTGGCGCGCGTCGCTGGCGTTCAACAAGCGGCTGCTGCAGCGGCTCGGCTTCAACACCTCCGTATTTTACGGCAAAGGAAGGTACACGACGTTCGACATCAAGGACACGCTCAAGGGCGCGGCCGCAGGCCTTTCCTACGACGTGAGCGACAATGTCACCGCCGGGCTCAATTACTCGTATTCCAAAACAACGTCGAATTACGCAAGCCGCGCGTATGAACGGAACACCATTTCAGTTAGCATAACCGCGGCATTCTGACATGATCAAAGAACGCATAGCCCTGTTCAGGAAACTCGCCATTTTCGCCGACGCGGCGCTGGTGGCCGCGGCGTTCTTCATCGCGTACATCCTTCGCCATCATTTGAATGACGGCATCGGCGGCCTGTATTCTTTGCAGTCGTATATAGTGTTCCTGCCGGTGATCCTGCTCGTTACCGCGAGCATGCTGTTTTTTTTCGGCATCTACGACTCGTTCAGGACCAAGACGCTCTGGGAGATCCTCGTTATCGTCATTAAATCCCAGTTCTCGTCGTTCGTCATCTTCAGCGGCATCATTTACATCTCCCACCAGTCGTATATCAGCCGCGCGTTCATCGGGCTCATATTCGGCGTTGCGGCAATCCTCATTTACGCCGAGAAGGTCTGCGTCATCCTGTTCTTCCGCGCCGTGCGCAGCCGGGGGTACAATTACAAGCATCTTCTGGTCGTGGGCACCGGCCGCCGCGCCCAGCAGTTCATCGATCTGATCAACAGCCACAGTTCCTGGGGCTTCAAGATCGTCGGGCTTATTGACGATGACGACGGGCTCAAGGGCAAATTCGTGTACGGACAGAAGGTCCTGGGCGCGCTCAAGGACGTGCCTGCGATCATTCACAGCCAGGTCGTGGACGAAGTCGTGTTCGTTGTGCCCCGGTCGTGGCTCAATAAGATCGAGGACATTATGTATCTGTGTGAGGCCGAGGGATTGCGCATCCACGTGGCGGTGGATTATTTTGAACTCAAATTCTCCCGCGGCCGCATCAGCGAGCTTGATAAATTCCCGCTTTTGACCTTTTCCAGCACGCCCGGCCATGTGGGCGCGCTCGTGGGCAAGCGCATGTTCGACGTCATGGTCTCCGGTATCATCCTTTTGGCCTGCCTGCCGTTGTTCATCGTTGTGGCGATCCTTATTAAACTGACCTCCGCAGGGCCGGTATTCTTCAAACAGACGAGGGTGGGCTTGAACGGCCGCACGTTCCAGCTGTATAAATTCCGCACCATGGTCAAGGACGCTGAGCTCAAGCTTCACGAGCTCATGGTCCATAACGAAATGAATGGCCCGGTGTTCAAAATGTCGAACGACCCGCGCATTACGCCGCTGGGCAGGGCTTTGCGCAAGTTAAGCATTGACGAACTGCCGCAATTCTGGAATGTTCTGATCGGCACCATGTCTATCGTGGGGCCGCGGCCGCCGCTTGTCCAGGAGGTCAAGCAGTACGATCCATGGCAGAGGCGCCGGCTTTCCATGCGGCCGGGCATCACCTGTCTCTGGCAGGTCTCAGGCCGCAACAAGATCGTGGATTTTGCCAAATGGGTCAAGATGGACCTCGATTACATCGACGACTGGTCATTCTGGCTCGATGTGAAGATATTTTTCAAGACGATCCCGGCGGCGTTATTCGGCATCGGAGCGAAATAAAACTAAAAAATGGGACAATTGAGTGCGAAGGAAAAAAAAGAAATGATTGAGATGGCGCATTCTCAATCGTTACGTCGTGCGTTTGAAACGATGGAAAAAAATAGCCGTAAGATGTTTAAGCCTTTGTCGCTTGACGAATATATTGAATTCGCGACTTATATGAACGAATTGGCCGGCCATAAGCCGAAAAAGTTCGAGAAAATGACCGGCAGGCATTTTAAACTGTGATCAACCCAAGGAGGGAACATGAAACGCGTTTTATCCGCTCTTATCGCATTCTGTATCATCGCGCCGCAGGCATTCTGCGCTGACGAGCCCGCTGCAGAGCAGTCTGCCGCGCCATCTGCCGCGCCATCCGCTTTCGAATATATCGTCGGCGTGGACGACGTGCTCGACATCAGCGTGCTCCAGCCGGAGAAACTGCTTTCGACCGTTGTCGTATCGCCCGACGGCTCGATCAGCTTCCCGTACATCGGCACGGTCGTGGTCAGGGGCCAGACCCTTTCCCAGGTCCAGAAAACGATAGAGGGGAAGCTTGCCGACGGCTACATGAAATACCCCATTGTCTCGGTCGCGCTCAAAGAGTCGCGCTCGCGCAAATTCTTCGTGTACGGCGAGGTCATCAAGCCCGGCACGTATTACATCAACGAGAACGTGACGGTCCTGCGCGGCATCACCATGGCAGGAGGATTCAGCAAATTCGGCTCAAGCAAGGACAAGGTCCTGCGGCCCAACAGGGACCGCCCCGGCTACACGACGATCCGCGTTGACATCAAAGCGGTCATGGAAGGCAACGCCGCAGAGGACCTCGTGCTCGAGCCCGAGGACATCATCGTCGTCACCCAGGGCATATTCTAAAAGGCTTGTATGAAAAAGAATGTGTACATAATTGCGGGGCCGAACGGATCGGGTAAAACGACGTTCGCCCGGTTATTTCTTCCTGATTATGTCAGGTGCCCTCATTTCGTTAATGCAGACCTTATCGCGCAGGGATTGGCGCCGTTCGAGCCGCGGAGCGCTGCCATCAAAGCGGGCAAACTCGTATTGGCGCAGATCCATGAATTCGCGCAACGGGGCGTTGATTTTGCTTTTGAGACCACATTATCCGGCACTGCGTACGCGCGCCTGCTGCAACAGTTGAAGGCACGCGGGTATGAGGCCCATGCGTTCTTTCTGTGGATCCCGAGCCCGGCGCTGGGCATACAGCGTATCAAAGACAGAGTGCGAGAGGGAGGGCATGATGTCCCTTCCGAAGATGTGAGAAGAAGGTTCTTCAGAGGCTTTGTTAATTTTCTCAATTTATATGAACCGATCTTTGATTCGTGGATGATGTTCGATAATTCCAAAGAAAAACCCCGTTTAATAGCAAAAAGGAAAAATGGGCTTATAAATGTCGTTGATCATGTATTGTTCAAAGAAGTCAGCAAATACAAAGGTGTGAAATGAGAAAACGCATGTCATTGCAGGATAAGGCAGAGGCGGCGATGAAGAAAGCCATCCGGCAGGTTGTCGCGCAGCATAAAAAGACAGGCCGGCCGCTCGCAATATGGGAGAACGGCAAAGTAACGCGCATTTCACCGAAATCAGTACGATAACATTCAACAGGCACAATCATAAAAGGAGGATCAGATGATCCAGCAAGTCGAAACGACATTCCGCGATTACATGCGCGTCTTATTCCGCCAGAAAGCGGTCGTCATCACGTGTTTCTTCACGGTCATGATCACGGTCGTCATCGGCATCATGCTCAAGACCCCGATGTACGAGGCAAAGGTGAAAATGCTTATCTCTGCCTCAAAACAGGTCGAGGCCACCTATTACCGCGACCTGCTTCTGGGCCAGAACATGGAAGTCACTCTGACCCAGGCTGAGATCGTCAAGTCAGCGCCGGTGCTGGAAAAGACCATCCGGGCCCTGGGCCTTGCGCAAAAGCCGTTCGATTACGAAAAGCAGTTCGCCTCGCCTTTGAAATCCAGGCTCGTGGCCCTGCAGTCAGCCATGACCAAGGCGCGGCTTGAGAACCTGCCTGAACAGCAGAGGACCATGTTCCAGGTGCGCATGGCAATGGAGGATCTGCTCAAGGTCGTCAACGTGGAGCCCATCCGCGACACCAATCTTTTTACCATCGCGGCGCGGGATTTCTCGCCTGTGGGCGCGGCCATCATCGCAAATGTCATCAGCCGCTCGTATATCATCTTCGACCTCGAACAGCAGGTGGCGGAACTTCAGCTCAAATACGGAGAAAAGCACGCCACCGTTATCCAGCTCCAGGCATTTATCGACAAAATGGAAAAAGCGCTCAACGGCCAGCCGTTGCCTAATATCGACGCCATCGGCCCTGCGAGCGTCAAGGTCATCGAACAGGCGAACGTGCCGCTTCAGCCCGTTGGCCCGTCGCCGGTGTTGATCTTCATCCTGGCGTTTTTTATGTCCATATTCCTGGGCATCATGCTTGCGTTCATGTTCGAATACATGGACCAGACATTTAAAAGCCCGCAGGATGTTGAAACATACCTCGACAGGCCGTACCTGGGCGCAGTGCCGCGCAAGAATAAGCAGAAGCAGGTTTCATACGAGAACCTCGCTGAGCAGATCCTTCTGCTTTCCAAGGACAAAAACCTCCATACGCTCATGTTCACGACCGCAGAAGCATCAGACGCCGCGGCGCATATTGTGGTCAACCTGGGCAAATTCCTCGCTGAAAAAGGCCACAAGGTCCTGGTCATCGACGCCAATTTCCAGCATTTGACCTTTAAGAAATATTTCAACCTGACCAAAGGCCCGGGCCTGGTCGACGTTATCGAGGAAAAGGTCACGTTCGAAAAGTCAGTGCATTCAGCAACCAAGAACCTTGCGGTCATGACTGCGGGAGAGACCCAGCTCAATCCCCTGACCGTTGTCGAATCCAACAAAATGCACGAGCTTCTTGCGCAGGCAGGGGACAAGTACGACCTGGTGCTTATCGCAGCGCCTGATCTCAAGCACCGCGATTCGATCCTTCTAGCGGCGCAGACCGACGGGGTGATCCTGGTCGTCAATGAAGGCAGGACGCGCAAGCAGGTGGTGCTCAACGCGCTCGAGCCGGTCATTGCGAAAAAGGCCAACATCCTCGGCGTGATCCTGAACAACCGCACGTACTCGATCCCCAAGGCCATTTACGACCGGGTGTGATCTTTGATGGACCTCAGGCAGAAGACGCTAAAAGGTTTTTTCTGGAGCGGTGTGGCCCAGGCAGGCAAGCAGGGAGGCCAGTATTTCATCACCATCCTGCTGGCGAGTCTGCTGGCGCCTGTGGATTTCGGCCTGCTTGCCATGGCAATGGTGTTCATGAATTTCGCCAACGTGTTCAGCGACCTGGGCATCAGCGCCGCGCTCATCCAGAAGCAGGACGTCGAGGCCCGTCACTTTTCATCTGCGTTCTGGCTCAACGTCGGTGTCGGCATACTGCTGACGCTGGTCTGCATGGCATCAGCGCCGCTCATCGCTCATTTTTACCGCAAGCCCGAGCTTGCTGCGATCATCATCGTCGTTTCAACGAATTTTTTCCTCGCGTCCCTGTGCATCATCCAGCAGACCGTGCTGACGCGGGAAATGGAGTTCAGGAAGCTGGCGATCAAGGACCTGATCGGCCTTTTCAGCTCAGGGGCGCTGGGCGTGTATCTGGCGTATCACGGATTCGGCGTGTGGAGCCTCGTGTATCAACTGCTGTCGTTCTCATCGATCAACATCATTGTGCTGTGGTCTCTGTCGTCCTGGAGGCCGCGATTCCACTTTTCCATAACGGATTTCAGGGACATATTCAAGTTCAGCGCGAACATGACCGCGTTCAATATCATCAATTATTTCGCGCGCAACACCGACCAGCTTGTCATCGGCAAAGCGCTCGGGCCGCAGCTGCTGGGGATCTATTCGCTGGCGTATAAGGTCATGCTGTATCCTTTGCAGAACATATCAGCGGTCATTACCAAAGTCTTATTCCCGGTCTTTTCCAAGATACAGAGCGAATATGAGCGGATCAAGAACGCGTATGTGACCATGACCAGAGTGATCTCGCTGATCACGTTCCCGCTCATGGCAGGATTGTTCATTCTTGCGCCTGAGCTTGTCAGGTATGTCCTGGGCCCCAAATGGGAGCCTGCGGTCATTCTTATACGGATATTCTGTTTGACCGGCGCAGTGCAGTCCATTACCGCAAACGTCGGAAATATCATCATCTCCCAGGGCAGGGCTGATCTTCAGCTCAAACTCGGCGTTATGGGAGCGGTTGTTGTCATCATCGCGATCGTCTCGGGTATCTGGTGGGGCATTGTGGGCATTGCCGTTGCCTATACGGTCGAAACAGTGCTCTTTGGCATGTATCTTATCCTGGTGAGTAACGCGCTCATCAAGCTTGAGCCGAAACGGTATTTCTCGTCGCTGTATACAAGCGTCCTGGTTGCGGTCCTGATGGCAGGGGCGCTGGCAGCGCTCAAAGCGATATTCCCGATCAACAATGTCATACAGCTTGTTTATTCGTGCATGGTGGGCCTGGGCATATATTTCGGCATTCTGTATTTTACCGGAGTCATCGCCGAATTCAGGCAGAGGCTTGCTGAATGAGGATCACTTTCCTGACACCCCATATCGGCTCCAGCGGCGGGGTGAGAATCATCATGGGATACGCGCACCGGCTTGCGCAAAAAGGCCATCAGGTGACTGTCATTTGCCCTGTGAAAAACCGTTTGAGCGCGTTCTATCATAATCTGCTCAAGACAAGGCCTGCCTGGACCGAGCTTGCCGCAGGGCTGAAGTTCGTGCCCGCGCTGGCAGAAGCATATATTCCCAAAGCTGATGCGATCGTGGCAACTGCCTGGCAGACCGCAGGGATCGTGAACAAACTGCCTGCGGACAGGGGGCGGAAGTTCTACCTTATCCAGCATTACGAAAGCCTGTTCCACGGAGACAAGGCAGAGGTGGATGCTACCTACCGGTATCCGTTCAAGCAGATCGTGGTCTCGACCTGGCTCAAAGAGATCATGCAAAAGCAGTTCAACTCTCATGCAGAGCTTATCGAGGACCCTGTGGATCTGGACGTTTTATACCCGACACGCAGTGCTTTCAATAAGGACAAGGTTATCGGATTGCTCAACCATCCATGGGAGTGGAAAGGCACTGCAGAGGGGATAGAGTGTTTCAAGCGCGCGCAAAAACAGATTCCAGGCATAAAGCTTATTATGTTCGGAGCGCAGCCAAACACCCATAACGTTCCGTGCGAATATTACTGTAATCCGGACAGAAATACGCTCAGAGCTGTCCTGAACAAGATCGACATATTCCTGTCAGCAAGCTGGAAAGAGGGATTCGGCCTGACCGCAGCAGAGGCGCTGGCATGCGGCTGTGGCCTTGTCACAACCGATAACGGCGGCTGCCGCGATTACGCCATGCATGAACAGACAGCGCTGGTTTCGCCTGAAAAAGACCTGGTTGGCCTGACAAACAACCTTATCCGGCTGATCAATGATGAGAGATTGCTCACTGAAATCGCGCACAAAGGCCGTTTGCATATCCAGAGATTCTCCTGGGGCAATGCGGTGAATAAGCTTGAAAGGATCCTGAATGCTGTCTCCTGACGATGGGAAGTTGTTCGATTAAGGGGACACATCTGCCGTTTTTTGTCGACGAGCCAGAATCAGCGGACCTGTCCCCAACTCGTGCGGCTTGACAGATGTTGCCTATTGGTGTATACTTAATTAGGTAAAAATATGATATTTTGCCTAATAAATCAAATAAAATGAGCAAAAATGAGCTTTTAAAGATTCTTCAGGACTGGAATTTCTGGGAAAACACGCCTCAAACCGGTGTGCTTCGGCCTGAATACACCAGCCGTATCCGCTCCAGCCTTAATGAGGGGCAGGTAGTTGTTATCACAGGCCCGCGGCGAAGCGGTAAATCATACCTCATGCGTCAGACTGTCAAAGAGCTGATCGATGCAGGAATGAAGCGCAAAGATGTCCTTTTTATTAATTTCGAGGACCCTCGTTTTGTCCGGCTTGACACTCAGCTTCTCGACGATATATTTACCGCCTATCGCGAATTTATAGCGCCTGAAGGCGCGCCGATGGTTTTCCTTGATGAAGTTCAGGAAGTAGACGGATGGGAGCGCTGGGTACGTTCGTTTCACGAGCTGCGCAAGGGTAAAATTTGTGTATCCGGCTCTAATGCCAAATTGTTAAGCAGGGAATTGGGAACAGTGCTCACCGGCAGGCATCTTGACGTGTCAGTGTCGCCGCTTTCCTGGGATGAATTCCGGTCGTTTAAAGATAAGAATGCGCCTGTTGCGCCGCTTCTGGCAGAATATCTTGAATCCGGCGGTTTTCCCGAAGTGGTATTGTCGGGCCGCAAACAGGAATTGCTGCTTGCGTATTTTGAGGATATCCTGACCAAAGACCTGATCCGGCGCTTTCGCGTGCGCAAAGCCGAGCAGATGAAATCGCTGGCTAAATACTATTTCAGCAATATATCAAGCCTTTCAACATTCAACTCCCTTGAAAAATCCCTGGGGATCAACGCCGCGACTATCGAGAAATTCTCAGGATATTTTGAAGACGCTTATCTTCTGTCATTCGTGAAGCGTTTCTCATGGAAAGTCCGCGAACAGGAAAAAAGCCCGCGCAAGGTGTATAGCGTTGACACCGGGCTGGCCAACGCTGTGGGATTCCGCTTCAGCCAAAACAGCGGAGCGCTTGCCGAGAACCTCGTTTTCAGCCAGTTACGCCGCCGCCAGGCGGCTGATCCGTCTTTAGAGATCTATTACTGGAAAGACGCCCAGCACAGGGAAACAGATTTTGTTGTCAAGCAGGGCAAATCAGCCATTGCGGCAATCCAGGTGTGCTGGGATATAAGGGATGAGCGCGTGCGTCAGCGCGAACTCAAATCTCTGCGCCTTGCCATGGATGATCTGGGGCTTAAAGAGGGGCTCGTTATAACCGATGATCAAGAAGAAAAGCCGGCAAATGAAGGCAAGACAATCCGATTCATTTCACTGATGAGCTTTTTAAGCGGGTCTTTGCAATGAACCCGGACACTCTAAAAATCGGCGACGTCATCCTTGTCGCAGGCGGCAACAAGGCGATCGAACAGATGCAAAGGAAGGCGGGTTATGGCGACTCCAGCATCTGGACGCACGTTATGGGCTGTCTGGGCGGCTACACCTGCATCGAAGCAGCAGTGCCGCGCAGCCATCTTGTGGATCTGAAAAAGAAGTATTTGGATAAAGGCATCAGGATCAAAGTCTTGCGGCGCAAGGGCCATGACCACGAGCGCTACAAAGTCGCGCTTTGGTGGGCAACCATGAACAATCTGCCCTATGACACCCTGCAGTTCTTCTGGATGCCGCTGTCTATCGTGTTCACGCGGGTATTCCTGGCCTTGCACCGGCTTTTTAGCTCCAGCAAGCGGCTCATCTGCTCAGAGCTCCTCGTCAACGGCTTCTACAAGGAAGGGGACTACCTGTTCAACAAGCCGGCGGAACTGGTGCTGCCGGCGGAGTTTGACAACGCATCACTGTTTGAGAAGGTAAAATAACCACAGTAGAAAAAAGTCAATAAAAACAATATAAAAGTCATTGTCGGATTAAGCCGGCGCTATATAATATAGAATAACCCAATTTGCCACGGTTGGGAAACGGGCTCATTGGGATTTTTTTTATCCATGGATGTCATCGACAAAATAGCGTTTCACTGGCAAAGGGAAAAGAGCACATACTTCCCTATTATACTGTTTATCATATTCCTCGCAGTCCTGATCGTTGCCAACGTAGTCAGCAATAACTTCCATATAGCCCAGATCCAATCACAATCGATCCTTTCCGAAATTCCGCTTCCCTCAAGCGACACCGTATCCGAAGGCTTTGAAGTATCCCAGTTCAACGGGCCTGACAAGGTATTTACCCTCAAGGCTGACCGTCTTTTATACCGCAAAGGCAAGGTCAAACCGTTCGGGTTCAGATTCGCGCTTCTGCGTTCAGTCGAATTGGAAAAAGCAGAGATCGTCTTTTTCAAGGATAATAAGCCAATCGCCAACCTTATTAGCGACACCGCGCAGCTTGATCCACGGACAAAGAACGTCATTTTTACCGGCAAGCCTGTTCTCATGACTGAAACACGCCGGGTCTTAAGCGCTAACCAGATCGCATGGAACAACAAAGATAAAAAGCTCCTTGCAAAAGGAGATTGTTATTTGGGTTTAGATAACGGCGCAAAAAGCGCAAAGATCATCGTAACTGAACCGGGCCTTACTACCTATGAGGTGAGAGATGAGAAGATCTAACAATGTGCGTTTCAGCCAGATCGCTGTCATCGGCTTTATTCTTTCTATTTTAGGCAGCGCCATGCCGCAGACCAGCCACGCAGATCTCGTTGACGACGGCAAGCAGATGCTGCTTGAAGAAAATGACCTTTACGGCGCTGCTGCGAAATTCGACGAAGCCCTTGCAGCGAGTCCTTCGGACGGCCGCGCTAATTTCTGGCAGGCATTGACGCTCATCTGGACCAATCCTGACCTCAAAGGCACATTCCTGGATCTTGAAGTATTCGGCGAGAACGACACTGATCCTGAATCCGACCTGCTTATCCTTGATGAAGTCGATCACGAAAAGTATCAGCCGACAGGCATCGATGCGATCATCCTTGATAACAGCGACTCTGGATACACAGAACCGGGCACCGGATGGTATGACCCAGACCCTACTGTTGAATCTTCATACCGCGAGAACTGCCGCGTTCATTCTGCCGGAACAGGCACGAATACCGCTGCATGGGAGATGGCTGTGCCTGTTGACGGTTATTATAATGTGCATGTCTGGGTTGCCAATATCGGCAATAACACGCAGAACCAGCATTACTCCGTAACGCATGACACCGGAACTTCCACAGTAGACAAATGGTGGGGCACCTATGACTCCTGGAAAACCCTTGGCCGTTTCAAATTTACCACTGGCCAGCCCGCGCGCATTGAATTGTCCGATCTTACATATTCTACCGGTTCTATCGTCGCTGACGCTGTTAAACTTGAATATGACGGGGATGAATTTGATGATATGCTGGCAGGCGCAACCGGCACATGGGTATCATACGGCAATACCAATGCGATCGGCGGCACATACCGCGAGATCGCGTATGGCAACACCGGCACATTGACCTGGGCTCCATATATTCCGAATGACGGCAAATACCAGATATACGCATTTTATCAGTCAGCAGGGGACAGCGCCACCAATGCATCATACAGCATAACGCCTGCCGGCGGCACTGCAACGACTATCGTGGTTGATCAGCAGCGTGAAGGATTTACAAGGGTCAGCCTTGGTTTATTTGACCTTAAAGCAGGCATGGGCAATACCATAGTCCTGTCTTCATCCGGCGCTAACGGCAAAGTCACCGCAGATGCCATCCGCATCGTGCCTATGCGCACATTCCCCACAGCTGCACAGATACAGGGGAACCTGACCAGCACCATAACCCAGATCAATACCGCATTATCATGCCTTGACGCGATCGGAACCGGTTTTGCTGATACCGTAGACCTGGGCATGAAAGACGCAAGCGGCAATCCCATGATGACCGAGCTCGATTACGGCGACGTGCTTATGTTCAAGGCAACCATGAACATGATCAAACATAATTTCAACCTGATAGGCGCCTATGACTTTAGCACAATCGATCCTAATCAGGTAGCCTGCTCTTATAATATCATCATAAACGACGTTTTTGACTATTACACAAGCCTTGCAACACTACGGCCGGACGGCGCATCTTGCCTGGCAGACGCAAAATCCGCCTTTCAGGAAAGTATCGAGCAGTATTTTAACGCCTATGATGTTATTATCAATGAGTCAGACGATCAGACAGCGGATTTGATTGTTTTTGACCAGGGCTATATTGAAAGGGATGTGGATGCTCTGCATCCGCTTTTGACCGATATCCTTAATAATCTGAACGGTAATATCCCATCTGTCCAGTTTGATACAGACCAACTCTTTGAACAGTTGGAAATGGATGATACCTATCAGGCGTTTAATATTAATTTGCGCTCATTATATGACGACCCAAAGCAATTGCGCGACCTGCGGCCCCAGTTCGATGACGAAAATCACATCATCCGCAGTTCATTCCCTGACCCGACTTTTGACGGCCTTTTGCCGGATATGACAGAGGAAGAACTGAACGGCATCCTGCATAAAGGCCCTGAGCTTGAGCACATCGATATTATCTGGAACGGCGACGTGCCTAATGTCGATCTTTCATGGACTACTGATACCTATGACGATTTTACCCGGTATGCATTATTCCGCGCAGAGGACGGCAATGTTACCGAATCGTCAATTAAGGTATATGAATCCACTAACAAAAATATCACCACATGCACTGATACGACCCTGAATCCGGATCAGAGGACATATTATTACCGCCTCTATACCTATTATTCCAACGGCGATAAGAGCGCGACTAATGTCCGTAAAGCAGTCACGAGCGTGTATGTCAACATATCTGCTACAGGCACAGAAGACGGCAGCAAAGAGGACCCGTATAATACGCTCAACGAAGCTGTTGATGCGGCTGTTAACGGCGCAAAGATCCGCGTTGCCGCAGGCGCGTATCCCTGCTCGGACCGGGAACTCGGCATGTGGGATAAAGGAAACCTTAAATTCGAAGGCGGCTATGAGCCGGTCCATTGGACCAGGGATTATGAAGCCAATGAGACCATTCTTGACGGCACAGGCCAGGATGGCTGGAGCACGATCAGCTTTAACCGCGCAACCGGCGGCGGCATTGACGGATTTACCGTCACGGGCGCGTTTATGTCTGATGGCGCGTGCGGTATTCAGATCTCCCAGGCAACCGATGTCATTATCAGGAATTGTAAGATCATCAGCAACCGGCGCGGCATCGGCGTTTGGGATCACTCATCATGCGTTATTGAGAATTGCAGTATTGAAAATAACGTAACCGACGGCATTGGCACTGACGCCAGTTCTGCTGTTATCAGGGAAACCGCTATTGCTCATAATCAGCAAAGCGCCATCAATGCCTATAGTTACAGCAGCATTGATATATCCGATTCACAGATCTTTGACAACTGCGTTACCGGCGGGACTATTTATTTCATCGTTCATATCGGTAATCACAGCAATTTAAACGTCACCAGGACGTCCGTCTATCAAAATAATAATACCGGCGCCGGCCTCGCTGTGCGCGATTACGGAACTTTCAGCATCCGCGATTCCCAGATCTACAACAACGGCGGCCGCGCAGTTGAGATCTACATGGCATCCGGCGACCTGACGAACACCCTTGTGGCCAATAACGCCCTTGATGGCATCAGCTTGACCACCGCAGACAGTATCGGCGCAGTCACCATCAATAACTGCACCGTTGTCGGTAATTGCACCACGAACCAATACGCCTGCGGCATCCTGTGCTCCACAAGCGGCGGCACGTTCACCCCGCAGATCAAGAATACCATTGTTGCAAACAATCTTGGTTATGGAATCTTTGCCTGGCCTGATTGCGTGCCTCTGGTCGCCTATACTGATATTTACAATAATACCTCAGGCAATAGCTACTCCAGCGGCTATACAGACGGCGGAGGGAATATTGCCCTGGATCCGCTGTTCGTCACCGGGCCGTCGGGTAACTATTATTTGAGTCAGGTTGCGTCCGGCCAACCAAGCAACAGCCCCTGCGTGGATATTGGAAGTGCAACTTCGGCAAGCCTGGGTTTGGATGCGCTCTTTACACGCAGTGACGAGATTGGCGATTCCGGCATCGTAGATATGGGGTATCATTATGCGTTGAACATAACCGCAATCATTAAAGATGTAACGCCGACGAATTATACAGTAGCTGAAAATTTAGCAGCAGGCAGCCAATATTATGGAGACCGTACATACACATTAACATCCGTGCCGTCAGAATTAAGCGTAGCAAGCTGGATCAGGACACGCAATGCTGACAAGTCGAATACCTTAGCTACTT
>Ga0116143_10000354_pt1 | contig 64426 bp, 56 predicted proteins | sample AD_UKC034_MetaG_FD_89745 | JGI IMG/M metagenome (GOLD analysis project Ga0116143, IMG submission 89745) | Active sludge microbial communities of municipal wastewater-treating anaerobic digesters from USA - AD_UKC034_MetaG | ecosystem: Engineered > Bioreactor > Anaerobic > Digestate | place: USA... | reverse complement strand
TCTGGGACATGAAGTGCTGCGTCGACTATCTCCAGACCCGGCCCGAGGTCGATCCGGACCGGATCGGGATGATGGGCCTCTCCCAGGGCGGCACCATGACCACCTTCACCACGGCCGTCGAACCGCGCATCCGGGCCGCCGATATCATCGGCTATGTGAATTCCTGGCGGGGCTTTGCCATCGAGCGCGCCAACTGGTGCGGCTCCCAGATGGTCCCCAACCTCTACCGATACTTCGACACCGACGATATCGCCGGACTCATCGCCCCACGGCCACTGCTGCTGGAAATGGGCATCTACGACACCTGCTTCTTTATCCAGGACCAGCTCGAGGGCTACCGGGGCGTGGAACGGATCTACCGGGCCGCCGAGGCCGCAGCCGATCTCTGGACCGACATCCATCCCGGACCGCACGCCTTCAGCGGTCGCCGGGCCTTCGACTTCTTCAAGAAGTACCTGTAGAAACGCGGGCGCCCGATCACGCTAAGGAACGAGGAAAAAAAGGATGAAGCAGCGCAAACGCTACGCCCTGGTCGGTGCCAGCGGCCGGGGCCTGGGCATGTACGCCTATCCACTCAAGGAAGAGTACGCCGATGTCGCCGAGGTGGTCGGCATCTTCGACCCCAACCCGGTCCGGTCCGCCTACGTCAAGGAATTCTGCCGGCTGGACTGCCGGACCTACACCGATTACGACCGGATGATCCGGGAGACCCGGCCGGAAACGGTCATCGTCACCACGGTCGACCGGTACCACCACGAGTACATCATCCGGGCCCTGGAGGCCGGCCTGGACGCGATCACCGAGAAGCCGATGACCGTTGACCTGGAGAAGTGCCGCCAGATCCTGGAGACCGAGGCCCGCACCGGCCGCAAGGTCATTGTCACCTTCAATTACCGGTTCACCCCCTACATAACCAGGATCCGGGAACTGCTCCGGGACGGCCTGGTCGGCACCATCCTCAACGTCGATTTCGAGTGGCTGCTGGACACCCGCCACGGCGCCGATTATTTCCGCCGCTGGCACCGGCGCAAGGAAAACTCCGGCGGGCTGCTGGTCCACAAGGCCACCCACCATTTTGACGCCATTAACTGGTGGGTGGGCGAAGAACCGGAAGTGGTCAACGCCTTCGGCAGCCTGCGCTTTTACGGGCCGAACCGGAAAAAACGCGGCCAGCGCTGCCTGACCTGCCGCCACCGTTCCAGCTGCGAGTTTTACTTCGATCTCACCGCCAACGAAAGAATGGTCAAGATGTACCTGGAAGCGGAGAAACATGACGGGTACCACCGCGACGGCTGCGTCTTCTCCGAAGAAATCGACATCGAGGACAGCATGAGCGTGAACGTCCGGTATTCCGGCGGCGCCCTGCTGACTTACTCGCTGGTCGCCCACTCCCCCTACGAGGGATTCCGGGCCAGCGTCAGCGGCACCGACGGCCGGATCGAGGTCGCCGAGTACCAGAGCGGCGACAGCACCGGCGGCACGCACCAGACGGTCACCTTCTTCAACCGGCGGAACGAGCGGATCACCTACCAGGTGCCCAAGGCCACCGGCGGCCATGGTGGCGGCGATACCCGGCTGCGGCGGATGCTCTTCCGGGGCGACCTGCCCGATCCCCTGAACCACATGGCCGGTTCATACGAGGGCGCCATCTCGATGCTGATCGGGGCGGCGGCCAACCGTTCCATCGCCAGGGGCCGGGCGATCCGCATCCAGGATCACGTTCCGCTGGCCGACTACCGCAAACGCTAAGGGAGGCAACATGGCCGAACTTGAATTTCAGAAGGCACCCGGCCGAACGACCGAACTCCAGGCGGAGTTCACGAACCTGGAGGTCTACCCGGATTCCACGGTGGCCACGGCCGGGCGAACCTACGCGCTGGCCCGTTCCGAAAAGGGGAAACAGCTGCTGGTCAAAGGGGATGAGACTGACCTGCGCCGGGCCGGCTTTGAAGGAACGATGATCGCCGGCCGGATACTGGTGGGAGAACTCACGCCGGCCAACGCCGCCGCGCTTCGGAAGGCCCTCGATTACCTGCGGCCGGTCCGTTCGGAAGGGCGGACCTCGATCGGCCTGGGCGACCGGCTCGGCCTGGCCACGCCCGGCCACATCCGGGCCATCGAAGGAACCAACCTCTTTCCTTACCTGGCCCAGCAGTCCATCCGGGAGATGGCTCGCACCGGCCGCCACCCGCAGCAGGTCATGGACGAGGCCCTCTGGGGCATCTTCCAGACCGGCTACACCGACGGCTTCGGTTCGGACGCCGACCATCTCAAGACCCCGGCCGATCTGGCCGATTGCCTGCGGGCCGGCTTCACCCTTTTTACGATCGACCCCGGCGACCAGGTTGACAACCAGGCCGACACCGACGCCCCCGAAACGCTGCTTTCCAAGTGCCGCGGCCTGGGGGCCGAGGCGCCCGACCTCAACCTGGACCGCCTGCGCAAATCATACCTGTCCGGCAAGGTAAAACTGCCCGGCGGAAGCAGCCTGGAGTTTTCGGAGACCGAACTGCTCCGGGCCGCCGTCAAATACGGCCGGGCCATCAAACACACGGTGATGATGTACCAGACCCTGAAATCGGCCGCGGCCGGACGCACCTTCGAACTCGAGATGTCGGTCGACGAAACACTGACGCCCACCACCGTCGGCGAACATTATTTCGTGGCCTCGGAACTGGCCCGGGCCGGGGTGACCTGGGTCAGCCTGGCGCCGCGCTTCGTCGGCCGCTTCGAAAAAGGGGTGGACTACATCGGTAACCTGGATGAATTCCGGAAGGAGCTGATCCGCCACCGGGCGGTGGCCCGGCAGCTCGGGAATTACAAGATTTCCATCCACTCCGGCTCGGATAAATTCAGCCTCTACCCGACGATCGCCGAGGTAACCGAAGGAAGGGTTCACCTGAAGACGGCCGGCACCAGCTATCTGGAGGCGGTCCGGACCATTGCCGACACCAACCCGGAACTTTATCGGGCCATCTACCGTTTCGCCCGCGAACGTTACGAGACCGACCGGGCCTCCTACCACGTCTCGGCCAAAATCGACCGGGTGCCGCCGGAGAACGCACTCTCAAACGGAGACCTGGAAGCTTCCCTCGATGATTTTCATACCCGGCAGATGCTGCACGTAACCTTCGGCTCGGTCCTCACCGCCCGGACGGAAGACGGTTCCTACCGGTTCCGGACGGAATTTTACCGAACCCTGGAAGCCGAGGAACTGGAGCACTACCGGTGCCTGGCCAAGCACCTGGGAAGGCACGCCCGGCCCTTTGCCCGCTGATCCCGGTCCGCCTTCGGTCCGGATTACTCAAGGTAATTCCCAGAGCTGATTCCGGTCCGAATTCGAGACCTGAAACTTGACGGTCCGCCTTCGGCCCGGCCAGCTTTGTTGGCGGCGTCAGAGACCGGCCTGCTCCAGCTCCTGGAGCAGCAGAGCCAGCGATTCGCGGGCGCTCTGAGCGCTGGCCAGTTCGGGTTCCCGGCCCCGTTCGAGGCAGTCGATCAGGTAGGCGATCTCGTTGTAGTAACCGCCCAGGTCGGAGATATTTCCGCCGCTGTCGCCGCCCCCCTTGCGGCTGGGCAGAACCGGGTTTTCTTTCCGGTCCTCCCGGTAGATGGTGAAGTCCGGGACCAGCCGGGTGTCGTAACTGACCACGCCTTTCTCGAAGACCGCCTCGTAGGCCGAGAAGAAAGGACAGCTCCGGGCCTCGTGCCAGCCGCCCTCGATCATCACCGTGGTCCCCGGGTAACTGAAAACCGAGTAGATGAAACCGTGGTTGGTCGGCGCCAGCCGGCTCTCGATCTGCCGGGGAAGACCGAGCAGGTGGTAGGCGAAATCGGTATCGTGGATGTGCATGTCCAGCACCGCGCCGCCGCTGCGCTTCCGGTCGAGGATCCAATCCTTCCAGGTCCAGGTGGGCAGCGAAGAGACCCGCTGCAGGGTCAGGGCCTGCAGTTTCCCGAGTTCTCCGCTCCGGTAAATTTCCGTCAACCGCTGGTAAGCCGGCCAGAATCTTATCACCATGGCCACCATGAACCTGACCCGGTTCTCCCGGGCGGCGGCGATCATGCGGTCGGCCTCGGCCAGGGTAAGGGCAATCGGTTTCTCGCAGATGACGTTCTTGCCGGCCCGGCAGGCCCGGATGACGTTCTCCGGGTGCTGGTCGGTCGGCAGGCAGACATCCACCAGCGAAACGGCCGGATCGGCCAGCGCCTCGTCCAGGTCAACGGTCGGACGGGCCTCGTGCCGGCCGGCCAGCTTGGCGGCCCGGTCCGCGTCGGTGTCCACCACCCAGGCCAGTTCGGCCCCCTCGACGGCCTGGTAACAGGCCGAATGCATGCCACCCATGAAACCAGCGCCAACCAATGCCACCTTGATCATCACTCCATCTCCTTTTTCGCGTTGGTCCAACGCAAAAAAGATAACAGAAATTTTGGTTTCCGTCAATCGTTTGGGTTAAAATATAAAAATGATAATCTATAAGAACGCTCCGGAAGAAATCGCCGGCTACCTGGAGGACAGTTCCAACTTCCGCCGGGGCGCGGCCGACGGTCTCTATCTGCCTGAAAACGAATCCGAAGTTGTCCGGGTGCTGACGGAATGCAGTGAGGCCGGACAGCCGCTCACCATCTCGGCCGGCGGCACCGGGACCGTGGCCGGCCGCATCCCGGTCGGCGGCCGCATCATTTCAGTGGAACGGCTCGACCGCATCCTGACGATCGATCCAGCCGCGCAGCGGGCCTCTCTCCAGGCCGGCGTGGTGGTCGAGAAGTTCCTGGCGGCGATCGACCGGGTCGGCCGCTTCTATCCGCCCTTCCCCACCGAACGCACGGCCATGATCTCCGGCAATGTCTCCACCAACGCCTCCGGCGAGTACAGTTACCGCTTCGGACCGACCCGCCAGTACGTAAACCGCCTGCGCCTGGTCCTCTCCGACGGCGAGGTGATCGACCTGCGCCGGGGCGAGGTCAGGGCCGATGCCAACGGCCGTCTGGAAATCGGGAACAAGGTGATCCGGATCCCCGACTACCGCACGCCGGAAATCAAGTGCTCGGCCGGTTACTTCTCGCGCCCGGGCCTGGACGCCATCGACCTCTTCATCGGCTCGGAAGGCACGCTGGCCGTCTTCACCGAGGTCGAGGTGAAACTGATCCCGGCCCTGCCGCCGCGCATGATCATGCTTCTCTTCCTCTCCGACGAGGCACGAATGCTGCCGCTGCTGGAGGAGATCCGCGGTCAGCGGAAACTCGAAACCCTCTCCCTGGAGTATTTCGACCGGCACAGCCTGGACTTCCTGGTCCAGGATTTCCCCCAGATCCCGGCCGAAGCCCGGTTCGCCTTCTACGTCGAGGGTCTGGCCGGCGAACTGGAAACCTGGCTGGAGATCCTGGAGAAGTACCCGCTGGTCGATACCTGGGTCGGGGCCGACCCGGCCGCCTACGAAAAGCTGATCGGCTTCCGTCACCGGCTCCCGGAGAACATCAACAACTACTTCAAAACCATCAAGTCGCTCAAGGTCTCGCTTGATTTCGCCGTGCCGGGCCGCCACTTCCACGAGCTCTACCGCTTTTACCAGGAGATGCGTTCCGCCAACCGCCATCTGGAGACGGTCCTCTTCGGCCACATCGGCGAGAATCACCTCCACTTCAACTTCTTCCCGAAGAACGAGGCCGAACGGGAGGAGGCCTACGGTCTCTACCGGGAGGCGGCCCTCAAGGTCATCGCGCTGGGAGGCACCATCGCCGCCGAGCACGGGATCGGCAAAATCAAGTACCAGTGGCTGGAACTCATGTACGGCCGGGAGGGCATCGCCCAGATGGTGGCGGTCAAGAAGGTCCTCGACCCGGCCGGAATCCTGGGGTTGGACACCATCTTCCCCCGCGAACTGGTGAAAGGATGATCGGCCGATGACCAACCGCGAACGCTTTACCCGGACGTTCGAATTCCAGCCGGTCGACCGGCTGCCGGTGGTCGAGTGGGCCCCCTGGTGGGACCAGACCATCAAGCGCTGGCGGACCGAGGGGTTGCCGGCCGAGCTTACCGCCGTGGTCGCGATCCAGGACTGGTTCGGACTGGACCGTTTCCAGATAAGGAAACTCAGCGCCATGCGCCCCGAGTACGGCCAGCTCGAAAAAGCGGACCGGCTGATCGCCGACCTGGAAGGCTACCGGCGCCTCAAGGACTTCCTCTACCCCGGCACCGGCCAGGCCACCGCCTGGCTGGCCGAAGCGGCCGACGCCCAGCGAAACCGCGACATCGTCACCGGCCTGATCCTCGAGGGCCCCTTCTGGTTTCCGCGCATACTCTTCGGCATCGAGGCCCACCTCTACGCCTTCTACGATCACCCGGAGGCGATGCGCCTGATAATCGAGGACCTCGCCGATTACCACCTCCGGATCCTCGAGGCGGCCCGGCAAACAATCCGCCCGGAACTGGTCCTCTTCAGCGAGGACATGTCGTACAACCACGGCCCGATGCTCTCCCGCAAGACCTTCGACGAGTTCATTTCCCCCTACTACCGGCGCATCGTCCCCCGCCTGAAGGAGTTCGGCTGGCCGGCGGTAATCGACTCCGACGGCCAGATCGGCCCCCTGCTGGAGTGGTTCGCGCCGACCGGCGTGGATGCCTTCCTGCCCCTGGAGCACCAGGCCGGCGTGGACATCGTCGAGCTGCGCCGGCGCCATCCACGCCACCGATTCATCGGCGCCTTCGACAAGATGGTCCTCAACCGGGGTGAGGCGGCCGTGGAGGCCGAGTTCGAACGCCTCCGACCGGTCATGGCCGGGGGCGGCTACGTTCCCGGCGTGGACCACCAGACACCCCCGGGCGTCTCCCTGGCCGAATACCGCGACTATCTCGTCCGCCTGGCCGGCTGGTGCCGCCGGGCCGCCGGCTGAAAACAAGGCTCACTCCCGGCCGAAACGGGCCGGTTTGCCAAACAATCAAAATCAATCAAAACTTGACATAAAACAAACAAAAAGATAATAATATAATCCATATGGGCATCGGCCAACTGCGCCGGACCGACCTGATCCGCCGGGCGCTGGAAGAGGAAAACCTGGTTTCGGTGGCGGCGCTGGTCCGCCGGACCGGCGCTTCCACGGCCACGATCCGCCGCGATCTGGAACGCCTGGAGAAGACCGGTTTCCTGGTCCGCACCTACGGCGGGGCGGTCCGTCAGGACATTCCGGACGAATTTCTCTTCCCGCGCAAGGCCGAGCGGAACCGGGCGGCCAAGGCAGCCATCGCCCGGCGCGCCCTGGCCCTGCTGAAAGAGGGGGACACCATCTTCCTGGACTCCGGCACCACCGCCCGGGAAATGGCCCGGCTCATCGGCCGGACCGACCGGACCTTCACCGTGGTCACCAACTCGCTGCCGGCCGCCGGCGAACTCCAGCGCAATCAAAGCCTGAAGATCTTCCTGCTCGGCGGCTTCCTGCGCCGGGAGCTGCTCGATTTCTTCAGCCCGGCCGTCCTGGCCGAGCTGGAAAAGTTTCATCTCAACAAGGCCTTCCTGGGCATCGACGGCCTGACCGCCGCCGACGGCCTGACCACCACCGACGTCGACTCGGCCCGGATCGAGGAGACCGCCATGCGGATCAGCCAAGTGGTGGTGGTGCTGGCCGACCGCAGCAAGATCGGCCGCACAACGCTCATCCCTTACGGCACGCTTAAGAAGATCGACTGCCTGATCACCGACCGGGGCGCCGACCCGCGGGAATTGAGCCGCCTGCGGCGGGCCGGGTTGAAAATCATCCTCACGGAGGGAAAATGACCGGAAAGGAAATCCGAACCGCCCGCCTTTTCTCGAACGGCAAGCCGATCGTGGTGGCCATCGACCATGGCCAGTACTTCGGTCCCATTCCCGGCCTGGTCGACCTGGCTGAAACCGCCCGCCAGGTCGCCTCGGCCGACGCCATCCTGATGAGTCCCTTCGTGCTTTCGCGCGTCAAGCCGGTCTTCTACCGGAAGGAGGGCCCCTCGCTGATCCTCCGGGTCAACTGGACGACCGCCCTCTGCATGCCCTGGCAATACCGGGAGGCCCACACCCACCCGACCCTGGAGGCCGAAGAGGCCCTGGCGCTGGGCGCCGACCTGGTCCTGGCCAACCTGACCCTCCAGAGCGGCTGCGAAAAGACCGACGCCGAGAACGTCAGGGTCTTCACCAAGATCGCCCGCCAGAAGGAACGGGCCGGCCTGCCGCTCGTCGGGGAGGTCATTCCGCTCATCCCCCTCACCGAGACCGAACGCCTGCACCGGCACATCAAGGAGGCGATCCGGATCGCCTGGGAGCTGGGCGCCGACCTGATCAAAACCTACTACACCGGCCCGCGCTTCAACGAGGTGGTCGCCGGGGTGCCGATCCCGGTCTTCGCCCTCGGCGGGGCCAAGTTCAAAAACGAGGCCGACGCCCTGGCCCTGGCCCGCAATGCCTTCCGGGCCGGCGCCGCCGGGCTGGTCTTCGGCCGCAACGTCATCCAGGCCCGGAAACCGGACCGGTTCATCCAACAGCTGAAGGCGGCCGCGGCCGTCTGAAAAACGGCTCTCATCAGACCTCGAAAAAAGGAGATGACATGAAACCCCGGATCGGGCTGATCGGCCTGACCGCCGAACTTTACCGCCGGAAGGTCCCGGAGCTGGTAGCCGGACTGGAGACCTTCTCCAGGGAACTGGCCGGCCGCCTCGAACGGGAACTCGAGCTGACCCACGTGCCGGTCGTCTGCACCCGGCCGGAGATGGAGGCGGCCGTCGAAAAACTGGCCGCCGCCGGCGTCGACGGGGTAATCCTGGTCTTCCTCTCCTACAGCCCGAGCCTGATCATCGCGCCGGCGCTCAAAAAACTCGGAGGCCGGCCGATCCTGGTCTGGAACACCCAGAAACTGGAGACGGTCGGAACGGAATTTTCGGGCGCGGACATGTTCAAAAACCATGGCATGCACGGCGTCCAGGATCTGGCCAGCGTCATGCGGCGGGAAGGCCTGGCCTTCCACCTGATCACCGGCCACTACCGGGACGCCGCGGCCCGGGCCGGGGTGAACGACTGGTGCCGGGCGGCCGCCGCGGCCGGCCGGCTGGGCCGCGCGCGCCTGGGCCGGCTGGGCGGCCGTTTTGAAGACATGGGCGATTTCGCCTGGGACGACCGCCGGCTGCGCGAACAACTCGGACCGCAGGCGGTCGACCTGCCGGTAAGCCGTCTGTCCGAATGCTCACGCGCGGTTCCGGAGAAGGAAATCCAGGGGCTGGTGGCCGCGGAGAACCGGCGTTTCCGGGTGGACCCGAAGCTTGACCCGGCCACCCGCCGGCAGGCGGCCCGCCTGGAACTGGGCCTGCGGCGCCTGGTGGCCGAAGAGCGCCTGAACGGACTGGGCATCAATTTCATGGCCTTCGAGGGAGCGGAGGGGGCCGAGGCGATTCCCTTCGCCGCCATCTCCAAGCTGATGGCCGAAGGACTGGGCTACGGCGGCGAGGGCGATATCCTCTGCGCGGCGGCGGTGCTGATTCTGCACGGCCTGGCCGGCGCCGGCAACTTCGTCGAGATGTTCACCACCGACTACCGGAACGACCGGATCTTCATGTCCCACATGGGCGAAAGCAATCCCAACCTGGCCCGCGACCCGAAATCGGTCCGGCTGGCCCGCAAGGAGATGTCGCTGATCAAGCCCGGCCTGGCCACCACCAGCCTGCTCTTCCAGCTCAAGCCGGGGCCGGTCACGCTTCTCAACCTGGCGCCCGGCCGCGACGGATTGAACTTCATCATGGCCCGCGGCCGGGTCCTGGCCAAACCCTGGTTCCCCGGGCTGGACGTTCCCAACTTCATGCTGAAAATCCCCGGCCGGGTGGAGAATTTTCTCACCGGCTACAGCCGGCTGGGGGGCACCCATCACCTGGGCCTGGCTTACGGAGACCAGCGGCCGGCCCTGCGGCTGCTGGCGGAACAACTTGGCCGGCCGGCCTTCGAAGTCGGAGAAGAAGGATAAAAGATGGCCGATCTCTTCCTGGGCTTCGACAGCGGCACCACCAACACCAAGGCCTTCCTTTACGACGACCGGCTGGTCTTGAAGGCCGCGGCCGCCCGACCGACCGGCCTGAAATTTCCCCGGCCCGGCTGGGCCGAACAGCCGGCCGATGACTGGTTCCTGGCCCTGGCCCGGAGTCTCCGCGGCCTGAAAACGCGCCTGGGAACCATCGGCCTGGCCGGCAGTTCCCAGGGCGGCACCTTCGTTCCGCTCGACAGGAACGGGCGCCCCCTGCGACCGGCCGTCACCTGGCTCGACAACCGCGCGCCCGACATCGCCGCGGAGCTCAACCGCCGCTTCGGGGCCGGCCGTTTCTACCGGAAAACCGGCTGGCGACTCTACGGCGGCTCGCCGCTCACCCTCTGCCGCTGGCTGCAGCAGGAGGAACCGGAGGTCTGGCGGCACACCCGGCGGCTGGCCTTCGTGGCCGATTACCTGAATTATCGACTCACCGGCGAATTCTTCCTCGATTCGACCTCGGCGGCCATGACCAATCTCTTCAACATCCGGACCGGCCGCTGGGATCCGGAACTGCTCGACCTGGCCGGCCTGAAAAGCTCAATGCTGCCGGAGGTCATCCCGGCCGACGCCTGCGGCGGCCGGCTGACCGCGGCGGCCGCCCGCCAACTGGGCCTGTCCGCGGGCACGCCGGTCTTCGCCGGCGGTCACGACCAGTACTGCGCCGCACTGGGCGCCGGGGCCGCGGCGGCCGGAACCGCCCTGGTCTCCTGCGGCACCGCCTGGGTAATCCTGATCACCACCCGGCGGCCGGTCTACGACCCGGCCCGGCGGCTGGCGCCCGGGCCGCACCTGCTGCCGGGCCGTTTCGGCCTGATGGGTGCGGCCAGCAACGGCGGAATTCTTTACGATTGGTTCAGCCGCAACCTGAAACAAACCCGGCCGGCCGAAGGCGAAACGCCCTCGCCGGTCCTGGTCCTGCCCAACTTCATCCGGGGCCGGGGCGGACTCCTGAACCTGGGCCTGGCCGACGGACCGGCCGAGATCCTCCGGGCGGTCATGGAAACACTCGGCCTCCAGATCCGGGAGTACCTGGATTTAGCCGCCCCCCGGCTGGGCGGGGACCGGGTCAGAAAACTGGTCGCCATCGGCGGCCCGGTCCGGCAAACCAGCCTGCCCCGCCTCCTGGCCGACATCACCGGCCTGGAAGTGACGGTGCCGGAGATCAGCGAGGCGGCCGGCCGCGGCGCGGCCCGGCTGGCCCTGGCCGGCCTCTCCGGACGCCATCCGGAGAGCCGCTTCAAATTGGCCGGGCGCCGTTTCCGGCCCCACCCCGGCCGGACCGAAGCTTACGTCAAAAAATACGAACTCTACCGCCGTCTCAAGCGGCAACTCGAAAAAGAGGGAGAAAACGATGGCTGAATGGTACTCCGACTACGTGCAGAACCCACCCCGGATAGTAAGCCCGGAACTGCCCGGGCCCCGATCCCGGGAGATCCACGGCCGGGCCGAGAAGTACATGAAGGGCTTCTCCTCCCAGGTCCAGCTCTTCCCGGTCGTCTTCGAGGAGGGGCGCGGTCCTTTCCTGCGCGACGCCGACGGCAACACCTACATCGACTTCTCCTCCGGCATCTACGTGACCGGCTGCGGCCACGCCCATCCCAAGATCGCCGAGGCGCTCAAGCGGATGGCCGACCGGCTCTGGAACGCCCATGACTTCACCGCCTCGGTCAAAGTCGAGGCGCTGGAACTGCTGGTGGACGTCCTGCCCGGGGACATCAGCGGCGTCCAGTTCTATTCCGACGGGACCCCGGCGGTCGAGGCCGGCCTGCGGGCCGCCCGGGCCATCACCGGCCGCTTCGAGTTTCTCTCCTTCTGGAAGGACTTCCACGGCAAGACGCTCGGCTCGGTCTCCCTGGCCGGCATGAGCCCGGACAAGGGCATCCGCTCCCCCGGCTTCTTCCTGGCGCCCCGGCCCAACTGCTACCGATGCCCCTTCAAGATGGAGCATCCCGCCTGCAACCTCTACTGCGTGGACTTCACCGAAAAGGTGCTCCGCGAGGAGACCACCGGCCGGGTGGCGGCGGTGGTGATGGAACCCATCCAGGGCTGGGCCGGCAGCGTCTTCCCGCCCGAGGCGTTCATCCCGGAACTGAAGAAGCGCCTCGAGAAGCTGGGCATCCTCCTCTTCCTGGACGAGATCCTCACCGGCATGGGACGCACCGGCGATTGGTTCGCCTGCGACCATTACGGGGTGGTGCCGGACATCATCACCCTGGGCAAGGGCCTGGGCAACGGTTTCCCGGTGACGGTGATGGCGGTGCGCGAACCCTACAAGGAGCACCTGGAGAAGATCAGCGCCTCCTCATCCTTCGGCGGCAACCCGCTGGCCTGCGCGGCGGCCCTGGCCACCCTCAAGGTCATCAAGGAGGAGAAGCTCCTGGAGAACGCCCGGAAAATCGAGGCCGTGATCATGAAGCGGCTGGAGGCGATGAAACAGAAGTACCGCATCGTGGGCGACGTCCGCGGCCGCGGCTGCCTCTTCGGCGTCGAGCTGGTCAAGGACAAGCAGAGCAAGGAGCCCTTCGAGGCGGCCGGGAAGCTGGTCTACCAGAAGGCCTTCCGCAAGGGGCTGGCCTGGATACCGGCCGGCCACATCCTGCGCATGTCGCCGCCCCTGGTCATCAACGAGGAGCTGGCCCTCAAGGGCGTCGGGATGATCGAGGAGGCCATCGCCGAAACGGAGCGGGAACTGCTTTAAGGCTTCGGCGGAGAAAACCGCTTCGAAGCAGTCCCGGGCGGCCGGAATCCTGACGGCCGCCCGGGGCCGGGAAGCCCGGGCCGTCGGTCCGCTTGAAGAAAGGAAGAAGCCGATGCCTTTCACTCCGTTCCACTTCGGACCCGGCGCCTGCCTCGCCCTGCCCCTGAAAGAACGCCTCGACCTGCCGGTCTTCCTGCTCTCCAACCTGGCGATCGACCTGGAACCCCTGGCCGTGATCTCATTCGGCCTGAAGTATCCCCTCCACGGTTACGCCCACACCCTCCTCTTCGGGAGCCTGGTGGGAATCGGCTGGGCGGCCCTCGCCTTCGCGGGTCGAAGACACCTCCGGCGGCTGATGAACCGCCTGCGCCTCCCCTACCGGCCGGATTTTCGGATCATGGCGATCTCCGCCCTGCTCGGCGCCTGGTTCCACGTCCTGCTGGACGCCCCCCTCTACTCCGACATCCGCCCCTTCTATCCGCTGACGGCCAACCCGCTCCACGGAAAAATCAGCGGCGGCGCCGTTTACCTGGTCTGTCTGCTGGCCTTCATCCCGGCCGCTGTCCTCTACCTCCAGGCGGCCGGCGGTAAAAGGGCTGAAAATGATCGGGCGGGTTTGGTCAAAAAGGAATAAAGCGGAAATAAGTTCTTATCAAGCCGGGGTTATCTGAAAACGGTCCAGGTCGAGGCCGGCCTCCCACTGGGGCAGGCGCGGCGACGGACCTTCTATCAACACCAGCTCCTTGTCAGCCAGCGAGTTTATCTTCGCCCAGAGCGTCGTGTCACCCCAGAACTGGGGCGGGGTGTCGCCGGCGGCCGCCGCCGCGAAGATCTCGCGCGGCCGGTTCTTCCCGTTGCGGACCGCCTCCAGCGCCAGCCGTTCCAGCCGGCCCAGGCCGTCCGCTCCGTCCGGCTGTTCCTGCAGCCAGCGGGCCACGGCGGCCGGCACCCAGGGCAGGGGCGCGCCGACGCCGGCCGCCAGTTCGGCGAAGGCCTGTTTATCCTGGAGGGCGAAGGCCGCATCCACCCGCTTCGCGAAGAGAAACTGGGCTTCGGTCACCGGCCGGCGCCGGCCGTACACGGAGAGCAGCTGGGCGGCCGTCAGCTGTCCGAGACCGTGGAAGGGAACAATGCCTGGGAAAGCGTCCAGGCAGAGCAATTCGACATTTTCGGTCCGGTTCAGCTCCAGCAGGCAGACCAGGATGTGGACGAGCATGGACTGGTCGAAGAGACAGGCGTCAAACCAGAGCACGATCCTCCCGTACCCGGCTTCCGTTCGGAGCCTGGCGTACTGGCAGCGGAAGGACTTCAGGATTTTCTCCCGGCTCAAACCCCGGCCGGTCTGCGCCTCGATGAACCGCGCCCGGGCGGCCAGGATCGCCTCGTCCGGCCAGCCGGGCCGGCGGGGGCCGTCGTAAAGGATGTCGTGCCAGACGAAGATCTCACCCTCGAGGCCGGATCGGGCCAGAAGACCGCCGGCGCAGTCGCCGCTGGTCAGGTGCAGTATTTTGTTGAGAGGCATGCCCGGTCTCCTCAAGTAATCAGTCCGGCCGGCCAAACCGGGACCCCGAAATCACAACGCCCCCGGTGGAAGACCCGCCCGGCTGCAAAGGCCTCAATCGAACTTGAACCCTTTTCGGAAGACCCCCAGGCAGGCATCCACGACCCTGGGATCGTAAAGCACGCCGCGGTTTCCGGAGATTTCTTCCAGGGCATTCTCAGTACCCACCGCCAGCCGGTAGGGACGATGCGAAGCCATGGCCTCCACCACGTCGGCCACCGCCAGTATTCTGGCTTCCATGATTATCTGGTTCTCGGCCAGCCGGTTGGGATATCCGGAACCATTCATGCGTTCGTGGTGCTGCAATACCGTAAGCGCGACCGGCCAGGGAAATTCAATGCCGTACAGGATGTCATAACCGGCCTGGCTGTGGGGCTGGATCATCTGAAACTCCACCTCGGTCAGCTTGCCGGGCTTGGTCAGGATTTCGACCGGTACGATTATCTTGCCCACGTCATGAAGCAAGCCGATGACCATCATCTCCTTTTCCAGCGCCCCCGTCTCCCGGGCGATGGTCACCGCCAGCCTGGCCACCCGGCTCTGGTGTCCGGCCGTGTACGGATCGCGCATTTCACCCATTTTGCCCAGGGCTTCGATCGTCTCGTCTATCATTTTCTGCAGCTTTTCGTAACTGGTCTGCAAACCCGCCTCGGCCCGCTTCCGCTCGGCAATGTTCTGTTCCAGCTTTCGGTTGACCTGCTCCAGCTGCTCCATCTTGTCTTCCAGCTTGCGGATAATCGCTTCATTGTATTGCCTCAGGTAAACGGTCTCCTCTTGGGACTTCTTGCCCGCGGGCCGGGGCGGCGTCTTCGGAACGGCCGCCGCGCTCTGCCGAAGGGTCTCCTCGATGATCCCCATCAGCGAGTCGGGCTCCGTCGGCTTGACGACAAAACGCTCCGCGCCCAGGCTGAGCGCGAAATCCCGATCCCGCTCGTCGGTGTAGGTGGCGGTGTAAAAAAACAAACGGCACCGGCTTCAATCGCTCGTCCTTCTTCCAGTTCCGGCAGAGGGCGAACCCGTCCATCACCGGCATCAGGATATCCGAAATAATCAGATCCGGCGGCTGCGACCGGGCCTTTTCGAGAGCCTCGGCGCCGTGCGCGGCGGCAACAACTTCGTAGCCGTACCCCTGCAGCAAAGCGTTCAGGAAATAAAGGTTTTCCTCCTTGTCGTCCACGATCATTATCCGCTTCTTCATGAAGAGATCTCCTTTCAATCCTTTTCCAGGTAAGATGCCACTTCGGCCGCGAAGGTTTCCGGGTTGATCGGTTTTTCGATGTAGCCGTTGCAGCCGGCGGCCAGCGATTTTTCCCGGTCGCCGGCCATCGCGTAAGAGGTCACCGCCACGATCGGGATGGTCTTGAGCGCGGGGTTGGCGCGCAATTCGCGGGCGACCGCGTACCCGTCCATTCCGGGAAGCTGGATGTCGAGCAGGATCAACTCCGGCCGGAGGCTGCCGGCCATTTCGATGCCCCGGATTCCATCGGCGGCCTGGAGGACCTCATAGCCGCGCGCTTCGAGCAGAAAAGCGGCCAGGTAACGGTTTTGTTCGTTGTCTTCAATAAGGAGAATCCTTTTCTTCATGGGGTCTCCGCTGACGGTACCGGCAGGATGAAAGTGAAAACGCTCCCCTTGCCCAACTCGCTGGTCACCCGGATTTCCCCGCCCAGCAACCCGGCCAGCCGCCGGCAGATGACCAGCCCCAACCCGGTACCCTCGTGCTGGCGCGCGAGGCCGGAATCGATCTGCCGGAAGGGCTGGAACAATTTGCCGAGGTCTTCGGCCTTGATTCCGATGCCGGTATCGGCAACCGAGATCCGGACCGCGGTGCCGTTCCCTTCCGCGGCAAGGGCGGCCGTGAGCTGCACCCACCCCCGCTCGGTAAATTTTATGGCGTTGTTCAGCAGGTTCAGCAGCACCTGCTCGACCCGGCGCGAGTCGCTCGAGAACCTCCCGATCTCCGCGGCAATTTCCAGGCGCAGGTCAACCTGTTTCTTTTCGGCCAGCGGCCTCACGATTCCGGCGACCTTGAGAATCGAGGCCCGCAGGTCAAAAGGTTCGTTGCGTATCTCCAGCTGCTCCGCCTCTATCTTCGAGATATCCAGGACATCGTTGATCAGGGCCAGCAGGTGGCGCGAGCTGTCGCGCACCATGCCGAGCTGCTTGCGCTGCTCCTCGTTCAGGGGGCCGGCCAATTCCTGGAGAATAATCCCGGTGAATCCGATGATCGAGTTAAGCGGCGTCCTCAATTCGTGCGACATGGTGGCCAGGAAGGCCGACTTCAAGCGGTCGGCCGCCTCGGCCTTTTCCTTGGCCACCGCCAGTTCTCCGAGGGTCGCCTCCAGTTCCCGCGTCCGCTGCCGAACCAGTTCCTCGAGATGGTCGCGGTATTCGGTCAGGACCTTCTCCTTCACCTGAAGCGAACGCTGGGATTCTTCCAGGGTGGCGACCATCTGGTCGAAGGAGCTGGCCAGGGTGCCGAGCTCATCGCGTGAGGCGATGCCGATGCGGCGGCCCAGGTCACCGGTCCGGGTTATGAAATCGACCCCTTCGGTGAGCTTCTTGAGCGGATGAATGACAAAAAGGTGGAGACCCGAAAGGGTGAGCAGGCTGAGCAGGGCCAGGCCCAGGCAAAGGCTCAGAACCATCCAGAGGACGTGATCGCCGATCATTTTTTCAATGTTGGCCGCCGGGATCAGAACGACGATTCTCCAATCCTGCTCGGCAAATTTACGGTGAAAGAGGAAATGGCGGCGCCCCCGGATCTCGATGGGAGCGATCTCGCGCTCGTCCCGGGCCAGGAGGGACGGGAGCGCCGGCGCATACTCACCGATCTTCCGGCCCTGCAGGCCGGCCGCCTGGCTGGCCATGATCACGCCGTTCCGGTCAACCAGAAAAATGGTTCCGGCGGGACGGACCTGGAAGTTGACCATGTAATCGGTCAGGTTGACCAGCGTGACGTCGATGCCCACCACCCCGTACACGCGTCCCTTTTCGTCAAGAAGGGCCTTCTCGAAACCGAGGTTGATGTCGCTGGTCGTCAGGGACGGGTAGGCCTCGGTCGTAACAACCCGGGCCGGATTCTTCTTTCCCAGAATATACCAGGGGCGTTGCCGGGGATCGTAGCGGATGGGTCGGTTCCAGGGATGGGAGCGCACCATGCTGCCGTTCTCCCGGCCCATGTAAACCGAATTCACGTAAGGGTGCGTAAGCCGGTAGGCATTGAAGATCCGGATGATCTTTTTTTCGAGTTCCGAGTAGTTATACCGGAAGTTCTTTTCGTTGGCCTGCAGGAAACTGGTGAACTGGCTGTCATCCCGGGAACGGACCACCTCATTCTGCGCCAGGGCGTTGACGTCGCCCTCCACCTCGGCAAAGAAATTCTTCAGGGAGAAATCGAAATTCTGAAGCTGCTGGGAGAGGTTCGCCTGGATCAGGGCCAGCTGCTCGTTCCAGAGCCGCTTGTAGATAATCGTTCCGAAGGTGAAAATGATCAGGATGGAGGTGGAGGTGAAGATAAGGAAGAGCTTCGTCTTAAGTTTCACGCTATCGCCTCGGACACCTCAGTAAGATTGAACCCGGGCCGCCGGTCCCGGAAACGGCCTTTCACCGGGACTGCCAAAACCGGCCCTTTGCCCGGGGCTGAAAACGTCAATCGGGCTGAAAATCGGCGGCAGGCTATCTTTTAATACTATCATCCCGAAAGCCGGTGGTCAAGAAAACCAGCCTTGAAAAGTCAGGGTGATGGCTGGGGTACCGGCCCGGGGCCGGCCTTCAACCCTGTCGGCCGCCGCCACCCTCAAGGTCATCAAAGAGGAGCTGGCCCTCAAGGGCGTCGGGATGATCGAGGCGGCCATTGCCGGGACAGAGCAGGAACTGCTTTAAAAAAGAGCGGAACCGGGCGGCCGGCGAAACGATACTTGAAACGATCGGCTGACAGGCGGGAAACCGTACCGGAGGGCGCGTTTCAATCCGGCGGCGGGCCGGGAACCGAACCGTCAGGAACCAGGAGTTGATTCCGTCCCGCCGCTTAACGGATATTTACCGACCGTCTTTACGTAATTCACCAGGTCGATGAGCGTTCCCGCGGGGACGCCCACATAAGTTTCCCCGCCGATGGCAAATTCATACGCGCCGCCCGGTCCGGCCACCCTTATCGCATGCCTGATCTTTCTTTTGACCGCGTCGGTCAAGGACCCGTAAACGTCCTTGCAATTAAGACCGCCGTGAATGACGACTTTGCCCTTCATGGCCGCAACGGCGGCGTCGATGGAACTCCAACCGCCGATGTCCATAACGTTCAGCTTGAATTCCTCGCAAAACGTCTTGAAGTTATGGTCCGAGGGACCGTCGGTATGCATCGAGCGGCCTTTCAACCCGTATCGTTCGTACAGGGCCTTGTCGTACGAAAGGACCTGGCAGACATACATGGCGTTGGAAATAAAACAGGTGTTGTCGTTGGCAAGCCCCAGGGTTTCGGTCCGGACGCCATAACGTTCGTCGTAATAATCAACCAGTGCGCAGAAGGTGTCAAACATCTTGGCGAACAACTCTTTCACGGTTTTCGGCTTCAAAGCCATCAACAAGTACACCCGGGCGGGTTCCATGATGGCGCAGGCGGCGGACAAAGGTGGGTGTATATTCAACCGGGGACCGCTTCTGGACAGGTTGACTCCCCTTCGGGCCGCCGCCCGGTAAAAATCCTCGAACCGGCGGTCCAACCACTCCAGTCCCTTGAGACGTTTCGGGTCCGGGACCCGCAATTCCGCGAAATCATGTTCATCCTTAAGAATGGGCACGATCCGTGGAGAAGTCCCGTCGGGCCTTTCGATCGGGCAATCGAAGACCAGGCCTTCCGAAATCGGACCGATGTCAAGGTGTATTTCCGTGTCGGTGTTATCATCCTTAAGATTCTCCAACCGCCATTCTATTCCGCGCAGCTGGGTATCCACCTGGACATCCGCTTCCTGGTAATAATCCTTGATGTTGTACCCGAACATGTGAGCGTAATAACTGCCGGCGGCGCTTATCCGGATGGGGACCCGGTCCGGCTCCCGGAATGAAAAGGATATCTCTTTGCGCCTGGACGATTCTGACAATTTAACCCGGTGTTTTTCACGCAGGTTATCCAGTATCGACATTTCCTGCTCCGTCAACAGTGATTGGAAATCGGTAACATAGGAATTGATTTCCTTTTTTCAATTCCCTTCGGCTTTTTTGAAATTTCTTTCCAGCACCTTCTTCAACTCGAAGGGATAAGGAGGGCAGCCTTCGACCTTCGGCAGACCCGGACCGCACCTTTTGACGGCGCAGTTGCCGAAGGCAATCTGCGGACAGCCGGCCACGGACGCCTCCGGGAGGGAGCCAAGGCAAACCTCAACCGGTGCGGCCGGCGGCCGCTCCAGGAATCGGCCGGAGAGGATGAGGGCGTTCAGGCAGGCGCAGCAGGCGTTCCGCTGCCGCACCCTGATATTCGGCGGCAGCAGGTTGGCCATGTTCACCTTCTTGAAGGGATGGCGCGCCGCCTCGATCCCGAGGCCGGCCAGTTCGACATCCGCCGGGTCGAGCCCGTTGACCTCAAGATACCGGGCCAGGTGGCCGACCTCTTTCAGCTCGTAATCCATGACCCGGATTCCGACGCAGTCGGTCCGCCAGGCCGCGGCGCCGGCGATCAGCAGGTCCGGCCGGACCAGGTCGCCGCCATGCGGACCCAGGCGCTCCATGCCGGTGATCGCGTCAACTATGTTGAGATGGACCGGAACGGTGTTGTTCAGGTCGACGATGGCCCGGTCGAGGCCGACGTCGTGAAAATGTTTCTTCTCATCGCCGACCAGCAGTCCCTTGAGATTCTTCAGGGCCAGGGAGACGCCGGTGGCGTAGTGGACCTTCATCTTGGGCAGGTTGATGAGGCGGTCGGCCTCGAAGACCTCCCGGGCCAGCTTGAGCTTCTCCAGCGCCAGCGGCCGGGCCACCGGCGTCTCGACGGCCTCCGACTCGTTCAGGTTGACCAGCCGGAGCCCATAGCGGCCGGCCAGCTCGGCGTACCCGCTCTTCTGGAAGAAGAAGCGGGTATTGGCGGCGTCACCGAAAGTCGACTCGGCGATAAAGACCTCCTTCGGCGCCAGATCGAGCAGAAGGCGGATAAGCGCCTCGGTAAGACCGAGGTCGGTGACGCAGTCGCCGTTCAGGTTGGGCTTAACCATGACCCGGTCGCCCCGGGTGACGAAACGCGCCAGGCCGCCGAGCCGGTCCAGGGCCTCCTGCAGTCCGGCGGCCGTTCCCCTGCTGGTGGAAACGATCGAAACCTTCTTCATGGCTCCTCCAACGGTCGGAAATGGGGAGAAACGGATTCCGGAAAGCAAAGCCGGGGAAGAACGGAACTTCGCCAAATCGAATATTCGGCGTTTCTTGCTGTTGCGTCGCCCGGGAAGCGGCCCGGGCAGTTCAGACTACGCGCCCAGCTTTTTTAAAACCTCGGCAAATTCTTCGTCGGTGGCCATTTCGCCCTGCAGGACCCGGCAGTTTTTGCCCTGCCAGTAGGGCAGCCCGGCCATGTTCTTTTGCGTTATCCTCTCCGCCAGCTTCCGGTCGTCACCGAGCTGGCTGATAAAAAACCGCACCCCGCCCTCGAAGATCTCCTCGCCGGACTTGACGCTGCCGTCGGCGTTTACGCAGTGACGGCAAAAAAGGGCGTCTTCCTTACCCCCGGCGAAATCCTCCTTTTCGATCAGCGGCATTCCGCAGGCCCGGCAAGATTTCGACATGCTTCCCTCCCTGGCAACCGCTCAATCCGCCTGACGGCGGACCCGCTTCAGTCTACCTGCGCAAAGAGCACGACGTAATTCTTCCCATAGGCCCTGGCGCATTTCGGACAGGTGGTGTATGAAAAATAGAGTTTCTTCAACTGTTTGCCCTGGCCCTTCACGTACGCCTTCATTTCTTCCGCCCACTGGCCGGCGTTTCGATACGGACCTTCGAAGACCTTCGTCAGGAAGGTGCCCGAAATAGTGGCCATCTGCGCGCCCGGCACCTCCCGGGCGACGTCGATGTAGATGTCGGAACCCCAGGTGGATTTCTCGTCGGTCAGCATCAACCGGGTTGCCCGGGCGCTGGCCTTCTCGATCAATCCCAGGTTTTTCACTATCTTCCCGCCCATATTCAGCGGAACGTGAAGGAAACTCGTCACGTGATCCTTCACGAACAGCTTCTCCCGCCAGGTGATCTCCTTCTCCTGCCAGGGGCCGGGATCGAACGGATCGCAGCAGCCGGTCGGTTTTATCGCCTGGCCTTCCATCTTCCCCCTCCTTGATCAAGCGAAAACCTTTGGCCTTCAACCTTTTCCACGCTTAATATTTTAGTCCCCTTTCGTAATTTGTCAATTGAAGATAAGATTGACTGTGGATGGGAGTGGAGGAGAAGGTCAACCTAACGGACGATTCCTGTTCATCACGGCTCTGCAACGGCGGTGAGCCGTACGCAGGAACCGATTGTTCGCTTCTCTGACTCGCCTATCTGTGGATTGCGTCGTGACAGGCTATACAGAGTGTTGTGAGATTCTGTTCCTCATTATCGCCACCTTTGGCATGGTGTTTCACATGATGAATTTCTAGGTGTCTCGGATCAGACGGATTCCATTCTGCATGGGACCAAGCGCACTTCGTGCATTTGTAACCATCACGACGCATCACATGCCTACGTACGTCGTCTGGAATCGTTCGATCGTGCTCGGGACTTTGCCTATCGGCTTGGAGAACGTAGACGCCAATGTCCAAATCAGGGCGGCCTGTTGTTTTCGTAACTATTGGCCAACCGAATTCCGTTCTCAGTTCCCGAACACGTCTAGCCCATTCCGTTTTGTCTCCGGCTACGTAACGCAGTTCTTCGTTAGTAACCCCTTGCCCAACGCTTGCGCGCATGAACTTGAGAATCTTGTCGCGTACAGACGATCGCTCCTTACGAATGGTATTGGCTAGATGCCAGCGGTATGCGGCATCGCGATCTTGGGTATCGCAAAGAAGCACATAATCATCCGGCTTCATGGCCTTCAGATCATCGGGAACTTCGTCCGATTCGGTCTCGCACATGTCTTTAATTGTTACGCCGCTGGCAATTGCCCAACCCTGCTGAATGCGTAATTCGCGTAAGCGACGAGCATATTCCTGAATTCCGGAAACGACGAGTAATTCATCACCGTTTATGATTACATTCGGGTACTTGCGGAAGTAGTACAAGATGCGATCTCTTGCTGCTGATGCATACTTCTGAGGAATGATTGCCTTACCAAGGTTTCTCAAACCTTGAAAAATGCTAACCAAGGCGAGCACTTTAGGGCGTAGCTCACCTGCACGAAGATGCAGTTCGAAGTTGCTTATCAGTTCCTCAAGCTGACATCGAATGGCTTCGGGGGTGCTGTTCGTTTCTTTTCTAGTTCTATCTCGCATTTACGAACCTTTCCAGAATCGCGAGTAACTTCGTCGGATTGCGAGTTCCACACTCCCATACCACAAGGACTTTCCATCCCAAACGAGTGAGAGCGCGGCGCACCTTCTTGTCTCTTTGAATGTTGCCGTCGATTTTCTTGTTCCAGAACATTTCGTTCGTTGTCGGACGTTTTGATCGACGACAACGCCTGTGGCCGTGCCAGAAGCAACCGTGGACAAAAATAACTTTGCCCCTCCCGGTAAGAACCACATCTGGCTTGCCAGGAAGCGCCTTGACGTTTCCCCGGAATCGACACCGCAACCGGCGCAAACATCCTCTGACAACACGCTCAGGCGACGTATTCCGCCCTTTGACGTTTGCCATTATCTGGCTTCGTTTTTCCGGTGGAAATTTATCCGACATCCCCTTCCTCTTTGGTCGCCAGTAGCGCAAACACGCAGTCGGCAATTCGGGCCGCCAGCATGGGCGGCACGGCATTGCCGATTTGTTTGGCGATTTCGATCTTCGATCCGATAAACTTAAAGGAATCCGGAAAGGATTGCAGCCGAGCGGCTTCCCGGTGTGTGATAGGCCGGTGCTGACAAGGGTGAAGATAACGTCCCTTTTCCGGTTTAAAAAACTCCGTGCGGATCGTGAAGGCTGGCCGATTCCACCAAAGCCGACCAAAAAGGTCGGTCCCTCCCTCCGTTTTTCTGATCCAGCAAGCGGGAGTCAATTCTGGTGCCCGCTTCTGCAAATCGAACCGGTTCATTCCTTCCTTGGGAATCGACAGGTAACGCTTCATGCTCATGGGCGTAGGAGTCCGTCCGAAATGCAGGTCAAGTGGTGGTGGTTCATTTCGGATTTCGGTTCCCTTCGGGGGTGGCAGATCGCCAATCGCATCGTGTACCGTTCGCCAAGGTCTAGCCCGCGAAACGTACTGATCGAATTCCTCTGAAAACAACATGCCTGTGTTTACGTCGGCAGGACGCTTATGTGTTTTCTTCGGGGGGAAAAACTTACCCGGATGTGCGAATTTGCATCCGATAATGAACGCGCGCCAGCGCGTTTGCGGCACGCCGTAGTCGGCTGCGCACAGTTTCGCAAATGCCATCTTGAAACCGAGGGAATGCGCAACCTCCGCAATTTCCTCGTATTCCTCAGAACCGAGAAGTTGCGGAACGTTTTCCATCACGAACACTTCCGCACCAGTGCGTTCTACAATGCGAAAATAAGGCCGCCAAAGTTGCTTCCGGGGATCACCTTCTCGTTGTTTGTTCAAGAGGCTAAACCCCTGACATGGCGGACCGCCGATCACAACGTCTGCTTTGGGTATTTCGTCAATTCGGTTCTCGACAATTTCCAGAATATCGTCCGTGGTGCAGTGATCCCCGAAGTTAACGTTGTAAGTTCTGGCGGCGTAGGTGTTGAAATCGTTGGCCCACACCGGCACGAAGACCTGGCCTAGTGTCTTGGTGAAGCCTAGCGTCAGACCGCCTGCGCCAGCGAAAAGGTCAACGAGTCGGTATGTCCGAACGGACTCCCGCAGTAGTCCCTTCTGTCTGGCACGATAGACCGATTCATTGTCGGCCAGCATGTCATATCGCAGGGGTTCTTTTCTCTTCTTTAGCATGGGCCGATAGTGTCAACACTCCTGCCTGCCGAACAAGTCGGGATTGAAGTGAACACCTATTTGGACAGGCAGATTAAAATAATCTGTCTGCGGCCGAAGCCCTTGTTCTTTGACAAGCAGATGGTTTTAAAATTTCTCCGAGGGCAGATATCCCAGAGAAAAGAGCAATCGTTTCCTATTATACACCACCTCCAGAAAGTATGGAATCCATTCCTGAACATCTGTGAGGTTTCCGTATTCCCATAGATAAACTCCTTCCGTTTTCAAGGTCTTGAAGAATCTTTCCGCGGTGGTGTTGTCGATTTCTTAGCGATGGTAATAAAACAATTAGTGTGAGGCAATGAGTAGCCGGGACCCGGGCCGTTATGTAGTTGTCTTTCGTCTGTTCCCCTTAAGCGGCGGTCTTCGGTGAACAGCGTCGCTACGCCCCGAAACGCAATCGGGGCTCGCTTTCAGGGGAAGGAGCTTCCCTCCCCTGATTCCCCCTCCCCGGATACGACCACGAGAAGGGGCCACTGCCCCCCTCTCTCACCCCCACGCCGGTAAAAACCACCGGCGTCGCGTAGTCCGGGTGCAAAACAAGCGAAACGAGGGAATGAGTATCCGGGGCGCGGCCCGCTTTACCAGGGCCGCGAACACGGAGAGTCCTCGTTCCCGAGTCGCGTAGCTTTTGCCCCGGACGCAGAGTGGACGCGAACCGAAAACCGCCGCGCTTTACATGCCCGCCAGCAAATCCTCGTAATTCTGGCGGCGGCGGATGACCCGGCTCTCGGAGCCGCGGACCAGCACCTCGGCCGGCCGCAGGCGGCCGTTGTAATTGGAGGACATGGCAAAACCGTAGGCGCCGGCCTGGCCGACCAGCAGGAGGCCGCCGGCGGCCAGGTCCGCGGGCAGGGGCCGCTCCCTGGCCAGGAAATCGCCCGACTCGCAGATCGGTCCGACCACGTCGAAATTCTCCGGGGCGGCCCCGGAACTCCGGACCGGCCAGATCTGGTGGAAGGCCTCGTAAAGGGAGGGGCGGATGAGGTCGTTCATGCCGGCATCCACCACCAGGAAGCGGCGGTGCGGCCGGTCCTTCCGGTAGGTGATCCGGGTCAACAGGAAACCGACCGGCGCCACCAGGTAGCGGCCCGGCTCGAAGATGACCCGCACCGGCAGTCCGTCCAGCTCGCGGCCGATGGCCTCGGCGAAGAGCTCCAGCTCGGTGACTTCCTTGTCGTAAACGACCGGGAAACCGCCGCCCAGGTCGAGATATTCGAAGGGGTGGCTCGCGTGGAGGCGCTTCGCCTCGCGGACCGCCTTCAGGTAGGGTTCGGGAGTGTCGATCTGGGAACCGAGGTGGAGGTGCAGGCCGCCGATGCGCAGCGGCCGGTAGCGTTCCGGCGCCTTGAAAATGGAAATCACCTCGGCCTCGGTCAGGCCGAACTTGTTCTCCTTACGGCCGGTGGAAATGTATTGATGGCCGCCGGCGGCGATATCGGGGTTGAGGCGCAGCAGGATGGTGGCTTTGAGCTTCCGTTCGGCGGCCAGCCGGCTCAGGCTCTCCAGCTCGGCCTCCGACTCGACGCTGAAGAAGGCGACCCCGTTCTCGAGGGCCAGGGCCATCTCATCCGGCCGCTTGCCCGGACCCTCCATAATCAGGTCGGCGGCCTCGAAACCGGCCGCCAGGGCCAGCATCAGTTCGCCGGCCGAGATGACGTCGGCGCCGCCGCCCTCGGCCCGGATGATGGAAAGCAGGTGGGTGTTGGCGTTGGCCTTGCAGCTGTAGCGGACCAGCGGGTCCAGGTCCTTAAAGGCGGCCCGGAAACGGCCCAGCCGCCGGCGCAGCCCGGTTTCGCTGTAGAGGTAGAGCGGCGTCCCGTATCGGTCGGCCAGCTCGTCCAGGAAGCACTCTTCCAGCCGGCCCCGGCCCTCCGGCCAGGAAAGGTAGTTTTCGGTCATCTCCATCCTCGTTCGGTCGCCCGCGCCGATCACGGCCCCGACGGAGCCGCCGGCGGACATGAATATTATAATTCGGGGGACTGAGCCCGGTAAAGGCCGGGCCTACTTCATCCCGAAGAGTTCTTCCTTGCGGTCCAGGTAGTAGAGGTAATCGTCGGGGTTGACGTCGGGCGGGCAGCGGTGATCGCAGAAGGGAATGTAGCCGCCGGCCTGCACCAGGGGGATCAGCCTCTCGAGACAGGCGTCGATGGCCGGCCGGCCGCTCCGCAGCTGGAGCTTGTCCACGCCGCCCATGATGCGCAGTTCGGGAGCGTGTTTAGCCAGGGATTCGGCCGGGTGGCCGCTGCTGTTGACCTCGAAGGGAAAGATGCAGTTGATGCCGCCTTCGAGGAAGTAAGGCAGCAGCGGCCGCACGTCGCCGTCGCAGTCGGTATACCAGATGTCGACGCCGGCCGCCCGCAACCGGTCGCCGAGGCGCCGATAGCGGGGCACCACCACTTCCCGGAAGAAGCGGACCGGCACCAGCGGACCGCTCTTGGAGCAGATATCCTCCCAGCCGGCCGCGAAGTCGAAATCGATCCGGCCCAGCACCTGGTCCAGGAAATGCTCGACCAGGCGGCAGGCGGTCTCAACCATCTCCTCGACCATCTCCGGGTAATCGTAAATGGCGTAGACCAGCCCCTCCATGGTAAGCAGGTCGCGAATCCGGCCGATCATCGAACCGCAATGAATGCCCAGGGGGTAATCGCGGCCGGCCGGGTGGGCCCGCTTCAGGGATTCCACGTCAACCCGGCGGGCCGGGTCGTCGAGGCGGAAACGCTCGGCCTTGCAGCGGCGCCAGTCGTCGGGCGTACGCACCGAGGCCCGGATGAAATGGGGAATGGTGTCGTGGCCGTCCCGGGGCACCTCGGCCAGCAGGCCGTCGGAGTTCTGGACGATCCGGGTGGCGGCGGTCTCCTCGACCAGGCCGGCCGGAAAGGGAGGCGAGAGCCAGACGCGGCCCCCAATGGTCTCGATCCGGTCGAAGCTGAAGAAAAGGTCCGCCTCGGCGTTGTTCTTGATTCCATTCTCCACGAAGATCGGCCAGGATTTGAAGTTCTCGTTCCAGTAGCCGAACTCCATGTTGAAGGAGCGGTCCACCGGCCGGTAATGGAGCTGGCTGACGAAGCGCTCCCGGTCGCTCATGGTCCCCTTCCACTTGGGGCGGATCGGTTTTATCTCCGGCATGACAGGCCTCTCCGGTTCAAGGTTATTCCTCGCGGCAGGCGGCCACGAAGGCCTCGATGTTCTCGGGCGTAACCTCCGGCTCCAGGGTATGGGTCGGCGCCAGGATGAGCGCGCCGTCGCAGCCGAGCGTCCGTTTCCGCTCCCGGACCACCCGCGTCACCTCTTCGGGGGTGCCGAAGGGAAAGGTGGACTGGGTACCGACGGTCCCGTCGAAGACCAGGTGGCGGCCGAACTCACGCTTGACCCGGACCACGTCCAGGCACTCGGGCTGGAGCGGGTTGAGGATGGTGACGCCGATCTCGATCAGTTTTGGGATCAGGGAGTAAACGTTGCCGTCGCTGTGGTACCAGATCTGGATGTCCGGCTTGATCCGGCGGGCGGCCGCGTAAATCCGGGCCCAGCGGGAGCCGATGAAGCGCCACCACATCCCGGGGGAGAACATCAGGTTCTGCTGGTTGGCGATGTCGTCGCCGGTCACCAGGTAATCGACGCCGGCCCGGGCGCCGACCTCGGCGATTTTCAGATTGCGCTCGGCCAGCCGGTCCAGGATGCACTCGACCCACTCCGGCCGCTCGATCATGTCCTGGAGAAACTCCTCGTATCCACGGATCTGCCAGGCATGCTCGTAGAGGTGGACGATGCCGGTCATGGCCGCCTTGCCCGCTTCGTGCGCCGCCCGGACCTTTTCGGCCATCCCGCTCTCGTCGAAAGCGCCGGCGTAGGGATAGGGAAACTCCTCCAGCTCCTTCAGGGAGGCGGCCTTCCGCAGCGGGCTGACGTAGCCGGTGAAGTGGTAGAAATGAGCCGGGATCTCCAGCACGCCCAGCTTGTTGATCAGCGAGCCCTCCGGCCACGCCTCGCCGGCGAAGTAGCGGGAAAAGTCCGGCGTCGCCACCGGCCCGGCCGGCGCCGGCTGGACCGCCGCCGGCCGGAAGCACTCGTAGTAGTCGTCAAGCCTGGCGTCGGCCGGAAGCCGGTAACGCTCCAGCAGGCGCCGGTAGAGGTCATTGGTGAAACCGACCTTGTAGAGAAATCCCGAGTGCGGCTGGTGCGCAACCGTCGCCCGGAAGATTTCCAGCTGGTTCATCGCGGTTCTCCCTTTTATCCGGGGTTTACTTTACTTACCCAGGCCGTCGAAATCCTCGGCCTGTTTCTTCTCGCGGTCCAGGCGGGCCACCAGGCGCCGGCTCAGCGGCGCCACCCGCCACTCGGCCCGTTCGGCGTGCAGAATGGCGATCAACTCCTCGAAGGCCTCGTCGCAGGCGTCGTTGGGCACGCCGCCGTTACTTCGCAACTCCCGCTCGATCCGGCCGCGCAGAAGCAGCAGCCGCCAGCGCCAGCCCCGGCGCCGCGCCTCGGGAAGTTCCCGGTCAACCTCTTCCAGCAGCCGGGCGGCGCGGCCGGAATCGCGCACCTCGGGCGCCTCTCTCTTGCGGATGAACCCGGGCGCCTGGGGAACGACGTCCCAGTAGCGGCCATGATTGGCCTCGATGATCCCGACCGCCTCCAGCACCCGTTCGACCGCCCCGGGGCCGTATTCAAAATGCGCGTACTCCCGGAGCGCCTCGAGGGCAGAGGTCTTCCGGTTCCAGTAGAAGCGGCTGATGATGACCTTGTTGATGTCGTCGTGCAGCCCCTCCGAGTAGGGGAAGCCGCCGGCGATCCGGTCGGCCGCCGCCGGCCAGAAACCCTGCAGCCGTTCCGGCGTCGGCGTGGCGCCGAAGCCACCCCAGGGCTTCATGCCGATCATGCTGATCTCCGGAAAGTTGAGGAGCGGCAGGCCGCCGGGCACCCCGTGCTTCAGGGGAAATTCGGGGAACTCCCGGTGGGCATCGGCCATGATGTAATCGACCCAGTCGGGCCGCTCCCGGAAGGCCCGGGCCAGCCCTTCCCAATCCTCCGGCTTGAAGGTCCAGGTGGAGAGGACCAGCCGGGCCGACGGGTGGTAACGGCGGGCGAGCCCGGCGATCTCCCGGCTCATTTCGATGAAGCCGTTCCCGCCCCAGGGGCGGCATTTTTCGCAGAAGCAGCTGCCGGGATCGTAGGGCCAGGTCCAGATGAAATCAAGCTTCAAACCGGCAAAGGCCTCAAATTCGCCGGCCATGTTCTTCAGGATCAGTTCCCGGCCGCCGGGCTTATTCGGACAGAGCAGTCCCGGCATGAAAGCATACTCCGGAACCCGGCCCAGTTCCCGCGGGCTGCTCCGGTAGGACTCGTTGGCAACCGTCACCAGCCCGATATCCAGGCCCAGCTCGCGCGCGAAGGAAAACAGGTGGCGCAGGCGCTCGATCATCGCCCGGCTGTCCGGGTCGTCCAGGCCCCGGTAGTGGTTCATGTCGTACCAGGCCACCAGGGCGTTGTAACCCCAGAGGACGAGCTCCTCGAGATACTTTTCGATCTCGGCCGGGGGCGCGTCGTGGTAGTAGTTGTGAAAATGGGTGGCGAAGTAGAGGCCGCGCACCGGCTTATCCGGGACCGAGGCGCCCCGCCAGGGGCCGGGCCGGAATTCACCCGGGGAGTAAACGGCCTCGTGAAGGAGGCGGCCGACCCCGTAAATCAGGCCGCGCCGGTCGCCGCCGGCGACGATTATTTCGCCCGGGGCGCCGTCGGCGATCCGGTACCCCTCGCGGCCGGCGGCCGGGTCAATCGCCAGCGCCACCGCAAGTTCCGAACCGGTTTCCGGGCCGGCCGAAATTATTTCCGCACCGGAGCGCTCGGCCAGCTGGCGGGCCAGTATGGCGGCCGGACGGGCCAGGGCCTGATTGCCGGGATCTTTCAGCCTGATTTTTACTTTCATCAAAACCGATCCTTTCGAAACCGCCGGGTTAAAGAAAACAGGCAAAGGATAAGTAAAATTTAAAGCGGGGGGGAGGGTCAGGCGAGTTTTCCAGCCCAGTACTTCAGGCGGGCGGCCACCTGATCCGGAGCGGTCGAGCCCGGCGATCGGCGGCGGCGCACCGATTCGCGCGGCGTCAGCGCCTGGAGCGCCGAAGCGTTGAAGAGCCGGGAGAAGGATTTCAGTTCCTTGAGGGTCAGCTCTTCCAGCCGCTTGCCCTGCTCCTGGCAGTACAGCACCACCCCGCCCACCAGGCCGTGCGCCTCGCGGAAAGGCAGGCCCCGGGTGACCAGGAACTCGGCCAGGTCGATGGCCGTTGTGTAGCCGGAACCGGCCGCCCGCTCCATGGCCTCCGGGTTGAGCCGGCTCTTGGGAAGCATTTCGCCCAGGATGCTAATGGAGGCCAGCACGGAATCGGCGGCCGCGAAGAAGGGCGCCTTGTCCTCCTGGAGGTCGCGGTTATAGGAAAGCGGCAGGCCCTTGAGGGTGGTGAGCAGGCTGACCAGGGCGCCAAAGACGGCGCCGGTCTTGCCCCGCACCAGTTCCGGGATGTCGGGATTCTGCTTCTGGGGCAGGGCGCTGCTGCCGGTGCAGTAGCGCGGATCGAGCTGCAGGTATCCGAACTCGCTGGTGGACCAGAGTACCAGCTCCTCGCTCAGGCGGGAGAGGTGCGCCGCGGCCAGGGCCAGGTCGGCCAGCACCTCCACCAGGCAGTCCCGGTCGCTGACCGCGTCCAGGCTGTTGGCGAAGACCCCGGCAAAACCCAGCTGGCCGGCCGTAAATTCGGGGTCCAGCGGCAGAGAAGAACCGGCGCCGGCGGCGGCGCCCAGCGGTGAAATGTTGACCCGGCGGCCGGCCTCGGCCAGCCGGTCCCGGTCACGCTGAAACATCTCCAGGTAGGCCAGGCACCAGTGGGCGAAAAGGATGACCTGGGCATGCTGAAGGTGGGTGAAGGCGGGCATGATGACACGGGGATACCGGCGCGCCCAGGCCAGCAGGCTCTTCTGAAGCTCCTTGAGGGCGGCGTCCAGCCGGGCCAGCAGGTCGCGCAGGTAAAGACGCTCGTCGAGGGCGATCTGGTCGTTGCGGCTGCGGCCGGTGTGCAGCTTGCCGGCGGCCGGACCGGCCAGTTCGTAGAGGCGGCGTTCGACCGCGGTATGGATATCCTCGTCGGAGGGCTCGAAACGAAAACGGCCGGCGGACAACTCGGCCCGGATCGACTCCAGCCCGGCGCGGATGGCCCGCCCTTCCTCGGCGGAGACGAGGCCGGCCTTCTCGAGCATCAGCGCCTGGGCGAGGCTCCCCTCGACGTCGAAGCGGGCCAGCCGGCGGTCAACCGCCAGCGAAGCGCCGAAGGCTTCGGCGCTGGCGGCCGGTTTGCATTTGAAACGTCCACCCCAAAGACGCCTGCTCTTGGCCATTTACAGTTAAAAGTATAACCCAAATATAAAACGGGCGCAAAAACGGATTACCAGGATATTACGCAGTCGGGGCCGCCCGGCGCCGCCTCGATCCGGCCGATCTCCAGGACCGGCTCCCGGAGCCCGCGCAAAACCCGGACCGCCCGGCCGGCCTCGGCCGGTGACAGGACCAGCACGAAACCGAGGCCGAGGTTCAGGGTGCGGGCCAATTCCAACCGGCTGACCCGGCCCCGGGCCTGGACTTCCTTGAAGAGCGCCGGCATCTCCCAGGTCCCGGCCTCCAGGACCGCCCGGGTACCGTCCGGCAGCACCCGCCGGATGTTGCCGACCGGGCCGCCGCCGGTGATGTGGGCCATGCCTTTCACCTTCACCTTTTCCAGAAGATTGAGAATCGTCTTTACGTAGATGCGGGTGGGGGTGAGCAGGCGGCGGGCCAATTCCGGATCGCGCTTGATTTCCTTCGGGCTGAATAGTTTTCGGACCAGCGAAAAGCCGTTGCTGTGAAGGCCGCTGCTGGGCAGGGCCAGCAACCGGTCCCCGGGCCGGATCCCGGCGCCGGAGACGATCCGGGCCTTCTCCACCACGCCGACCGCGCAGCCGGCCAGGTCGAAACCCTTCGGCCCGTAAACATCTCCCATCTGGGCGGTCTCGCCCCCGATCAGGGCGCAGCCGGCCTGGCGGCATCCTTCGACGATGCCCTTGATCAGGGCCAGTTCCCGTTTCCGGTCGAGGCGTCCCACGGCCAGGTAGTCCAGGAAGAAGAGCGGCCGGGCCCCGGCGGTCAGGATATCATTAACATTCATGGCCACCAGGTCGATGCCGACCGTGTCATAGATCCCGGCCGCCTCGGCCAGGAGGATCTTGGTCCCGACCCCGTCAATGCCGGAGACCAGCACCGGCTGCCGGTAGCGGAGCGGCTGCAGGGAAAAGAGACCGGAGAAGAGACCGATATCGCCCAGCTGGCCCTTGACCCGGGTCCGGGCGGCCAGTTCCTTGAGGGAATCGACAAAACTGCCGGCCGCCGCGATGTCGACGCCGGCCTTCCGGTAATCCATGCCCATCGCCTTGGCTCCCCTTCGCTTCCGGGCCGTTCCGGCCAACCGGCTTCCGGTCACTCCAGCCCCATCCGCTTGAGATTCTCGAGACTGATGCGGGCGCTCTCCAGGGGCGGCCGCGGGCAGGTGTCCTGTTCCACCGCGTACCAGCGGACGCCGCCGTCGCGGCAGGCGGTCAGGATGGCCGGCCAGTTGAGGTTACCTTCGCCCACCTCGGCCATGAATTGCTTGCCGGCCTGGATGCCCATGTCCTTGAAGTGCACCAGGTGCATGCGGCCGGCCAGCTTCCGGCACCAGTCAACCGGGTCGGCGCCGGCGAAGGCGACCCAGTAGGTGTCGATCTCCATCTGCAGGAAGCGGGGGTCGCTCTCCTCGACCAGGATCTGGTAGCCGGTGCGTCCTTCGAAGCGCTCGAACTCCAGGGCGTGGTTGTGGTAAAGCAGGACCAGGCCGGCCTGCTGAAAGGCCTTCCCGGCCTCCGAAAGTTCCCGGGCCGCCTGCCGGAAGCCGGCGGCGGAGGTTCTCAACTCGCCCGGCAGCTGCGGGCAGGCCACCGAATCCTGGTCCAGGAAGCGGGCCTCCTCGATGACCTTCTCCGTTTCGCCGACCAGCCGCTGGTACGGGATATGGCTGGAACAGGCGGTCAGGTTCTCCCGTTCCAGGATCTTCTTCATTGCCGCCGGTTCGATCGGGCCGACCCCGGAAACCTGGACGGCGCGGTACCCGATCCGGGCCACCTCGGCCAGGGTGCGGCTGATATCCTCCGGGGTCTTGAGTTCATTCCGGAGCGTGTAAAGCTGAAGGGCCACCTGGTTGGTCATCGCGTCATCTCCTTGTTCCAGTCAGTCGCCGGCGGCCGAACGGGCCGCCCGGATGAAGGCCTCCATCTTGAAACGGGACTTCCGGCCGGGCGCGGACTCCACCCCGCTGGCGACGTCGACCCCGTAGGGGGCAACCCTTTCAATCGCCGCGGCGACATTCTCCGGCGTCAAGCCTCCGGCCAGGAAAAACGGAACCCCCAGCGCCTTGAAGGGCGCCGCCAGGTCCCAGGGAAAGGAACGGCCGCCGCCGCCGTAGAGGCCGGGCGCGGCCCCCCCGTCAAGCAGAAAGTAATCGGCCGCCCCCAGGTAGGCGGCAAGGGAAGCCGGCCCCAGGGACCCGCCGAGCCGGAAGGCTTTGATAACCGGCCGGCCCAGTTCGGAACGGACCCGGCGGCAGAAGTCCGGGGACTCATCCCCGTGCAGCTGGACCAGGTCCAGCCCGGCGGCACGGACGAGGGCGCCCAGTTCCTCCCAGCCCGGATTGACAAAGACCCCGGCCCGAAGCGGACCCGGTCCGGCGGCCGCCATCTTCTCCAGTGCTTCGGCCGCGAGATAACGGGGACTGGCCGGGTAAAAGTTGAAGCCGACCAGGTCGGCGCCCAATTCCCGGGCCCAGTCCAGCTCCCGGGGCTGGCGCAGGCCGCAGATCTTGATCTTCATCCGGCCTTTTCGAACCGGCGGCCGGCCGCTCAGCGGACGGCCAGCAGCTTTTTGACCGCCGCCTTGATCCCCTCGGTATCGATCCCTTCCTTGGCGTAGAGCGCCTCGGGCGTGCCGCTCTGCCCGTAACCCTTGATGCCCAGTTTTTGGAACTTCACCGCCAGCCGGTTTTCGGCCAGGAAATTGGCCACAACCGCGCCCAGCCCGGTCCGGATGTGGTGGTCCTCCAGCGTCAGCAGGCAGCCGGTCGCGGCCGCCTCCCGGAGCGCCGCGATGTCGGGTTGAAGCGGGGAGGCCAGGTTGAGGACGCCCACCTCGACGCCTTCCGCCCGCAGCTGGTCGCTGGCGGCCACCGCGTAGGCGGTCATCGGGGCGCCCATGCAGACGACGGTCGCCTGCCGGCCGCGCCTGATCCAGTCACCCTGGCCGTACTCGAACCGGTAGGCGGCGTCGTAATAGGGAGTCCCGTCCTCACGGGTCACCACCGGCACCTTCGAACGGCCCATGGTCATCAGGAAGTTTCCCCAGGCGCCGGCCATATACCGGACGGCCCGGTCGGTCTGGTTGGGATCGGCCGGCACGATCACCTTGAAGCCGAAGAGATTGTTGAAGAGTCCCAGGTAATCGATGCACTGGTGGGTCTTGCCGTCCTCGCCCACGTCAAGTCCGCAGTGGGTGGAGACCAGTTTCAGGTTGGTGTGGTTGAGGTCGTTGAGACGCTCCTGGTTGTAAGTTTCGTCAACCCCGAAGGCGCCGAAATCGGCGAAGAAGACGACCACGCCGCTGGCCGAGAGGGCCCCGGAAAGGGTGGCCGCGGTATGCTCCTGGACGCCGGCCTCGTAGAAGGAACAGGGGGCCAGCTTGGCGAAATCCTCGGTCCGGACCGAGGTGGCCAGGTCGCAATCCACCACCACCAGCGGGGTTTTGTCATCCGAACCGCAGCTGGCCGAAGCGATCGACAGCAGGGCCTTCCCGAAGGCGCCCCGGTTGTCGGCACCGGAGCCGGCCGGGTAAAGAACCGGCTCGCCGAGGTTGAGGCTTACCGGATACTCGAAACGGCGGACCGGCACCTGGAAGGACCAGTTCTTGCGCAGCTGTCCCAGCCGGTCCAGGTCGTCCTCCAGGCCGAGTTCGGCCAGGGCCTTCCGGCAGTCGTCCGGCTTGAGGGCCGCGCCGTGGTACTTGGGCAGGCCTTCCATGAAGGAGATGCCCCTGGACATGACCGTCTCGGCCAGGATGACCGTCGGCTTCCCGTCGGAGGCCGCTTCCCGGCAGGCCTGGTAGATAGCCTGGTGGTCGTGGCCGTCAACCTCCAGGACCCGCCAGCCGTCGGCCAGGTAATTGCCCTTGATATTCTGGGGCATGACATCCTCGATCTTGCCGCTGATCTGGATGTGGTTGTAGTCGATGACCACGGTAAGGTTGTCCAGACCGTACTTGGCGGCGAAGCGCCGGGACTCGGCGATCTGCCCCTTGGCATGCTCGCCGTCGCTCATGGCCACAAAGACGTGGAAGCCGCGCTTCAGGATCCGCGAGGCCAGCGCGAAACCGCAACCGGCCGAGAGGCCCTGACCCAGGTTGCCGCTGGACCAGTCCAGGCCGGGCAGTTCGCGGACCACGTGTCCCTCGAAGGGGGTGTCGATCTTGCGGAAGCCGCTCACGGCCGCCTCAATGGAGAAGAAGCCCAGCCGGCCCAGCGTTGCGTAAGCCCCGGGCGAGGTGTGACCGTGGCTGATCAGGATGTGGTCGCGGTTCGGGTTGTCCGGGTCGCCGGGATCGACCGCCGCGTACTTAAAGAGAACCAGGTAGAGGTCGAGCGAGGAGATGGAACCGCCCGGATGGCCGCAGGCGGCCAGGGTAGTCATCTTCAGAATGTCCCCCTTGCAGACCCGGGAGAGTTCGGCCAGTTCCCGGAGCTGTTCGTCGGAGAGGCGTTCCGCGGCAAATCTTTCCTTGATCATCGGACCATCCTTTCGATTTTGGTTTGCATGCCGTTTCACCGCTTGGGAACCGCCACCTTCTTCAACCGCACGTAGGGCGGCAGCGGCCCGCCGGCCAGGGGCCGGGCGTAATCCAGGAAGGCCTGGGAAACATGGTTGCCGGCGGCGTTCATGAACTCCCGCGGCAGGTCCTTGCGCAGGTTGGCGATCTCCGTCAGGTCCCCGGTCCCGTAGGCCACCCGGTACTCGGCACCCGGCTGGCGCTCGATCGTGACCATCACGCCGCTGCGGCCGGCCAGGGCCAGCCGGACCGCCTGCTTGCCGACCTGGTAGGCCTCTTCCCGGTCGACCTCCGAGGCGCAGACCATGGCCATGCGCTGGATGGTGCCCGGCTTGTCGAAGCGGGACTTGAGGCCCAGCTTTTCGGCGATCAGATCGCAGAGCACGTCACCGACACCGCCCAGCTGCTTGTGGCCGAAGGAGTCGGTGTCCGTCTTGCGGCCGGAGGCGGTCACGAATTCGCCGCTCTTGTCCTTGAGTCCCTCGCAGACGGCGATCACCACCAGGCCGAGCTTCCGGTAGACCCGGTCCACGTCGCCCAGGAACTGCTCCTGGTCGAAGGGGATCTCCGGAACATAAACGAGTTGCGGGGCGTCGTCCCCGGCCTCGCAGGCCAGGCCGGCGGCCGCGGTGATCCAGCCGGTATCCCGCCCCATGGTCTCCAGGATCTTGACCGTGTCCGGGTGATAGATGGCGTCGGTGTCCCGGCCGGCGTCCCGGCCCGAGATCGCCCAGTAGCGGGCCACGCTGCCGTAGCCGGGGCAGTGGTCGGTTACCCGCAGGTCGTTGTCGACCGTCTTGGGCACGCCCACCGAGAAGAGCTCGTAGCCGCTCGACCTGGCCAGCTTGTGCATCTGGAGGGCGGTGTCCATGGAATCGTTGCCGCCGGCGATGAGAAAGTAGCGCACCTCGTACTTCTTCAGCACGTCCAGGATCTTCTGGTAATCGTCCGCCTTGAGCTTGCGGCGGCAGCTGCCAAGCGCGGCCGACGGAGTGGAACGCAGCCCGCTGATAACCTCGGGCTCCTCGGCGCGCAGGTCGACCAGGTTCTGATCCAGGACGCCCTCGATGCCGTTGACGGCGCCGTAAATCCCGCCGATTTCCTTGTGGCGCAGCGCTTCCATGACCACGCCGGCAATGCTCCCGTTGATGACCGCGGTCGGTCCGCCCGACTGGGCCAGGATCAGGTTTCCCGCCATCATGCCTCCTGTGTGGTGGTGAAGATTTAGGTGCGGAAGGGGGTCGTGCAAACCGCAGATTTTCAGGTATTTATTATACTTTAGTTCCGGGAAAGAGCGCAAATAAAAAGAGGCCCGGCCAGCGGCCGGCGCCGCCCCGGCGGCCCACCGGCTCAGGCCCCCGGCGACTGATCCAGGAAAACGGCCAGAGCGGCGTAATCCCCGGTCAGGTCGCCCAGCGGCGAACCGGTAATCCGGACCGCGGCCACCGGATCCGGCCAGGCCTCGGCGGCCACCACCCGGCGCACCGGTTCCAGGAAGAAATCGCCGTAACGGGTGGCGATGGTGCCCAGCACGATCACTTCCGGGTTGAGCAGGTTCACCAGGTTGGCCAGACCCAGGCCCAGGTAGTAGGCCGTCTCCTCAACCACCAGGCGGCCCAGCCGGTCCCCGGCGGCGGCCGCCGCGAAGACCTCGGCGGCGGTGACCGCCTCCGGCCGGCCGCCGGCCAGCGTCCAAATCCGGCTCGCCGGGAACTCCTTCCGCCGTTCCCGGGCGCGGCGCGCGATGGCCGGCCCGGCGGCCAGGGCCTCCAGGCAGCCGCGGCCGCCGCAGCCGCATTCCGGGCCGCCCGGGATAATCTTGGTGTGGCCGATTTCGCCGGCGAGGCCGGTCGCTCCCCGGTAGAGGCGGCCGTCGAGAATCAGGCCGGCGCCGATGCCGGTGCCCATGGTCATGAAGACCAGGTTGCGGACCGGCCGGCCGGAAGCGGCGCTTGCCCGGCCGGCTCCGAAGCGGAACTCGGCCAGAGCGCCGGCGTTGGCGTCATTCTCGAGGCGGGCCGGCACGCGGAAGGCCTCGGACAGGAAGCGGGTGACGGGAACCGAGGCCCAGCCGGGCAGGTTGGGAGGCGAGAGGATGAGCCCGGTCCGGCTGTCGAGCGGACCGCCGCAGGAGATGCCGATCCCCAGCAGCCGTTCGGCCGGCCGGCCGCGGCGGAGCTCTTCCAGGCGGGTCCGGATTTCGGCCAGGGCCGCCTCCGGACCGCGTTCGACCCGGGTCGGGAAGACCACCTTGGCCAGGAGTTCCCCATCCGGCCGGAAGAGCGTCGCGGCAATCTTGGTGCCGCCGATGTCAACCCCGGCGATGTACTCCATGTCTCCAGGGACCGCCTCAGAATCGGAGCTGCCGAACCCGGTCCAGGTAGTAAAGGTAATCGGCCAGCGGCACGCCCGGAGTGATGAGATGGTCGGGCGCCAGGAGAAAACCGCCCTCCTTCATCAGGGGCAAGCGCCGTTCCAGCTCAGCATCGATGGCCGCCCGCCCCTTCTCGAGGGCCAGCTTGTTGTAGCCGCCGATGATGCGCAGTTCGCGTCCGTACCGGCGCCGGAGCTCCATCGGGTCGGTCTGCCAGGTGCCGATCTCGACCGGAAACTGGATGTTGACGCCGGCCTCCAGCCAGGGGCCGATCAGCGCCCGGCCGTCGCCGTCGCTGTCGACGGCCATCAGGTGGATGCCGTGACTCTCGAGCTTGTCGCGGATCTTCCGGTAGCCGGGCGCCACGCAGCGCTTGAAGACCGACGGGCTGACGAAGGGGCCGCTCTTGCCGCTGATGTCCTCCCAGCCGAAGGCCAGGTCCGGCTTGACCTTCAGGCGGGGGACGACCTGGTCGATTCCCCAGCAGGAGAGGTCGGCCAGGGTGTTGACGACGTCGGCATAAACGTCGGGATCATCGTACATCAGGTAGGCGAAATTCTCCACGCCCATCCAGTTGCGGACCCAGCCCATCAGGGAGCAGATCCGGATGATGATCGGGCAGTCCCGGACCTCGGCCGCCCGCAGCTTTTCGTCCAGGTCGGCCGGAATCCGCTCCGGTCCGGGCTGGAGCCGCTTCTTGTACTCGGGCCAGTCCCGGGCGGTCTTGAAGGTGAAATCCGTGTAATGGGGAATGTTGCTCTGATGCTTCCAGGCCTTCTGAACCACGCCGCTGGCATCGCGGAAGACGCGGTACTCGGCGGTCTCCTCGATGGTCTCTTCGGTGAACCCCGGCCGCAGCCCCAGTTCGACCGAGACCGAGTGGCCGGTCGGCACCGCCCGGAAATACTCCATCTCCTCGACATCCGGGGGCAGGCCTTCCTTGAGCCAGCGCTCCCGGGTCTCGGGCCAGCCCCGCCAGTGGACGACCGGCATCCGATCGTGCCCCCGGTAGAACATGATGTCCCGCCAGAGTTCCCGGTAACTTTTCATGCTGCTCCCCATTACTTGGCCATCTCCGAGTAGCGCGCCTCCCGGATCACGGTCACCTTGATCGTGCCGGGATACTCCAGCCCCTCCTCAATCTTGCCGCTGATCTGGCGGGCCAGCAGCGAGGCCTCATCGTCGCTCATCGCCTCCGGCTTGACGATCACCCGCACCTCGCGGCCGGCCGAAATGGCGTAGGCCTGGTTGACGCCGCGGAAGCCGGTGGCGATCGCCTCCAGCTTCTCCAGCCGCTTGATGTAACCCTCGAGCGTTTCGCGGCGCGCGCCGGGCCGGCTGGCCGAAAGGGCGTCGGCGGCCGAGATCAGCACCGCGTAAGGAGCGGTCGGCCGAAAATCGTCGTGGTGGCCGCGGATGGCCTCGAGGACCTCCTTGGACTCGTCGTAGCGGCTGGCGATCTCGTAGCCGATCTCCAGGTGGTCCCCCTCCATCTCCTGGTCGACGCTCTTGCCGATATCGTGAAGAAGGCCGGCCCGCTTGGCCATGGTCTGGTCCAGCTTTAGCTCGCCGGCCATAGTCCCGGCCAGGTGGGCAACCTCGATCGAGTGTTCCAGGACATTCTGGCCGTAAGAGGTGCGGTACTTGAGCCGGCCCAGCATCCGGAGCAGTTCCGGATTGATCTTGTGGATGCCCAGGGAGAGGGCCGCTTCCTTGCCCACCTTCAGGGTCTCCTCCTCCATCTCGGCCTTGACCTTCTCGACCACTTCCTCGATCCGGCCGGGATGGATGCGGCCGTCGGAAATGAGGCGCTTCAGGACCAGCCGGGCAATTTCCCGGCGGTAGATGTTGAAGGCGGAGATGGTGACCGCCTCGGGCGTGTCGTCAACGATGAGGTCGACCCCGGTGGCCGCCTCGAAGGCCCGGATGTTGCGCCCCTCGCGGCCGATCAGCCGCCCCTTCATCTCGTCCGAGGGCAGGCTGACCACCGAGGTGGTCGAGGACTCGGCCTGTTCGGAGGCGCAGCGCTGGATGGCCTCCAGGAGAATGGTCCGGGAAATGTTGTTGGCCTCCTCGCGGGTCTCCTCCTCGATGCGCTTGATGCGCAGGGCGGCCTCGTGGCGGGCGTCGTCCTCCATCCGGGCGATGAGAATCCGGCGGGCCTCATCCTGGGAAAGCCCGGCCACCTGCGAAAGGCGCCGCTTCTCCTCTTCCAGCACGCCGTCGAGCTCGGTCTGCCGATCGGCCACCTTCTTCTCCTGGTCGGCGAGGGTCTTTTCGCGCTGGTTGAGGTCGGTCTCCTTCTTGTCGACCAGGTTCAGCTTCCGGTCCAGGTTGCTCTCGCGCTGGTTGAGCCGCTGCTCCAGGACCTGAAGCTGGCGGCGTTCCTCGCGCGTCTCGCGCTCGAAATCGCCCCGCTGCTTGATCAGGCTTTCCTTGACCTCCAGCTCCAGTTCCTTCCGGCGCTGGCTGATCTCCCGCTCGGCCTCCTTGAGCAGCCCCTGGCTGCGCGCTTCGGACGCCTTAAGGTTGCGGGAAGTGATCGACAGGTGAATCAGGTAGCCAAGCCCGAGGCCCAGCAAACCCAGTAGAATTTCCATGGCGCCACCTCCTCTTCGGAGGCCGCGCGGCGGGAGAAATCTTTACAAGGCGGCGTACTAAGGCCGGGTGGAACCTGGCGACGGCTCGACGCCGCCGTTCCGACGGCGCCCGCGGCCGCGGCGCGGCCCGAAGGCCCATCGGAAAGGATCCCTGGTCAAACCCGGAAAAATACGAACCATTGATATCTCTTGGTTATATTTCGCGCCTTTGTTTGATTTCATTTCCTGCCCGCGACCTCGTTAACGATTCCGTTGAGTCAGAGCTTGATAAGTGAAACGCTTTTGATTTCCTTGATCTGCCGGATCCGTTCCCGGAGCGGCTCGTCCACCATTTCGTCGACATTCAGGATCGTGATGGCCAGGCCGCCCCGTTCCTTTCTCCCCAGCGTCATGCCGGCGATGTTGATCTGGCGCGACGCCAGCAGGGTGCCGATCTGGCCGACGATCCCCGGCTTGTCCTCGTTCCGGCAGAAGAGCAGGTAACCCTCCGGCACCGCTTCGCACCGGTAACCGTCGATCTTGACCAGCCGCGGCTCAGTCTTGCCGAAGAGGGTGCCGGAGACCGAAATCGAGGAGCCGCTGTCGGAGACGGTGGCGGTGATCAGGTTGGCAAATTCCTGGGAGATGGTGCTCTTCTGCTCCGCGAACTGAATGCCCCGCTCCTGGGCCATGACCGGCGCGTTGATGTAGTTGACCCCGGCCCCCATCTGGGAGAGCAGACCCTTCAGGAAACTGTGGTGCAGGGGCGAGAGGTCAAAAGAGGCCATGTCGCCGTAATACTCGAGCTTGACCTCGTTGATCCGGCCGGGCGCGGTCTGGGCCAGGAAAAGACCCAGTTTTTCGCACAGGTTGAGATAAGGCCGGAGATACTCGAGCACCTTCTCGCTGATGGTCGGCAGATTGGCCGCGTTGCTGATGATGCCCTTCCGGAAATAGTCAACGATCTGGCGGCAGATATCCCGGGCCACGTTGACCTGGGCCTCCTCGGTCGAGGCGCCCAGGTGGGGGGTGAGCACCAGACGCGGCGTCTCCCGGAAGGCCGGATCGGCGGGCGGCTCCTCGCTGAAGACGTCCAGGGCGGCGGCCTTGAGGTGTCCCGATTTCAGGGCCTCGATGAGCGCCGGCTCGTTGACCAGTCCGCCGCGCGCGCAGTTGACCAGGAAGGCGCCCTTCTTCATCAGAGCCAGTTCCCGGGCCCCGATCAGGTCGCGCGTCTCCTCGCTGAGCGGCAGGTGCAGGGTGATGACGTCGGCGTTTTTAAGCAGGTGTTCCTGGTCCACCAGGTTGACGCCGGCCTGGAGGGCCTTCTCTTCACTCACAAAGGGGTCGTAAATCAGCACTTCCATGCCGAAGACCCGGCCGTACTGGGCCACCCGCTGGCCGATCCGGCCGAAACCGATGATGCCCAGCACCTTCCGGTAGAGCTCGGTACCGGTGAATCCCTTCTTCTCCCAACGCCCCTCCCGTACCGAATGGTGGGCCTCGGGGATATTGCGCATCATGGAGAGAATCAGCGCGAAAGCGTGCTCGGCGGTCGAGATGGTATTCCCCTCGGGCGAGTTCATGACGATGATGCCCTTGGCGGTCGCGCTCTCCAGGTCAACATTGTCCAGACCTACGCCCGCCCGGCCGATCACCTTGAGGTTATCGGCCGCGGCAATCGCCTCCCGGTTGACCCGGGTGCCGCTGCGCACGACGAGGGCGTCAAAACCCTTTACCTTCCCGGCCAGCTCGGCCGGAGTAAGTTTGCCGGTCTCCTCGACTTCAAAACCCTCATTCTTCAGTATCGCCACCCCCTCTTTCGAAAGGGGATCGGTTACCAGGACTCTGATTTGTTTCGCTTCCACTGATGTCCTTTCACTTCGGATTATGGTACACCCGGAGCGATTTCAGCCACCGGCCGAAAGGAGTACTTTTTCGGCCGCGGCCACGCCGGCGCCCGGGGTCAAACCATACCCGAGCCGGGCCAGCTGGATCTCGACCGCGGCAATCGCCTCGAGGACCTCGAACCCATCCACCCAGCCCATGTGCGCGATCCGGAAGATGCGCCCCTTCAGTTTTCCCTGGCCGCCGGCGAAGGTGATGCCCGACTGGTCGCGCAAGGCCTTGACCATCGCCTCGGCATCCAGTCCCTCGGGCAGCAGCACGGCCGTCAGGCCGTCGCTCGGATGCTCGGCCAGCAGTTTCAACCCCAGGGCGCGCATCGCCTCCCGAGTGGCCTCGGCCAGAATCCGGTGGCGGCGCCAGACGTTCTCGAGCCCCTCCTCCTTCATCATCCGCAGCACCCGGACCAGCCCGATCACCAGGGTCAGGGCCGGGGTGTAGGGAGTATCCTCCTTGGCCAGCGTCTGCCGGTAGGCGGAGAGGTCAAAGTAGTAACGAGGCGAACGGGCGGCTTCGACCGCCTTCCAGGCCTTCGGGCTCAACGCGATGAAGGCCAGTCCCGGCGGCAGCATGAAGGCCTTCTGGGAGGCCGAGATCAGCGCGTCAACACCCCACTCGTCCATCCGGCACTCCACCGCGCCCAGGCTGCTGATGGCGTCCACCACCAGCAGGGTCTCCGGGTGCTGGCGGACCGCGGCGCCGATGGCCTTGAGATCGAGGTGGGCGCCGGTGCTGGTCTCGCAGAGCGTGGTGAAGACAACCTTCACGGCCGGGTCGGACTTGAGGGCGGCCTCGATCGCGCCGGCTGACACCGACCTGCCCCATTCGACCGGAATCGTTTTGACCGCCGCGCCGTAAGCCTGGGCCAGTTCTCGGAAACGCTCGCCGAACTTGCCGCCTTCAACCACCAGGCAGTGATCCCCGGGCGAGAGGAGGTTGGCCACCGCCGCCTCCATGGCCCCGGTGCCGGATGAAGTCAGGATCATGACGTCCTGCCCGGTCTGAAAGACGTATTTCAAACCCTCGAAGGCCTCCTTGAGCAGTTTCCGGAACTGCGGGGTCCGGTGGTGAATAAGGGGGCGGGCCATCTCCAGCAGAACCTCGTCCGGAACGGCCGTCGGGCCCGGGGTAAAAAGGCGGCTCTTCCACATCGGAGTCTCCAGATTAATGGTGCGTGTCAGATATTCAAGGGCGAACTCTCCCGCTGCTCCGGGGCGGTCTCGAAGAGCGGAATCGGCTTGCAACCCATCATCCGGGCCACCAGGACATCCGGAATCTGGGCTATTTTTATATTATACAAATTTGCCGATTCATTGTAAAATTCGCGCCGGTCGGCGATTTCGTTCTCCAGGCCTGAAATCCGCTGGCGCAGCTGCTCGAAATTTTCGTTGGCCTTCAATTGCGGATAATTCTCGGAGACCGCAAAGAGCGTCTTGAGCGCCCCGGCCAGTTCACCCTCGGCCTTGAGCCTCTCCTCGAGGCCGCTGGCGCCGCCGATGACCGAGCGCAACCGGATCACCCGCTCCAGGGTCTCCTTTTCGTACTCCATGTAAGACCGGCAGACTTCGACCAGTTTCGGCAACTCGTCATAACGCTGTTTCAGAAGGACGTCGATGTTGGACCAGGCCCGCGCCACGTTGTTCTTCAAAAGGATGAACATGTTGTAGAGGCCGATCCATCCCGCCAGCAGCACGATCAGGAGCAGCGCCCCCATCACCCACCAGATAACCGACATCATCGCTTCCTCCTTTTGTCTACCCGTCACCCCGCTGGATAGCGGTCGCTATCAATTTTATCACCTGGAAATACTTCTCTCCAAAGGCCGGCTGGTGGAAGAAGTGGCCAAAGAGACCGGCCAGGTTGAAAAAGAGGAGCGCCAGCCCGAAGGCGAGGCCGGCATACCCCTTGAAGAGCAGCCGGCCGAGCAGGTCCTTCTCGCTCCGGTTGGCGATCAGGAAAGGGCGGTTGACCGACGGACGGGCAATGACCAGAGTGGCCAGCGGTTCCAGGGCCGCCTGCCGGTCGATCTTGCCGCGGACCCGCCGCTCGACATCGGCCACGGCCCGGTCCCATTCCACGGGGTCGACCTGACCGTCCCGGTTCCGGTCGTAACCATCCAGTTTCTCCCGGTCGCCCCGGATCACCGCCAGTTCGCCGGCCACCTCGAGATCGATGTTCTGGTAGCCCGGACGCTTGCGGACCTCGCCCATGATGTAAAGGTAATCGCGCGGGTAAATGGCCGATTCCAGGTAGCGGATGCTGCCCTCGGTCTGGAAGAAAATACCCTCGGCCGCCCCCGGGTAGTAGGTCTCCCAGGGCAGGTCCAGCCGGGCCTTCTCCGGGTCGACCAGGATCCGGCAGCCCTCCTCGTCCTTGAGATAGAAGGGGGCCAGTTCCAGGCCACTGTCGATCGTCTTCCAGCTGGTGGTGCTGCCGCCGCGCGCATTGTGGGTGCGAACCAGTTCCTGCTGTTTCCAGCGGGTCAGGCAGCACTCCCGGCCGGTGGCCGGACTGATGAGCGGCTGGAAGGCGTCGGCGAAGCCGTTGACCTCGGACAGGCCGAGGGCGACGGAGCGGAGTTTCCGTGAGGTGGGGATGGAAGAAATCCAGCGGGCCAGCGGCAGCCAGCGCAGGAGGGAAAAGAGAAAGAGCGACAACCCGGCCAGCAACAGCCCGCCGGTGATCAGGACCGCCATCGGGACCGCGGATTCCACGGCGGCTCCTCCGAAAAGGAGTGAGAAGAATACGAACAGGAACCCGGAGAAGATCAGGCCGATGGCAAAGAAAATCCTCGACACCCCTGGTTCCATGGCCCCTCCGGGGAGCGGCCGCCGCCGGCTTCCCGGCCGTTAATTATTGAAGATGATCTTGAAAATCTCCGAGATGTTCTCCACCGGGATGATTTGCAGACCGGCCAGTTCGGCCCTGGGTATCTCGGCCAGGTCGCGCTGGTTGTCTTTGGGAATGATGACCCGCCTGATCTGGTTGCGGGAGGCCGCCAGCAGCTTGGCACGCAGCCCGCCGATGGGCATGACCTTGCCGCGGAGCGTGATCTCGCCGGTCATGGCGATATCACCGGCCACCGCCCGGCCCGAAAAACAGGAGGCCAGCGCCGAAGCAATAGTCACGCCGGCCGAAGGCCCGTCCTTGGGAACCGCCCCCGACGGCACGTGGATGTGGATGTCCTGCCGGCGGTAGATCTCCGGATCGATACCCAGCTCCTCGTCGTGGGCCCGCACCAGGCTCAGGGCGATGCGACAGGACTCCTTCATCACCTCGCCCAGCCGGCCGGTGATGATGAGCTGGCCGCGCCCCTTCATGGTGCTGACCTCGGTAAAGAGGACATCGCCGCCGTACTCGGTCCAGGCCAGGCCGGTCACCACGCCCACCCGGGACGCCCGGTCCGATTCCTCGTTCCAGTATGAGGGCACGCCCAGATAGTGGCCGACCCGGCGCCGGCTGACCTTGACCCGTTCCGACAATTTCCGGTCGCGGAGTTCCTTCTCCTTGACGATCTTCCGGCAGATCGAGGCGATCTGCCGCTGGAGGCTGCGCACGCCGGCCTCGCGAGTGTAGGAGCGGATGATCTCCCGGATCGCCTCGTCGGAAAACTCGAATTCCCCGTCTTTCAAGCCATTGGCGGTCATCTCGCGAGGCACCAGGTAGCGCCGGGCGATCTGGAGCTTCTCGGTCTCGGTGTAGCCGGGCAGGGTAATGATCTCCATCCGGTCCAGCAGGGGCGGCGGGATGGTCGCCTCGACGTTGGCGGTGGTGATGAAGAAAACCTGGGAAAGGTCGAAATCAACCTCAAGATAGTGGTCGTTGAAGGCGCAGTTCTGTTCGGGATCCAGCACCTCCAGCAGGGCCGAGGCCGGGTCGCCCCGGAAATCCATGCCCAGCTTGTCCACCTCGTCGAGCAGGAAGACCGGGTTGCGCACGCCGACCTTGCGCATCGACTGGATGACCCGGCCGGGCAGGGAACCGATGTAGGTGCGCCGGTGGCCCCGGATTTCGGCCTCGTCCCGGACGCCGCCCAGGGAGACGCGGATGAACTGGCGGCCCATGGCCCGGGCCACGGAACGGGCCAGCGAGGTCTTGCCGCTCCCGGGCGGCCCAACCAGGCAGAGGATCGGCCCCTTGAGCGACTGGCTGCGCTTGCGCACGGCCAGGTACTCCAGGATCCGTTCCTTCGGCTTCTCGAGCCCGTAGTGGTCCTCGTCGAGCACCTCCTGGGCCTTGCGGATGTCCAGGGTGTCGCTGGTCGTCTTCTTCCAGGGCAGGCTGACCATCCAGTCGAGGTAATTGCGGACCACGGTCGCCTCGGGCGAAAGGCTCATCATCTTGGAGAATCGTTCCAGTTCCTCCAGCGCCTTCTTCCGGACCGGTTCCGGCATGCCGCTGGCCTCGATCTTCTCCTGAAAGGCCTTGACCTCCGATCCCTCGGCCTCCTTGCCCAATTCCTGCTGGATGGTCTTCATCTGCTCCTGCAGGATGTACTCGCGCTGGTTTTTCTCGATCTTCTTGATCACCTCGCCCTGGATCTGGCGCTGGACCTGAAGGACCTCGATCTCCTTGTTCAGGATCTGGAGCAGCATTTTCAAGCGCGGCACCAGCTCGAGCTCCTGCAGAACCCGGGCCTTGTCTTCCTTCTTCAGCGGCAGGTAGCCGGAGAGGGTGTCGGAGAGGCGTTCCGGGTCGTTGATCTGAAGCAGGTTGCCCAGGATCTCGCGGGGCAGAACCGGGTTGAGCTGGTTGTAATTCTCCAGGGAATCGACCAGCAGGCGCTGGAGTGCCTCCTCTTCGGTGTTTCCCCGGCGGCCGGTCTCGGCCGCTTCGACGCTCACCGCAAAGTAGCGCAGGTCCGGGTGGGCCTTATCCAGGCGCACCCGCAGGAGCGACTCCACCAGGAGTTTCAGCTGCCCCTCGGGCTGGCGGACCACCTGGATGATGCGGGCCAGCGTCCCGATCGGGATCAGTTCCTTGATGGCGGGGTCCTCGGTCTCCGGGTGGGTCTGGAAGACCAGCACCAGGAGGTTCTTGGTCTGGCTCTGGGCCTCTTCGACCGCGTTGATCGTCTTCTGGCGGCCGATCAGCAGCGGCACCACCATGCCCGGAAAGACGACGATGTCCCGCAGCGGCACCGCGGGCATCACCTTCTTCAGCTTGAGCTCGGTGACCAGGTCGTTGGTATCCGGCGGATCGGGATCTTTTTTCTTGCGGGTGAATCGGGCCATTGTTCTCCAATCTTGATGTTCGCGGAAACCGGGAAAAACCTACTTTGTTTGATTCGCGGCGGAGCTTCCGGTTACCGGACGGGCATCAAGGATGCGGTCGCAGAGCCCGTAACTGACGGCCTCTTCGGCCGACATGTAGAAATCACGGTCGGTGTCGCGGGAGATGCGGCGCACCGTCTGGCCGGTGTGCCGGGCCAGCAGGCGGTTGATGCAGTCGCGCAGCCTGAGCATCTCCCGGGTCTGGATGGACATCTCGGAGGCGTCACCCTGGACGCCGCCCCAGGGCTGGTGGATGAGGACCCGGGCATTGGGCAGGATAAAACGCTTCTCGGGGGCGCCGCCGGCCAGCAGGACCACCGCCATGCTACTGGCCTGGCCGATGCAGTAGGTGGCCACGTCGCACTCGATGTACTGCATGGTATCGTAGATAGCCAGGCCGGCGGTCACGATTCCGCCCGGGCTGTTCAGGTAGAGGTGAATATCCCGGCGCGGATCCTCGCTCTGCAGGTAAAGCAGCTGGGCCACCACCAGGTTGGCCACCGCTTCGTCAATGGCGGTGCCGATGAAGATAATGCGGTCCTTCAGAAGGCGGGAGTAAATGTCGTAAGCCCGCTCGCCGGTCTGGGTCGCCTCGATGACGTACGGTATCAGCATGCCGCCCCCCGTTTCGGAGACTGGTTAAGCCTTGACGATCCTGGGCTTCTCGATCAGCAGGGCCCGTTTCTTGAGCAGGGCCAGCGTCTTCTCGACCTGCAGCTGGGCCCGGAGATCCTCCCGGTGCTCGGCGTCAAAATGGTGCTTGAACTCCTCCTGTTCCTGTCCCGAAAGCCGGGCCAGGATATCAATCCGGTTGTCGATGTCCGCCTCGGTCACCTCGACCTTCTCCCGCGCCGCCACCTCGGACAGGACGAAGGAGGCCTTGACTTCCCGTTCGGCCAGGGGCTGGAATTTTTCCATCAATTCCTTGACCAGCGCCTCCCGCGCCTCGAGGGTCTTCTCCTTGAAATCCGGCTGGTGCGAGAGTTCGTGGCGCACCAGTTCCATGGTCCGGTTCTTCACCAGACCCTCGGGGGGCTGCAGGGTGGCCCTTTCCAGGAGCTGGTCGATGATCCGTTCGTCCTCCTGGCGCTCGTTGATGGACTGAATCTGGAGTTCCATCCGCCGCCGCAGGTTCTCCTTCAGGTTCTCCCGGACCTTGAGGTCGCGGGCCTGGACCTGGAGCTGCGGGTTGCGCGCCAGGACCTCTTCCAGGGCCTGGTCGAGTTCCGCCTCGTTCAACTCCTTCCGGTTATCCAGGGTCAGTCCTGAGTACGAATCGAGGGACACCTCCGGGGCAACCTCGAAGACCGCGGTGTAATTAAGTTTCTCGCCGGTCAGTTCCAGGTCATTGATCCGGGGATCGGCCACCGGCTTGAGTCCGTGCTCCTCCAGGGCCGCCTGGTAGGTTTCCGGCACCAACCGATTCAGAAGTTCGCGCTGGATGTGCTCGTCGAAATGGTTCCGGATCAGGTTCAGCGGGGCCTTGCCCTTCCGGAATCCCGGCAGCTGGGCCTCCTTCTGGAGCCCGGCCAGGATGTTCTCCCAGGCGCCGCGCACCGTCTCCGGTTCCACCTCGACCCGGATCTGGCGCCAGCACCCTTCCAGTTTTTTGAATTCGGTCTTCGGCATGTTTCGGCTCTCTCTTCTTTCGGAACGTTAAGAATGGACCGGCGGGCCACCCGCCGGCTGGGCTGAAGAAAAAATCGCTTGTCGTGGGCAGGGAAGGATTCGAACCTTCGTAGACCTTTCGGTCGCCAGATTTACAGTCTGGTGCGATTGGCCGCTCCGCCACCTACCCGTTAAAACCAGCTGGTAAAGGGCCAAATTTCGGCTAAATTTTATCTTTTTCCGGGTTTTTTGTCAAAAATAACGGATTTTTTGACCGTAAACAAAGGGGTAGGGTAAAATAATCGCTGGCCATGAAAAGAAAACTCTTCGCCTTCGACCTGGACGGAACCCTGCTGGACGCCTACCCGGCAATTATCGCCAGCATGAACCATACCCTGGCGCGCCTCAGCCTGCCCCAGGCCGAGCCGGACACAATCGTCCGGGCGGTGGGGCTGGGCAATGGCGGCCTGATCCGGGCCTTCGTGCCCGAGAGCCATTTCCGGGAGGCCCAGCGGATCTACCGGGAAGACCATCTGCCCCGGCTGTCCAGCGACTCCCGACTGCTTCCCGGCGCGCTCGAACTCCTGGAGCGGCTCAAGGCGCACGGGAAGAAACTGGCCGTGGCCACCAACCGGTCGCGCGAAAGCGCCGACATCCTGCTGGACACCCTGGCCATCCGCCCCTACTTTGACCGGGTGCTGGTCGGCGACGAGGTTCCCAATCCGAAACCGGCCCCCGACATCCTGCTGGCCCTCCTGGAACACTTCGGGGTGGCGCCAGCCGAAACCCTCTATGTGGGCGATATGACCATCGATGCCCAGACCGGCGCGGCCGCCGGGGTCGACACCCTGATTGTAATCACCGGCTCCTCCTCCCGGGCCGAAGTGGCCGCCGCCGCCCCTTACCGCATCATCGACTCGCTGGCGGACTTCCCGGCCGGCGAGTACCGCGATTGACACCGCCTGATGAAAAAAGATACCGGCTGCCTGGCGGTCTTCGTCACCTGCGCCTCGCTGAAAGAGGCCCGGAAAATCGCCCGGATTCTGGTGGAGGAGAAGGCGGCCGCCTGCGCCAGCCTGACCGCCGGAGTGGAGTCGCTCTACTGGTGGGAGGGGAAAATCGAGCGGGCCGGAGAGGTGCTCCTGTCAGCCAAGACCACCCGGACCCGTTTCCCGCGCCTGGCCGCCCTGGTAAGGCAGAACCACTCCTACCAGGTCCCGGAAATCATCGCCCTGCCGATCGCCGCCGGTTCACGCCCCTACCTCGACTGGATCGAACAGAGCCTCCGCTGACCGACCGCAGCCTTCCGGCCAATTCGGTTACTCTTTTCCCGTAACGGAGGCATTCCGCCTCGACCCGCCCGTCGGGCGCCCCGACTGAAACCGGTCCGTAATGATCGGAACGGGGATCCCCCTGAACCACCATCCCGTGAATGAGAAGCGCGTTAATAATGGAGAGGATGGTCGTCTCGTTCCCGCCGCCGACATGGGCCGATGAAGCGAAGGCGCCGCCGGCCCGGCCTTCCAGTTCCTTGTGAAAAACCACGCTCCGGTCGAGCAGCTCCTTGACCGGGGCGGCCATGCCGCCGTAATAGGTGGGCGAACCGATGATGACGGCGTCGGCGGCCTTGAGATCCTCGAGGGAGGTTGCCTCGACCCGCTTCAAGGCGACCCGGGCGATGAAGCCGGCCATCTCGCCGGTATGACCGGAACGCGAGTAGTAAACAACCAGGACCTTGACCATGCTCATGTCCTTACCGGGGACTGGTCCCGCGGCCCCTAATTGTTGCGCAGGCTCCGGCGCAGCGTGTAGATACAGGTGATCAGCAGGGCCAGCCAGGCGATCGCCATGAACAGGATGCCGCTCGGCCTCATATCCGCCTCCCCTCTTCCTCCGGACTTCCCGCCGCCCCGGCCTTGAGGCGCCGGTCCCAGGATTTTTTGACCAGCCAGGCCAGCCCGGCGAAGATCAGGAGCAGGAGCACCCGGGTCGCCGTGACGTAGGGAACGTTCCCGGCCGGAACCCCGTGCAGGCGGATGACCGGCATCCCCTCCTGAACCAGCCAGAAACCGAGAATGGCCAGCAGGAAGGCCGGCGTCACGTACTTGATGATAAATCGGTAGAAACGGGGCAGGGTTATGTCGGAACCGGCGTGCATCTCGGTCCAGGCCCGGTCAATGCCGAAGACCCAGGCGAAGAGGATGGTCTCGATGGTGGCAAAGAGCACCAGGCAGAAGGTGCCGCCCCAGAAATCCATCTCGTCCAGTACGCCCCGCCCCATGAAGAAGATCACCGCGTTGGTCAGCAGGAAGGTCACCGCGGCGAAGAGAGCCAGGGTGCGGCGCCGGCCGAGGTTGAACTCGTCCTCGAGAAAGGCGATGGCCGGCTGGGCCAGCGATATCGAGGAGGTGATGCCGGCCAGGAAGAGCAGGCCGAACCAGATGAAGCCGAAGGCCTGGCCGAAACCCAGGCGCTGCAGGACCAGCGGCATGGTGACGAAGCCGAGGTTGAAGGAGCCGCCCTGGGCGATGCGCGCCAGGCCGGCCGGCCCGAAGAAGGCGAAAGCGGCCGGAATCACGATGCTGCCGCCCAGGATGACCTCGGCCACCTCGTTGGTGGCCACGGCGCTCAACCCGGAGAGGACCACGTCATCTTCGCGCCGCAGGTAGCTGGCGTAAGTCAGGATGATCCCGATGCCGCAGCTGAGCGTAAAGAAGATCTGGCCGGCGGCCGCCAGCCAGACCCGGCCGCTGCGCAGGGCCGACCAGTCCGGGTTCCAGAGAAAGCCCAGCCCGTTGTAGATGCTGTTCTCCGGGAACTGCGGGTTGGGCGTCCCCAGGGTGAAGACCCGGACCAGCAGGATAATGCCGAGGAAAAAGAGCACCGGCATCGCGTACTTGCAGACCCGCTCGATGCCCCGCTGGACGCCCTGGTAAAGGATCAGGAGGTTGAGCGCGAAGGTGACCAGGAAGAAGAAGTAGGCCGGGCGGAGGCTGGAGAAGAAGTTGTTGCGGGCCAGGCCCTGGTAGCCCCGGAGGAAAAGGGTCATCGCCTCCTCGGTGGTGCAGGAATTGTAGAGGCCGGTGAGGGCGAAGAAGCTGTAGCCAAGCAGCCAGGACTCGATGTAGACGTAGTAGATGAAGATGACCAGCGGCGCGAAGATCCCGATCACGCCGAAGTACTTGATGAAACGGTTCTTGTTCCAGAGCGTCTGGAAGATACCGGGGGAGGTGCTGTGGCCGAAACCGCCGCCGAAGCGGCCGATGGTCCACTCGATCCACATCAACGGGATGCCCAGCAGCAGCAGCGCAATGAAGTAAGGTATCAGGAAGGCCCCGCCTCCGTGCTTGGCCGCCTGGACCGGGAAACGCAGAAAATTGCCGAGGCCGATGGCGCTGCCGGCCACCGCCATGATGATGCCAAGCTTACTGCTCCACCGCTCCTTCGCCATCCTTGCCTCCGTTGCTGGAAGCATCCGGCTGAGGACCGCCGGCGCCGGACTTTTCGATATAACGGCACCGCGGATAGTTGCTGCAACCCAGGAACTTGCCGTATCGGCTCTGGCGCTCGACCAGCCGCCCCGTCTTGCACTTCGGGCAGGGAACGGTCCCGGCGCCGGGGGACCCGGACGGCTTCGCCCGGTAGGCGGGGCGTTGGCCGGCCTTCCCGAGATTCCTGGTAAAGTCGCAGGCCGGGTACCCCTCGCAGCCGAGGAAGGTCCCGAACTTGCTCTTCTTGAGCACGAGATTCTTGCCGCACTTGGGGCAGACCTCGGCCGGGGCCGGGGCGGCCGGAACCTCGCCTTCGGCTCCGGCCGGCGCCTCCGGTTTCGAAGAGCGGGAATGCCAGCGCCCGGCCTGGCCGATATTCTTGGTGAAGTCGCAGGCCGGGTACCCCTCGCAGCCGAGGAAGGAGCCGAACTTCTTGCTCTCCCGCAGAATGAGCGGTTTGCCGCACTTGGGGCAGACCTCGCTGGAGGTGACCGAGATGTTCTTGGTGAAGTCGCAGTCCGGGTACCCCTCGCAACCGAGGAAGGCCCCGAACTTCTTGCTCTTCCTGAAGATGAGCCGCTTGCCGCACTTGGGACATTTTTCGCTGGAAGCCATGTTATTCTCGGCAGCCTGGACCGAAGCCAGGAAAGGTTTGTAGAACTCGGCCAGCACCTGGCGCCAGGCCTCCTTCCCCTCGGCGATCAGGTCGAGCCGGTCCTCCATCTGGGCGGTAAACCGGAGGTCGATCACCTCCGGGAAGTGTGACACCAAAAGGTCGTTGACCATGACGCCCAGCGGCGAGGGAATCAGGGTCCGCTTCTCCCGGCCCACGTAGAGGCGGGCCACCAGGGTTTCGATGATCGGGGCGTAGGTCGAGGGGCGGCCGATACCGAGCTTCTCCATCGCCTTGATGAGGGTCGCCTCGGTATAACGGGGCGGCGGCTCGGTCGCCTTCTCCTCCAGGTCGGCCTTCTCGAGGCGAAGCGGATCGCCCTCGGCCAACGGCGGCAGGACCGAATCCTTCTGGCCGAAGCCGGCCAGCCGGCGATGGCCGTCGAAACGGTTGACCCGTCCCTCGGTCGTCAGGAAATAAGGGCCGCAATCCACCCGCACCCGGGTCAGCTCGTAGACCGCCGGCGCCATCTGGCTGGCCAGGAAACGATTCCAGACCAGGGTGTAAAGCTTCAGCTGCCCCTCGCTCAGGTACCCGGCCACGCTCTGGGGGGGACGGGTCGTGCTGGTGGGGCGGATGGCCTCGTGCGCCTCCTGGGCCATCGAACTCCTGGAACGATAGACCGGCGGCCGGGCCGGCAGGTACTGGTTGCCGAACTCCGCCTTGATATACCGGGCGGCCTCGTCACGGGCGCTCTGGGCCAGGTTGAGCGAATCGGTCCGGTGGTAGGTGATAAGCCCGACCGGCCCCTGGTCGCCCAGCTCGATGCCCTCGTAAAGCTGCTGGGCCAGGGACATCGTCCGGCTGGCCGGCAGGCTTAACCGGCGGCCCGCCTCCTGCTGCAGGGTGGAGGTGGTGAAGGGCGGATCGGGGAATTCACGCCGTTCCTCGCGGGTGACCTGGCCGACCGTGAGCGGATTGGCCCGCAGGAAAGCCAGGGCCTGCTCGGCTTCGCCCCGGTCCTTGATGCCGGGCTTGGAAATTTTCTTGCCATCCCGGCCGGCCAGCTGAATGGCAAAGACGGCCTCCGGCTTATCGGCCCTGGCAACCTCGGCCGTGACCAGGTAATACTGCTCCGACTTGAAGCCGGTGATCTCCTTCTCCCGTTCCACCAGGATGCGCAGCGCCGCCGACTGGACCCGGCCGGCCGAAAGACCCTTCTTGATGAGGTCGCCGACCAGCGGGCTGAGGGTATATCCCACCAGCCGGTCCAGGACCCGCCGGGCCTGCTGGGCATTAACCAGGTGGAGGTCAATCTCGCGCGGGGAATTGAAGGCGCGCCGGACCGCCTCCGGGGTGATCTCGTGGAAGGTAACCCGCTTGATCTCTTCGGCCGGACGCTTGAGAAGCTGGGCGACGTGCCAGGCGATCGCCTCGCCCTCGCGATCCTCGTCGGTGGCCAGGAAGATGACGGCGGCCGAACCGGCCTCCTTGCGCACCTGGGAGACCACCTTCTGCTTGCGGGGCATGACCCGGTAGGTCGGTTCGAACTCCTTCTCGACGTTGACTCCCAGCTCGTCGGCGGGCAGGTCCCGGATGTGGCCCATGGTGGCGACCACCCGGTAATCGTTCCCCAGGTACTTGCCGATGGTCCGGCACTTGGCCGGCGACTCTACGACGACCAGCGATATTCCTTCTTTCATAGTCGGAGTTGTTGAAGTTGCCCCTTGAATGTCAAGGCTTAAGGGTGTCTGATCTTGTGGCGATAACAGAATATAACAGAGAGACCGGCTCTTGTCAAATGGCAGGAAAAGATGGTAGAATAATATGATACAGTCGTTTGCCGGGCGGGTTTAATTCCGGAATTGAAAACTCAAGCCGTAGTTTACGGCCCCATCGTCTAGAGGCCCAGGACAGGTGGTTCTCAGCCATCAGACAGGGGCTTGAAAGCCGCTCTCCGGCTTTCAAGGAGAGCCGTGAAGTAGAGAGCCGCGATGCAAATCGGCTCACACTTCACGGCCATGAAGCGTGTTCGAAGAACTCTGCTTCACGGCGACGGTTGTTTCTGAACTTTTTTCAGAAGAACCTTTAGGAAGATTCTTACACCGGCGCCAAATCCACCGGGATTTGAACCCCGGGAATTGAAAACTTCAGCCGTAATTCACGGCCCCATCGTCTAGAGGCCTAGGACAGGTGGTTCTCAGCCATCAGACAGGGGTTCAAATCCCCTTGGGGCTGCTTCCCTGAAGCGTTTCTTTGGGGATTTGAACATCCCACACTTAAGGTTTAGGGTGGCTCACTTTCTCGCCACCCGACCCGCATCTCGGCCAGCCTCGAGGAGATTATCGGCTCCTTCCGGTGGTCTTCAGCATCGAGGGTAGCGCACGGATATAAACGGCTGCCTCCCTCATCATACCCAGATCGGAGGGATGGCCGTCTGACCCCGTGGCTTCTCCATCATCTCCATACATCCCCTTGTTTGGTAGGAAGAAAAGCCCGGTCATACCCTGTTTTTTCAACTGCTCATAAACGGACCGCCACGCCCCTCCTTCGCTGGGACGGTCAAAACGATCGGCACCCTGGACCAGCAGGATGGGAGTTGCGGGACGAAGCTTCCGCAATCTCGTCACAAATAGCGGCGCTTGTTTCTCGGGCGCATAAGGCCCGTTCGACTTCATGTTCGCGGCGCAATCAACAATGTAAATCGACGCGTCGATTTCCCCCATTAAATCCGCCAGCTCCGTATCACCCGTGCCGTTGGCGGAAAACCCCAGGTTGATGACCGGCCGGTCGAGACGGCGACCGACGATGGCCGTGTAGACCATGCCCGGACGCGAGGCGCAGGCCCCCTGGGTGATCGAGGTGCCATAGAAGATAATGGGCTTGGCCCGGGGGGCGGGTTTCGAGATGGTCCGCCCCTTGGGAATGCCGATTTCAACGGATTTCACGCCCGTGTATAAAGGAAGATAGAGCATCAATTCCTTACTGGCGCCGACGCTAAAAAGTGCCGTGTTGGTGATACCCGTCGGCTCCCCGGTTCCGACAAACGTCCATTTTCCGGCAGCCTCCCGGCAATAAAGATCCACACCGCTGCAAGCCGTCTTCGGCATCGTTGAAAGAGAATACAGTCCGGTAATGATCCAACGGACCTGGATAGTCGGCGCATCGGTGACAAAGCGGATGCACATGCCGGCGGTGGCGTGACTCAACTTCCAAACCGAATCCCGCACGGTACCCCTGGCTTTTGCGGGCAGGCGGTCGTAGAAGGATTCCGTCTCCGTCCAGCCTCTGCCCTCAACGTCAAACCGGGCCCCGTCGTACCAGACGGTATCGGTTTCGTCCGCCATTTTCACGGAGGAATCCGGCGGGGTGGGCGGCACCCCGACCTCGGCTGAAGCGGGCACTTCTTTCCCGGCGCCGCTGGCCGTCCGCTGTTTTGAAGCGCCCATTCCGGCGGTCTGCAGCAACCTGGGCAGGACCTCGATGAAAACAGCGGCCTGCCGCATCATGCCCAGGTCGCTGGGATGAACGCCATCCACGGTAGCTTCGCCGTCATCCCCCCACATTCCCTTGTTCGGCAGGAAGAAAAGCCCGGTCACACCCTGTTTTTTCAACCGCTCATAAATTGAACGCAAAGCCCGCCCTTTGACGGTGGAACGGTTCCAGCAATTCGGATCTTCGACCAGTAAAATGGGGGTTGCGGGACGCGCTTGGCGTAACTTCATTACAAATGGTGCCGCGCGCTGCATAATCAACTCCGCCTCCATATCCGCGGTGCAGTCAAGGACGTAAATCGACGGGTCGAGCTCCCCCAGCAAATCCGCCAGCTCCGGCTCCATCCTGCCTCCGCCGGCAAAGCCCAGATTGATGATCGGCACATCGAGACTCCGACCGACGATGGCCGGAAAGGCCTTACCCGGACGCGAGGCGGATGCCCCCTGGGTGATCGAGGTGCCATAAAAAAGGACTGGTTTGACCCGCGTGTCAGCCGGAGGGGCGGGCCTCGAGATAATCCGGTCCCTGGGAATGCCGAACTCCACGGATTTCATACCGTTGTAAGAGGGAAGATAAAGCCGTATTTCCTTGCTGCCGTCAACATTATAGAAGGCCGTCTCGAAACCTTCCGTCTTCTTTGGACTCTGTGCGGAATTCGGTTTTCCATGCGCAAAGACAGACACCCATTTCCCATTCTTATCACAACAATAGAGATCCATGCCGCTGGTTGCCCTGGTTGACATGTGCGACATAGCCTCGGGCTTGCGCAGAAGCTTATAACGGACCTGGATCTCCGGCGCGTCGGTGACAAACCGGAAGCACATCCCGGCGGTGTCGTGGCTTAGCTCCCAAATGGCGGCCGGCACGGTCGTCTTGGCCTTTGAGGGCAGGCGGTCGTAAAAAGATTCCGTCTCCGTCCAGCCTCTGCCCTCAACGCCAAGCCGGGCCCCGTCATACCAGACGGTATTGCCATCCGGATCGGCCGTGCCGTTCAGGGGAGAGACGGGGTCGGCCTGAAGCAGACCCAGCCAGCCCGCAAGAGCGAAAAACAGGAAGGAGACAATTCGAATGGATTGGGAACGCATCGAAACACCTTCAGGTCTTCAGTTTCAGCAACCAGCGGACAAAAAAACTGTTTTGTAACTTATGATTGAGCGGTTGGCCGGACAAAACCGGTAGCTTATACTTGAGTATATCAAAAAAGAGCCGAAATGGAAACCCCGGCCGCCAGGTTAATTCCCGGCGGCCGCGGTTTTTTATTTCCCGCTATATTCCTTCAATCCCTCTTAACGGCCCATTCCTTCTTCGGCGCCGATCGATTCAATCGGATTCCAAACACGCAATTTATCAACCCGACAATCAATTCCATCGCGTGCTATATCATCCTTGCATTTCATTGCATTTTAAGCTGGCCTAATTTATAATCGAAACAGAGGAAATTCCAAAACACCCTTAATACAAAAGGGAGGGTCTGATGTGCGATAACAGTCCCGAAGCCGGGGAGAAGAAGGGCGAAAATCCTGACGACAAGCAAAAATACATACAACTCGTCTATCGATCCGCCCTGGAGGACATCCGTTTCTTCAAAAGCCAGCAGTGGCTCGTTACCTATTATACACTACTGGTTTATTGGGTACTTGTTGCTGCTGCGAAATCAATTAATTATGGGGCATGGTTGTCATGCCTTGTTCCTGTTGTTTTAGTTATGTCTTGTGCGCTTATCTGTCAACTTGAGCATTCAATAAAAGAACAGAGAAAGATAAAGGATGAAGCAATCGAGAAAATCAAGACCGTTTCCAAGAAATAAAAGATTTATTTCCAAATCTCCCAACAACGTTTTCTGAATTGCCTTTATTTATATTATTATCGATGACGATTCTAGGCGGGTGCGTAACAGTTTGGATTATCACAAACCTGCCCGGCTTCTGCCAAGCAGCCGGTTGCCGCCGCTGACAGCCTCACCCCAGGTATTCTCCGATATCGGCCGCGTAGACCCGGCGGTATCCCTCGTGCGCGGAGTCGAAAGAAATAAGGTTCGGCGGCCGCCCCCAGCGGGGATGCAGGTCGCACCGTATCGGGCCGGTGATTTCAGGCGGGGAGAAATACTCTCCGGTGGTTATTTCCCGGTCCCGGACGGTATCGAAAAGCTTGAGGCTGCGCTGGCCGGCCTGGGGGTAGGTGTCGAGCAGGATGAATTTCCGGTCCGGCGAGTAGCTGCAGTGGCCGTCCAGGAACTGGATGTTTTCGCTTAAGAACCGGCCGTGGCCGGTCCGATCGTCGATCAGCCAGAAACCGCTTTTCCCACCGTACTCCATCCAGGCGAGCAGCTCCCGGCCGTCCTTCCAGTCGAAATGGGAGACCAGCTGGGTCTCCACCAGGTCGTGCAGACCGCTCCCGTCCGGGTTGGCAGTGAAGATCCGCGTCCGATGGCGCTCCTTCGGCCCGGACTTCCAGCGGTTGAGGAAGATAAAGCGCCGGCCGTCCGGGGAGAAGAGGGTGTGGTTCACCCAGCCGAAAGAATCGCGCGTCTCCGGTTCCGGCCGGAGTTCCAGCAAGCCGGCCAAAGAAATGACCAGCCGGTGGCCGCCGGTCTCCAGGTCGACCAGGTAAACGCCGTCGGCCTCCGGCCATTTTTGATGCTCAAAGGGATCCGCCACTCCCTCGTAACCGTAACCGGGCCGCCACCGGGCCAGCCGGGCGTAATTGAGGCTCAGGGCCAGCCGGCCGTCACGGCTGACGGCGCTTACCGGGCGCGGCAATTCAGACCGGCGGCCGCTCTTCAGGTCGTGGATGACGCTGATAAAATCGCCGCCGCGGACGGAGTTGTAGATTATCCGGCGGTCGGGCAGCCACTGGAGCATGGCCCCCTGCTGGAAGTTCCAGGCGGGAGTCTCGTCGAGGACCTCCACCCGGCCGGTCTTCGTCTCCAGCAGGCAGATCCGGGCCCGGTCGCCGGCCGCCGGCGGCCGGTCCTGAAAGTCAACCTCGTGGAAGAGGTGATACTCCCCGCTCTCGTCCCAGCCGCACTTGTCGTAGTAGCCGAAGAAGCAGAAACGCCCCTCCGGGCTGATGGCCTTGACCACGCTTCGCCTCCCCTCCGGACCCGGACGGACCCCGGAACTTACAGTGCCAGTTTTTCGGGGCGGCCGCTCTCCCGGGAGCGGTTGGCCGCCTCGAGGAAGGCCATGATCTCCAGGGTCTCCTGCAGGTCAACCGGCGATTTCCCGGTCTTGAAGAAGTCGAAGATCTTCTCCAGGATCAGGGCGTAGGTGGGCGGTTCGGCCTGAACGATGCCGTGCACGAGCCCGCCATCGGTCAGAACGGAGCAGCCGAACTGCTGGGGAACGTTGTCGACCCGGTAGCCGTAAAGGACGCCGGTCCGGCCGTCCTCCCAGAGGCCGGTGACCGCGTCGGCCGCCTCGCCCTTCTGGACGAAGACCTGGCGGCAGCCGCTGCCCAGTTTGGAGAAGAGCACCTCGGCGCTGTGCACGCCGTACCAGTAGAGGCCGGGGTAATCGGGCAGGATCTTCATGTTGCCGAAGGCGATGCAGCCGAATACCCGGCGCCCCTGCTCGATGCCGGCCACCCCGGCCGCGTAGCGCATGGCCGAGGCGGAGAAGATCGGGGCCCGGTGCTGCTTCGAAAGGGCGATGATCTCGTGGGCGTCGGCGGCCGAACAGGTGAAGGGCTTGTCGATGAAGACCGGCTTGCCGAAGGGCGCGATCACCCGGAACTGCTCCAGGTGCTGACGGCCGTCGACGCTCTCCAGGAAGAGGGCGTCGACCTGCTTCATGACCGACTCGATCGAATCGCAGATCTCGACGCCGAACTCGTCCTTGAACTGGCTGGTGAACTGGGGAACCCGGTCGCGGCTCATGGAGAAGGCCTAGCTGCCGCCGGGGAAGGCGGCGGTGACCCGGCCGCCGGGAACGTGGAAGGGCGCCCCCGGAAAGTTGAGCAGCTTGGTGAAGGAAACGGCGTGCGAGGTATCCAGGCCGACCATGCCAATCTTCAGTTCCGACATTTCTGCCTCCATTTTGGGAAAGTTCGAGCGCCGGGGCTCCCGGACGCGGAGTCGTTCCGTAAAATCCTATTTTAATATTTATTCGAGCCGCACGCAAAAACCGGGCGGACTTACGGCCGGGCCGGCGCGCCCCTTTGCGGCCGGCTTGCATTTTCACCGCCACCTCGGTTATAATTTTTCATTGAGCCGTTGGAACGCAAGACCCTGGGGCCGTGGTGTAGCGGTTAACATTCCTGACTGTCGATCAGGAGAGCGCGAGTTCGAATCTCGTCGGCCCCGCCTACGCTCAAAAAGCGAGCTTTGGCGGACATGCCCGCCAACAGTTGAAAAACAGCGCCCCCTGAAGAGATTTGAACTCCAAAGGGTGTTTGTTGTATTCAACATCTTTATCGTTTCATATTGTTGCGATGCCGGATTCCCGCCTGTTGCGGGCGGGAACGACAAGCGAAAAACGTCGCATCTCATCGCGATGGCCATTGATTAAAAAGGTCTCCAACCCGGGCCCGCCCACGATTGCGTAATCGGTTGCCGCGACCGGAGAACGGCCCGTAACCACGAAACCGGAGCCTGTCATGGAAGAAAGAATTCTCCTCTCCGAGAAGGAAATTCCGCAGCAGTGGTATAACCTCCTGACCGATCTGAAAACCCCTCTGGCGCCGCCCCGCCACCCGGCCACCGGCGAACCGCTGAAACCGGAGGACCTCTACCCGATCTTTCCCAAAAGCCTGGTGGCCCAGGAGGTCTCGAGCGAACGCTGGATCGAAATTCCCGATCCGATCCTGGAGATCTACCGGCTCTGGAGACCAACTCCGCTCTGCCGGGCCCGCCGGCTGGAGAAGGCCCTGGGCACCAAGGCCCAGATCTGGTACAAGTACGAGGGCGCCAGCCCGGCCGGCAGCCACAAGCCCAACACCGCAATCGCCCAGGCTTACTACAATAAGCAGGAGGGCGTCACCGGCCTCTCGACTGAAACCGGAGCCGGCCAGTGGGGCAGCGCCCTGTCGCTGGCCTGCCAGCTGCTGGGCCTCAAGTGCACGGTCTACATGGTCAAGGGCAGCTACGAGCAGAAACCCTACCGGCGCATCATGATGGAGACCTGGGGAGCCGAGGTCTTCGCCTCGCCCAGCGACAAGACCGAAAGCGGCCGGCGCATCCAGGTGGAGATGCCCGGCACGCCCGGCAGCCTGGGCATCGCCATTTCGGAGGCGGTCGAGGATGCCGCCACCCACGAGGACACCAAGTATTCGCTGGGCAGCGTGCTTAACCACGTCTGCCTGCACCAGACGGTGGTCGGCCTGGAAACCAAGAAACAGTTCAAGCTGGCCGGTTTGAAGCCGGACATCCTGATCGGCTGCGTCGGCGGCGGCAGCAACTTCGCCGGGCTGGTCTTTCCCTTTGTGCCGGAGAAGCTGGCCGGACAGGAGATGAGGTTCATCGCGGTCGAATCGGCCGCCTGCCCCTCGCTGACCCGCGGCCAGTTCGCCTACGATTTCGGCGATACCGCCGGCCTGACGCCGCTCCTGAAAATGTTCTCCATCGGCCACCGCTTCGTGCCGGCGCCGGTTCACGCCGGCGGACTCCGTTATCACGGCATGGCGCCGATGGTCTCCCACCTGATGGCCGAAAAACTGATCGAGGCCCGGGCTTACCAGCAGAAGGAGGTCTTCGAGGCGGCCCTGCTCTTCGCCCGGACCGAGGGCATCATCCCGGCGCCGGAGACCAACCACGCCCTGAAGGCGGCCATCGACGTGGCCCGGGAATGCCGGGAAGAAAAGGTGATCCTGATCAACTTCTCCGGCCACGGCCACTTCGACCTGAGCGCCTACGAGGCCTTTCTGACCGGCCGGATGACCGACTCGACGGTCTCCGATGAAACGCTGAACAAAAGCATGGGAGATTTAAAGAAAATCTAAGTGGCATCAAAAAGGAGGCGCATGGAACGGATTCTGCTTAAGAAATGGGTGGTGTTGCTGGTAATGGCGGTGGCGGTGACCATTTCGCTGCGGCCGGCCAGCCTGCAGGCGGCCGTGGTACCGGCCCAGACCGCGACCGCATCCGGAAACGTGAACCAGATCCTGGACAATCCGGAGGTCATGTCCCGGCTGGCCGCGCTCGGATATACCCGCGCCGAAGTCCGCGAAACGCTGGTTTCAATGACGCCGGCCCAGCGGGCGGACCTGGAGGATCGGGTCAGCCTGCTCTCCCGGGGCGGCAACGGACTGGGCGTGATAGTGGTAATCCTGGTCATCGTGGTCTTTATCGCACTGCTTCTGGAAGCCAGCGGCCACCGTTTGAGCATTGAGACCAAAGCCGGCAATTAGAAGTTGGCCCTCGGAAGGGCGCGCGCTACTGGCGGCCTTCCTGTTGATGGCCGCCGGACCGCTGCCAGCCGGACCGGTCCGGCTGGAGGTTCCCTATTCCCGGGGACCGAAAGGCGGCAACGCCTGCGGACCGGCCGTTCTGGAGATGACCGCCGGTTTCTGGCGCCGGCCGCCGGCGGAACGACCCGCGGCCAAGCCCGGAAAAGCGTTGACCATGATCGACCTGACCGGACTGGCCAGAGATCGCGGCCTCTGGGCCTGCCCGGCCGAGGGCGATCTTCCGAGGCTGCTGGAAAGGGTGGCCCGGGGCTACCCGGCCGTGGCCCTGTTGAACTTCGGGGTCGGCCCCTGGTCAATACCGCACTACGTGGTCGTGACCGGCTACGACTTGAAACGGCCGGTGATTTACTTCCACTCCACCTGGCGCCGGGAC